>Ga0310123_10002705_pt1 | contig 13971 bp, 7 predicted proteins | sample CB6_AW_1057_MG_FD_203505 | JGI IMG/M metagenome (GOLD analysis project Ga0310123, IMG submission 203505) | Marine microbial communities from Western Arctic Ocean, Canada - CB6_AW_1057 | ecosystem: Environmental > Aquatic > Marine > Oceanic | place: Canada: Western Arctic Ocean | collected... | reverse complement strand
TGGGGGAAAGGGAGTGTTCAGAATGTGGTCGAGTTGGAAGATGGGAAGAGCGCATTGAAACTTACGACTGCCAGTTATCAGCGGCCCAGTGGCAAGAACATCCATCGTTTTTACGGGGCCACAAAAGAAGATCAGTGGGGTGTTCACCCGGACGACGGTTATGTGGTCGAGTTGGAAGACCAGGAGGAAGAAGACTACCTGAAGTATCGGCGAACTCGAGACATTATTCAAGGCAACGCGCAGGCAGATCCTGACACAGAAAACTCGTCGGAGCAAAGCCCGGAAGCTGTCGAAGAAACTCCAGTCAAGAGCGAAGTGGAGGATGGGCAAGAAGAAGAAAATGGCAACGGATCGCAGGAGGGTAGCCCGGTAGGGGATGATTCGAAGAGCGATCCGTCACCGAACAACGACGAAGTGGAGCCGGTCGACGAGACTTCCAGCACACCAACGGAGTTTCAGGACCGCGTCTTGCTCAAAGGTCTTGAGTATCTGCGTGAACAGATGGTCGAATTTGTACAGAAGTAAATTTCATGCTGCTATTGGCAATCGAGACGACCTGTGACGAAACCGCGGCGGCTGTTATTACCGGAGAACTAGAGGTTCAGTCTTCCGTCGTAGCTTCGCAAGACAACCTGCATGAACGATTTGGTGGCGTCGTCCCCGAAATTGCTGCCCGGGCCCACGTGGAACGTATTTTACCGGTCGTGGACGATGCCCTCCGTCGGGCTGGCATCGGAGCCGCTGAACTGGATGCAATTGCTGTTGCTAATACACCCGGACTGGCGGGCTCCTTGCTCATCGGTTTAGCGGCAGCGAAGACACTGAGTGCCGCCTTGCAGATTCCTTTGGTGGCCGTGAATCATCTTCATGCCCATATTTACGCTTGTCGAATTGACTCGGGACAGGATGTCTTCCCCTGTGTAGGTCTAGTGGTCAGTGGCGGACACACGAGCCTTTATCAATGCCTGACCCCACTTGAGTTCCAGCAACTGGGGGGGACGATTGACGATGCGGCGGGAGAAGCATTCGATAAAGTTGCCAGCATGTTAGGTTTGCCTTATCCTGGCGGACCCGCCGTCAGCCGAGTTGCCGAGAAGGGGCAACGAGATGCCTACGCACTACCTCGTTCTTTCTTGAAGGATGACTCGCGGTTGGACTTTAGCTTCAGTGGACTGAAAACCGCTGTTCGCTATGAGTTGGTGGGACCGGGTAAGCCTGACTTTCGTCAACTCGAATTGTCCGAAAAAAAAGTGGCGGATCTTGCAGCAAGTTTCCAAGAAGCGGTCGTTGATTGCCTGGTTGCAAAATCAGTGTTGGCGCTGCACAAGACCGGGCTTAGTACGTTATGTGTGGGTGGTGGAGTAGCAGCCAATCAGAGGTTGCGCGAACGGCTTGCGGAGGCAATGCAGGCCCTGAACGTGACGTTGCATCTGGCCCCCTTGAATTTGTGTACTGATAATGCGGTGATGGGCGCGCTTGCCGTCGAACGCCTTCATGCGGGGTTGGTGGAGGATTTGGATTTAGATATTTATCCAGGTCTTGTCAGGCAGTAATTCACAAGCGGTGTCTAGCCTTTCGGCCCGCAACCCACCGAGAGAGCCGGGTGAAGTGATGGGTTTGGATTTCCCGTCGGAGCGCCCCTGCAAGCTGCGATGGATGCGGGGTAAACCATGGAAATTACTGGTCAGTTCGCGGCGTAGATTCCAGGTTTTTCACCTCGGCGACCAGAGCTCGCAAGAATGGTTCGACGTCCGTAATCAATCCCGCAGTCTGGAACGAACCGCGATCGCTAAGTTTGATGACAGTCGAAGGATTAATGTCGACGCAGACGACTTTGACCCACGCAGGGAGCAGGTTGCCGACGGCAATCGAGTGGAGTGTGGTGGCAATCATCAAGCAGAAGGTGACGTCTCGTAGTTTTTCACGCATGATGCGCTGGCATTGAATCGCATCAGTCACCACCTCCGGCAGCGGACCATCATCACGGATGCTGCCGGCCAGCATATAATCGACATGGTGAAGTACGCATTCGTACATAATGCCTTGCGTGAGGACCTGATTCTCAACGGCCTGCCTGATACTTCCTTCGCGCCGGATGCGATTGATCGCTCGCAGGTGATGCTCGTGTCCGGTCTCCGCAAGATTGCCTCGGTCCAAGTGAACCCCCAGGCTTGTCCCGAACATCGCCTGTTCAATGTCGTGGGTTGCCAGTGCATTTCCAGCGAATAATTTTTGAATGTAACCACCTTGAATCAATTCGCAGAGATGCCCACCACTTCCAGTGTGTACGATTGCGGGACCACCGACAACCAATGCCTGGCCACCTGCGGCGCGTGTGTGAAATAACTCTTGAGCTACTTGCCGGATGGCAGGTCCCTTGGGTTTTTCCGTCGATACACCGCTGGACATGAATTCAAATTGCTGGCGCTCAGTGGATCGTTGTTGGGGGTGTACGCGAACTCCCAAGTGACCTACCACGATCGACTGACCAATTTCGACATCGGTCATAGGCAGACAGCGGGCCCTGCGAGAGACCACATCGACAGCAATTCCGCAATCCATTTCCTGGTTTTCAACTTCAACCCACTTGCCGTCCAGACGGATCTCAGATTGCTGGTTGGTGGTGCTGTAGAACCCTTCCGGAAATGCACCAGCCATTTCCGTCGGCACGAGTCGACAGTCTTCAGAGGCCACTGAAATGGCGCCATGATCAGCAATGGTGCGGAGCAGTTCTTCTAATTTGTCCGCACTTTCTGCCTGGACTTCGACCAGAGCATAACTAGGGTCACTCCGTGCCTGACCAATCGAGATTTGTTTGATGCGAAAGGAAGCGCCCAACGCCGTAATGCAATCGAGAACTTTTGGGAGAATGAGACTGTCAATGATGTGACCACTGACCTCGACCTCCTGTAGAAATAGCCTGCGTGGTGAGCCGATAGTGTTGCTAGTCAATGCTTCGCCTCCAAACTCCAGGGTCATTCAAAAGGTCTGTCGGAAACCGACCTGCGACCGCATTCTAAGAGGATTCAGGGATCGGTTCGACTGCGATATTTTTCGGGGGGCAGACCAACCCGGGACTGGTGCGGCGGCTGAAAAGGGATGATCGCGGCACGATCGGTAGTTTCCAGGAGTTAACTGGACTGCCGCCATCTTAGTGTATATAGTACACTAATGGGGCGGGGTTTGATCTGAATTGTCGATTGGTGCGCTCGTTCTTGCCGCTGCTTTGAATCCATAACTGCGTTAAGCTGACGCTGCAGCCAGTCTGCGGTAGCTGGAGACGGTTGCCTGGCGACCGGGCCGTGAAGTATTCCAGCCTTATTTATCATTGAGTGAATTGGGTGAATCTTAAGTTGTTTGTCGCAATCGATGGAGTGGGCAGGGGGTGTGTTCAGATACGGTAGAAGGATTCCAGTACCCGGCCATGAGCCTGGTCAACTGAACAAGGTGTCAAGTATTTCCTTTGGGGGGGCAACTGTACCATTCTCAAAGTGGCGCGATGATTTCAAAAAGACTGTTTGCCGCTGGTGACACGGATCGTGTTCTCAGTGGAAAGGGCAGATGAAACGATGAAGTGGATTAAAGCGGGAGCTGCCGTTTTGAATCAGACTCCTTTGGACTGGGACGGTAACCTGGCCCGTATCGTGGGAGCTATTCAGCAAGCCCGTACGCAGCAGGTGAGTTTGCTCTGCATGCCGGAATTGTGCGTTTCCGGGTATGGTTGCGAGGACGCTTTCCATTCTCCCGGGCTACAACGTACCGTGGGAGAAATCCTGCTCGAGATTGTGCCTCAGACGCGAGGCATGATGGTTTCAGTCGGACTTCCCATGATGGTTGGCGGAGGTTTGTTCAACACGGCCTGCATGATGGCAGATGGTCAGATTTTAGGTTTTGTGGCGAAGCAGAATCTGGCAGGTGAAGGCATTCATTATGAACAGAGATGGTTCAAAGCGTGGCCTGAAGGCGCCCGCACCGAGGTCGAGTTGGGGGGCCGGGTTTATCCGCTGGGTGACTACATGTTTGACTGTGGTGGAATTCGTATCGGCTTTGAGATCTGCGAGGATGCCTGGACAGCGACGCGGCCTGGAACTGATCTTTCGTTGCATGGTGTCGATATCATCTTGAATCCCAGTGCCAGCCACTTTGCGTTTGGAAAACACGAAGTTCGTCGCCGTCTGGTGCTGGAAGGATCACGTGCCTTTCACGTGAGTTACATCTATTCCAATCTGTTGGGAAATGAGGCGGGCCGAGCGATCTATGATGGTGACGCGTTGATTGCTTCAGCTGGTAGGATCTTGGCTTCGGGACCACGATTTTCTTACGCCGACTTTCACATCATTACAGCCACCTTCGACGTCGATGTCACTCGAATGCAACGCTCTCGAAGCGGAAGTTTTCGCCCTGACGTGTCGATGGACGGGTCGGGACTGGTCCGTTCAGAAACCGAGTTCCCGGTGGTGGAGCCAGAGGCACCACAGCCGGATTTGACAAATTGGGAGACGGGCCAATCGGTCAAGGAGGAGGAATTCTCACGCGCTATTTCGCTGGGGTTGTTCGACTATCTGCGAAAAAGCCGTTCGCAGGGATTTGTGGTTTCGCTTAGCGGCGGTGCTGACTCGTCAGCAGTGACCACGCTCATCGGATTGATGGTCAGTTTCGGGAGTCAGGAACTGGGGCTGGAGAATTTTCTCGAGAAACTGGGAATCGATGCTCTCGACAGGAACATTCAAGATCCGCTTGCAGTGGTGCATCAGATCCTGACTTGTGTTTACCAACCGACGCGGAATAGTTCTGAGACGACCCGTAACGCGGCCCTGGAAGTGGCCGAAGCGTGGGGAGCCCGGTTCTTGGAATTTGACGTGGACGAGATTGTGCAGAACTACATTTCCACTGTAAGTCAGGCGCTCGGTCGAGATTTGAGTTGGGAACAGGACGACATTGCCTTGCAAAACATTCAGGCCCGCTCACGTTCACCCAGTGTGTGGTTACTTGCCAATCTTCAGGGAGCGCTGTTGGTTTCTACCAGCAACCGCTCGGAGGCGGCGGTTGGTTACGCCACGATGGATGGCGACACCAGCGGGGGACTGAGTCCTATTGCTGGGATCGACAAGGCTTTTTTAAGGCATTGGTTGTGTTGGATCGAGAAGGAAGGGCCTGAGGGCATTGGCGCTGTGCCAGCGCTGGCCCGGGTCAATGTTCAACTTCCCACGGCTGAACTTCGGCCACAGGATGCCCATCAGACCGACGAAGATGACTTGATGCCCTACGACTTGCTGGACGCGATTGAGCGAGCGGCCATTCGAGACAAGCTCACCCCGGTTGAAATTCTGCGGCTCTTTCAGGCCAGGGACAGTCAGTATTCGGCGGAGCAACTGTCCCAGTGGATTGAGCGATTCTTTCGCCTGTGGTGTCGCAATCAGTGGAAACGAGAACGCTATGCACCCTCGTTTCACCTCGACGACGAAAGCTTAGATCCCAAGACGTGGTGCCGTTTTCCCATTCTGTCGGGAGGTTTTGAACGAGAACTGCGTGCATTGCGCGAAAGTGTGGTTGCCCTGTCTTCAGGACAAGCTCAGTCCTGATTTCTGCAACCCATGGCGGCCCTCTTCGTGGCACCAGAGTAGGTGTCTGGCAGGGAGGTAAGTCAGTGAGCCCCTGCCGTTTTTCTCTTGGAAGGTCTGCTCAGTCCAAGGAGAATGGTCTTTGTGCGACAACCGGCTCTGCTGGATTCGGCTGTCTTGTTCTCGTCCGACGTGTCTGGACAGGGGGTCGACACTCAACCCCTGACAGGTGCTGTGCTCAAGACCGGGCGATGTCGAAGCATGCCCCGGAGTAAAAGACAAAAAAAAATGGTGATATGGGCAGACGCCTGGGGCCAGCATAGGCGTCTATCTTTCCCACATCACCAAAGGGGGAGATTCCTCAAGTAATAGGTATCTTCTCGGAACTCCATGACTCAGAAATTTCAGTTCTGAATCGTTGTTGCGCTGCTCTTCAACTCCCGCTCGGGATTACACGGGAGGTGGACTTGAAAAGCTTTGCATTCTCGGCCCGTCAGGTAAAACGTTCATTTCGATTCTTATCTTGCTGGGGGCCACGGGAAGGCCACCAAAGTGCCGGGTGCCTGGCACCCGGCACGACGAAACAAGAATCTTGGTCATCCTTGACCGGGGCAGGAGCGAATTTCTAGGTTTCAGGACGAACATTTGTTTTGACACGAGACCTAGTTATGCAAAGCCTGTGCCAATGGCGTAAGTCCTTATGTGATGGTCTGCCAGTCACCCCGTTGTGTAGCGATTTGCCCCGCGCGAGACGATTTGCCCCAAAATGCGACCGGTGAAGGTGTCTCTGGAAGAGGCGAAATGGACCTTTATTCCGGGCGGACTCAAGGGGGGAAGCAGGTTGGCAAGCCTGTGAAACGTGAGACCGGGCCGGACATTGGTATCAATTCAGAAAAGCGTCGGACGACTATTTTGCGGTAATTTCAAAAAAGAAGTGTTATCAGCTTCCCACGCTACTTACCAAACGTGGTCGAAACTCGACCTTTGTTTCCCCTTTTGCATTGTTTCTACGATAAAGTATCATCTGGAAAATAAAACAGGTCGCGATGTGCTTTTATACGTACTTATGGCGATTTCAGGATTGTTTCAATTCAGCGGGGACTTAACTGTAGCGGATACCTGATGCTGACAATCGATCTAACGGGTAAAACGGCGGTGGTGACCGGGGCGAGTCAGGGACTGGGTGAGGCGACCGCGAGGATGTTGCACGCTGCGGGTAGTTGCGTGGTCGTAAACTATGTTGACGATTCCCTGGGAGAAAACCGGCAGCGAGCAGAGCAACTGGTCCAAGAACTGGGTGACCGGGCATTGGCGGTTGCGGCTGACGTGCGCGACGTTGTCGCTGTGGATGCGATGCGAAATGCTGTCCAGAAAAAATTCGGACGCCTGGACATCTTGATCAACAACGCCGGTATCATCCGTGACCACACAATGAAAAAGATGGATGGTGACGACTGGCAAGCCGTCCTCGATACCAATCTGACCGGAGTGTTTCAAGTTTGCCAGTCGTTGGTGACGCTGATGGAGCAGGGTGGCCGGATCATCAACTTGGCATCGATTTCCGCCGTGATTGGGTTTTTTGGACAAGCCAACTACGCGGCTGCCAAAGCGGGAGTGATCGGGTTAACCAGGGTGTTGAGCAAGGAATTGGCTGGACGCAAAATTACCGTCAACGCGGTGGCTCCCGGTGTTGTGCTGACACCAATGGGACAATCGATTCCTGATCAGGCGCGAGAAAAAATGTTAGAACAGATTCCGTTGGGACGTTTTGGGGAACCGCAAGACATTGCCCACGCAATTACTTTTTTGTCGAGCGATTTTGCGAGCTATATCACGGGCCAGACAATCCATGTGAACGGTGGCTGGTGGGGATGATATCCAGCTCAGCGGGTATTGCACAACTTGTGTCGACCTGAACCAGGTGGCGGTTGCTAGTCGCGGAAACGGCGACGTTGTGCATCGGTGGCTTGTGCAAAGCCCGGCACGCCGATCGTACTCCCCGATTGCCGCAAAGCTGTTAACCGTTGTAAGAAATTTCCGGCTCGACACCGGTGATCACTTCGACCAGTGCGGGACTGCCATTCAGGGTGGCTTCAGCTGCACGTTCCAATGCGGGAATGATTTCATTCGGTCGCTCGACGCGCTCAGCATGCAGCCCTAACGAACGCGCCAACTCGGCATAATGACCGCCCAATTCCGTAACGCCATAGAGCTCTTTGCTGCGAGGGATAAGACGTTCGTAGTTGCCCATCGTGCCGTTGTTGCTGATCACGGTCATGATCGGAATCTGTAGACGAACGGCTGTCTCCAGATCCGTACCCACCATGCCGATTCCGCAGTCTCCCATGAAATTAGCTACCAGATTTTCAGGGCAAGCCAATTTGGCTCCCATGCTGCATCCCAGTGAGAAACCCAACTGGGTGGAATGACCCCACCCGATGTAACTTCGGGGATTGGTGGCCACGTACTGGGGGACCAAAACGTCGCGCGTTGCGCCGGGTTCATGGCTGACTACGGTTGTCGTCGGGTCAAATGTCTTTGCAAAGTCTGCTACCAGACGATAGATATTGATGGGCGTCTCATTGGATGTGCGTTTTGCTACCCAGCGCGCCTCCCATTGACCGCGTTGCTCCGCGATGTCAGTTTCTCGACGCGCCCGTATTTCACGACGATCAATCTTGCGGTCAGCGAGATCTTCGAGCATCTGTTGCAACACGAGTTTTGCATCCCCCACGAGACCTACCTCGACGGGAAAGTAGGTGTTCAGGTCACCGGGGTCTACGGTGCAGTGCACGTGTTGTTTACCCGGCGGGATCCGGGCGGCTGTAAAGTCTCGCGCCAGGCTTGCACCGATGGAAAAAATAGCATCTGCCTCGTCGAGGGCTGTGGCGACCATGGCGGTCTTGCTGAAACTGGCTGTACCGAGTGACAGTGGATGTCTTTCGTCGAAAGCACTTTTTCCAAGCAGGCTGGTCGTTACCGGAGCGCCTATCAGTTCGGCCAACCGGATTAGCTCTGCGGAAGCTTCCGCGTAGAGTACACCTTGTCCCGCCCAGATCACGGGGCGTTCTGCCGACAGGAGCAGCGTCACTGCTTCCTCCACGTTTCGAGGATCTGCACCGGAGCGGTAACCGGTAGACGGTTCGTAATTCAATTCGGGTGACATTTCATCGGCCGTGTCGGCGCACAACTCGAGCAACACCGGTCGGGGCCTGCCGCATCGCAACAACGTATAGGCCCGGCGCAGGTATGTCTCTGTCATCGCTCCCGAAGGGATACGTTCAGCCCACTTGGTCGCCCCACGATAGGCTCGTGGCGCGTTGAAGTTGGGACTCAAGTCTGCCATTTCCCGGTTCCATTGGCCTGTAATAAAGAGAACGGGACTCGAATCCGTGTAGGCATGTGAGATGCCCGAAAAGCAATTCTCGGCACCCGCACCTTGCTGAACCGAGCAGACACCGATCGAGCGACCATTGGTCATCCGGGAATAGCCATCGGCCATGTTGCCGGCCACCCTTTCCTGGCGAGTCACCATGGGGCGGATGCCGGCTTCAGAACATGCGTCGATAATAGGTGTTGTGGGAAAGCAGAACAGGTACTCTGTTCCTTCCCGCTTCAGGATCTCTGCAATTGCGTGTTTTGCCTTCATGGTGAACTCTCAAGTGAAATCAAAACGTCCGGTTTTATTTGAGCGCAGGACCTGCCTGGGTAAGTTCAACCTGCGTTGCAAAGAGATCCGATCTAGAACACCATTCGGATTTTAACGTTTTGATCCGCGGCCTCTTCCGCGGCCTCGTCCGCCTGAAGGTGACTTCGCACGAGAGGCGAGATTTGCGGATACGATTACCCCTACAGCGTCATCCCAGGAAGGAATTTTTCGATGGCGAGACGCGGATCGTTCAGAATCCTCAGAATCTTGGGAAGTTGCTCCTTCATCTGCTGCGACTGGTGTGGGAAAATCGTTTTCCTCCTTGTCTTCCGTGATATCGTCGAATACGTCGAACGAGTCGTAGTCGTTACCACTTTCCTCAACAGTAATAGATGTACTTGTTGGTGGTTTGTTTTCCTTCTTTCTCCTGCGACGACGCGGACGACGGGTGCGAGACTCTTCGTCCTTTGACTCGCGGCGATCGGAACGTTGTTCCGTGCTTTCGTTGGAAGTTGTTCTGGCAGCATCCGAGGAGTTTTTTTCGCCTGGTGAAACTTCCCGTTCGGCACTGCCCCCCGCTTCCCGTTCGGCACTGCCCCCCGCTTCCTGTTCGGCACTGCCCCCCGCTTCCTGTTCGGCACTGCCCCCCGCTTCCTGTTCGGCACTGCCCCTCGATCGCCCCCGACCCCGGCCCCGACCACGACCACGACCACGACTTCGACGTCTTTTGGGTTGAGGTTCCGATTTATCGTCCGACGTGTCCGCTGTTTCCGCTGTTTCCGTTGTTTCCGTTGTTTCCGTTGACTCTGTCGATCGGTTTTCGTCTTCAAAGATACTCAAATCAAAGGCGGCTTCTCCAGCGACGCTCGGCCTCGCCGGCTTTTTATTTCGAGACCACTTGCGCTCTGAAGGGTTGGTGTCGGACTTGACAATATTGTCTTTGCGGTTGACGGGCAACGGCTCGCCAGGGTGATCTGATTTTGGCAGGTCTGGATCCGATTTTTGTCTTGAACTGCCGCCCGATTCCCTGTCAGAAGTCAAATCCCAACTTGAAGTTTCTTGTGCAGCAGATATCTCCGCTGGATCAGAGTTGCTCGACTCGAACGAATCAGCCTGGTCGGCAACTTCGCCTGCCGCGGTGGCTTGTTCGTGCAACTGGTTTGCGGATGAAGAACTCGGCACTTCGGCCTTGTCTTCAGAGGACTCCGCTGTAGCAATTGGCGGTGTTGTTTTTTTGGAAGGTGGGATCGGAGGTGGATCTAATCCCAAGTCACCTGCCAGCGCTCCCCAGTCAGTTTGGGGCCGGGATGTAGCAGGCGGCGTGCTTTTTATCACGGGCGGTTCGGGAGCCGGTGAAGGTGTCTTCAGCGCCGGCTGCGATGACACATCCTCAAGTGCTTTTTCATCGAGCGGGTCGGCACCCAGTTCGGACGCCACCGAATTCCAATGACTGCTTTTTTCTTTATCATCCATATTGTGGTGAGTTTCTGGTGAAGTAACCCAGTTGCGGAGCTATTCTATAAGATCAATAAAAGTGTAAATATACTATCTTTTTGCTTGCAGGGGAACCCGGAGGTGCGGCTGTTTAACGTGGTTAAGAGGGCGAAAACGCGTTCGACAAAGAACGCCAAGGGCTGACTCGTTGATGCCAGGCAATGTGTTTGGCCTCGCGCGGTCATGACAACAGTGTTGTCATCAAACGCCATGCATGGGCATCTTCTCGAAACGTTTCCGGTGGCATTTGCTTGCTGTCTTCGGTTGTAGAGGGGTCGGCTTATTTTGCCAGTGGCTCGGAACCCGGCAAGGCAGCATTTCGGAAAGTTCTCATGTCTTGCAGAGTGTCTTATCTGTTGGCGAACGCGGCGATAGGTTTCCAATGTTACAAGCGGGCACCGTTCAAACGCCTGCTCAGGAGGAACCCGGCTGCCGCATGGCATGTAAACCGCTGTAAAATCGGGAGAAGCCGCTGCGTGGAATGATGTTTTACAAAACTCTGATAGATCAAGCGGCCTTTGCTTCGATTCCATAAAACAGATAAGGTATTTTTTTACGGTTGTGTTGCGGTACTCCAATCGGTCGCTGAAACGATGAGCTCTGAAATTTTCACTCGAGACCAGCTCGCCAATTTGTATTTTGAGCAACTTCCGTTTGAGCCCTACCCGGTTCAGGAGGAAGCTTTGCTGGCCTGGTTTACATCGGAACAAGGAGTCCTCGTCAGTGCTCCCACGGGCATGGGAAAGACTCTGATTGCAGAGGCGGCCCTGTTCGAAGCATTGCACACTCGCAAGCGGGCCTACTACACGACTCCCTTGATCGCGCTCACGGAACAGAAACTTCAGGAGGTGAGAGCGGCGGCCGTCCGATGGGGTTTCCAACCGGACGATGTCGGGTTGTTGACGGGAAATCGTCGCCTGAACCCGGATGCTCCCATCCTGGTGGTCGTCGCCGAGATCCTCTTCAACCGACTGCTCCATCCGGATGCCTTTGATTTCAGTGATGTGACGGCTGTCGTAATGGACGAATTTCACAGCTTCAACGACCCGGAAAGAGGGGTTGTCTGGGAATTGTCCCTGGGCCTTTTACCGAAACACATCCGCCTGTTGTTGTTGTCGGCTACCGTTGGCAACTCGTTAGAATTCTCCAACTGGCTGAACCGCTGCCATCATCATCACGTGGAATTGGTGCAGAGCGAAGAGCGTCGCGTTCCCCTCTCGTTCGAATGGGTTGGCGACATGTTGCTCAATGAAAAGCTCGAGGAAATGACCTCTGATGACGAAACGCTGCGTCGTACCCCGGCCTTGGTGTTCTGCTTCAATCGCGAGGAGTGTTGGAATATTGCAGAACAACTCAAAGGAAAAAAACTTCTGGCGGATGGTCAGCAGGCGCGATTGGTTGAAGAATTAAAAGACCACGATTGGTCCGAAGGAGCGGGGCCCAAGTTGCGCCAGATGTTGATGCGAGGAGTTGGTGTCCACCATGCCGGCCTGTTACCCAAGTACAAGAGAATTGTCGAATCTCTTTTTCAGCGCAAATTGCTTTCGTTCACGATCTGCACGGAAACACTGGCAGCGGGGATCAATTTGCCGGCCCGCAGTGTGGTGGTACCGAACCTGTTGAAGGGACCCCGTGATCGAAAGAAACTGATTGCACCTAGTGCGGCACAGCAGATGTTTGGTCGGGCCGGACGACCGCAATTTGATTCGGAAGGCTTCATCTACGCCTTGGCGCATGAGGATGATGTCCGGATCTTGCGATGGCGTGAAAAGTACGACCAGATTCCCGATGACACGAAAGATCAGGGTCTGCGAAAAGCCAAGAAGGCATTAAAAAAGAAAATGCCTAAACGTCGTTCCAACGTTCAATACTGGACTGCGGCACAGTTCGAACAACTGCGAACCGCCCCGGCGAGTAAATTGGAAAGCAAAGGGGCGCTGCCCTGGAGACTGCTGGCCTACATGCTGGATGCGTCTCCTGAAGTCGAGACGATCCGACAATTGGTGGGCAAGCGTTTGATGACGGATAAGAAGTTGGAAGCGGGACAGCGGGAGCTTGACCGCATGCTGATGATTTTGTGGAAAGCGGGTTACGTCACGCTCGAACCCGACCCGCCAGAGGAAGCACCGTCCACTGAGACTCAAACGACATCGATTTCCATTCCAAGTCTTGCCCAAGTGGCCCTCGTCGGGGAGAAACTTTCGGAGGCGGAAGAGCCGTATCGGCCCCAGTTAGCACGTCCGACCCCCGAGTTAAAGAAATTGTTATTACTCCGCGGCGTGCACCCGCTGTACGGTATGTTTCTGGTCAACCAGTTGGGAATCGCGGACCGGTCGGAGCGGATTCAGGCCTTTGAAAGTGTCCTGGAGATGCCGCTCTCTTTGGGGAAGGCCATTCGGGTGCCCCCGCAGGAAGTTCTGCCTCCAGGTCCTCTAGCGGTCACCCGGCTGGACACCCTGTTGCTGCAAGCGGGGTTAGCCACCCCCGAAGAGTTGAGCGCTGCGGAACAAGAGGAACAAGAGGAACAAGAAGACGGCTACCAGATGTTTCAAGAGGAACGTGTGTGGGTGCTTGCCCTGGCTGAAAAATTGCGGCGCTTGTTCGAACACAAGACCCCGGGTGTGCACGATTTTCGCATCAATTCGGTTTGGGTCGCAGGAGGATTGTTGGAACACGCAGGAAATTTCAGCCAGTACGTGAACATCAACCGGCTGCAAAAACAGGAGGGAGTGGTTTTCCGCCACCTGCTGCGTTTGATTTTATTGATTGGTGAGTTCCTCCAGTTTTGTCCTCCGGACACGGAAGAAGAGGACTGGCAGGGCGATCTGAATGAGATTCGTGAACGGTTGGTCGAAAGTTGTCGCCACGTCGATTCAACGAGCACCGACAAAGTCCTGGAGGAAGAACAGGCAGCCGCGAAATTAGGAGACTGACGGCGACTGCACTCCTGGACGACGTCTTCCAAGGGCCACAAAATCATTTGAACCCAACAGCGAGCAGACCATGCCTCAGGGAAAGTTGGTTCTGATTACGGGAACCAGTCGCGGCCTGGGACATGCGATGGCTGCTGGCATGATCCAGCAGGGACATCGGATTGTCGGTTGTTCCCGGGCCACCGCTGACGTGCGCCGCGTGAGCGATGAATTTCCGGCACCCCATCGTTTTGACGAGGTGGATGTCAGCCAGGATGAACAGGTCGGCCAGTGGTCGCAGTCGGTACTCAAAGAATGTGGTGTTCCTGATTTATTGATTAACAATGCGGCGCTG
>Ga0310123_10002704_pt1 | contig 13972 bp, 11 predicted proteins | sample CB6_AW_1057_MG_FD_203505 | JGI IMG/M metagenome (GOLD analysis project Ga0310123, IMG submission 203505) | Marine microbial communities from Western Arctic Ocean, Canada - CB6_AW_1057 | ecosystem: Environmental > Aquatic > Marine > Oceanic | place: Canada: Western Arctic Ocean | collected... | reverse complement strand
CAATTCAGGTGCGGTTCCAAACGGTGGCAAAGCGGAGACAGCCACTGAAATGGAAAAGGCATCAGATGGTGTACCCCACCCAAGTAATACGACCCATGCAAGAGCTGCCCAACGCACTGCTCGAACCTGCATCGTATCATGTGAATTCGCATCTCGCATCCTAGACGCAAGCATGGCTGCAAAGCCCAGCAACACCCCAAACATCGCCCCGGCTTCACCTGCGAAGATGTAGGGAAGGGCTGCGGCTCCGCCAACTCCTTCGGGCAGCCAAGCCGCGACATGAGCATCGCGTCCGTCGGCGGAAAGGACGGCATCAATGCGGAAAATCAGAGCGAGTAGAATCAGCAGCAGCGGACTCAGCGGAACCAATCGCTCAACCCAACGCTGTCCTTTTTCACCAAATGACTGGGTTCGCTCACGCAACCAAGGCCATGTGACGAGTAGTGGAGGGCATAGCAGAAGTGCCGTAGTGAGCAAGGCGGCGGTGGGACTCACTACCTCCCCGCCACCTATCGCCATAGCCCCGCGTGAGCACGCGCGGGCGTTGAAGGTTGGCCGTAACCGGATGGCGAATGCTGAAGTCTTGCGCCTTGTCAGCGCGAGCGTGGACACAGGGATTTCCGATTGGCGTGAACACGCTGCGCAAAGCCGGCTAGCGTGTTTGGTCCACGCGTTGCGCGGAGATGAAAGAGATACGTGGCTGGACGCGGCCGTCCCAAGACTGCCCGAAACGGTCAGACTCAATCCTCTGCGTAAAGATCTGAAATGGACACGTGAACGCTTAGTCGAGTTCGGGGCCGAACCCATCGAATGGTACACCGGCCCCGGAGGTGCTTACGTGCTTCCTTGGCTCAAATCACGAACACCTGATGAGAAACTGAGAAGGCACATTCAATCACTGCACGGCACAGGCAGAATAACCCAACAGGAGGCGGCTTCGATGCTGCCGGTTCAAGCCCTCAATATCAATCCAAATGACAGAGTCCTCGACCTGTGCGCCGCTCCGGGCTCAAAAACCACCCAAATTGCAGAGATGTTGGGGAGTGAGGGATTTGTTGTCGCCAATGAAGTGAATCCGGGTCGAGCCAATCACCTCGTCTCAAATCTGCATCGCAGTGGGCATCTCAACGTCGTCATCACCCAGCACGACGGTCGGCAGTTTCCACGCGTTGCCATGCCGGGCTTTGACCGAGTACTCGTCGATGTGCCTTGCACTGGCACTGGAACCACCCGCAAGAATACCGATGTTTGGTCGAAATGGAAACCTTGGGCTGGTAGGTCGATGCATCGACTACAACGCGACCTGCTCAAGAGAGGAGCCATGCTGCTGCGGCCGGGAGGACTGTTGGTCTACTCAACTTGCAGTATTGACCCACTGGAAAACGAGGCGGTGGTCGCAGACGCCCTGCGTACATTCCCTTGGCTTGAATTAGTGGAAATCAGCAGAGAGGAGGTATTCCCCGGGCTGACCAACAGATCTGGACTTTCTACCTGGCCATTGCTTGCTGACGATTGCTCGATAGTGTCTGATGAGGAAGAATGGCCGCAATTGTCGAGTTGGGATGATGCACTGGCTCCTCCAACGGAGGAGAACATCCAAGATTCACTGCCGAGATGCATCCGGGTCTGGAATGATGAGAACGATGGAGGAGGCTTCTTCATCGCTGTATTCAGGCAAGCGGAGCAGGGCGAAAATGCCGCTCGAGCCTCAAGACCTCATCCACGAAACATCGGACGAGATGTTCACCCACTCATTCCACCTAATCCGGGACATAACGAACTACGACTTCCAGAAGATGAGGAGGGCGCAGGTCTGCTCACTGACTGGGGAATCGAATCTGAAGGGCTCGGCCTTTTCCGACGCGGCCACTATGCGCACGCAACGACGCTTGCGGTGAAACAGTGGATGTGGGAATCACCGCGAACCAATGCCAAGCATGGTGGCTGGCCCGGTGGACACTGGCACCCGATTCGGGTTCTGCAGGCGGGCCAGCCCGCATGGCAGATTCGCAAAGGGAAAAATCGCCTACTGTCCAGAGGGCTGCATGGGCTCGGAGCAAGAGTGACGGCGCATCGTCATACAATCTCCACTGAATTACTACGCAGTCTGCTGTCTGGAGAACAACCGGGGCGATCTGAGTTGTCCTCATTGGCTGAGCAGGGGCTGCTTGACAATGAGGTGGCTGAAACAATGGGAGAAGAACGGGATGGCGGCATTTTGCTCGAAGTGGAAATTGATGGGCGTATCACAGCCGTTCCGGCGTGGATTGCCGGCAAATTGAGCCTGATGGTGCCTGAATTTGAGCAAGATGTCCTGCGCTGGATGCTTGAGCGAGATTGATGGAGGGTGTCCTACTCGCACCCCTATGCTTGATGAGGACGAGGGCGGCTGGCTGCCATTCGCTGTCGCCGTCCTATTGCTTGCCCTCGCCGGCTGGGGACTATTCTCCATTCCCGATGCTGCCGATGATATCCACATCTCCCAGAGTACATCGGCAGATGAGGTTCCACCGATGGTCGAGTGGTTCACCCACGTCAATTGTCAGTCTTGCCATCAACTCGAAGAAGATACCATGGCGCTGCGACAAGACATAACTGACCAATCAAACCCGTTGTGGTTCACTTGGCATCATCACGATGATTCACTCGACTCAAGCGACTCCGGCTATGATGAATTGGGAATAGTAGCCGGCCAATATCGAGCGGAGGACCTCGATGCTGAGTGGCCCGGTCTCTACCTCGATGGAGAGGCAGTCGATGCAGATACGCTCTCGCTGCGTGATGCATTACTGGCGCGTGAAGTAAGCAATGCCAGCGCAGGCCTGGGACTTGCAATGCAATGGGTTGGTACTGAAGATGGGCTGATACTCAATGTCAGTATCTCCCTCGACCTCTTTGAGACACTGTCAAACACAACCTTACTGCAAATGTACATCCTTGAGGATTCCGTCGATATCGAAGGACACACACCCGCACAGGTGGCGATAGTCAAACTGTATCGATTTACCATCGCATTCAATCACAATTCCGGGGAGAGTTCGATGCACTGGGAGACTGTTCCCGAGATGGACTTACCTCGCTACGACTTGCCGGAAGATGCGCGGGAATCCAATCGACTTCGATTCGTAGCACTGCTGCGAGATGACATGACAAACGAGGTGTTCGCTGCTACAAGCGCTCAACTGCCCGCTCCGGGAATCGGGCCAGCGAACCATGGAGACAGAGTGGCTGTCCTCGCTGGCCTTGCAATCATCTTGTTCTCACTTGCAGGAGTCATCAGAGCGGAATGGCGACGAGAGAGACACCTACCATCGCTATCCGGCCGGATGGAGAGAAGGGGAGACAGAGTGGTACCGGTGGCGGTCCTGCAAGCCAGAGCTTCTCCAATCACTCTAACCAAGGTGGTTGTCGAGGAGCCGTGGAGGCTGTCTAGTAGAATCAAGGAGATATCTATTCGAGAAAATGCCGAGCGCACATTCGACCTCTTTGTCAAGGAAGCGCGAGGTCATCAACCGAGTGACTCAGACCCGGTGATAAGCCATTGGAGTGTTCAGGTCGAGGGCATGGGTGGATGGGTGCTCGACCTCTCATTCGACATGATTCTGCCCCCTTGAGCATACGTTCAACTCCCAACAAGATTGTTGTGCAATTCTGAACGAATGTCGAATTTGCTGGCTTGGAGCAGGCAATATGTTCATGCACCCCCTTGGCGGGGCTGCTCGGTACTTCACTGGTAAACAGCAATCGAAGTCCCCCCCCGGAGCGAGCGAAATGGAAGGATTGGATGAAACTGATAGGCGCATCATCGAGGTCCTGATGGCTGATGCAAGAACCTCGCTCCGAGGTATCGCTGAACAGGTTGGAGTTGCACTGGGAACCGTCTCCAACCGTGTTAGGAGAATGGAGAACTCCGGAGTCATCCAAGGATACGGAGTCAGATTAGACCCGACAAAAATTGGCTGGAGCATGACAGTTCTGTGTGGATTGCGTATCCAAAAGGGACGATTGATGGAATTGCAGAACCAGATTGCTGACGACCCACGTGTGTTTGGCATCTACGATGTAACAGGTGAATTCGACTCGATGGTGCTGGCAAGAGTCCGCGACCGTGCTGACCTCGACAACCTCTCCAAAACCGTACTGTCAGTGGAGGGAATCCTCAGGACTGTGACTCACGTTGTGCTGAATTCGGTGAAGGAGGAAGGGGTAAGCCTTCCGCCCGATGATTGGTGAGTGGAGCCAGTGTTCAAGTACGGTCGATGGCCGATGAGTCGCCATGGCCACATCGCGTGCGGGCGCGGGAGCGGATGACAATGACGAAGTCACCATGCAAGATTGGAGCCTGTTGCGCTGTGACCTCGACATAAGGCTGCCAACCTCGGATACGGCGCCACTACACAACTTCGGCCGCTGGGATGACCAACCACATCAGCATCTTCCTGCTGCCAGACTGTCGGCAAGTCCGTGGCGTGGACTGCTGATTGCTGACGAGGTTGGGCTGGGAAAAACCATCTCAGCCATTCGAGTTCTTCGTAGACTACACGCAATAGGTCGAACTGGTGCGGTGATAATCACCTGTCCGGGAGGATTGCGCTCGAAGTGGCGGCAAGAACTCTATCACCGGGCAGACCTCGACTGTGCCATCGCCGACAGTGGTCGAAGACTATTGGCGGAAATACAGAGGATGAGAGAGGGAGAACCACGAATAATCATCGTCAGTCATGGTGTACTGCGACGCTCTCAAACCCTTGAGCAGATGCTGGACTTGGTGCCTAATCTGATGCTGACCATTGTTGATGAGGCGCACCATTGCCGCAACCCGAGAAGCCGATTGCATGACGCTGTCCAACTGCTCTCGATGCGCTCCGAGGAAGTCCTGCTTCTCACCGCCACTCCCATCAATCTCCGCGACGAAGAATTGTGGGTACAACTCTCACTACTCGCCCCCGATCGCTGGCCTACTCTCATGCAATTTCAGCGCACAATGGGACCCACTCGGATGTTGAATGACGCGTTGGCTCAACTGAGTCTAGCCCAACCCGATTTACCTGGTGTACTTGACAGACTCAGGGCACTGGACCAAACCGTCGGAATCCGCGGTGACCCGCGGTTGGACCAAGCGCTTGATTTGGTACTTGATGAGGGTGCATGGAATGCAGAGCAATTAGAGGATAGTCGACAGCATCTCGCTGACTTGATTCGAGTGTTGCGCCCCCTAAACGACTTGTTGGTGCGTACCCGAAGGCGGGATCTTGACTGGAACCTCACCACCCGCCGTGCCATCACTCTCGACATCATGCTGACAGAGGAGGAATGGCGGCTGTATGAAGCTGCGAGACGCTGGTCACGAACTCTGGTGCAGATGCGTCATCCCGAGGGTCGTGTCTTCGATTGGGCACTGATTGTACCCGAGAGAATGGCCTCCTCCTGCCTGCCTGCTTTCGCAACACATGTTCTGAGGCAGTTGCGTACTGCCGCACGCGAAGCGCTCGATTTTGACCTTGAGGACGATGATGGCGGCCCGGTAGAGATTGACGAGGTCGAAATGCGTGTACTGAGGCGCCTCGGCAATCTCCGCGAACTTGTTGCTGCAGCAGAGAAATTAGGTGAAATCGACACCAAATACGAAGCCCTGCGGGAATGGGTCTCTGCCAGTCTTGCCGAGGATGAGGTTGGTGGGATTCTCCTATTCAGCCACTTTCACGCCTCTCTGAACCATTTGCGAACTCGCTTGCGTGCAGATGGATTCTCCTGTGAGGTACTGACTGGTCGCACACCGATGGCTGCCAGAGACATACTGCGAGAATCATTCAAGGCTGGTGAGTTTGACATTCTGCTTTCCAGCGAAGTCGGCAGCGAAGGCCTCGACCAGCAGCACTGCCATCGACTGGTAAACTACGATTTGCCTTGGAATCCAATGCGCATCGAACAGCGCATCGGCAGGCTGGACCGCTTTGGCCAAAAAGCGGAGGAGATTGTAATCCTCAACCTTGCAGTTGAAGGTACCATTGACGCGGCCATTCTACACCGACTCTACCATCGTATTCGACTTTTCGAAGACTCATTAGGAATGCTTGACCCGATGCTTGGCCAAGCCATGCGAATGGTAGCGAGGGCTGAACTCGACCGACCATCTGTTCGTGGTGAGCACCAAGCTGGATGGGGGCTTGTTCCGGCAGAGACTGCAGATGCTGCTGAACAGGACCCTGAGATGCGCACTCTGCTGAACAAACGTGAGAATTGGATGTCCGAACGCGCTATCGAAGAGCGAGAGTGGTTAGGTCCTGACCCGGGCATTTCTTCACTTCGAACAATGGTAGAATCTCACGGCCTCGGTCTTGACTGTAATCACCTTCGGCGGTGGGTGATGTATCGATTGGCGATGCATGAAGGTGATGCCCAACTCCATCCAACAGGCAAGGATGATGTTTGGATGCTGAGACTCGATGATGCCCATGTAGCAGAATTAGCCGCAAGGTGCGAAGACCCGATGCTGATTGATGCTACCAATGTAGGTTGGTTGGAGTCGATTACCCGCATGGCAACTGGCAGCGGGCCTCATTGGCTGCATGTCGTCTTTGAGAGAGAGGTGTCACGACAACACCCCGAACTAACATTACTTGCACCGTGGCATCCATTGATACGCTGGCTGTGTGAACCGGTTGATGAGAATGATGATGCCGGAGCGATTCGATGGCTTTATTCCCAAAGGGGCGATGGTATGCCCGAGCAAGCAAAGTGGCTCGTCGCCATTGATTGGACGGTATATGGCCTACGCAGCACCTGCATCAGGCGATGGTTGCTGCTCGATGAAAATGGCAGCCCACTGCCAACTCAAGATGATGCTTTATGGCGGTTAGTCAGTGCAGTAGATTCTCACTCACCCTCGTCAGATAACGAGGAATTGATTGAGAAAGCACTCGATGTTCTTCACAACTGCCTTCTCAGCGATGAAAGGCGAAGGCAGACCCCGCTTATTGAGGAACTACGTGCCAATGCGGAGCAGGCTTGGGACTCAAGAATCAGGCGTGAAATGAACCAGTTGAGTGATGCTGAACATCGTGCTCAGTTTGAAGGTACACAACCAGATGAACGTTGGGTACGGATGAAAGAAGGTCTCATCAGCAGACTGCAAGATGAATTGGCCAACCGACTTCGTGACCTTGACCGAATCAGCGAATGCCTGAATGCAGAAATCAATGCAAGAATCGTGGTCAAACTGGATTGAAGTCACTCATCTTCGGCTCCGTCCTCATCGAATGTATCAATGAACGAACGTAGCCTATGCGCATGAGGCGCGAGTCCCTCAACGGTCCTTCCCTCCGGTTTGAGCGCTCTGGCAATAATCAACCTCGTCTCGGTATCCAGTTTCATTCCAAAAGCGACCATCCTGCGGTTGAAATCATGAGTCAACTGCCCACCCGTGCGGTCCCAATCAAATAACAAAATCAGTGAAGCCCCGTTGTCAACCGGATTACGCACTCCATACTTCTCAAAGAGGTAGGCTGTCATGCGGCTTCGGTCCCAGCCTCGGTTGACCAATTCAATCGGCCCGGTAAATCCGTAAATTTCCAGAGCCTCTCTGTCGCGTCTACCCTCGACGAGGATAGGACAGCCACATCCTCCTTTTTGCTGACCTCGGTTCCTACGCCGTGCCTCACCCAATGCACGTCCTGCGGCCTCGTAACGAACCTCGAAATCAGGAGGCCCCGCTGCTTTCGCACGGGCACTAATCCAGTCATCAGTTTGCCGTTTACCGCCCATATTAATCCTCCACAAGCGCGAGTATGCGCGCATTTAACTCATCGATAGTCAAGTCGGTTACCACGATGGTCTTACGTCTACTCTTCTCTCCGCTGGAAAGGCTCAGAGAAGACGGTGGGATTGCAAGAGCGGCGGCAAGAACACTGAGCACGGATGCATTGGCCGCTCCCTTCTGAGCCGGTGCTCTGACGGCGATTTGCAGACGTCCTCGCCACCGGTTGATACCTGCTACTTCCTCTCGCTTCGATGCGGGTGCAACTTCGATAGCAATTACCACTCCATTGGACGACTCCGCTAGCAACCCATCTGGCAAAGCGGACTTAGAATCCCCCATCAATCCACATGAAGAGGAACAAGCGCATGATACCATCGCTGTTTGCAGCGGGAAAACCCAGCATCGGAGAAAGATTCACACCCCCGTAGGGGTGTGCTGATAACGCTCATATAGCCGCCGCTCACCGGCCGCGATTGAGGGGATTCGTTTGGAGGCTGGCGGTCCAATATTCCACGAGTTGTTTGATGAATTCATGCTATGGTCAGTCATTGTCGGAGTGATTACTTACACTTGGATGATGCACCACTCGCTGAAGTACCGTTCCAAGGATGGTTCTAATAACAATATAGACGATTTCACCCCTGGAGTATTTCCTAAGGAAAACGGCAGCCTGACTATGGAATTGACTTGGACTTTCGTCCCCTTCGTCATCATCGTTTACCTGGCTTTCATCTCGTGGGCCCCACTCGATGAAATGTGGACTTTGGATGAAGATGCACATGAAGTAGGCGTCACAGGATACCAATGGTTTTGGGATTTCGATTGCGGCGAACTGTCCGAAGATGTTTGTAGCACTGGATTCGCCGATGTAGAGGGGCAAACCAAGCCAGTACTTTCGTTGAAAGCGGGTGAATCATACACATTCATCATCAATTCTGACGATGTAACTCATGCGCCTTTCTTCAATGATTGGGGGCTCAAAGAGGATGCACAGCCTGGACTTGAAACTAGAATGAGTTATATCCCATCTGAAGATGAAATTGGTCGGCAATTAATGATGTGTACAGAGTACTGTGGTGATAACCACGGATACATGACGGCTATCATTGAAGTACACGCTTGAGGTGACAATATGCAAGTTGGCAAACACACTCGCAATGTCGTTATTCTTGTCATGCTTACTGCACTGATTGTTCTCGCTCCAGCAACCCAATCTTTGCCCACTGGTATCTCGGGTGTACAGGATTCCGGCTGTAACTGCCACGGGACAGCAGCGTCAAGCGAAGTTGTCCCTGTCATCGAGGGACTGCCAGCGGATTACGAGCCAGGCACCACCTACCAACTGAATCTCTCTTTCACCGGTGGCCCCACCAGCGAAGTTGGTGAGAACCAAGGTGGCTTCCACCTATGGGTGAGTGCGGGTACCCTTGCTTCCATCAATGAGATGACACAAGAAAACGCCGATGGCAGCCTAACCCACGAAGAGGCCGGCAATGACCAAACACAGTGGACGGTCGAATGGACTTCTCCAGCAAGCGGTGATGCAACCATCAAATTACACACTAATTCAGTGAATGGTGACAGCACCAACAGCGGTGACCAATGGGGCGTAACCAGTCGGGTCTCTGCTGGGCCCTCGTTAGGAGATGGTGAACCACTTCCACAAGCACGTGGCCTGACCATATTGATGAGTGCCATTTTGTTGATGATACTGATTACCGCAGCCTGCATTGTTTACATCTTCTATCGCAAGGACCCGAGCGCATTCGCTTGGGAGAGATTTTGGCCTTGGCTCTCCGACTGGCTGACTAGCACCGATCACAAAAAGGTTGGAACATTGTATTTCATCAACGGATTGTTCTTCCTTGGTGTTGGAGGGATGTTTGCTCTCATCTTCCGCATTCAACTCTCATCACCCGCTAATGATTTCCTGACCGTTGATGAGTACAACCAATTCTTCACCATGCACGGAACCGTGATGATTTTCCTCGCTGCCATGCCGATGATTGCCGGACTGGCGAACTGGATTGTGCCTCTGCAGATTGGAGCGCATGACCTTGCACTACCTCGTCTGAACGCTTTGGCCTTCTGGCTGAACCCAGCCGCAGCCCTGCTATTATTCACTGGAATGTTCACCGGGGAGGGGGCTGATACCGGCTGGACCGGTTATGCACCATACATAGTGAGTGAAACCGCGCACTATGGCGTCACTTTCTGGGTGGCTGGACAAATATTGATTGTTGCATCATCTACCATTTCGGGAATTAATTTCATGACCACGTTCACCACCATGCGTGCTCCGGGAATGGGCTGGATGAATATGCCGCTATTCTCTTGGTCTATTCTCGTCAGCGTGCTGATGCTATTCATCTCAATCCCGGCTTTCGGAATTGGCCTGGTTCAAGTCTATCTTGACCGGACCATTGGTACGGTCTTCTATGAGGTTGCAGGAGGTGGTGACCCGCTACTTTGGAGTCACCTATTCTGGTATTTTGGACACCCTGAGGTATACGTAGTTGTGGTGCCGGCATTCGGTATAATCAGCGAAGTTGTCGCAACTTCTGCTCGCCGCACCATCTTCGGATACAACTCGATGGTTTACGCTCTGGCTGGAATAGGCATCGTCGCCTTCATCGTATATGGCCACCACATGTTCACCAGTGGCATGGACCCAGCACTGCGATTCGTCACCATGCTGACCACGATGGTAGTCGCAGTTCCAACTGGAATCAAGATATTCAACTGGTTACAGACTATGCATGGAGGTAGCCTTGTGTATCGAACTCATACGCTATGGGCTCTCGGTTTCCTAGTTACTTTCACGCTTGGTGGTATCTCTGGGATGTTCTTCCCAAGCGTGCCTATGGACCTACATCTGCATGAGACATACTTCGTGGTCGCACATTTCCACTATGTGTTCGTCGGTGGAACCGTGTTCGGGTTGTTCGCTGGCATCTACTATTGGTTCCCCAAGGCAACCGGACGTATGCTCAATGAAAGGTTGGGGGTTCTACACTTCCTGATTGGGTTCATCGCCTACAACCTGATTTTCTGGCCGATGCACAGACTCGGTATTCAGGGAATGCCAAGAAGGCAGCACACTTACTTCATCACCACTAGCGATTACTTCGCGCTGCCTGAATCTGCTGGCGACTGGAACATGATGATTACAGTCGCGGCGTTCATATTCTTCGCAAGCAATCTGATATTGGTTTACAACATGATTTCCAGTGGTCTGAAGGGCCGCAGGGCCCCGAACGACCCGTGGGGTGGCTGGTCAATGGAATGGACTACTACCAGCCCACCACCAACCCCGTCCTATGATCCAAACAACCTGCCCGTACAGAAGTTCGCTGAGAAACAGGATGACGAGCCGGGTCGATTAGGGCAGTGGATGGCGAAAATGATGGTAGCAGAAGAGGAGGAGGTGAGTGATTGAGTTACGGAGAGCGCAGTGATGCCCATGACGACCACCATGGCTGGCACACCCCACATAATTCATGGGCACCTATCCTGCTTGCATTTGGTTCCTCCATCTTCCTGATGTGGTTCGCTAAGGTATTCACACAGGCGTGGAGCATTGAGGAAGATGCTTGGGAATATGCAGTCAATACTGGAGAATTGTGGGGTGTGTTCGCTGGACTCGGCGTCTTCATGGCAGGGGTTGTGATATTTTGGCGACAGGACTGGGGCCACGATGGCTCCTTTGAGGCTAAAGCAGAAGGCGCGCCATTCAAGCACATTGACCTACGCAAGGTCGCGGTCTGGATGTTCCTGATGTCTGAAATGATAGTGTTCAGTACCCTATTCACCACCTATATCCGCTACCGAACTGGCATTGTGAACTGCGAGGAGTTGTTTGCCAGTGGATTGTTTGAAGCAGGTCAGGCATGTTGGTTGCCAGCGTCCTACTTCATCGCTGAAGGCGGAGTTCATCAAGAGCATGCGAATGCTGCACTCGGCTTCATGCCCGACACGCTGATTCCCGGGGCAATCAACACCTTCGCTCTCATCGTCTCTTCATACACGGTTGTGATGGCACTGAAGACTGCGCACAACAAGGAACTTTCAGATGCAGAACGCAGTAGGAAGGTCGGAGTCTACCTATTGTGCACAATGATTCTCGCAAGCATGTTCCTGATGTTCAAGTTGATTGAGTGGTTCGTCGGCTTCGAAATTGGTGACCATGAGCACCCGTTCTTCTACGCACCAAGCCTTCTATCAGACGGATTCTCCATCCATGCTTCGGAATATACCTACTGTGCTGAATGGGACCACCATCTCGATGCCTGTGTCGCTGGACAAAGCGCTGTGTTCGATGTTAGAATGGCGGCATCTACCTTCTACGTCACCACAGGAACTCACGGCGTGCACGTGCTGGGTGGAGTTGTAGCACTGATTTACATGACTATCAAGGCCTTCAGAGGAGGCTACACACCGAGGAATGCAGTAAGTATCGAGTATTTCGGACTATACTGGCACTTCGTTGATCTGGTCTGGGTTCTGGTGTTCCCAGCCTTCTATCTATTCTAAGGAGGAATGAAAATGAGTCATAACAAAATATTGGGATTTGATGCATATAACCTGAACTTTGCCGTATTGATGATACTAACAGCCGTAGAGGTGGTTGCGGTTGCACTGACCTTCTCGATGAAGGGTGTCGTCAGTATGGACACCGTAGTATTCATCCTGATTTCGGTGGGTGTTGTGAAACTTCTCGGCATCGCTGGTATTTTCATGCACCTGTGGGGTGAAGAAGATTCGAAGATAATGACCATGACTGCACTTTTCCCAGTCTTCTTCATCATCGTGATGATTCTATTCATCGGACTCACCCACCCCGGAGCAACCGACACGTTACCATCGTGGTGTAGACCGGGCTTCTACTATGGTTCATGAATCAGCGTGAAGGCCATAGGATAGTAGCCTCTACGCGTAACTGCGGGCGTCGCATAGCCAGGTATTGCGCCGGATTTGAAATCCGGTGACCTTGCGTCGCGGGAGTTCGAATCTCCCCGCCCGCGCCACCTTCAACTCTTAACCAACCAATAGAAAATACAACAAAAGAACCCGAACACGCAACGTCAATGAAGACAATTGCAGTACTGGTTAGCCTTGCACTCTTCTGCACTTCTTTTGCGGGGTGCTTGGACACATCCGAGCATCAAGAATCAGAATTCCATGGTATCGAATACCAAACATCCCCTGCTGCAGATTTCACTTTATTCAACCAAGACGGACAGGTAACAAATCTGTCTGATTATGCAGGGATGGTCGTCGTTCTAGCCTTCACATACACTGCCTGCCCAGATGTATGCAACATCATCGAGGCCAACCTTGCTTGGGAGAAAGGTGAGTTGGGCGACGCATACGGCACAGAGGTGGTTTTCCTGTCTATCACCATCGATCCCGCTCGAGACAATGTCAGCCATCTAGCAGAATGGACTGAACTGATGGGCTATGATTGGCCGCACCTAACTCACGACAATCACACTGTTCTAACCGACGTTTATGAAGATTGGAATCTTGTTGTCGATGATGACCATATCAACAGCAATCATGATGACAACGAAACCCATGATGACAACGAAACCCATGATGACAACGAAACCCATAATGATGGTGATTCTGGTAATCTTGATGATATCACGGATGAAAGTGGTAATTACACTGTCGGCCACACTACTCTAACATTCATCATCGACCAACAAGGAAACAAGCGACTGGTCTACGTTGGCGCTGATTGGAGTGTCCACCATTTCCTTGAGGATTTGCACACCCTCACTGGCCTAGATGATGGTGAAGACTCACACTGATACTGTGAGAATGCTCATCAACAAAGGGGTTCTTCACAGGGGCGTGCGCCACACTCCCTTGCTACTCAGTCTGCTGCTGCTGCTACCCGCATTGGCAGGATGCATTGGCGAGCCAGCCGTCGATTGGGGTAATAGAGCAGGTGAAGTTCAGACCTCTGTGAACACAGGTGATCTAACTGCTGTCATCTCAAGTAGAACCAATCCAGAAAGTGACTACTGGGTAGTGAATCAAGATGTTTCCTTAGTCGGTTGTAGAGCTGACGACGCCGCTACCGAAGATACCAATGAAGGCGAAGATATCTCCAACGAGGCGCAGGAGGAGTCTTGGGATACTCAGCAGATTGTGCGGGTAGAGGGATGGTTGGCTGCCACTCAACTGTTCACCAAAGGTGGTACG
>Ga0310123_10002702_pt1 | contig 13973 bp, 17 predicted proteins | sample CB6_AW_1057_MG_FD_203505 | JGI IMG/M metagenome (GOLD analysis project Ga0310123, IMG submission 203505) | Marine microbial communities from Western Arctic Ocean, Canada - CB6_AW_1057 | ecosystem: Environmental > Aquatic > Marine > Oceanic | place: Canada: Western Arctic Ocean | collected... | reverse complement strand
GCTGCTGTACAGACGATCCAGCGGGCCACGCATGCTGAGATCGATCCTGTGTTGGCCGAATTGACCAATAACAATACGGGCCTTCTGTCGGAGCTGAGCGACACAGTAGCATTCGGCCAGGGTGTCGTACGGTAGTTTTCGGTCTTCACCCACGAGCAGGGCAGGCGGCTGCCTGGTTCCGAGTGTGCGGATGGCACCGGTGTACGCAATGACCTGATCGTTTGCCGGCATGGCCGCCGGCAGTTTGTCTCGAAGGATCTGCCTGACTCCGCTCGTCTCTTCAGTTCTGATTTCGCCGCCCGTGTCGCCTGCAGGTTGGCCAGTGCCCCGACAGCCGAGAACAGCACCTGATTCGCCACAGCCGGTTCGTCAGCAGCCAGTTGCTCAAACGCGGGCAGTGCATCATCACTGGCCTGCATGACGTGCCGGAGGGCAGCCTGCAGTTGTGTGCTGCCTTCCAGACTAAGATGATTGCATCCAGCATGCTGTTCGCTTTGACCTGAATGTTTTGCAGCTGTTCGGTTGTGAGGTGAGTCATGGATGCGCCGCAGTGGTTAACGATCGATCTGACAATTCGGCAATGACTCCTTGAGTTTGACGACTCCCGCGTCGGTGACTTGGGTGTTGCGGAGGTCGAGCGTCCGCAGACTGGTCAGTCCTGCAAGATGCGCCAGCCCCACGTCGGTGATCTGCGTGCCGATGAGGTAGAGGTACAGCAGACTGCTCAACCCCTTAAGATGCACCAGCCCCGCGTCAGTGACTTGGGTGTTGCTGAGGTTGAGTATCGCCAGACTGGTCAGTCCCGACAGATGCACCAGTCCCGCGTCGGTGACCTGGGTCTCGCCGAGGTCGAGCTCCTGCAGACTGGTCAGTCCCTTAAGATGTTCCAGCCCCGCATCGGTGATCTGGGTGTTGGCGAGGTGGAGCCCCTGCAGACTGGTCGCGGTTAAGGGGGGCAGGTCACACTCTGAAGCTGGGGACTGTACGTGACTGAACGATCTCGAAGAGCTGGATGCGAGGCAACACCAACAAGTCGATTGACCGCACCGAATGGATGTTCAAATGGGGTGTGGCAAGGGGCTGGTAGTCGTGGAGCTCAATACTGCCCGGTTGACCCTAGATGGACTGAAGAAGAAATGTACTCACGTTGCGGACAACCTGAAGCGGTAACCCTTCTCACAATTGCACATCGATGTCGTACGTGCCCGCGTATCGCAGCGATCATGAGCCCTTATCGACCTGAGTCTTTTTCTATTGCAGTCCTACATCATATCAGCGCTATCGCCTTGGCCATTCCGGCCGTCCAACCTCCATCGACGAAATAGGCAGATCCCGTGACAAAACGTGACTCGTCGCTCGCGAGAAACAGGGCTACGTCTGCGACATCTTGTGGCTGGCCAATGCGGCCCAGTGGTGCGATTTTTCCAGCAAACCGACGGCCCTCCGGACTCTCGTCCAGAAACGGCTGGGACATGGCCGTCTCGATCCATCCAGGGCAGATGCAGTTGACTCGAATCCGTTGTGGACCGTGGTCGATGGCCATGGCCCGTACGAGCTGCAACACGGCACCCTTAGTTGCACAGTAGCCGGCGATGTCGGACTCGGCGTAGAAGCTGTTGGCCGAAGCGGTCGCGATAAACGAACCGCCATCACCTCTGCTAAGGATGGGAATCCCGAATTTTCCGAGTAGAAATGCACCTTTGACGTTCACTGCGAAGAGACGATCCCAGTCTGCCTCGGAAAGATCTACGACCGAACCACCGTGCATGATCCCAGCGTTGCTGAAGATGATGTCGATACGGCCGAACCTCTCGATCGTATCGCTCAGCAACTGTTGGACATCGGTTGCTTGACTAACGTCAGCGACCTGACCGACGATTGTGCCGGAGCTATCCGAACCAACCGAGCGGATGGTCTCATCCAGTTCCATGATGTCCGCTGCAACGACGACAGCTCCCTCCTGGGCAAACCGCACAGCACTGGCCATGCCGATTCCGCGCGCCGCTCCCGTAACGATCGCCACTTTGTTTTTGAGTCTCATGCGTTTGACGCCAAACTGGAATTACGAAAGACTGAGTTATGAGCGAATATTGTGGCGCACACGACCGTTACCGCAAACATATCATGTACTTAACCGTATGCGGCGCACAAAGACAACGGAATCACGGTGACCATCTTGCCAGAGTCACGGTAGCCGGTCTGCGACGTGGGGCGGGAACTGTCTCAGCACCGCCTATGGTCGCACGATGGTGCCGTCTGCGCGACGTGTGTTCCCCCAGGTCTGTGCGCTTGATGAGAAATCATCAGTCAGAGGGAACTTCGCAGCGGCCTTTTCATTGAGATCGACACCCAGTCCAGGCTTATCATTACACCAGACATAGCCATCGCGGACTTCGGGCATGCCGGGAAAAATCTCCCGTATCGGATCGTCTGACGGGACCAGCAGTGCAGCGGCTTCCTGGATCCCGAAATTCCACGTGTTCAAATTCAGATGCAAGTTAGCGGCGTGCCCAACGGGCGAAACGTCGCCAGGGCCATGCCATGCGAACTCCGAAGGCCTCACATAATGCGGCCAGTTTGCGGGCCGGGGTCAGACCGCCGATCTGCGAGATGTGGACTCGAATGAAGTCGATCAGCCGGTCTTTCACTATGGGGATGATCTCATGAGGATTATTGTAGAGTTCATCCATGGCCATCGGTGTGCTTGTTTGCTCTCGTACGAGGCGAAAGTATTCGTTGTCCTCTGGAGAGAAGAGATCTTCGATGAAGAAGGGTTTGTATTGCTCGACGTCCTTGGCGAAACCGAGTGCGTCAATCGCTGGAAATCGTTCGTGGACGTCGTAGATCAACTCGACGTTTCTTCCAATCGTCGAGCGGACGTGCTCGAACAGGTCCAGCACACGGTGGATATAAGGACGCGGCTCGTAAATGCTGCCACGATTGCTCTCACCCGCGCCGAGTTTCGGGTCGATTTTGATCTTCTTGGTAACAATCCCAGGTCCTTCCGACGCTGGGATATCCGACGACACACTCAGCTTCATGTGGTGAAATTTCCTCGCCATGAAAGCTCGGATGTTATCTTCAACTTCTCTAGGAGTGCGGCCACCGGGTACAACGTAACAGGCCGCCGCCTGAGGCACAGGACACTCAGCACCACACAGCTCATCACGGGCGGCCAGCGGGTCGCCCGTTTTTTCGTGCGCTCACAAGTGCATCCGCAGGTTGCGATCACTGATAATGCACTGTCCGCATTTGAGCAACTGGCTGCTGACGAACCGGCTGTGGCGAATCAGGTGCTGTTCTCGGCTGTCGGGGTACTGGCCAACCTGCAGGCAACACGAGCGGCAAAAGCAGAACTGAAGAGACGAGTGGAGCGGGTCTTATTTGGACTGAACCCACCAAACCGCATACCCCCTGGCGTTTCGTGGGAAAATTTTTACGTCGAACAGACGACGGCAGATGAATGAGCGGCAGCAACTGATCCTGGACGTGATTTGCATGCGAATTGACTGGCTTGAAGCTTTGCATCCGGCTTGGCAGAACGACGCCAGAGCCAAGATCGACGCGTACGGGTTCAGCCGTTTCCAGGAAATCGCGAGCGTCCATGATCGTGGCTGCCGACTGAAATTCACGAACTTCTACGGCAGGCTATCGGTGAAACCTTGTATGCTGCACGGGACGAGAATGGAAAACGGTGAACAGGAAAGGGCTTCACTGACAAACGGCAAAGTGAGCAACTTGCTGCCAAGCTGGAACACGACTGCACACCGAATCCGGTTGTCGTCCGATTCCACAGGCGGCATCGTGCGAGTTACAATGGGCCTATGAAAACAATTCTATTTTCCGTAACACTGGCCGCTGTTTCACTTCCATACACCGCTGACCGGGCTCAGGAACTGAAGCCACTGGATTATCAGCACCCGGGTCTGACAGTCGACCTGGGGGTCGGGTTATGGGCCTGGCCGATTCCCTGCGATGCGGACGGCGATGGCGATTTCGATTTATTGGTCGCCTGCCCGGACAAACCCTCGAATGGAATATGGTTTTTCGAGAACACCTCGGGCAGGACGGCTAAGACACCGTTTCCTGTGTTTAAACCTGCAAAACGAATTAGCCATGCTGTCCATTATGTGATGCCCAGTTATGTAGATGGCGAATTGCGAGTTCTAACACCAGGTTATGAACATCCCAATTTCATCAAAACGGGCTTAACAGCTCGGCTAAAACTCCCAATTGACGCTCGGTTTTACAAGGTTGAAGGGTCACAGAAGAAAGGACCGAAGGTCCGGCATAATCAATGGCGGTATGCTGATTATGATGGCGATAACAACTTGGATGTAGTAGTTGGCATTGAAGACTGGAGTTTCTACGGTTGGGACGATGCATGGAGCAGCGACGGTGAATGGACCAACGGCAAGTTACATGGTTTCGTCATCTTATTTCACAATCAGGGCACAACCGAAACACCACAATATGCGGAACCCCAAAAACTACTTGCCAACAGCAAACCAATCGATACCTATGGTTGCCCATCTCCAAATTTCGTCGACTTTGATGGCGATGGCGATTTGGATTTGGTTTGTGGTGAATTTGTCGACGGTTTTACCTACTACAAAAACATCGGGACTCGCACGGCACCCCAATACGCCGAAAGCCAACGACTGAAAACGCCAACTGGAGATCCGCTAAAAATGGACCTCCAAATGATTGTCCCGGTTGCCTTTGACTGGGATTGTGATGGGGACGCAGACTTGATTGTCGGCGACGAAGATGGTCGGGTTGCTTTGGTTCAAAACAGTGGAGAACTCACATCCAATGGCAATCCTGTTTTCCTGCCGCCTCGGTACTTCCAACAGGAAGCAGACACTTTGAAATGTGGCGCATTAGCAACACCGGTCGGCTACGACTGGGACGGTGATGGCGATATGGACATCCTCTCTGGCAATACGGCCGGATACGTTGAGTTTTTTGAAAATCTAAGCGGCCCCAAAGTAGAGTTTCCAAAATGGGCTGGACCGGTTCGCCTGCAAGCAGGTGGCGAAACGTTCCGCATCATGGCTGGTCCGAACGGAAGCATTCAAGGTCCTGCAGAAGCCAAATGGGGTTATTCGACTCTGAGTGTTGCTGATTGGGATGGCGACCAATTACCGGACATCCTCGTTAACGGCATTTGGGGTCAAATCAACTTGCTTACAAATGTAGGCACCCGAACCAAACCAAAGTTGGCTGCTCCGGAAATAATAGAAGTTCAATGGACCGATTCTCCCACCAAACCCGAATGGACATGGTGGAATCCCAAAGGTAACCAACTGGCGACTCAGTGGCGGACAACTCCCATTGCCGTCGATTGGAATTCCGATGGGTTAACAGACCTGCTCTCATTGGACCATGAAGGATTTTTCTGTTTGTACCAACGCGCCCAAAAAGATGGTAAGCGTATCCTGCTGCCTCCTCAACGCGTATTCTTCGGTGATAACAATTCCGTTACGGATGCTAATCACGGTGTTAAAAACAAGGACGCTGGGCCACTTCAACTCAACAATCGCCGCGCCGGAGGCAGTGGACGAAGAAAAATCTGGACGACCGACTGGAATGGCGATGGCAAATTAGACCTGCTGGTAAATTCAACCAATGCCAATCTGCTGCTGCAAACCGGTCATGAACAGGGGAAATGGACGTTTACCGATACGGGTCCGCTCGTGAAACAGAGCATTCAGGGCCATACCACCAGTCCGACTGTGGTTGATTTCAATGGTGACGGCATCCCGGATTATTTGGGTGGCGCGGAAGATGGGCGACTCTACTATCAACGCAATCCACGCTCGAACTGATCAACGCTTAGCAAATCCATAACACCCGACCAAAACCAACAGGACGATTCCACCGAATAACTCCGAGCAGGAACGTGTCCAGCAAGAACGCACACGACCCATTGGGGAACATCTGGCGGCCTTTGAGCGGCACCAGAGCACGAACACACCAAAGCATACCCAGTTGACCCTGTCACGAATTCGGCGTGTCCTGCAGGCAGGCAACGTGAGCCACCTGTCCTCACAACGATCTACGGTCAGCGTACCGACGGACAGGACGATGGTCGCCGCACCAGTGATCACTGGGCGTCGTATCGGAACGGCCTTTCGCCCCAGTCGACCTCAAAGGCGCCGCTGCACGGGCGGCATTGGCATGACTCTTCAGCCAACGGATCGTTCACACCTGCGGTGAGCAGTTCACCGCAGTGCGGGCAGTTGATCTCTGTGGAGCCGGTGACGGCTCCCGGAAAGCAGAGTTCGCAGGTCCATCGGCGAGAAGCTGAGAACGAACTGGCGTCACGGAATCCACTGCCGAGGGAATGACCTCCTTGCGTGCAGTTGCTCCCTCACGCACAACAAAACTACCTTCAACTGGCTCACCAACTGCCTGAGCGTCCTTGCCTTTGAGTTCAGATTTTTCGTCGGTTTTGTTCTTCATTGGCTCACCTGAAATATACGCTGTCACACTTGCTCCACGTCATCAAAAGAGACACCGAAGGGCAATTCAAGAGTCGTATAGCACTCACGCAAACGGTGGAAACAAAATGAAGCGGACGGCAACCGGCTGAGCTACTTCTTCGTCAAGTGCTTTTGGAACCATGCGACCATTGCGTTCACGGCTCGCTCGCGATCTTCGCTGCGGAAGCCGTGTGCGGCGTCTTTGATCACCAATAGCTCGCTGGTGACTTTTTTCGCTCTGAACGCTGCCAGAATCTTTTCGCTGTGATCGATGGGGACCAACTTGTCTTGGTCGCCATGGATCAAAAGCGTCGGTGGGTCGTCCGCGGTAACGTGCAGCAGCGGTGAATAGTCCGTGGCCTGGGCGGGATCGAATTGTAAGGCGGGGTAGCTCTGGTAGTATTTCGACTCTTCGTTGACCCACGGCCTGACATCGGTGGGTGGATAGTACGCGACCACAGCAGCGACTCGGTCGCTGACGCGCAGAACTTCATCCTTTGACTCCGAGTTGCCGTTGTCCGACGTGGTTCCCAACATCAACGACAAATGCCCGCCCGCACTGCCGCCAAAAACGCCCAGCCGGTCGGGATCAACGCCAAATCTCTTCGCCCGCGAGCGGATAAACCGCACGCTGCGACGGACATCCTCGACCAATTCAGGAATCGTAAACTTGGGACTGCTGCCGTGACGGACGGCGAACACGGTAACCCCTTTGTCCAAAAGTGGCTGGAAACGAGCAACCGCTCGTTCAGGTGGGGACCAGCGAGACTTCCAGCCGCCACTGACCATGAACAAGACTCCCGCGCCATTCGCCCCCTGTCGGGGCGTGAAGACGTCAAATGTCAACGCCAGCCCGTATTTGTGACCGTAAACGACGTCTGGAGTGATCTGGACGCCCTCGTCCGCGAAAAGCCGCGTCCCGGAAAGCGCGATGACGACAACCAAAAAGATTCTCAGTCTCGAATTCATGTGGCACCTTCAGAAAATTTTTCCAGAAGTCGGAGAACGGTGTCCTCATTGAAAAGTTCCGCTTGCATCGCGTCAACCGGAATGTCTCATCCGATGGTGCGTTTAACATCGTTCGTTTGTCCGACCACCATGCTCGAATTCCGAAAAACACGATCGCATACCTCGAATCACAAGATGCATAACAATCCGTTGCACCGGAGCCGCGGGCCGCCCGGGTTCTGAAATCAACGTCGTTCACCGCGGCCCGGTGAACGGGGACGTTAGCCCGCGAAGGCTGTGTAGGAATCTCCATGACTCAGGCTTGCATTGACCAGGCGATAGAATTCATGAAGGGCCAACGTTTTGGCGAAGCTCTGCCCCTGTTGCGTCGAGCCATCGACCAAGATCCGTCGCAATGGAACGCTTGGTACATGGCTGGGTCAGTGCTGCCGCTTTCTGGACGATATTGACGGGGCAATCAAGCACCTCTCGCGTGCCGCAGAGCTGGAGAGAGATGAGCCCTCAATCTTCTTGGCGCTCGGGATACTGTGCCAGCTGAAGCCCCACTGGGACGACGCGATCGATGCATTCCGCCGTGCTATCGAAATAGATCCTGACTACGTGCTCGCTTACAACAGCCTGGCCCTCACGCAAAAGAAGCGCGGTGAACTGGACAAGGCGCTACACAACTACGACGCTGGTGCGAAGGCCCTTGCCCGTCGAAGTGTGAAGGCCATGCGGAACACTCGGACCAGTCCAATTCTCAAGCATCGTGACACGGTAGGGACCCTATGGGTGGAATACGCGAGCTTTGCTGCGCTGTATCTGGCCAGCAGTGCAGAAGGCATCAACGGAATTGCCTGGCCAACCGGAGAACAAGCTCTGGAGGAGGATCGCACGGAGAAACATAGTGGTCTGTACTGGATAGATGTGCCGAATGACAAAAGAGAGACCGTGCGTTTGTTTCAGCCAAACTATTTCAATACGTTCCGAGAGCTACTGAAACGCGATACTGCATATTCGAACCTTATTGGCAACCGGGGAACAGTCCTGGAGTTAGTCGGTCGCAACGATGAGCCTCGCCAACACTTTGACGAAGCGACTGAGTTTCAGCCGTGAGTAAGATGCACCCTTAATTTGCCCGGGCTAACAACGGTATGCAGCGGACGGCGGAGACAGCAGCAGCGTGTCCCCACAGCTAAGCAGTGGCGTCATCCAGATTTTCTCCACTGACGGTGCTTTTGCAGCATTGAAAGAGAACGGTTCGGTTATCACCTGGGGGAATCCTGGCCGTGCCGGAGACAGCAGCAGCGTGGTCGGTGCATTAAGCTCCGGCGTCAGCCAGGTCTTCTCGACCGAGGCTGCCTTTGCAGCATTGAAACAGGACGGCTCGGTCGTCATCTGGGGGGATTCAGACTACGGCGGAGACAGCAGCAGCGTGACCACACAGCTGGGCTCCGGCGTCAGCCGGATCTTCTCAACCTCCCGTGCCTTTGCAGCATTGAAACAGGACGGCTCGGTTGTCACCTGGGGGGAATCAGACCGTGGCGGAGACAGCAGCAGCGTGGCCAGACAGCTGGCTTCGGGTATCGTGGCCCTGGCCAATCCGTTTACAGATGATGTACTTGATTAGTCTTTCGCCAATATGGTGCCCGCGGACAAAGGGCCGGTTAGAAATTGGTGTGCTTTATTCGCTCTCAGGCACTATATCGATGTCGACGTACGTCAGGTCCTGGAACTCGTCGGCTGTGTCCGACGACCGAGAATTTCATGGCGTTTCACGGATGCTGCTGAACGGTACCACCAAACAGGACGACTCACGAAACTGCAATATCTCGACCTCAGTGGGACCGGGGTCACGGATGCGGGGCTGGAACACCTTAAAGGGCTCACCAGTCTGGGAGTGCTGATCTGTTTTTTGTATGCTCCAATCTTTGGGAGGAAAGAAACTGTGAACCGTATCCAGGACCGTATGATCCGCGCCGCAAAGTTGGACGTCCAGCTGTACGAGGAGGTAGAGGCCGATCGCGGGGCGATGCGTCAAGCCATGACCGTCGTCGTGCTGTCCGCGGTCGCAGCCGGGATAGGAAAACTCACAGAAGGAGGCCTGCCAGGAATCGTCTTCGGCACGCTCGGCGCTCTGGTTGGTTGGTATGTCTGGGCCTTTCTCACCTATTTCATCGGCACGAGATTGCTTCCGGAGCCAAACACCAGAGCAGATCATGGGGAGCTGCTGCGTACGATCGGGTTTTCCAGCGCACCCGGATTGATTCGAGTCTTTGGGATCGTTCCGGGCCTCGCCCCCTTCGTCTTTCTTGTGGCGGGGGTCTGGATGTTGATAGCGATGGTGATCGCAGTCAGACAAGCGCTTGACTACAAGAGCACGTGGAGAGCCGTCGGCGTGTGTGCGGTGGGATGGATCGTTCAGGCTCTCATCTTGGCGGCTGTCTTTTTGATGTTCGGTGCTCAATAGAAGATATCACATGGGTGATCACGTATCAGACAAGGATTCGAACAGCCGGTGCGGGATGCACAGGTCCGCGTAGGACAGGTCCGCTCCGGGCTCCAGATTGTTCCCCGAGTAAAACGAATTCCCGCCGTGGACGCCCTGAATCGGGTCATGTACTGTCCCGAAAATACCCAGATACGAAGTTGGCACCAGTAAACGGAAGGATCAGGACGATGAGGGCCGCTTCCGCTGCTTTGACCGGGCGGCCATTGGTGAGCGTGGCGACAACCTCGACATCAGTTGGCTGAAGGACGACGACCAGGCCGGAGCCGACGAGTTGCCCGAACCGGAAGAGCTCGCGTCGCAGATTAGCGAGCGGCTGTCCACGGCGCTGGAGGAGATGGACGCGCTGTCCGACTTGCTGGAGCAGCCAGTGGCTGAAGGCGAGGCCTCAATGGCACCAACGTAAGCGATTCGGGACTGAGAGAACTGAAGGCAACGTTGCCTCAGTGCAAAATTTCGCACATCTGAACACGTCTCAGCAGCCTGTGGAGCGATAATCACAAACCTATTCCACGGTGGCACTGGCAACCAAATGAACCTTCCCACCGACAAACTGACAGCACACCTGAACCGCGCGAAGCACACACTGAGCGAGTTGCCGGAGCACGTTGACCGTGAGCCATTGATTCAAATGGCACTACAGGCACTGATGCAACCCGGCGAGAACATTGTTGAACGATTCAGCCAACTGGCTGAAGAGCAACCGGAAGTTGCGAAACGGATCTTGCTGTCGCCGGTGTCAGGCCTGGTGAATCTTCACGTCGTGCACAACTTGACGGCGGAACTGAAGAGGCGAGTGGAGAGGAATTGAGGTCCAGGAAACTGGACGGAGCTGAACAGGAAACGACATGTGGACGTCACGATGACCGAATTTCCCATTCTGACTGAGCCACTGCAGTTGCTGGAAACAGAGCGCATCACTGGACTGAGTTCCAAAGCTGCTCGCAAATTTTGTGATGCAGTCGGCGGCATACGGTGCGGCAGCTTGTGGCAGCTGCCAGCCGAGAGGATGCCCTGGAGGTACCACCAATCGCGGGGTGCCGCCACCAACTACGGTGGCGACTGATCCAGAGGCCCATCCTGCATTTGAATCGATTCTGATCCACGACAGACGCAATCGAGACGCAGGCTTGACCCCGGAACGAATATTCGAGTGATTGTGTTTGGTTGACTTCAGACCCCTTGTAGTCCCATTCCGTTTACAGACACTCAACGCTGCACAGGACGTGGATGACCTATAGCACGCATTCTGTGCCCACCGCCAGCGGACGGCCACCTCTTTCTACGGATGGTCGAACTTGCTCTGTCCTGCGACCGCACAGGGGTTCACCGATGGTTACACAAACCTTATCCGGTGCTGTGAGAAACACTCGATTCTTACTGGGCACGTATCTGGTTCTGTATGGCAGCGTCACGGTTCACGCCGCCCCTCTTTTCACGGGTCTGGGCGATCTGACCGGTGGTAGTTTCTGGAGCGAAGCATTTGGCGTCTCGGCGGATGGTGCGGTTGTGGTGGGACAGGGTAAATCCGCCTCAGGCACCGAGGCGTTTCGCTGGACCGAATCCAGCGGGATGGTCGGTCTGGGCGATCTGGACGGTGGTGGTTTCGATAGCGAAGCATATGGCGTAACGGCTGATGGTGCGGTTGTGGTGGGGGTTGGCAATTCCGTCTCAGGCGGCGAGGCGTTTCTTTGGACTTCAGCCGACGGAATGCGGTCTGTTCAGGACGTCCTGACCGACGACTATGGTCTGGGAAGCAGTCTAACGGATTGGACATTGCGTAGCGCTGACGCTATTTCCGCTGATGGCCTGACGATTGTGGGCTATGGCACCAACCCCGATGGAAACACTGAGGCCTGGATGGCCAGCATGGACTCTCCCGATGTGGTCCCTGAACCGAGTTCGCTGGCGCTGCTGGGCATCGGTGCACTGGGTCTGTTCGGCTACGGCAGACGTCGTCGCCAAACATCGGCCGCCGCCTGAGGTACAGGAAACTCAGCACCACACAGCTCAGCACGGGCGGCCAGCGGGTCGCCCGTTTTTTGTGTGCTGACATGTGCATCATCAACTCTGATTCCTCAGCGCTCGATTGAGGTTCCTCTGTCGGGAACCCAGGCCGAATCCCAAGCATGTAAGACCAATCAGAAGTTGTTTCATGACGATCGATCAGTCCATTCCGAGATATGACACATGAGACGAAAACAGTGTGCCACTTTCTTCAGTGAACGGTTTCGGAAAGGGCCACCGTTGTCTGGTGGTCATGGTTTCTCTCCTGAGAAATGTTGGTTTGTTGCTGTCACCACCTCTTCGTCGCTCATCACACGTCACTCCAGTCGCACGTCATTCGAATCCTTGTTCTTCCAGCCATTCGTCAAAAGCAAACCCCTCGACCACATCATGACCGAGGGGTTGATGCTTCCCATCAATCGCAACTTCTACACCATGTCCTTGAGGCCCTTCAGCGGCAAAACCTTGACCGCGTTTCGTGCCGGCTTGGCCTTGAAGACCGTATCTTCACCCGTGAATGGGTTGATTCCCTTGCGGGCTTTGGTGGCCGGTTTGCGGACCACCTTGACCTTTATCACTCCCGGCACGTTGAAAACGCCGGGACCACGCCTGCCGAGATTCTTGCCGATCAGCTTCGCAAGCTCTTCGAAGACGCTGGCCACCTGTCTCTTGGTGAGACCGGTATTTTCAGCCAACGTTGCCATGATCTCCGTTTTGGTCATGGGCTTCTGTGCTGCGCCGTTCGGTCTGAAGTAGGGGCCCTTGTGAGACACCCCGGGACACCGATGCTCTTTGGTTAACACATTCGCCGTGAGTCACGGCTCTCGGCAATGTGTTTTGGGGCTAGTATTGCAGACTATTCCCGTTTTTAGCGACGATTCCCGCGCTCTCGGTGTTTCGCGAGAGAGCGCTCGGTTAGTGGGATTGAACACGGCGTCCGGATTCGGGACGCGAACTCTCAGACTCTCTCCAATCCGAAGCGCTTTTGGTGAACGCGTTCATCCCCGCGTTCTTTGTTCTGGTAGGCTGAGCGCAGTTCCGCCAGGAACTTGCGGATTCGTAAGGTTTTGTGAAATAAAGAAGAACGGCTGGTTTACGATGACTGCAGCGCGAGATCGCGACCCGCTTTGCGTTTGCCTCCCACGGCTCCGGACTGACATCCTCCTCAGATCGATGCGTTGCGGACTCACGTGCTGAAATTTCACGCCACTTGTGTTCCAGATTCGCTCTTTGGTACGTTCCTTCGCCTGTTGCGGGTTTTAGTAGCCAATCCAAGCGATAGAATGGCGCGTTCGCAGTGGAGCAGCCTGAACACGGTGTTTCAGGGTAGCGCTGCAGGACATTTCTTGAGGAATTGGACGAATGGCAGAAGGCACGATCAAACGGTTAACGAACAAGGGCTTCGGGTTTATCGACACCGGGAGTGACAAGGACTTGTTTTTCCACTCGTCAAACCTCGATGGGGCGAGCTACGACGAACTCCAAGAAGGACAACGAGTGTCATACACCGAAGGAAGTGGACCAAAAGGGCCATGTGCCGAAAACGTCAGGCCGATCTGACGGAGCTGAGAGCAACATCCGTTTTCAATCACGGAGAAACAGATATGGGTGATAAGGGAAGTAAAGATAAAGGCAAAAAGGAACAACAGAAAAAGGCCCAGCTTGGTCCGAAGGAAAAACGAAGATTGAAAAAGGAAAAGAATAACAAATAAATACGCACCGTTACCTGTCAGCTTGCCAATTCGTACGTAGCGAGACCAGATTTTCTGTGGGAACTCCGCTCTTCGAGATCCTCGCCTACGAACCCACCGAGCTCGGCATGCTGTGTTTGCGGCGTCGCGAGCTGCTGTGCGAGCCAGGAACGATCGTCACTGAAGTCACGCTCGACCATGAATTCCTGATGAGCAGTTACCTGACGGCTTCCGAGAAGGCGCTGTCGGAAATCGCTCTGCAGACGCACTCAGGATCCCGCCTACGCGTTCTGGTCGGAGGCCTCGGCCTAGGTTACACCGCTTGGG
>Ga0310123_10002700_pt1 | contig 13981 bp, 12 predicted proteins | sample CB6_AW_1057_MG_FD_203505 | JGI IMG/M metagenome (GOLD analysis project Ga0310123, IMG submission 203505) | Marine microbial communities from Western Arctic Ocean, Canada - CB6_AW_1057 | ecosystem: Environmental > Aquatic > Marine > Oceanic | place: Canada: Western Arctic Ocean | collected... | reverse complement strand
TCCATAAAACCTAACCTCTGGACCGGCGAGCTTGCGAAGTCGGTCCATTTCAGGCCCGACGCCAACAATGTGAAGCGGAGTTTCGGCTAGACGACATGCTTCAATTGCGAGGTCTATTCGTTTATACGGTACAAGCGCCGACACAATTAAGGCTACTGGGCTCGGCTCCGTGGAAGCCGGATGAAAAAATATCGTATCAACTGGCGGATACACGACCGCTGCGGACCGATTATAGTAACGCTCGATGCGCCCTGCAACGTGTTGGGAAATGGCGACATAGCGGTCAACTCGGTTGGCGGTGCCCGCATCCCATCGAGCGAGTTGGCGAAACACTGGGCGCGCAAGGGCGTTCGCGATTGGTCCGATTCGTTCAACTCCGAAATAGACGTCGAATTGATCCCAGGCGTAACGCATCGGCGTGAAGCAGTAGCAAAGGTGACGAGCCCGACCGGGTTTAATGATTGATTTAGCCACGCAATGGCTAGTACTGATTATGAGGTCGAATTGGTCGAAGTCGAACTGTTCAATGGCAATGGGAAAGATCGGCAAACAATGACGATAAAATCGCTCACTGAATGGTATTTGCTGAACGAATGACACCTTAGGCTGTCGTTTTTCGAGAAGTGATGAGACTGTCCCTAAATGATGAAGCAAGGTAAAGAGTTCAGCGTCAGGATAAAGTTTGCACAATCCTTCAAGCGCACGCTCCCCACCGCGCATGCCGGTTAGCCAGTCATGAACAAGAGCAACTCGTTCGCCTCGGTTTAGTGGGGCTTGACTAAACTCAGGCACTGGTTTTGCCCGGCGGAGTTGAGAGACGCTGGTTGGAAAGTAAGGTCTCCCGATAGATTTCTAAAGTATGTTGAATGGATCGATCCCAGGAAAACTGCTTAGCCCGTGCTTGGCCTTTGATGACAAGCTGTTCTCTGAAGACGTTGTCTTCCAAGACCCGACAGATTCCGCCCGCGATTGCATCTTGACTATGCGGATCAACCAGAATGGCGGCGTCTCCGGTAACTTCTGGAAGGGAAGACACGTTAGACGTAACAACGGCTGTGCCGCTGGCCATTGCCTCAAGGGGTGGCAATCCGAAACCTTCATACAGCGAAGGAAAAACAAACGCCCGCGCGAGATGATATAAGACTCGGAGTGTTTCATTGGGCACGAAACCGAGAAAACGAACATAGCGATGCAGTTGATATCGATGCACCGCCCGTCGTAACTTCGCGTAGCGAGTGATGTCGTCCCCGATAATTAGTAGGGTTAAATCGTCATGCCCAAGAGAGCGAACCTTATAGAATGCATCGAGTAGCCGTTCTAGGTTCTTATGTGGATGTACGTTACCTACATACAGTAGAAATGGCGCCTGTAGCTGGTAACGTTCCCTAATCCGCTCTATGTTTTTATCGGGAGGCGGAACAAAGAAGCAATCGTCGATCGCATTTGGTATTACGGTGATCTTATTTGCTGGAATATCGAAAAAAGCGAGAATGTCCTGCTTGGACGCTTCTGAAACTGTTAGGACTCGGTCGGACCGGTGGGTGGCCGTCCAAAGTGCGGCTCGAGCGTATCCATGAGCAAGCCGGTTCGGTAAGTACTGAGGGAATCTAAGATGAATGCAATCATGAATTGTGACGATGGACCGGCAAGGAGTTAGTGCAGGTAGCGTATAGTGCGGTGCGTGAAAGAGATCTATGGCTTCTCGCTTAAGTTGGATCGGGATTCGTATCTGTTCGCTAATGGAGTAGGGCCCCGCGGGCTGTGAAACTAATCGAAAGTTTTCCCCGAGACCGGAGGCAAAAGTCTGGTCGTCTGGCTTGCACAACAATATATATTCAGTCGTGGAATCAAGCCGATGGAGGTGCGTTACTAGGTTCCTAATATAGGTTCCTATTCCGTAGTCGTGGAGCTTTCTGACGTCAATAGCGATACGCAAGCGACGGTTCCTTCAGGGAGTGAAAGAATCAAACCTTCGAACACCTAAGAATCTAATTCCAGACAAGTGTATCAAAGCAACCTGCTAGACCTCATAAGAGTAGGTTGTTTCGAAGTCCTCAGATACGCCGGCGAAATCGAAGGTAAGCCCTTAAAGCTGGTACCCAAGACGGATGATGCTTGTCGTAGAAAGCTAGCTGGCTGCGCCGGTAGGCTAGAGCGGTCGCCTCTGGTGCAGTAGCAACCGACTGACCGCGTACATGTTGAACCTCAGTGACAGGAGTAAAGAGTATTCGTCGTTGCCGGGACCGAATTGCTGCACAAAAATCTACGTCTTCTCCGTACATAAAGAAACGTTTATCCAAAAAACCAACCGCTTCGGCGTCGGCTCGACGTACCAGTAGGCAGGCTCCGCTAACCCAATCTGGGAAATGGACCTGGTTCGCTCGGCTCCTAACAAGAGAGGACACAGGCGGGAATCCGCGACTGTGTAACCAGGTCAATAACTTCTGTCTAATTTCATTGAAAGGTCCAAGCATCTGGCCCCATGATAGCTCGACGGTCCCTGCGCCATCGACGAGTCGAGGCCCAGCGACGGCGCACTCGTCATCGCTAATAAGGGCATCAACTAGACGGTCAAGTGCACCTTCAGGCACTACAGTATCGGGATTCAAAAGTAATACGAGTGGTGCTTGAGTATGAGCGAAGCCAATGTTACAGCCTTCGGCGAAGCCGACATTGTTTGACAATGGAATGATTCGAACATTTGGCCACTTTTCGCAGACCCGAACTACATTGTTATCACTTGAGGCATTGTCCACGACAATGACCTCGTGTTTGCCTGAGGGTGGATGAGCATTCAATGAGAGCAAGCAGCGCTCGAGGTCATTAGCGGCGTTAAAGCTAACGATAATGATGTCAAGTGCGTTCATGAGCCACGCTTTCGATGACGTCGAGCGTGAGATTAGCCGTGTGGGTCCAAGAATAGCGATCTAAAATATGGTCCGCGTCTAGTGAAGGATTGTTTAAACCTTTGATGATTGAGTTGGCGATATTTTCAAGGTCTCCTGAGGCCGCGTAAATTGCGGCTTCACCGTAGACTTCTCGAGCTACCTGGGTATCGAGGACGACTATCGGTATGCCAGCTGCTAAGGCTTCAAGCGGTGGAAGGCCGAAGCCCTCGTATTCGGAAAGAAAAGCGAACACCCGCGCGCGTCCGTAATACTCGCTAAGTTGCTCGTCATTAACCCAACCATCGATACACACTCTGTCGTCAATACCTAGAATCTTACTAAGTTGTTCGAGGTGTTCGAACGGGTAGGTTCGGTTGCACCCGATCACCGCAAGCTTGGCTTCTGGTACTCGTGTCAGCACCCGAGCGAACGCAGAAAGAAGCCAAGGCAAGTGGCGACGAGTAAAGATTGACCCGACAAAAAGGATCAGAGGGTCTTGGTCAGCGGGAGCAATGGCTGGAGTTAAGCGGTTATCGACAGCCAATGGCGTCACGGTGATCCGTTCCGGTTGGACATTGAGCCAGGTAGCGATTTCTGTTCTTGAGAATTCCGATATTGTCAGGATTCTATTGGCCCGGGAGACCGCGCGACTCGCGAGGTAACGCTGGCGAAAGCCTTCCTTCCATCTGAACCACTCCGGACGTGCAATAAACGACACGTCTGGGATCGTTACTATGATGGGGCACTTAACTCGAAGTGGCGCAGAATATGCTGGCGAAAAGAAGACATCTGGTTTAGCTGAGTTGACGACAGGCGGAAGGGTCACTTGCTCCCACCAACTCCCTTTGGAGCCAGGAACGACTTGGATTTGAAATTGCTTGTTATTTCTGCATAGAAATCGCCAAAACTGATTTTTGGCGACTGGTTCCTCGGGAGTATAAAGGGTAAACCTGTGGGATTTTCCGCGGGCTGACTCGGCCCACTTATAGCAAAGGTTCCCTAAATAACGTCCGATACCAGTCGTGTACCCCAACAACTCACGAGCGTCGATTCCGATGTGCATTAGTTGAGGCTGAGGCTGGCCTCATAATCCTCGACGTTGGCGCACTGCCTTCTCATATGCAGCAAGAAGGATTCGCGCCGATTTATTCCAATTATATGCCTGTGCTTGAATAAGGCCACGCGCAACTGTGCCGTCGGCGTATTGTCGATCATCGAGAATTCGCGCCATAGAAGCCTCAATGGCACTTTCGTCTTCAGGATCAACGAGAGTGCCGGCATTACCAACGACCTCAGGCAAGGCGCCTCGATTTGAGGCCACGACAGGGACTCCTACGGTCATTGCTTCGAGAGCAGAAAGGCCGAAACCCTCATCCAGTGACGGTAGGACTACCATGCTGGCAGAAGAGTAAAGTTTATAGCATTGGTCTCGGGGGACGTAGCCTAAGACTCGAACTTTATCAATAAGTGGCGAAGCCTCAAGTGCTCTGAGTGCGGCCGATCCATCTGGTGTAATTCGTCCAGCTAGAACGAGGTCTGGAGTATGAGGGCGATGGCTTATAAGCGAGCGGTAAGCTCGCAGTAATGTGGAGAGGTTCTTTCTTGGTTCGATAGAGCCCACGAAGAGAATGTGTCCCTCGTACGCCGGTGCACTTCGTGGCGTCCAGGTTGGCGCGCCATTAGCGCAAAGAATAATTCGCTCTTTCGGAATGCCTAGTTGATTGTGTACGAGCGAAGCCGTGTAATGGGAAGGCACGATTACACCGTCAGCCCGAATCGCATGTTGTTCAGCCAACTTAGGATAATCGGTGCGTATTTCACCTGATGTGTGGTTGGGATGGTTCAGAAAGTATAGGTCGTGGATGGTGACGAAACACGCTGCTAGCTTTGAGGGAATGAGAAGTGGATGTGGCGAATGTGCTATATCGAAAGTTCCTGCGAGTAGTTCGATAGATGGCCACTCTGCGTGATGCCAGAGCCAGTTAAGACAACGAACTGGAATTCGTCGATCAACGATGTGAGCATTGTCCACGATGTTTATTGGTAGGCGATGACGCAAAGAGCTCGAAAAAAGGGTGATCGAAACATTTGATTGATGTGCGCTCTCAGCAACGATTGCCTGCGAAAGATTGTGAATGTGCTCACCAACCCCAGTAGGCTGGTGTAGTGCTGGGCGATAGTCGATGAGGATGCGCACGATGGACTGCTTGAGGTCCTGAACCTTACTGTGGAGCGTCGGGCCAACCTCAGGGCGGTCGTAGACGGTTCATTGATGATAACAGAGACACCTGTGTGACAAAATGCCTGAAGTTCGCAACCCCTTATTAATCAATGGCTTGACTGGTTCTTCGGCCAATGTTACCGTTGATTCTTTGTCTATTGGTGGGCGCGACGGACTATTTTTATTGGTAGCCCGACGACGGAGGCGTTGCGAATGAGGATCACAGTCGTTGGTACAGGCTACGTTGGTCTGGTTGTTGGCGCTGGCCTAGCCGAACACGGGAACGACGTTGTGTGTGTCGACATCGATCCGGAGAAGGTACGCGCTCTTCAACGAGGAAAGATTCCAATATTCGAGCCTGGCCTTGAAGAACTAGTGAAGCGGAACCGATCGGAGAAACGCCTCAGTTTCACACTGGAACTTACGACAGCGATTCGTCGATCGGAAATCGTTTTCATTGCTGTTAGCACTCCTGAAAACGCGAGTGGTGACGCGGATATTAGCCAAGTATACGCAGCTGCCCGTGACATCGGTCGTGCCATAGCAGGATACACCGTAGTGGTGATAAAGAGTACGGTACCCGTCGGTACCGCTACGCGAGTACGAGAGGTGATCGAGCGGGAGACGAAGCACCCGTTTAGCGTTGTTAACAATCCAGAGTTTCTCAAGCAAGGCGCTGCGGTCGATGATTTCTTGAAACCATCTCGCGTAGTAGTTGGAGCCGAAGATTCTAAAGGCGCTGAGATGTTAAAGAGACTCTACGTGCCTTTGACACGTACCGGTGCCCCAATTCTTATCATGGATCACGCGAGTGCCGAGTTGGCGAAGTATGCCGCCAATGCCATGCTGGCGACCCGCGTGTCATTCATGAACGAGATTGCAAACGTAGCTGAGCAGGTTGGTGCGAATGTAGACTGCGTCCGGCAAGTGATGGCAACGGATCCCCGTATTGGCTCAGCGTTTTTGTTTCCTGGTGTTGGCTATGGTGGCAGCTGTTTCCCTAAGGATGTCAAAGCCTTGCAGAATACGGCCAGTGCGACTGGATATGAAACTAAGTTGCTTGCCGCGGTAGAGACTGTGAATGATAACCAAAGGGTTCGGTTTGTTGAGAAAATTAGAGCGCATTTTGGTGCACTCAATGGTAAATGTTTTGGCGTGTGGGGCTTGGCATTTAAACCACGTACTGACGATATGCGGGGGGCTCCCTCCGTTCCGATCATCGAACAATTGTTGACTGAGGGTGCGGCGGTGCAGGCATATGATCCTCAGGCAGAGCAAACCGCACGACGTATATTCGGTTCAACTGTGTCGTTTGTAAAACGGAGTTACGACGCTATTAAGGGTGTAGATGCTCTAGTAATCGTAACCGAGTGGAGTGAGTTTCGTGAACCTGATTTCGAGAAGATGCACTCCCTAATGCGTAGTCCAGTGATCTTTGATGGCAGAAATCTGTATTCTCCTGACCAAATGCGTGATCATGGCTTCATCTATATTTCTATTGGCCGACAATCGTGAGTAATGTGCTAGTGGTCGGTGGTGCGGGGTATATCGGTAGTCATGCGTGTCTGGCACTGCGTGAGGCTGGGCATGAAGTTGTTGTATACGATAACTTTTCTACCGGCCATAGGCAGGCAACTCTTGGGGGCATCTTGATTGATGGAGATGTTAAAGACAGTGAGAAGCTCAAGGTGATATTTAGGAAGTATAGAGTGTCAGCTGTGATGCATTTTGCAGCCCTTCTCTCGGTGCCGGAGTCGGTATCAAATCCAATTGCATACTACGGGGCTAATGTGGAGGGTACGTTGTCACTTCTCAGTGCAATGGTAGATGTAGGAATTGGCGAAATGGTGTTTTCATCTACGGCTGCAGTGTACGGAAAGCCAGATTATTCGCCGATGCTCGAAGATCACCCAACCAGGCCGTTGAATGCATACGGAGAAACCAAGCTGGCGATCGAACGTGCCTTTCCTCATTACGAGCGCGCCTATGGTCTGAAGATTAGCAATTTGAGGTATTTCAACGCTAGTGGTGCAGACCCGAAAGGTCGCTTGGGGGAAGCACATGACCCGGAAACTCATCTGATACCACGTGCGTTTGAGGCAGTATTGGGAGGGCCTCCACTTGAGATCTTTGGAGAAGACTATCCAACACCGGATGGGACTTGCCTGAGAGATTTCGTCCACGTCACAGATTTAGCAGATGCACATGTTCGTATTCTGAGGCGTCTTGAAGATGGTGGTGAATCAGGTGTTTACAACGTTGGAACAGGCCATGCTTATTCAGTGCGGGAAGTTGTCGAAATGGTTGAGCGAATAACTGGTCAAAGGGTTCCGACAAAAAGTTCTCCTCGACGGATTGGCGACCCGAGTTCTCTCGTAGCAGCAAGTGATCGTATTCAGAATGAGGTTGGCTGGACACCGAAACATTCAAGCCTGCAAGGGATCATCGAGAGTGCCTGGCACTGGCACCAAACTGGTTGGCACATCGGTGCGGCAGGAGATTCTGGGTGACACCGGTTCGACGCCTATGGCTTTACGCATGGCCCTACCGTATTCGTTTATTTGCGGCGCTATTGGCCATGGCTGTTTTTGGAGCCGCATCTGCGGGCCTTGCCTATCTGATTAAACCAATCTTCGACGACGTTCTACCTAATCGGGAACAGCTCGGTTTTGTAATCGGCACGCTGATTGGTTGTTATCTCCTTAAGGGCGCGAGCTCATACTTATCAACCTATTTAATGACGGGAGTGGGCCAGCGAGTGGTCCGCAATGTACGAAACCAACTGTTTGGTCACATTGTGAATCAGTCGGCCGGTTTCTTTTCATCTCGAACGACCGGGCGACTTGTGTCCCGGATCACAAGTGATGTGAATCAGATTCAGCTAGCTGTGTCGGTTACTGTAGGGGACCTACTCCGGGAATCGTTAGCGGTGATCGGTTATGGAACCCTGTTGTTCTACATCGATCCTGGGTTGGCTCTGGTCTGTCTGACCGGCGCACCCGTAGTTGTTTATCCGTTAGTTCGGCTCGGGCAGCGCGTTCGGCGAACAACTCGACGAAGCCAGGAAGAGTTGGAACATTTGCATCACATTTCAACAGAAGCGTTTAGTGGTCATCGTATCGTTAAGGCGTTTAGCGCTGAATCGCAGGAGGTTGAGAGGTTTAAAACTGCTTCGGAAAGTTTGTTTAGGACCAATATGAAGGTCATGGGTGCCATTGCGGCTCTGCCACCATTAATGGAGTTCCTAGGCGGGCTTTGCGTGGCCGGCGCCCTCTGGTATGGCAGTCGTGAAATCGTTGCACTTCGTCTCACCTCTGGAGAGTTTGCATCTTTCATCGCGGCTCTAATTATGATGTATGGTCCGGTTAAGAAGCTTAGCCGCGTCACGGCTGGACTCCAGCAGGCTTCAGTGTGTGCTCAGCGGATATTCGAGATACTCGATGTGCATACGGAAGTTGTGGACAGCCCATCTGCGAAACCCTTGACTCACTTGCGGCACAGTATTTCATTTAAAAACGTAGGGTTTTCTTATGAGGGTCCTGGTGGGAAACCCGTGCTTCAAAACATTAGCCTGACGGTGCACCCTGGCCAGATGGTCGCGCTTGTCGGTCTTAGTGGGTCAGGTAAGACTACTCTCGCAAATCTTATAGCGCGCTTTTACGATGTTACTGAAGGTGCCATTCTATTGGATGATGTCGATATCCGTGATGGTACGCTGAGGTCGTTGCGTGGGCAGATTGCGATGGTTACTCAGGAAACAATTTTGTTTGACGGAACGGTTGCTCAGAACATCGCCTATGGTGTTCGTGATGCCTCACAGAATGCGATCGAGCAAGTGTCCCGGGTCGCGCATGCACATGAGTTTATCGGCGAATTGTCGAATGGTTACGAGACGCAGGTAGGAGAAGGCGCCCAGAGGCTATCAGGAGGACAGCGGCAACGACTTGCGATTGCTAGGGCCTTGCTTACGAACGCGCCGATTTTAATACTCGACGAAGCAACCTCGGCGCTTGACAGTGAGTCAGAGGACCTAGTTCAGAAGGCGCTCACGCGTCTGCTCTCGAACTGCACCTCATTCGTGATTGCTCATAGGCTGTCAACGGTTCGACGAGCCGATGTCATTGTTGTGTTAGATGCTGGACGGGTGGTTGAGATGGGGCGACACGATGACCTTCTACGGCGGAATGGTGGTGTTTATAGAAAACTATATAACATGCAGATCTTTGATCGCCTCGGACCACAGCCAGCACGATACGAGGATGTTCAAATGCCAATGACCGGTGTAGACGAAATGGATAACGAGCACACCGACTTTAAAGCCAAGAGCCATGATTAGGTCGATGACGGGTTTCGCTAGTGTCGATGTGGAACACCCGAAGGTGGCCTTGAGTGTAACTCTGCGAAGTGTAAATCATCGCCATCTGGACCTGCACGTTCGCTTACCGAGCCCACTGTTAGCTCTAGAATCCCGGTTACGTGCACAGGTTCAGCAGCAACTCGCTCGAGGACGAGTAGAGCTGAATGTAAGTGCGCAGTTTGTCCAGCGAGCCAACCTCGAGGTCGAGGTGAACGAGGCGCTCGTCGAGAGATTAAGTGAAGCCCTTAACCGTGTAAGGGAGAGTGGCCTTGCAATTGCCGATTTGACTGCTGGTGATCTGTTGCATTTACCCCACGCCATTAATGTCAGGGAAACTACCGCGGATTCGGAAATCGCAGCACAGCCAGACGTGACAGAGGTCGTAACCGGAGCTGTGGCCAGGGCTCTTGATGAATTAGTGACCATGCGGTCGACTGAGGGAGAGTATCTATTCGTCGACATAGATTCGAGATGCACCCTAGTTAGGGAACTCATTGCGAAATTGGAAACGTCGGCTGTTCACGCCCAAAGGATGCTAGAGGCTCGGCTCGGTGAGCGACTTGAGCAATTGATTAGCGAATCAGAGTTGGAGCAAGCATTGGTTGCCCAGGAAATCGTAAAATTTGTCGCCCGTTCAGATATTGATGAAGAGATTGTACGGTTGAAGGGACACCTGGTCCACTGGCGTACGATCGTGGATGATGGTCTAGCCTGTGGACGACGGTTAGATTTCCTTCTTCAGGAGATGAACCGCGAGATTAACACTGTTGGTTCTAAGGCTGAAGGTTTAGAGGTTTCTGAGTTAATTGTTTCCGCGAAGGCGGAGCTCGAACGGCTTCGTGAGCAGATACAGAATGTTGAATAGACTCCAGGACAAGGTTTAGCGTGCGCAAAGGTTCACTATTTGTTGTCTCTGGTCCGTCCGGTACCGGTAAGACAAGCCTTGTTGAGCGCCTCGTCGAGTTGATGCCAAACTTAGTCGAGTCTCGATCGTACACAGCGCGAAGTCCTCGACAGAGTGAAACCAACGGCGTGGATTATAAGTTTGTGAATCGTGAAACTTTTGAAAGAATGATTAGTCGTGACCAATTTCTCGAATGGGCAGATGTCTTTGGGAGTCTCTACGGGACATCGAAAGCGGATACAGAAGAGAAATTGGCAAGTGGCCTAGATGTCGCGCTGGTAATCGATGTAAATGGGGCACGCCAAGTTCGCAAGAGCGGGACTAATGCTACGAGTATTTTTATTTTTCCCCCTTCACTTAGCGTTCTTGAGTTACGACTTCGAGGTCGTAGTCAGAACAGCGACCAGGAAATTCTGGATCGCCTCAACGTGGCGCGCCAAGAAGTTAGGGCATTTAATGAGTACGACTACGTGGTTATCAATGACGAGTTTGACGCGGCCCTTGGGCGCTTAAAGGACATTGTAAATGGTTGTTGCGCAGGATTGCCGGATGCCAGGCCCGATGTGGACAACATAGTTGCGACATTCGGGTTAAAGTAGGTTATGGCTTTTATCGCATTAGGAGTAACTGGTAGCGTTGCTGCCTATAAGGCTGTGGAGGTGGCGCGTGGCCTCCTAAAGAATGGGCACGATGTAACTGTCATTATGACAGCTGCAGCGGAACGGTTTATTGGGTCGCTTACGTTTGAAGCGATCACGCACCGGAATGTCGTTACCGATCAGTTTGCCGATGGCTTAAATGCTTCGGTTGAACATGTATCGATGGCGTCTGCGATTGACGCTCTTGTCGTTGCGCCGGCGACGGCAAACGTTATTGGTAAGTTTGCAAACGGGATTGCGGACGACTTCCTCACCTCCATGCACTTGGTGACTCGCGCGCCAATCCTCATGGCACCGGCAATGAACAGTAACATGTGGGGTCATGTCGCAGTTGAACGGAACCTGGAGGCACTCCGGAGTAGAGGCGTTCGCTTTATTGAGCCGACCGAGGGTGACTTGGCCTGCGGGTGGACTGGTCCTGGTCGTCTTGCGGAGCCCACGAGTATCGTGACAGCGGTAGAAGAGAGTTTACGCCCACGTGGAACCCTTCTTGGGCGATGCTTTTTGATTACGGCCGGTCCAACTTACGAGGATCTTGATCCGGTTCGATATTTAGGAAATCGTTCGACGGGACGAATGGGTCGAGCCCTCGCTCAAGCGGCAGCACGAAGAGGAGCTCGAGTTATTCTGGTGGCAGGGCCTATGTCATTGGAAATGCCGGCGGGTATTGAAGTTGTTGAGGTGAGGACTGCGTCGGAGATGCACCGGTCGGTTATGGAACGAAAGACGGAAGCGGACACAATGATTTTGGCTGCGGCCGTCGCAGACTATACACCGACCGACGGGCCACAGACGCAAAAGGTGTGCAAACATGAGCGCCTTGAGACTATTAAGCTTACTCGGACATTAGATATTTTGGCAGACCTGGGCAGTTGGCGAGCGGGCCAGTCAAAGCCTGTGCTTGTGGGCTTTGCTGCTGAAACCGAAGAGGTGCTTGCGCATGCCAGGGCGAAACTGAAAACGAAGCAGGTTGATTTGATCGTTGCGAACGATGTTTCACAGCCGGATACAGGATTTGCTGTTGATACAAACGCAGTTACCCTTGTGTCTCACGATGTTGAAACGTCCGTGCCGCTACAATCGAAAACCCAAATCGCCGAAATTATTCTCGATCGTGTCGAGGAGTTGTTAATGGGCCGAATGCCTGAGGGTCCTCAGAAAGTGTTGGATGGAACAGCATCCCGTCGCGGCGCACCTTAAGTACTTTGGTGAACTTGGTGTAACCGGATGGAGCAGAGATCCATCCTGGCGAGATCGAGGTGTCGAGGTGAAAGACGAGCCGCTCCCGAAGGTCGGAGCCGAACCTAACGATGTGGCAGGCACGGAGAGTCTAGAGGCTGTGCGGGCGGAGTTAGGTGAGTGCACCCGCTGCAAACTCTCTGGGTTAGGTCGCCAGCAGATTGTCTTTGGAGTTGGAAACCCCAGTGCAGACCTAATGTTCGTCGGCGAGGCTCCAGGCCGAGACGAAGATACGCAGGGAATTCCCTTCGTAGGACGGGCGGGGCAGTTACTCACCAAGATTATTGAGGCGATTGGACAATCTCGAGAATCGGTCTACATAGCGAATGTCATAAAGTGTCGTCCGCCAAAGAATCGAAATCCTGAAGAGGATGAGGTGGAGACATGCGAGCCGTTCCTATTTCATCAGATTGACGTGATACGACCTCGGGTTATCGTAGCCTTGGGTGCGTTTGCGGCCAAGACGCTATTGGGAAGTGACGCGCCAATTTCAAAACTTCGAGGACGTGAGTACGAATATCGTGGAGCGACCCTCGTCCCAACATTTCATCCTGCTTACCTGCTGCGTAATCCTCAAGGAAAACGAGAGGTATGGGACGATATGAAGAGGGTGCGTAATCTCCTTGAAAGCGAATCGTAGCCTCCCACTGTAGCTGCCTACTTCGCACTGGTAATTGATATCCTTTGAACGTGCCTCGTTTAGTGCAGGTAGCGGTCCCGGTACCTCTACGCGATCTCTTAACGTATAGCGTTCCAGATGGGTGGCCGATGCCCCCAATTGGGGCACGTGTTTCTGTTCCGTTAGGACCGCGGAAAATGATTGGTTACGTTATTAAGAGTGATGTTCCGATTCAGTCGGCTCCTGACCGAGCAATCAAAGACATTCTAGAACAGATCGATAATCAATCGTTTCTTCCTCAAGCTGTATTGGATCTTGCTCTATGGGCGGCGGACTATTATCTGTGTGGTCCGGGTCAGGTCTTGGAGGTGGGTGTACCGCATGGTAGGGGGTTAGGGCCTCGGACGTATCGTCATTTCAATTTGACAACCAAAGGGCGAAGCTATGTCTCCGCAGGCCCTGGCAAGGAGAGCCCGACGACATCAAATAGGCTTGGTCCCAAACAGCGTCTTGCGCTCGATTCATTGGCTGAAGTAAATGAGGGAATCAGTCAGGGCGATTTCAATGAATGCGGTGTTTCAGTTACCACGCTCAAACGCCTGGCCGACATGGAGCTAGTGAGTGTCACGAATAAACCCGTAGTTAGATATGAATCGAATGATCTTGACGCTTCCAAGACGGAAGTTCTGCTAACGTCCGAGCAGGCGGGGGCGTTGGCGCGTCTTCTATCTGCACTTTCTACACAACGATTTCAAGCGGCCCTATTACACGGCATAACTGGCAGTGGAAAGACGGAGATTTACCTTCGACTCGCCAAGGAAACATTACGTTCTGGAAGACGGGTACTGGTTCTTGTTCCAGAAATCGGTTTAACTTCAGCGGCGGCGAGGGCATTTCGAGGTGTCTTTGGATCAGGCGTAGCTATTCAGCACAGTGGGTTGTCGACCGGTGAGCGTCACGCTCAATGGTCTCGAATACGGGCGGGAGAAGTGGATGTTGTCGTTGGTACCCGTTCTGCTGTGTTTACCCCGATGGACAATATTGGATTGGTTGTTGTGGATGAGGAACACGACGGCTCCTATAAACAGGATGAG
>Ga0310123_10002699_pt1 | contig 13982 bp, 12 predicted proteins | sample CB6_AW_1057_MG_FD_203505 | JGI IMG/M metagenome (GOLD analysis project Ga0310123, IMG submission 203505) | Marine microbial communities from Western Arctic Ocean, Canada - CB6_AW_1057 | ecosystem: Environmental > Aquatic > Marine > Oceanic | place: Canada: Western Arctic Ocean | collected... | reverse complement strand
TGGAGAAGACAGTGGGGCATTTGCAGCACTGGACGCAGAAACGGGCGAACCTCTCTGGCACTTCCAAGCGAATCAGGACTGGAAGGCCTCACCAATGACTTACATGGTCGGCGGTCGCCAGTATGTGACGATCGCATCCGGTCTTGGATTTTGGACTTTCAGCCTACCTGAATGACCGAGGTCAGGCCGGTCACACACAATAACACTACCAATCGTCGAGAATCCTTTGACCTCTAGCCAACTGAACGCTGCGACGCATCCCTGCGTCTACGTTAACCACCCAGCGGTGCGCCGCGTCAGAATCGCCTAACTCAAACCCAACTGAGACAACATTGTGTTCAAGTCAAAATACTGTCGGCTCAACGCAACTTTGCCATTCCGAACGACAATTACCGAAATCGCTCGCATACTGAAGCTTTTTCCAGTGGCCTCGACGATACCATCCGGCGTGACTAACGGCCCCGTATGCGTTCCCGTCCATGTTTTTTCCAAGACGACCGTGTTGCCACTAGCCTGCGCGTCGTGAAAAGTCGCTTTCGAATCCGGAAACCCAGCCCCCCACGCTTTCCAGATCTCAAGAACATCCGAGATTCCCTCAGCCCTCCGGTGCGTGGCCACTTCTTCGTACACAAAATCGGCTGTGTGTACTTCCTCGGCTTTCGCCCAGTCTTTTTCGTTGTAGGAAATAAGCGATTGCTTTGCGGCTTTAATTAATTCTTCGGACATCGTATTCCTCACTCTTTCTTCATGAATAACGGCCTCACCCAACTTCCAGAAAGACGTGGATTATCGGCTGAACACAAGCACCCAAGTCCATCCTAATCGAGCTTTATCTGTTCAAGAAAATATATCTCTTTGAAATAAATAAATCGTGACAGGGGCATCCGGTCGAATTACAGCACTAACCGTAACCTAAAAGACTCTTAGCGGAGGCGCGTTGACTGGCAGCATCCCCAACGAGATCGCGTGACGTCTAAGTACGTCTAACGCCGCACGACCTTTGATGCCGAGATCGACAGTCCAATCGTTTACATACAGATCGACATGTTTCAACATCACATCGTCGGTGAGTTCTTGTGCGTATTGACGCATGGTTTCCACCGTCTCATCACGATGTTCCAAGCCGTATACAACAGACTCTTCCAGAACGGCTTTTACGCTTTCAATAAGCTCAGGCCCAAGACGATGACGCGCGACAATTCCGCCAAGAGGCAGTGGCGTGGACGTCGTCTTCTCCCAACTCTCACCGAGATCTTCGAGTAAAAACAAACCCTGGTCACGCCACGTAAATCGCCCTTCGTGAATGCACACGCCAAAATCGGCTGTTCCCTCTTTGAGCGCCGGCATGATCTCAGAAAAAATTCTGTACTCGATATCGCCTTCTCCAGAATGAAATAGGCGGTACAGCAGCGTTGCCGTTGTCTTTTCACCGGGACACAAGACACGCGCCTGTGCTCTGTCAGAAGCTGGCATCCAATTACACGGATGTGTATCCGGGCGGGCAGCGAGCAATAAAGGCCCTACGCCGAACCCAAGAGCCGAACCAACGGAAAGCACACCGACCTCAGCCCCCAAAGACAGCGCCGCGTAAAAACTTGCCTTTGCGACATCGAAATCACCACGCAGTAGCCGTTGATTCAGTTCATCGACGTCCAAGAGTTCAATCCTGAATTCCAATCCACGGAGATCTATTTTTTGTTTGAGAATGGCATGAAACGCAAATGTGTCATTCGGGCAGGTAGAAATACCCAGATGAATAGGCGTCATGCAGGATTGTCCCATGACGAACGAACGATGGCTTCCTCTGCTACCAACCGTGCAGCCGCCATCGCTTCTCGTATCTGCCAGTTCGCGCTCAGACGGTCACCCACAACATTGGAAACTCCTCGCACAATAACTAGTGGCAGATTGTCTAGCCGACACGCCAGCGCAACGGCATACCCTTCCATATCTTCCGCCACCACACCTGGATAGCGTTGCAACCGTTGTCGCGCGTCCTGCGTTGAAGCTGATGCCGCACTAACGGTCAAGAGCGAACCAACGCCAGCCCGAGTAGGTACTGTCAGCATGAGTTCGTCACCAATCCCATCCTCTGGACCGACTCCCGCCCACTGCTGAAAACCGAGTTCTTCGGCCGGCACAAACGACTCTTCCGAACCCACACCAATTCCATGCATGCGCACACCTGAGAAAAACGCGGCGCCACCTACCGGTAAAACCGTAGAATCAAATGTCCCTGCAATACCAACCAGTAGCACCCTGTCCGGCTTATGAACGGCAATTTGAGAGGCTGTTCGCGCTGCGGCAGCCACTGGACCAAAGCCGCACAACTCGCAGGTACCATAGGACTTGAATCGAGGCTGACTTGCAAGGTGCTGCCGCTCGATTTCGGTCGGCACCAGCAAGAGTGTTTTTGGAATAATCCTTCTGGCTACGGCTGGGAGACTTTCGGTTTCTCAGTCTGTGCGGGTTTCAGTAACTCCGGCTGTGGCTCCGGTTTCTTTTCATAGATATCACGAATCGCAGGTCGCTCACCGGCCATCGACAAGCCGTCAGCTATCATCACCAGAGTCATCGCCTCCGTGGTCGGACGCGATAATTTAAACCCGCCACCACGATAGCCTTCAGCAATAAACAGTGGCGTTAGTCCACGTTCATTCTTCTCTTTCCAAATCGTAGAATCTGCGCCATGTTTCGCGAGCAATTCAACAACGGTAGGGAAATTCCCATACGCAGCACCATGCATCGGCGTATCACCATTTTCGTCAATGGCATCAATATCGGCACCGAGGTCCAACAAGAACTCAACCGCTTTGTATGCTTCCGGCTCTGTCCCCGCTTCTTCAAGGGGTGCCGTCGTCCCAAGACCAGCCGCGGCCATAAGTGGTGTTGTAAATTCAATGTTCGGCATGAAGGGATCAGCACCTAAGTCAACCAACAACCGCATAAACGACACGTCGGCTCTATCCGCCGCCATCAGAAACGCCGTCGCGCCTTCATTACTCAACCGAGATGCCGTTTGTGGCGGCCTGCCCTTCGGCTGTTCTAATCGCAGGTTCACGTCCGCACCACGTTCGACCATCCCCCTGACAAAATCCAGACTGGTCAAGTTCCCGGAACCAACAGGTGAAGGATTCCCCGTATCACTGGCATCCGGCTTACGCGTCCAACTCACACTATGAATCGGACTAAACCCAGTGCGCTGATCATTCGGATCAGCACTCGCATCAACAAGCGCCAACGCCAACTCGAAGTGTCCATTTCGAACTGCCAGGAGCAATGGACTCATCCCATCATTCACGGGTCGCGCAGAGCGGGTATCACACCACGCACAGACGGCATCCTTATCGCGCTCCAACAACGCGTTCACATCAACGCCAGCCCGCAACAACCGCTGAACCACTTCGATTCGACCTTCTCGAACGGCAAAAAACATTGGAGTAAAACCGGAGTACAACTTCGCGTGCACATCCGCGCCAGCATCGATCAGCGCATCGACCACTGATGCATGCCCCTCGGCAGCCGCCCACATCAACGCCGTTTGATTGCGATGCTCCGTCGCATTCGGGTCGGCATTATGCCGAAGGAGGGCCTCGACAACGCCCAGACTCCCGGTGTAAGCCGCCGTCATTAAGACGGTCTCACCCCCATCCGATACCCTGTCCGGATCGGCTCCTGAGTCAAGCAAGAGCTCAACAAGGGGACCATTCCCATTCGTCGCCGCAAGCGAAATAGGCACCACTCCATACCGGTTCTCTCGACGCACATCGGCACCGGCCTTCACTAACAGCTTCGCCGTCTGGAATTCATCGTGATAGACCGCCCAATGTAACGCCGTCATTCCGTCAACCTGCGCCGCATTGACATCCGCCCCCGTCTTCAACAGGCTCTCGATTATCGCTGCGTCTCGACTCTCGGCGGCATCGGCTACCGGGGCCTCCCCCGCCACCGCTGTAATTCCGACACGAGCCCCCAGCGCAACAAACACGACCACCTGAACGCAAATCCCTACAGTGCGCAGCATGCCCATCGCTCCTACCCCCCGGTTAGACGGTGACTTCATCAAATAAATTCTCGACTTTCGCATTGCTATCACCAAACGACTCAAGATGCACACCGACACGGTCGAGAAGAGTCAAATGCAAATTCGCCAACGGTGTCTGCTCCGCGTATCGAATATGTTGCCCACCCTTCATGCCACAGCCAGCTCCTCCGGCAACGAGAATCGGAAGGTTCTCATGGTCATGAATACTTGGATTACCAATGCCACTTCCATAGAGGTAGACGGTGTGGTCAAGCAGCGAACCATCTCCGTCAGGAGTGGCTGCCAATTTCTGAAGAAATTCAGAGAAAAACGACACGTGATAAGTGTTGATTTTCGCAATCTTCTCTAACTTCTCAGGATCGTTTCCGTGGTGACTCGTTGGGTGATGCGGGTCCGGCACTCCGATTTCAGGATACGTCCGGTTATTCAATTCACGAGTCAGCTGAAACGTAATCACTCTCGTTAGATCCCCCTGCAGTGCAAGCGCCTGTAGATCAAACATCAGCCGCGCATGGTCCGCGAATGACACGGGCACACCCGTCGGCCGATCCATGTCAGGCTCAGGATTCGTCATCGCACCGTGCTCGGCTCGTTGGATCTGGCGTTCCACTTCTCGAATGCTATCGAGATACTGGTCAACCCTGGTCCGGTCTCCGGCCGTCAATTTCGCCTTCAGCTGCTGAACATCCGCACTAAACGAATCCAGCAAACTTGCTCTGTTCTGCAGGGCCGCACGCCGCTCTTCAGGTGTTCCTCCCTCACCAAACAATCGCTCGAAGACCATCCGGGGATGCGCCTCTGATGGTAACGGTGCGGTTGGTGACGACCACGACAAGCTGTTCTGATAGACACAGGCGTAGCCGTTATTACACACACCCGCAAGCGGATCCAGGTCCATGCATAATTCCAATGACGGCAACTGCGTGTCTTGACCAATTTGTTTTGCAGCAAGTTGGTCCGCGGTCGTTCCAAGGTGATAATCAGAACTCTCAGTGTGCTTGGCAAACGCCGCACTCAAAAAACCTGAATTCGACGTATCGTGCGTTCCCGGATACGACATCTCCAACTCAAGATTTGTCACGACCGTCAATTGGTCGCGAACCGGCTCTAACGGGCTCAAACTCGGTGACAACTGCCCCAATCGTCCCTGACCTTCAGGAATCCATTTATCGTGATGGCACCCCATGGGTATGAACACATACCCCAGGCGCGGCACTGGCTTCGCCGCTGTCTTTGCAAGTGCCGTGGCCGCCGGAATCATGGCGTCCAGTAAGGGCAATGCCAGAGTTGCCTGCAAGCCGCGCAAGAACGTACGTCTTGGTAACGCCTTCTTTGTGATGATCATGTTGAATTCCTCATCTGAAACGGTACGCTGTTTACAATCCCAAGAATAACTGACGAAAATCGATATTCTTCAAATTCCACATCGCGAACAATTTTCCGGATAGCCGGCGCATCATAAAACTCAATACCGCGACCAAGCGCAAAAGTCAGCAATTTCTCAGTCAATGTTCCGACAAAAAGATCCGGCCGACTCAGCAGGCCTTCCTCTAAGCCCGCCACCCCCACAAAGTCCCCAACTCCTGGGAGTCCACCAGACGCATCCATTAAACCGTTATCCCCTTCATGCTCACGCCAACGCCCAATCGCATCAAAATTCTCAAGCGCAAACCCAACAGGGTCGATCGTGCGATGACAACTTGCGCACACCGCGTTTGTACGGTGCGCAGCTAAGCGTTCTCGCATCGGCAAATTCGCCGCCACCGCATTTTCTTCCAGAGACGGAACATTCGGCAACGGCGGCGGCGGTGGCGCGCCAAAAATATTATCGAGCACCCAGACACCGCGAATAACAGGTGATGTCCTCGTCGCATACGACGTTACTGACAAAATGCTACCGTGTCGAAGCAACCCACCCCGTTTACTACCCGGGTCAAGAGAAACGCGACGAAACCGGCTACCGTAAATATTTGGAATCCCATAATGCTTCGCAAGTCGCTCATTTAGAAACGTGTAGTCCGCACTCAACAAATCGACCACACTCCGATCTTCTCGGAGGACACTATCGAAAAACATTTCTGTTTCTGCACGAAACGCCTGTCGCAAATTGTCGTCAAAGTCCGGATACAGTCGTGCATTCGGGGTCACGGCTTCGAGATTCCGCAGACGGAGCCACTGCCCCGCAAAGTTGCTGGCCAGATTAAAGGATCGTGAATCCGCAAGCATTCGTCGGGTCTGTCGCTCTAATTCATCCGAATCACTCAGCACGCCACGAATTGCTGCATCAAGTAGTTCGTCGTCCGGGATACTGCTCCACAAGAAAAACGACAATCGAGACGCCAGTTCAAGGTCACTAATGCGGTAAGCAGCCCCACCATCCACTATTTCTTCTGGGTCGGATTCCACACGAAACAGAAAACTAGGACTCATGAGAACGGCACTGAGCGCCTTCCCGATACCGGCGTCAAAATCTCCCTCTGCCTGTCCCTCTCTGAAAAACCCCATCGGACCGTTCAGCTCGTCCTCGGACACCGGTCGACGGTACGCCCGGCGCATCACGGTCATGAGAATCTGCTCTGCACAGTTCTCGTCGAGCGATTGATTCGTCTCAGTCGGTTCGCACACAAACAACCGCCGGCGACTGGGTGTATCAGCAGCACCCGTCGCGTTATACGGCCCGGCAATTGATATCTCATACACAGCCGGTGTCTGACGCGGATGTCGAGTCTCATTAAAGTGTGACTGGAGCGGCTGGCGCTCTGTTTCAAGAAGCGAAGCCGTCCGCTTAAAGAATGTCACACCGACATCATGTGGACCCGCCGTTACTTCGATTCGTGTCCTCAGATGTGCATCCACCAGCGCATGGTCGTCTTCCTCAGGTGGTTTTTCAATCGTGAACAACTCAACGCGTTCTCGATCAATGAGTAACTCCAGCGTGTGATCCTCTGGTTGCCTCAATCCTCCTACGCGACCTTCGCGATTCCGCGCCAAGCGAATTTGAATGTCATACTCGCCGTTTTGAGCAAACGTATACGGAACAACAACTCCGCCACGCGTCCCGATAGGAAGACCTTCCATATGGTCTTCCTGCGTCACATCGGCCGGCAAACGAATGACATCACTCTGCACTGAGGTCAATGTCGTGCCGACGGCCAACCGGCTAACCCGCTGAGCAGCAGATATGTACCGGTCTAGCAGCGCCGGGGAAAGATCCCCAACATTGACATTATCGAAACCATGACCCGCTTCGTCGGGAGGCAGCAGTGCTCCACCATCGATGTCCAAAGCCAACAGATCACGAACGGCATTCTGGTACTCAGTGCGATTCAGACGACGGAGCGATTCTGTTCGGCCAGCAAATGGTTGCGTTTCAGCGACCGCATCTAAATTGGATTCCAACCATGTTCGCAGCGCAAAGCTATCTTCGACAGGCGGAGGGGTCCGGTTCGGCGGGGGCATCGTACCCGTCCGCAATTTCCGTACAACTTTCTCCCATACCTCTGCGTGCTCACGTGGATTTCCAACGTCAATATTTTCCAAGCTCAAACCAGCAGTTTCAAGCCGGTCGTTATGGCAAGTAACGCAATACCGATCAAGTAACTGTCGATGGGAAGTAGAAGCCTCTTGCGCAGCGACGGGGCCAACAACACAGGTTGTTATCGCTAGTGAAAGCGCAGTCTTTCTTATTGGCATTCTGGGCATCGCTACATTCTTGTCACATGCATATCAGAACACGTACCATTCGGCACCATGAGACTAGTCGTACCGGCAAAGCAAGTCAAGAACAAATATGACGTAACCCTATAGAACGTAAAGAGTTAGAACTGAGCGATCCCTATTTCAGACACCACTAGAATCTCGGTATCTTTTTCCTTTTGGAGCGTCATGAACGAATTCATACAAGCCGTCCGCTGCCACCGTTACGCCGGGCTCGATGAATACGGAAAACCCGTGGCCACACCAGACCCGTTGAGCGAAGTTCTGAAGCTGGACGAAATCCCTGCACCACCATGCACTGACGGTCAGGTGCTTATCGACACCTATTACGCTGGTGTCCAATACCCGGACGCCCTTCAGGCTCAAGGCCTCTACCAGATGAAACCAGAACTTCCGTATATCCCAGGAATGGACGTAACCGGAACCGTCAAAGCGGTGGGAACTGGTGTAGAACACGTCAACGTTGGGGACCGGGTCATTGCACAAATGTCGATCGGTGGGCTCTCTTCCGTGGTCAGTGTCGGCGCTACGAACGTCTGGAAGGCACCACCCCGTATCCCTCTAGCGAAGTGCGCTAACCTCGGCCGGAACTTCTTTCCTGCCTATCACTCCCTTAAGACATTAGGGAACGTTGCAGCCGGTGACCTTGTTCTCGTCGACGGGGCGTCGGGCGGCGTGGGTATGGCCGCAGTCGAATTAGCGAAAGCCATGGGCGCAGAGGTAATTGCTGGCGTGAGTGTTCCAGAAAAAACGTCGTTGCCTGAAGCAGCCGGTGCAGACCGTGTCTTTTGTTACGGCCGTGACCGCGATAGCTATCGGAAGTTTAAAACTGACATTAAGCGGGCTTCGACTGAACTAGGCCACCCAGAAGGAGTCGATTGCGTCCTCGATATGGTGCAAGGCGACCTCTTTGAGGCAGCACTGGTCTCAGCCATCCGACCGTTAGGCGTGATTTGCCTAGTCGGCTTTACGGCCGGCCAAAAGCCGATCCGCCCGGGAATCCTTCTGATTAAACAAGCAACCGTTGTTGGCAGTATCTGGGCTGGCTGGGCAACCAAACACCCTGCCGCGCATCAAAACAATATTGCAGAAATTATCGCGTTCCTTGAAAGTGGCTTAATCTCGCCGCGGGTAGACCGCGTATTTCCGATACAGGATTACATCGAAGCCTTCGAACTCTTTGAACACAACCGCGGCCGCGGCAATACAGTCGTATGTTTTAGGGAAGAGTAAGACGAACCTTTTGAGCAAGCCGCTTCTCATGTACCTTGATCATTGAACTTTTCGGTTCATCTCCAAATCCCATATCGATCGCTGCCTGGTACGTCGATACCATCGCTGTAACCACCGGTAACTGAGCCCCACACTCAGCTGCCGCTTCCTGAACATTGACAATGTCTTTGTACGCCGCACGCAACGAAAAATCGCCCTCAAACTTCCCTTCGAGGATCTTTGGAACGAAGTATTCGCCCGCGAAACTTCGTGCGCTACCAGTCGTTAAAACATTTGCCAGTGTCTGAGGCGAGAGACCCGCCTTAACCGCCAGAGGCATGACTTCAGCAAGCGCAGAAATGTTGATGTCATAGATGATGTTATTGACCGCCTTCATGAGCTGTCCCTGGCCAACATCACCACAATGAACGACAAACTCTCCCATGATATCGAGATACGGCTTGACTTCAGTAAATCGCTCAGCCTGCCCACCAAACATCATCGTGAGCGTGCCGTTCTCGGCACGGAGCGGTAAGCCAGACACCGGACAGTCGCTGTAAGACAACCCAACTTCTTCCGCGCGCTTCGCTAATCGAACCGCCGCGCCACGATTCATCGTCGTCGTATCAACGACTATGGGACAGCTGCCACCGGCAACCAGACCACGGTCACCAAACAACACCACCTCTGATTCCTTATCTGTCGGTACACACAAGAACAGAACATCTACCAGTTCAGCAAGTTCAGCAGCATCACCGGCGATCTTCGCACCATGTTCCTTCAATAGCGCCGGCGGTCGCTGGTCTACGTCCCATACCACGAGTGAAACTCCGGCCTGCGCCAAGTTCCGCGCCATACCGAAGCCCATATGGCCAAGTCCAATAAATCCTACTGACCGATCTGTCATCTGTTTCCCCAAGTAGTGAACAGCTAAAACCCCAATTATTGAGGTCGTGTCAATGGCCACATAGAACTAGTTCGTCGCAAGCAATTCTCGTAGCGCTTTGTCGATGAACTCATCATCTTGAGGTGAGCCCAGACCAGGGTAACCAGCCCCATGACCATAGATAGACGGAATAACTCGTAATTCCGCGTTAGGCATCATCGACACCTCAATCTCATTGTCCTCAGGAGGAAAATACAGGTCTGTCTGCGATGGCATAACAATCGCCGGACACCTAATTGCACCCAACGCTGCCGCCCAATCGCCTGCGAACTTTGTGTGCTTACTGACGTCTGCCTCCTGCCACGTAGCCAACATTGCCAGAAGATTATTTGCATCATGCCTACTAAAAATACCGTGAAAAAACTCCAAGAAGTCCGACATGGATTCAAAGCTTTGCCCTGCTAACTTCAGATGAATTCCTTCTCTGTAGCCCGTCTGTGACAGCGCCCATGATGCATACACGGTAGTAAATGCTCGAAGGCCAGCTTCTGGCGGTTCGTCATAGTCACCATTCGCCCAGTTCCCATCCGCTGTCAGGGCACGTTTCACCCCTTCAAGAAACAACCAGTTGTGAGTCGATGTCTTCGACGAACCGCATATTGGCGCAATCGATCTAACCATGTCTGGAAAGAGCGCACCCCAGTGAAAGGCTTGTTGCGCACTCATCGAATAGCCCACCACCAATTTCAACTCGCTGAGTTCGAACTGTTCACTGCATAAGCGCTGTTGAGCAATAACGTTGTCATATGGGGTAACCAAAGGAAAACGGCTGCAGTCATGAGGAGCCGGCGTGTTGCTTGGCGAAGATGATAATCCATTCCCAAACATGTCCGGCACAATAATGAAATATCGCTCTGGATCCAGTGCCTTGCCTGACTTAATGGCCCCACGATTATCCTCGTGTAGCCCCGTATACCAAGTCGGGTACACGATCGCGTTAGAACGATCCGCATTGAGCTCACCATGTGTCTCATAAGAAATGTAAGCGCTCTTTATTACAGCACCAGACTGCAGCACAAAATCGCCAAGCTCAAATCGTCCCGTCGCCATACCAGAAACCTCCTAGATCGCGAAACGCCCGACTTCTCACCTCGTTCCTCGATTGTGATTGTCTTTGCACCATTAATATGACTGTAAATCACCCAACTTCCGACAAACTATTCAAACGGCGGATGCTCAACACTTACCACTTCAATCTCAAATATCAATGTGGCACCGGGAGCAATGGGCCCCGCACCTTCTGAACCGTATGCGAGCTCCGGAGGAATAATAAGCCGACGAATCCCACCGACCTTCATCCCCGGCACACCCTGGTCCCAGCCCTCGATTACGTGCCCTGTACCAACAATGAATCTGAACAGCGTACGGGCTCTATTGGAATCGAACGACTCGCCCTTATTATTATCGGGTGCGGATTTCACGTACACCCAACCCGTATACCAGACTTCTATTCTGTCTCCAGAAGACACTGTGTCACCGTCTCCAACTTTCAAGTCCACCACGCTAAAAGGTACACCCGACGTCGGTGACGTCGGTGACGTCGGTCCCGGCGGAGCACACGCGGCAGCTGTTGCGACACCAAATAGAACAACAGCACCAAATACGGCACGACCACTCATGAATATTCCTCCGTAAACATCATCCTGAAATCTCTTTACCTAGACTATTGTTTCGTCCAAATACTTCCCTCGACGCGATTCGGCGCGCAACAGCACCGTTTACACATACGAGCTAGAAATTTGAGCGCCGCATAATGAATCGTGGTAACAGTCTTATCACCAGCATGATCCACCGCCAAATGGCCGGCGCGTACACAACCGAATCGCCGCGATCGATAGCGCGAATTACTCGACCAGCCACATCATCAGCATTGCCAGCGAACGGAGGCGGGGGCAATCCTGCAGTCATGCTAGTGCGGATAAATCCAGGCTTCACACACAAAACCCTCAGTCCCTGTCGGCGATACCGGTGGTCTAGCGCCTCGAGATAAGTCGATAGCCCCGCCTTCGCTGAACCATAGATCCGAGCCGACGCTCGTCCGCGGTCTCCGGCGACCGAAGAAAACACACAGAGCGTCCCACCACCGTTACTGAGCAGCAGCTGACTTGCGTGCTCACAATACTCAATCGTGTTGACAAAATTGGTCTGCATTAACCGCCGCGCCAATCCTGGATCTTGGTCTAATCCATCTTGTGTCGCAAATACTGCTGCCGTCACAACCATCAAATCCACTCCACCTAAAGCCGTGACAGCTGCGTCAAGAACCGTTGAGAATGTGTCCGGGTCTCCAAGGTCACACAACAACGTCTCTGGCGCAGTCGTCAGTTCGCCTCTAACATGCAGGTCTTGCGCCGTTCGGTTCAGATCTTCTTGATTACGACCAAGCAAACATAACCGGTCACCCCGAGCAACTAAAGCTCGACTCACGGCTCGACCCATACCTTTCGTCGCACCAAGAACAATACAGTTCATTCTGGGTCTCCAAAGATACGCACCGATTGGGCGCTTCGAATACGGTGTGCCGGATCCCACTGACGACGAACCGATTCCCACTGCGGCAATCGCGGTTCCATGACTTTAAAGTGTTCAGCACGCGTAAATGCATCCTTCGCCAAATAGATTCGTCCACCAAGCCCAATAGCCCACTCATTAAAAAAATCTACAAGACCTTGCGTATCGCGATCGATCGGCAAATCAATCGCCGCCGACATACCAGACAAAGGAAATGAGAGCATCCCGTGGCCTTCATCACCGCAATTCTTGATTACGCACAAAAATGCGTTTGCATGCTTCTCAGAGAGATACTGTAATAGTTGGCGCATCCCTTCCTGTCCGTGTCTTTCAGGAATCACGCACTGGTATTGCGTAAACCCTCGTCGGCCATATACCCGGTTCCAGTTTCCAATGCTGTCAAGGGGATAGAAAAACTCGTACGGAGACTGCATATAAGCACGCGTTCTACTGCCATGGTTGAGATAAATGCCGTCATTAAATCGCCCGACAGACCACCGATTTAACGCCCAATGAGGTAAATCAAATGGAACGGCAGGCACTCGGTTAGGCTCCATCGGCGACCCTCGCCCAAACGTTTGTTCACTCCAACGCCCCTTGTACACAATGCCACGTCCCAATTTCGTTCCTGCAGCCAACCCGTCTACCCAGGCCACCGTAAATGGCCACTCGCTACTCGACTGATGCAATTCATCGAGTAACGTATCAATGCCATCTAAACGCACGCTCTCAGCCGTTATCCATGGAGACGGTATTCTACTCATGCGAAAGGTAACCTCGAGGATATGCCCCGTTAAACCCATACCACCAATGGTGGCCCAAAACAGGTCAGGTTCATTCGCCGGACCGCAGGTAATGACTCGCCCATCAGCTACACGGACCAATAATTCATCTACATAGGATCCAAAACATCCATCGATGTGATGGTTTTTTCCATGTACATCAGCGGCGACCATGCCGCCGACAGTCACATCACTCGTCCCAGGTGTAACCGGTACAAACCAGCCACGAGGTAACAATAGTCTCACAAGGGTGCGTAAACTGACGCCCGACTCTACTCGCAAACGACCATTACTCGGATCGAAGTGAAGTAACCGATCAGCTAATGTCGTACACGCTACGCGCATGCCAGGCGAAGCTGGAAGGGATGAATCTCCATAAGACCGACCTAAGCCACGACACAGTGAAACATCTTGCGTTAATCCGAAAAGATCATCGGAGGAGATTTGTTGCCCGACGACCCCAACACGCCCCCAGCCCGAAATTAGCTGTTCTGACATCGTATCGCCAGGCGAAACTAAAACGTGACAGGCAAGCGCACACTAAGAAAAGCGGCCACCAACCATCCTGTACCACAAACGATCAAAGACGGAGCCGAGAGCAACACATCAACCGGCGAATCCCCCAAATCCGTCTTGTAAACGAGTCGGAGATACTCCATGACACCAAACACAACAAACGGCACCGACCAAAACTCCCTGCCAGGAAGAAGCCCTTGTCCATCCATGCAGTACAACGCATACGCGATGATTGTCATACCGGCAGACACCG
>Ga0310123_10002698_pt1 | contig 13985 bp, 10 predicted proteins | sample CB6_AW_1057_MG_FD_203505 | JGI IMG/M metagenome (GOLD analysis project Ga0310123, IMG submission 203505) | Marine microbial communities from Western Arctic Ocean, Canada - CB6_AW_1057 | ecosystem: Environmental > Aquatic > Marine > Oceanic | place: Canada: Western Arctic Ocean | collected... | reverse complement strand
AAAACCGAAGCTGTTCGAAAGGCAGGATTTTACCGGGGAGTCTGCATTGGCGATCCGTGGTTTGTTGGGGATATAGTCCAGGTCACACTCGGGATCAGGATGGCTCAGGTTGCGGGTGGGGGGCAGCACTTGGTCGCGGATTGCCAGAACGCAGGTGATCGCTTCACATACCCCTGCTGCCGCGATTAGGTGGCCCATCATGCTTTTGATGGAACTGATGGGTGGAATCTGGCCCTGGCTGCCATGATTGGCCGAATCTGCAGAGCCGAACACTGCCCGAATGGCCTTGCTCTCAATGGAGTCGTTCTCTTTGGTCCCGGTACCGTGGGCGGAGATGTAGTCAATCTGGTTTGGTGTCATGGCGGCGTCGGTGATCGCATCCCACATCGCCTGAGCAGCGCCGCGTCCTTCGGGATGGATGTCCGTGATGCGGTAGGCGTCCGCGGTTGAGCCATAGCCGGCGATTTCTGCCAGCGGCGTGGCTCCGCGTTGTTCGGCATGTTCGAGGGTTTCCAGAATAATAATGCCGGCCCCTTCCCCGAGCACGAAGCCATCTCGATCACGGCTAAATGGCCGCGAGGCACCCGCCGGGTCGCTGTTGCGCGTGGATAGAGCCGTCAACCGGTTGAATCCTGTGACACCAAATGGGTGGATCATCGTGTGCGCACCGCCGGTAATCATGAGATCAGCGTCGCCACGTCGCAGGATCTCCGTGGCTTCTCCGATTGCCTGTGTAGATGCGGCACAGGCGGTCAGGCAGTTGTACGCCGGCCCCATCGCTTGGAATTCCAACGCCAGGTGGGCCAGTGGCATGTTGGGTTCTTGTTCGATCTCTCGATCGGCCTGCAGTCGCTGTCTGGCGACTTCAGCCCACCTGACCACGTCGATACTGCGCGAGGTGTCGTTCCAAGCATCGAGATTGGAATTCACGTAGTTATTGAAATCGATTGAACCTTCGCCGGAGCCCAAATAGATGCCCAATCTGTTCAGGTCAATGTCCTCAAATTCATCGAGTCCTGCAGCGGTCCATGCCTGGCGGGCCGCCCCCAGAGCAAACGATGTGTTCAATCCGATCTCGCGGTGCAGTTCCGGATCCTGTACATAGGGCCGCCAGTCGTAGCCTTTGACCTGGGCAGCGAATGTAGTGGGGTAGGTCGATGCATCGAAGTGCTGGATTGCCGATGTACCCGAGTGAGCTGCCAGCAGGGCGCGCCAGACTGATTCGATGTCGTGGCCCAAAGGTGTGATCCAACCCATGCCAGTTATAACGATGCGTTCACTCATGGATCTGATTTCCTTGATCCGCGGATTTGTCAGAAGCGTTTCGCCTGTTTACATCCGTTTTAACACCATGGCGACGTTTTGGCCGCCATACCCGGTGCTATACACCAGGGCGTGAGTCAGGTCCGCGGACTGGGGCTGCGGTGAACCAGCGGCCAGTCCTTCCAATGGATGGTCCCGATTGATGATTGCCGGAACCGTTTGTTCAAGCAGTGCCTTGGCGGCAATGGCTAGTTCCAGACCACCGGCTCCAGCACCGCAGTTGCCGGTGACCGCCTTGATCCCGGTTACGGGGAGGTCTTTGAGTCGATCGCCGAACACCACTTTGAGGGCAGCGAGCTCGGCACGGTCCCACTTTGGGATGGCAGAGCCGAGCGGCACGACCAGGTCGATGGTATCGGCGGTGATGGCGGCTTCCCGCATTGCAGCCTGGATGGCGGCGATAATCGCGCGCCCTTGCGGGTCCGGCTGGCGATTGCGTGCCTCACGGTAGACGGTCTGAGCGGCACCGAATCCAAGAACCTCAGCGTATGGGTGGTTGCCGTTATCACCAGTTCGTCTGGTAAAGGTTTCGAAGGCTTCCAGCAGTATGATGCCTCCACCCTCACCCACAGCCATGCCGGTCGCACCGTGATCGAATGGCCGGATCGCAGCAGCTGGGTTGTCATTGCCCTTGGTGGTCAGGCGTGCGGTGAACTCCTGTCGCAGGAGAGCGATGGGGTTGAGCTTGCTCTCGGCACCTCCGCAGAAGCAAATGTCAGCTTTGTCTCGTTGAATGACCCGCAGTGATTCGCCGATCGACAGCCCACTGGATGCCTCACCGCAGGTGATGGTATTACTTGGACCATGGGTGTCATGGATGATCGTCACATGACAGGCCAGCATGTTTGGCAGGTATTTCAGTAGCCATAGCGGTGTCAGGTGCTCCATGCCACCGTTACCCCATTGGTGCATGTCGAAGCGGCCGGACTCGGGGCCCGCGGTCATGCGGGATTCGGCCATGGCCATTGTCAGTTCGTGTATGTCTGCGGCGATCAGTCCAGCCCCGATGTGGCATCCAATGCGGCCGGAGTCATAGGATGGTTCGATATCCGGATCAGTGCCTGGGGTGGATAATTTCGCATCCCGGGCGGCAATGTCTGCTGCCGCAACTGCCAGTTCGATGTCCCGGGACATGACCTTGACTGCTTTACGGTAACTCTTGGGAACGAAGTCACGCACCTTGAACTCATTGACCTGAGCCGCGATCCGGCATTCGAATCCTCCGGGATCAAATGCGCTGATGCGGTCGATTGCCGACGCTCCGTTACAGATTCGCTGCCAGTTGTCCTCGATCCCGAGTCCACACCCGCTAACTGGCCCCAGTCCGCTGATCACTACACGTCGTGTCATGTTTGTCATCCGTCTACGTCACGAACCGGCGGTGTCGGTCCACACGGTCTCAGAGCCGCGCAGTCGCCGGGCCAAACCCGCCTTCGCTCTGATTCCCAGACAAGAGTCTATCCCGGCATCCAGACTGGAGGCAAAAAAGCCGGACACCCCCGTCGCTGGAGCCTTGCTTCCATATACCATGTAGCTCGGGTGCCGACCTGGCATACGGCGGTATCCTGCAATCCGGCCCAATGCAGTCTCCTGTCCGGTAACACTGTTTCTTCACAATGCTCAGCCATCGCATCATCCCGTGTCTGGATGTCCATGCCGGACGCGTGGTCAAGGGTGTTAATTTTATTGACATTCGTGATGCCGGTGACCCGGTTGAGATTGCCAGGAGATATGACGAGCAGGGCGCCGATGAGTTGGTTTTTCTGGATATCACCGCCAGTCATGAGGGCCGGGACATCATGCTGGATGTGGTGCGGCAGGTGGCCGAGCAGTGCTTTATGCCTTTTACCGTTGGTGGCGGGATCCGAACCATTGAGGATGTAACTGCGCTGGTACAGGCGGGAGCCGAAAAAGTCAGTATTAATACGGCCGCGGTGGAGAATTCAGATATTGTCGCCCAGTGCGCCCGCCGGTTTGGGCGATGTGCAACCGTGGTGAACATTGATCCCAAGCGTGTGCCTGCTGATGAGTTTGCTCAGCGCATCACCGATTCTGAGCCTCGGCCCCCAGTATCAAGCTCTGAGAAGGTTTTTGAGATCCATACCCACGGTGGACGCCGGCCTACCGGGCTTGAGGCTGCAAGTTACGCTCGCCACGTTGTCGAACTCGGGGCGGGTGAGATTGTGCTGACGTCGATGGATGCTGACGGGACTCGGGATGGCTATGACATTGAGATGACCCGGTGTGTGGCGGACGCTGTGGATGTTCCTGTCGTTGCTTCGGGGGGTTGTGGCAGCCCTACCCATATGGTTGATGTGCTTGAACAGACCCGTGCCGATGCGGTTTTGGCTGCAAGCATCTTCCACTACGGTGATTATTCGATTGCCCAGACCAAGCGACAGATGGCAGCAGCAGGCCTGCCGGTTCGGCAGACTGCGGACAAGGAAGGCCGATCCTGTTAGACTAACAGGCCCCGCTAGGTTTCCTCACCGCTCTATTGAGGATGGTTTGCCGGAAAGGCGGCCGGTAAAAGCCAGCAGGTAGTTGCCGAGCTGTTGGCAAGGCTTGTGGCCTTGGCCAAACGGCGGGAAGGAGCCAAGACCGATCCTGTGTCCAGATCAAGGCAGGAAACAGGAAAGACAGCCTTCTGCCAGATGTCAGTCGTAAGGACCCGACCGTGACCACTGAAGTGCACACGTTGTCCGATACCCGTACCCCGATCGATCACATATCCGATCGGCGCTCCATGGCAGACACACCTCTGCAGAAATTCTTCGAGGCTGCGGTTTGCTACGAGTCCTCGGACTTGCTCTTGCGCGGCGGTCAAGCGCCGAAACTACGTCTGAAGGGGTGAGAGGATGAACTGCCTGAAGTGATGAAGAAGGCCCGAGAAACGGGTATGCAGACCTTCACCGATAGCCTGATCGACCTGGTGGAGTCCGAGTTTATTCACCCCCGGGTTGCCCAGGAGAACGCCCCTTCGCCTGAAGAGATCAAGATGCGACTTCGTGGTATTTCAACCAAGTGACCACCCACTGCAGGCGACAGCAACCTAAAATGCTCTGATGATCACCGATATTCTTGCCCAATCCGAGCCCGTCTTTCTGGTCAGCTGGTTCAAGCCGCTGGTCTTTGTTGTGGTATTGGTGGGCTGGGCATGGGTGGTGTCGCAGTTGGACAAGGACGCGGCCTATTACTATCTGCCTCGGATCTGGACGAATCTAGGGCAGATGGCCTGCGGTGTCGCGGGTTTTGGGCTGATGCTGCTGATCCCCATCTTTCCGGTAGGCTTCGTGCTCGCTTTGGCGGTGCTGTGCGGAGGGATTTCTGGGTACGCGTACTACCGGAACACGAAGGTCCCAGAATCCGAGTGTTGGACATTATCTCTGGATTCATTTCGCCATCGGCTTGATCAGGCCGAGTCTCGCCGTGCACAGAGACAGGCCACTCTTAATCTTCTGAGCAAGGATCAGGAACTGCTGGAAGTCCCCAGTGGCAACGACCCGCGTGTGGTAGCTCACGCCCGGTTTCAGGACGCGATCGATTTTGCGATCCCTCGTGGGGCCAGCCAGATTGACATGGTGGTGGACTCGAAACGTGCAGGCATGGTGGTCTGGATCGACGGTGTGAAGTATCCCCAGTCGGCGATCGAGCCTGGAGAGGCGGTGGCGATGCTTGACTACCTAAAGACCGCCGCTGGACTGGATCTGGAGGATCGTCGCAAGAAGCAGGTAGGTGTGATGTATTTTGAGTCCGATGTCTATGGTCGCCGTGCGATCGCGGTGACTACGGCAGGATCGACGCGTGGCATCACGTTGAGCCTGGGACTCGACGGTGCACAACGCGTTGAGATGATCGTGGACCACATCGGGCTGCTGGAGACTCAGAAGAAACAACTGAAGCAACTGCGGCAACAGAAGGGCAAGGTGGTCATCGTGGCCGTGCCGTCTAAGCAGGGGGCGACCACCACCTTGTATAGCTTGCTCCAGGAACATGACCCATATATTGAAAGCATCGTGACATTCGAGGAGCAGGTGGTCTTTGAGATCGAGGGTGTGGATCACAACAACCTGCCCGCGGGCACCCAGGTACAGCCGTTCAATGACAGGCTCACTGCCATGCTCCGGGCGGATCCAGACGTGGTAATGATCAGTCGATTGCCTGATGGGACCACTGCGCAGATCATCGCGAATCACTGCCAGGAGACCCGCTTCTACCTCAACTTGCCTGCAGACGATACGAAACAGGCGCTACGGAACTGGGTCAAGCTCGTGGGAGATCATAAGCTGGCTGCCCGGAGTCTTGGCGGCATTGTTTCCCAGCGCCTCGTACGCAAGTTGTGTGAGACCTGCCGTACCGCTTACAGGCCCGATCCAGCGGCGTTGAAGAAGATGAATCTGCCAGCTGATAAAGTTGGGGATCTCTACCACAGTTCCGGCCAGGTGGTGGTCAGGGACAAGCCTCAGCCCTGTCCGAACTGTCATGGCATAGGCTACCGAGGCCGTCTGGGAGTCTTTGAATTGATGATTCTTGACGATGCGGCACGGAAGTTGATCGGGGTCGGCGACCTGGATCGGCTACGTTCGCACTTGCGCAAGCAGAAGATGCTGTGGCTGCAGGAGGCAGGCATGGCCAAGATCGTCGAGGGGGTGACAGACGTTAAGGAGATCACCCGTGCTCTGAGTGAGAAGGCCCGCTCGAAGAAAAAACGCCGAACGAAGCCTTCAGATGACAAGGCGGCATAGAAACGGACGATGGCAGCATGCTGGCCAATATTCTTATATTACTGTTTCTGATTGGTATGGCCTACTGGTGGGCGATCCAGGGTTTTTTTTCCGCATTTATTCATTTGTGTTTGACGATTACGGCGGCGGCAATTGCGATATCGTTCTGGGAACCATTGGTGTTGAAGTTCCTGATTTTTCGTATGCCGTACTACGCGTGGGCGGTGGGGTTGCTTGGGCCATTTTCCCTGGTATTGATTCTGCTTCGCGGTGCGACCGATCGACTGATTCCGGGCAATGTGCATTTTCAGCTGATCATCGGTCGCGTGTTCGGTGGCTTGTGTGGATTCGGTAGTGCCATTCTTACAGCGGGGTTGGTGGTGATCGGTCTGGGCTTCCTGCCACTGGGCCCAACGGCGATTGGTGGCTACCAGCCTTATGGTCTGAACAATGGGCGAATCATGGAGACTGGCCAAGATCTCTGGATCGGTGTAGACACAATGGCTGAGGGTTTTTTGGCTGGTCTTGCAGGTGGTTCGTTTTATCCTTGGGGCGGCACACCGATGGCAATCTACCAGCCTGGCTTGGCGGCAGCCGCGTCACAGATTCGATTACGTGACGATGAAAACGGTTCAATCGTGGCAGTCCCTGGAGCAGTAACCGTCAGCCAGGTGGTGTATCCGGACGCGGATGCTATTGTCGGATTACCGGATTCGATCAAGCTGAAACTAAGCTTAGTTGACTTGGCCAACGCCCAGAAGCAACTGGTGGTCGTCGATACGATCTGGAGGAAGGACTTGCCGTACCGGGGTACCTACGATCAGGATCAGACGGCCCGGATTCCACCTTCACAAGTACGCCTAGTCACATCACGTCGAGTTTCCAGCAGGAGAAAGCATCTATACAAGCACACACCGGTCGCAGTTTGCAAACAGTTTCCTGAGCAGCGGCAACTGTACTCATTTGTCGAAGGTGAGCCGGTAGTCGTTTATTCACTGGCCAATAATGACAAGCTGGCCTGGGTTTTTCTGATCGGTGTCGAGGAGGAGCTCAAGTATCTCAACGTGCGCCATTTGCGTTTATCTCTAAGCGACCCGATGACATGGAAGAGTCATCTCGACGACTTGGCACCAATCCTTGGCCAACTGCCCGAAATCGCCCAACCCGCTGCCACCATCGATGGCTCTAGTTCTTCACGAGCCACCAACGAACAGGACTTGGACCTGCCCCAGAATATACAACTGACGAACAAACTCACCAGACCGTTCAGTCGCAACGGAGCATCATCGTTGAGTTACGATCAGAATTCGGTGACCAGAGGTTGTTCACGTATCAAGAAGTCGGCCGGGCGCTTGAGCCAGCGTAACCGGATCGATTCGGTCTACTGCTCGAGTCATTTGGGCATGGTCCGCATGGAACTTCCCCGTGACGAGGCCCAGTCATTGCTGGGCCGCAGCCGGTCGCAAGCCAAGAGTTTGGGGGGCATATACCTTGTTGATGATCGGGGTGAACCCCACCGGCCGATCGGTTATAACTGGCTGCCCAAGGCTGGTCAGCAGAAGTTGTGTATCGACCCGGATCAGCCGATCCGATCGGCCCAGCAGCTTCCTATCCGGGAAATGGAGAAGGGGGACCAGTTGTTTGTGTTCTTTCGAATGCCCGTTGGCACCAAGATCGTTTCCTACCAGATCGGCAGCAGTTCTTTTGAGAACATCAGCTTGGAAGTTACAGTGCTTCCGCAATCGAAGCGTCGCTGAAATAATCCGTGGCCATTCGCGTCGAATCCAGTTCTGAAGACAATCTATCCGGTCAGCGCGTTGTGGTAATGGGCTTGGGGCGCTTCGGTGGCGGTGTGGGTGCCGTGCGATACCTTGTGCGGCGCGGAGCTCAGGTGCTCGTTACGGATACTCTGGGAGCCGAGCGGCTGTCTCATAGCCTCAGGAAACTTGAGGATCTTGACGATGTGGAGTATCGGCTGGACGGGCATGACATCCGGGACTTTACCGATGCGGATATGGTGGTGGTTAATCCAGCAGTGGATCGACGCAAGAATCATTTTTTGCGAGCAGCTCGTACGACCGGTGCTAGGCTGACCAGCGAGATCGAACTTTTGGTGTGCGCGTTACCGAACCGTGATCGTACGATCGCGGTCACTGGTACTGCGGGCAAGAGCACCGTGACCGCGATGATCTCCCACGTACTTGGGAGGCCAGAGGCGAATCAGGCGCCTGAGCCTGCACGGGTCTGGATGGGGGGGAATATTGGTGGATCACTGCTCGGTCAGATCGATGCCATGGCACAAATGGATTGGGTGGTATTAGAACTATCCAGTTTCATGCTGGAGTCGATCGCTGATGTCGGCTTCTCCCCCCGGGTTGCAATTGTTACTAATCTCGCGCCCAACCATCTCGATCGCCATGTGACATTCGATGCATACATTCAGGCAAAGCGGGTGATTCTTTGTCATCAACAGGCTGGTGACGTCGTGGTCTTCGGCCCCGATGTGGCTCAGGTCATGGACGCCGGATTGGGTCATCTGGACCAAGTTGAAGTCGTGACGCCCCTGCTGGGGCCGCTTCGCCTCCCTGGCCATCACAACCGCATTAATGGTTCTTTGGCGATTGCAGCTGTCGGTCATTGCGCCGTGGAGTCGCATTTTGCGTCCGCGGCTTTAGAGGATTTTCCCGGCTTACCGCATCGAACTCAGCAGGTGGCCAATGTCGCTGCAGTGCGATGTTACAACGATTCAAAGTCCACGACGCCTGAGAGTGCATGCCTGGCTATCGATGCGTTCGATGCGCGGTCTGTCCACGTGATTCTTGGCGGTTACGACAAGGGCAGTGATCTAAGGAAGTTGATCTTGCATGCGGCTCGGCGTTGTCGGGGGATCTATACCATTGGTGATACTGGCCAAGCCATCACAGCTGCTGTGGCCGCAGAGCCTGGTGGAGCGCACGCGATTCACTGCGGAAATTTGCAATGTGCAGTGCGCAAAGCGCTGCGACATGCGCGAGCTGGCGAAGTACTGCTTTTGAGCCCGGGTTGTGCATCGTGGGATCAGTTCGAAAACTACGAACAGCGGGGCAATATGTTTACCGAGTTAGTCCGATCCCATGCAGATGCGATCAGCCTGCGCGAAGGCGCTTGACACGCTCGGCGGTAGATGGATGTGTGGAGAACATCTTGCTTAGAGTTTTTCCTGGGCTGAGCGGTTGAACAATAAACATGTGGTTCTGTGTGGGCATTTCTCCCTGCATGGGAATGCGCTTGGCTGTTGCCTCAAGTTTCTGCAGGGCGGAGATTAGTCCATCAGGCGTACCCGCGATTGTAGCGCCATCATGGTCAGCAACGAACTCCCGGCTGCGGCTGATGGCCATTTGGATCAATGCGGCAGCGAGCGGAGCGAGGATCACAAACAAAAGGGCCAGCAGGGGGTTTACGTCGCGACCACGACCACCGAACATGAATATCCAGCCAATGTAGCTGATGGCACCGGCGATCGTGGCTGCGATTGTGGAGGTCAGTGTGTCACGGTTCATGATGTGCGCTAACTCGTGGCCGATTACACCTTCCAATTCGTCATACGACAGCAGAGCCAGTGCTCCGCGGGTCACGGCCACAGCCGCATTTTTTGGATTGCGTCCCGTTGCGAAGGCGTTGGGTGCTTCCTGAGGACAGATGTAGACACGAGGTTGTGGCAGGTTTGCATTCTTTGCCAATCGCTGCACCATCTCTACCAGATCGGGTGCTGTGTTCTGCGTGACCTGCTGTCCTCGCATTGCGGTGATTGCGATCCGATCACTGAAAAAGTACGTGCCGAAATTCATCACACCACCGATGATGAGGGCAAGCAACAGGCCATTATGACCTCCAAGCACCCCGCCGGCAGCAAGGATCAAGCCGAACAGTAGCCCCATCAGCGAGGCAGTCTTGACATTGTTCACGAATCGGGTCATGCAGATGAACTCCTGTTCGAGTTGCCTTACTTTAGCGTCTTTTTGCAATCCGTGTGCCTCGGTGCACATGGTGTTGGCAGATATGAATAGAAATAAATACCATGTTTTCAGATCTTTGTATGCATTGCACTGTAGCTGGGGGTAACGGGATACCCGCTAGATATATCTGGCAGGAGACGGCATCCTGCCGTAGCGGCAGATGGCAGGCCTGTACCATGCCCTTCTACCCAGCCTGGTTCGCATAAGTTCAGTGGCACCTGTTGAAATGTGAGCGGTGCCTGTTTGTGCGGATAAAGTGTCCGGTTCAAGTCGCGAGATCCACTGTTGCTATCGGGTTGTGTTTGCTCACCGACTTGTGCGGGGCGGTGGTTGCCGAGCGCCGCTACAATCTTTTACATGGTTCGACCATTTCCCGGGCGTTTCCCGGGCACCAGATTGCGTCGTATTCGCCAGGTCCCATGGTTGCGCCGACTGGTTGCGGAGTCAGCGTTATCGATCGATGATCTGATCTGGCCGGTGTTTGTATGCGATGGAGCAGATCGGCGCGACCCAATCGATTCGATGCCGGATGTGGCACGGCTCAGCATCGACTTGATGTTGGAGCAGGTCGCACAGGCGGTGGAGTTGGGTATACCCGCAGTGGCGGTATTCCCGGTGACGGATCCACAACTTAAAACACCTGACGGGGTGGAAGCAATCAATCCCGAAAATCTAGTCTGTCGGGCGGTCCGCGCCATCAAGCGAGAGCGATTGGATGTGGGTGTGATATGTGACGTGGCTCTGGATCCCTACACATCGCACGGCCAGGATGGGTTGGTCGATGAGGTAGGGACTGTGCTCAACGATCCGACGATCGAGGTGCTTTGCCGGCAGGCACTGGTTCAGGTTGAGGCCGGTTGTGACGTAATCGCGCCGTCGGACATGATGGACGGTCGCATTGGCGCAATCCGTCAAGCCCTAGATGCGGCGGGTCATTCGGATACCCTGCTATTGAGCTACGCCGCGAAATACGCCAGCGCGTTCTATGGTCCCTTTCGGGAGGCGGTGGGCTCATCGTTTGGGCTATGCAGTGACAAGAAAACCTACCAGATGGATCCGGCCAATGCCCGAGAGGCCTTGCGCGAGGTTGCTCTGGATCTGGCCGAGGGTGCTGACATGGTGATGGTCAAGCCAGGGATGCCGTACCTGGATGTCGTGTCGCAGGTCAAGCAGTCATTTGGGGTGCCGACCTTTGCATATCAAGTCAGCGGCGAGTATGCGATGCTCAGGTTTGCCGCTGACCAGGCTGCAATCGACGGCGAAAAGATATTGTTGGAGAGCCTGCTTGCCTTCAAGCGCGCCGGAGCAGATGGTATCCTGACTTACTTTGCGATTGAAGTAGCTCGTTTGCTGCAGTAAATCTGGGCGTGGATATTACCGCGGGGCGAATTCCCGAGAATCAGCAGGATGGTGAAGTGAAGGCAGATGTCCGGCGAGGATAAGAACTTGGGTATGAGTTCGCAGTTCACCAAAAAATGTCATAGCACCTACTAGCAGGATGCGGATTGCGATTGCATCCTGAATATCGGTTAGCGAGAGATTATTTTCCGCTAGAAAATCGAGGCGATGCCGCTCAGTACATCTAGGCAAGGGCGTTGTGTGTGGTTCAGGGCATCGATGCCGGCTTATCAACCATGAAAATCCAAGGTTCCGATACCAATACTTCCTCAAGGTTGGGTATCACGATAGCCGTGTGCCACGGGCGAGCTGCTAACGGGCTCAGAGAATGGCAGCAAGAAAAAATAACGTGTTTTCGCACTGACTCAAGGCTGGTTCCCGACTTGCTTGCCATGCCAGATTCAGCACATCACCAGTCGACGGTATAGAAAAAGGCCGGCAGTTGCCTGCCGGCCTCGTTGATAGTATTGGATTCGCTCACGCAAGAGCTTCTTTGGTGGTCCGGACAATGGCTGCAGCAATCTTATAGGGGTCGCCATTGGACGCCGGTCGGCGGTCTTCCAAGCGGCCTTTCCAGTTATTCTGGAGGGTGTTCACTGGGATGCGGATTGAAGCACCACGATCGAATTCTCCATAGTTGAATTTATCGATAGCCTGAGTCTCGTGTAGACCGGTAAGACGCTGGTCATTGTCTGCGCCGTAGACACTGATGTGACGATCAATATTTTTACCAAAGGCTTCACAGATATTGGTCATCATATCTTTACCGCCCTGATCGCGCATAGCACCATTTGAAAAATTAGCGTGCATGCCAGACCCATTCCAATCTCCTTTCACGGGCTTGGGATGCCAATCGACGGCTATACCATATTTTTCTCCGGTACGCTCCATGAGATACCGAGCCACCCAAATTTCGTCACCGGCTTTTCCTGCGCCCTGGGAAAATATCTGAAACTCCCACTGCCCCATCATCACCTCAGCATTGATGCCTTCCACATTGAGACCAGCCTCGAGGCACAGGTGCAGATGCTCATCAACCAGGTCACGACCAATAGCGTTGCGTGCACCCACCGAGGTGTAGAAGGGGCCCTGTGGACTGGGATAACCGTTCTTTGGGAATCCAAGTGGCAGGTTGGTATCCAGGTCGATCAAGGTGTACTCCTGCTCGAACCCGAACCAGAAATCCTCATCGTCATCACCGATCGTAGCACGGCCATTGGATTTGTGCGGAGTTCCATCAGCGTTAAGTACTTCGCACATGACGAGCCATCCGTTTCCGCCAAAGCGATCCGGATCTGGATACATCGCCACGGGTTTCAGGAGTGTGTCGGAATCATTGCCAGAAGCTTGTTCGGTGGAGGATCCATCAAAATCCCATTCGCCCGCATCTTCTAACTTGCCCTCGAAATCGTTCACGATCTTAGTTTTGCTGCGCAGGCTCTGGGTCGGCTTGTAGCCATCGAGCCAGATGTATTCCAGCTTGCTTTTTGCCATTGCTATTTTACTCCTATTATTCCGTAGACTTGGGGATTAAATTTCCATCACACGGGATAAATCAACGGGTTTTCCTGTTGCAATTATAGGTTTAACAGTAGAGGAAATTTGATCATAGAAATCGAGTTTTGAAAATTATGTTTGGCTTTCCCATGCGAAATCTGAGCACGACACACTACAGACCTATGCAGCGACCCGCGACGAACCATACTTTCGGTGCCCATCTGAAAATCAGACAGGCGGTAATACCTAGAACCCGCGGTTTGTCAGCCGTCGTGTCCGGGCGGCCGACCCACCCGCGGTTCAGATTGGACCGAATCATAAATGGATGTGCAGGCTTTTGCAACGCAAGTCAGGGCCGAGTTCTGTTGCTGCAGGCGGAAATAGAATCCATCTGGCGCGTACCAGCGGAGTCCCGTAAGAAAAGCTGGATCCAGTCACCAAACCCCGTATTTGAGATCAAGAGCATTAGTTCAACTTATCGAACTGGGGGCCATGGAGCTTGGTCAAGGAAGGCAGGCTTTGCGCTGCCAGCGGATGAAAATTTCAACAGAGCTGTAATCCCGGACAGCCCCATCTTCTGGGACGTAGCAGGCACGGCCTTGTCGATTATCAGCAGTTGCATGCGAAATAGCCGTTGTACGCTGAACCTTCCTGCCGACCGTAGGTCTCGCTCACCGAACTGTCCAGGTCGAGGATCAGCTTGTCCAGTGATCGGTGTTGACGGACGCGATCAATCCACATCTCTGGCAGGTCCATCAAGGACTTCAGATTCTTACGGGTCGTCAGAATTTTCGTCTCGAAGCGGGCCATCTGACTGGCCGATGCTGCCTGGCGATCTCTGGCCCGACCTCCGATCACCTGACGCATGACAGGATCAACCGCGAGCGGTTCCGCGTCGTTCGTGTCCTCGTAGCCTGCGAGGCGACTGTACACCGATTGCCGCAACAATCCGATCAACTCATGTTGCGTGTTCTTGCCTCGGCGCGAATCGCGAAAGACTTTGCCCATCTGCGTCAGTTCCATCGCCTCATCGAGTTCGCGATAGGCG
>Ga0310123_10002697_pt1 | contig 13992 bp, 12 predicted proteins | sample CB6_AW_1057_MG_FD_203505 | JGI IMG/M metagenome (GOLD analysis project Ga0310123, IMG submission 203505) | Marine microbial communities from Western Arctic Ocean, Canada - CB6_AW_1057 | ecosystem: Environmental > Aquatic > Marine > Oceanic | place: Canada: Western Arctic Ocean | collected... | reverse complement strand
CAGGCCGACGATGGCATCGACGTCGTAATGGGCCTCCGGGAATGAGAACCCGGTGCGGCGCATCTGGCCGTAGGTGGCGGCCGAGACGACGTTGCCGACCGGCCGGCGGTCGACGGGCTGGCCGGTCACGGCCGCGAGCATTCTCTCTCTCGGGGTCATCGAGGCAACCCCACCATTGGTACCGGCCATGTTCCCCCGCTGGTCGCTAGCGCCCCAATAACGAGAGGCGAACCGCGCGGTCAAGGCTATCCGTTTACAGCGGGATGCTCAAACGTTTCGCCGCGGATATCCATCAGCGCGCGGTTGGCGCCGGGTGAGGCGAGGGATAGATTGGCCGCGCGGGACGGGGAGAGGCGGAAACGATTCAGGTGCTGAGGGGTACCGGCCGAATTCGAGGACGGCATCGGCCATGGCGAGCACGTTCTCGACGTCGCAGTAACTGGCGATGCTGTTGCCGGAGGGAATGAAATAGCGACCGGACGGACCCATCTGCGCGATCAGCTCACGCACCCGCTCGCGCACCTGGGCCGGGGTGCCGCGGCTGAGCATGTCCACATCCACGTTGCCCAACAGGACGAGATGGGGGTACTCCTCACGGATGGCCGCGATGTCCATACAGCCAGGCTCGATGGGGTTGAGGCCGGTGATGCCCAGCTCCACCAGCCCTGGCAGGACGGAGGTGAGATCGCCGTCGCTGTGAAATACCCAGGGGACGCCGGCGTCCCGGACGGCGTCGGCGAAGCGTCGCATGTGGGGCAGGAATATTTCTCGGAGCATCGCCGGGGACCACAGGGTGCCGGTCTTGCCGGCGATATCGTCGGAGGTCCAGATGATGTCGAAGCCCATGTCGGCGGCGACGCGGACGACCCGGCAGGCGAAATCGGCGTAGCGGCTCATCACGGCGCCGACGAATTCGGGGTCGTCCATAAGTTCGTAGTAGAAGTGCTCCATCCCGATGGCCGGATAGGTGGCCGAAACGCCGAGCCGGGTGGAGAGGACGGTGGCGAAGTCGCCTCGATTTTCCACGAACTCGCGGAGCGGCGCGAGGACTTCTTCACTCTCGGTGTCGGGGAATGTGAGATTTTCTAGGTCATCGCGGATGAGCAACTTGCCCTCTACGAAAAAGAGGATCTGATCCGCGCCCGGCGTCTTGACCGCCGGGATCGGCGGTTGCAGGTCGAATTTCAGGTTGTCGCTGTGGAGCAACTCGTTGACATCGACCTGAAAATCCATGGGGGCGGTCTCGTACTCGCTGGAATCAAAGAAACGTCCCGGGGACACTTCTCTCGGCCGAGCAATTTGCACATAAACGGGAAGTCAACGCCGGCTTCCACGAACGGCACGCGGTCCGGGATTTCCCTAGCCAGGACCGAAAGTACACGCTCCCGGCTGGTCATCTCGGCCATGATCTTCTATTCAAGTTCCTGGGCGCAGACAATTGTAGTTCTCATATGATTCCCATGCGACGGGCGAGGATTGACGGGGCTCCAATTGTTCCGAGAAAGGTGCAGAGTTTGCCAAAGCAGCTAAGTCCGATCGAGAGGGCGCGGCGGGCGCTTTCGTTTCAGGAAGTCGACCGGGTCGCGGTGGGAGGCGGATTCGTGACTAACGCGGCGGCCATCGAGGCGGCTAGCGGGATCAGGCCAATGTGGAGCAACCCGGAACTGGCCCTGCTGCGGGCCTATCGCCACTGGCAGGTGGACGTGATCTTTCAGATGGAGCTGCCCAAACGTCCGGCGGGAGCAGCCCGCAGCGAGGTGCTGGTGGAGCCGAGCTACCGGTCGAGATTCGACGAACTACTGGACCCCGAGGACTTCAATAGCCCGGAGGACGTGGTGGCGTATGTGAAGCAGCTCCCCACTCCGGCCCAGGCGTGGGAGGCGATCGATCCCGGCGCGGAGTACGAGGCCTGGAGCGAGCTGGTCGGGCGGCGGCAGGAGAACATGCCGGACATCCTGTGGGTGCCGGGGCATCAGGCGGGGGTGGTGCGATTCATGTGGTACATGGATTTCGGTTTTGCGCCGTATTTCATGGCGCTGGCGCTGTACCCGGAGGTGATGGAGCGGCTGTTCGAACTGGAGGCGGTGCGGGCGCACCGGCGCAACCAGGCGATAGCCCGCTGCATCCACGACCAGGGCCTGCTGCCGCTGGTTTACGTGGGAGAAGACATCTGCGACAACCGCGGCCCGATGGTGAAGCCGGACATCTTGCGCGATATTTACTTCCCGCATCTTGAGTTCGGATTCCGGCCGCTGCTGGAGGTCGGGGTGCGAATCCTCTGGCATGTGGACGGTCTGGCGAGGGAAATCGTGCCGGACCTGATCGCCGCGGGGGCGGGGGGGTTCCAAGGTTTTCAGGAGGAACTGGGGATGTCGCTGGGAGATTACCGAAAGCTACGGTCCCGGGAGGGCGAGCCGCTGCTGTCGGTCGGTAGCGTGTCGGCGGTGAAGACCATGCCGTTCGGAATCGTCGAGGAGGTGCGGTCGGAGGTGGAGCGCTGCATCGAAGCGGGGCAGCCGGGAGACGGGTTCGTGTTGATGCCGTCGAGTTCGCTGGGGACGGACGTGGCGCCGGCGAACATCGAGGCGATGTACGAGCACGCGCAGAGGTACGGTGGTGACTTCTTCTGATTGAGCCGGGTGTCGCCGACGAGCCGGCCGAGGTCAGGCCTGGACGGTGAGCTCGCGGTCGATGGCGTCCAGAATGCGCTGAAGTTCGATTAGATCCGCGCCCTTGTCGCGGGCCTCCTCGGCCAGCTCCTTCGCCTCCAGGACGCCCTCACGAATGTCCTCCGCCTTGTCTTTGCGGATGGCGGTCTCGTAAAGATCGCGGACTTCCAGCAGAAGCGCCCGGGCCGTTTCCTCGGCACTCATCTCAACCTCTATGCCCATGAGGCGCTTGGCCAGGGCCACGGCGCTGGCGGCGTCGGCGGCGTAGCCGTCGGCGCCGATGTCGTTGGCGTATTGCTGGGTGACGGGAGCGCCGCCGATAATGACCTTCCCGTTGGCGGGCGATTCAGCCACGTGGATGGCGTCCACGACCCGCTTCATCTGGACCATGGTCGTGGTGAGCAAGGCCGACACGCCGACGATGTCGGCGTTTACTTCCTCTGCCTTGGCGAGGAACTTCTCGACGCCGCAGTCGATACCCAAGTCGTAGACATCGAAGCCGGCGCCTTCGAGCATCATGCCAACAAGATTCTTGCCGATGTCGTGCAGGTCGCCCTTGGCGGTGCCCATGACCACGGTGCCGAGCGATTCAACGCTCTCTTCCACCAGCAGGGGTCGGACGATATCGAGTCCGGACTTCATGGCGCGGGCGGCTATGAGCACCTCGGGGACGTAATACTCGTTGCGACGGAATCGATCACCGACGATGTCCATGGCGGGAATGAGGCCGCGGTTGACCACGATCTGCGCGGTGACACCGTTCTCGACGCACTCCTGGACGATCTCGATTGACGATTTGGCATCACCCTTGATGACGACCTGTTGCAATCGTTCCAGGGTCTCTTCTAGATCGAATTCTGGCACGGACTAATCCTCCATATGCCTGCCGGCTATGCACTCGTGAGCCGGCACGTGCAGACACCGAAAGCATTGTCGTACTGCCGACCTGAAGGAGTCAAGCACGGTACGGGAGGCGGGGAGCGGGGTGGAGCGCGGTTTGACCGGGCCGGCCGGGGGATCGCGCACGTGAAAGTCCGAACTAGCGGCCGACCTGAAGGAGTCAAGCGCGGTACGGGCGGCGGGGAGCGGGGTGGAGCGCGGTTTGACTAGGCCGGTAGGTGGGTCCCGAGCATAATTGCCCGGACCCGACAACGGAGAATTGGAAGGCTGGCGCAGGTAATTTGATGGTTGCAGGCGGAGTGGATCAGACAGAGACGGTGGCGGCACTATTCCTGCCGGAAGAGCGGGAGGTCGTGGCGGCGGTCGGGACGACCATCCTGGACGCGGCGACCGCGGCCGGCGTTCACCTGGAAACGATCTGCTCGGGTCGTGGGACGTGCGGCAAGTGCAGGGTGCTGATCAAGGGCTATGACGCCCCCCCGCCGACCTGGGTGGATAATCGTCGGCTGTCGCCGGCGCAGCTGAACGCCGGTTGGCGAATGGCCTGCGAGCATCCGCTGACGGCGGGCGGCACTTATACGCATCCGCTGGTGGAAACGAATCTCCGCACAGTGGAGAGCGCCGACGTGGGCGAGATCACACTGCGGCCGAACGTGCGGAAATACGTGATCGCGCCGACGGTGCCGCATCTGGAAGATCAGCAGTTCGACTGGCCCCGCGTCCAGGACGGGCTGGCGGGGCTGGCGGGCGGTGTGGACACATCCATCGCGGCGCTGCGCAAGCTGCCGGGGGTGATGGCTCAGGTGGGCAAGGGGCCGATCACGGTCACGTTGGTGGGCAGCCGGGCGGTGGATTTCGAGAGCGGGAACACATCGGAGGCTATGTACGGGATGGCGTTCGACATCGGGACGACCTCGGTGGTCGGGTCGCTGATCAATCTGGCCGACGGCGCCCGGGAGGCGGTTGCGGCAGAGCTGAACGGACAGGCGATCTACGGGGGGGACGTGATCACGCGCACCAGCTTCGCCGGGGAGGAACCGGAAAACGTGGAGAAGCTACGAGTGGCGGTGATGGAGACGATCACCGGCATCATCGATCGGCTGCTCCGGGAGGCGAGGGTGGACCGGGGGGACGTTTACGAGTGCGTCTTCGTTGGCAACACGGTGATGATGCATCTGCTCACGGGCCTGGACCCGGGCGGGATCGGAGTGAGCCCGTTTGTCGGCGTTTCGGCGGAACCCATGACGATGACCGCGGCCGATCTGCAACTGAACCTGGACCCGGCAGCCGGCGTCTACCTGTCGCCCTCGATAGCCGGCTACGTGGGCGCGGACCTGGTGGGGGTGATGGTGAGCACGGACTTGGAGCACCGGGAAGACAACGCGCTGGTTATCGACGTAGGCACCAATGGCGAGATCGCCCTCGCCACTGGGGGACAAATTTTCTGCACGGCCGCGCCGGCGGGCCCGGCGTTCGAGGGGGCCGAGATCAGGCAGGGGATGCGGGCGGTGGATGGGGCGATCGAACGAGTGGTTTTGACGGACAAGGGCCCGGAGTTGAGCACGATCGGCGACGTGGCCCCGACCGGTATCTGCGGATCGGGACTGGTGGACGCGGTGGCGGAGCTGGTGCGGGTGGGACTGGTGAACGCGGCGGGACGGCTGCTGCCTCCGGACGAGCTACCGCTGGACATCCCGCCGGCGCTACGGAACCGGGTGATCCCGGACGATGAAGGGGGAGAATTTCTGCTGGTGGGAGAGGCGCCGGGCAGCCCGGGGGCGGTGTCGTTGCACGCGCAGGATATCCGCCAGCTACAGCTCGCCAAGGCGTCTATCCGGGCGGGCGTCGACGTACTGTTGGATCGGGCGGGGTTGCCGCCGGAGGAGCTATCCGAGGTGCTGCTCGCGGGGGCGTTCGGGACTTATCTCGATCCGGGAGCGCTGCTGGCGATTGGCATGGCGCCGCCCGTCGAGGTGGAGCGAATCAGAGCGGTGGGCAACGCGGCGGGGCTCGGAGCCCGGATGATGTTGCTGTCGCTGGAGCATCGGGTAGCGGCGGAGTTGCTGGTTGGGAGGGTGGATTACGTGGAGCTGTCGGCCGTGCCGGATTTCCAGTGGATATTCGCCGGGGCGATGACCTTTTCGGACGGGGCTGAGGAGTAAGAGTCACCCGGCGGGGATAAATTCGGTCCCCGGCCGCGATTCGCAAAGGGAATAGGGCGCTGGCGGCGAATTCGCGCTTGAGCCATAGCCACCTGAAAAACCCTGCCGGGTTGGCTGTTTCGGCTCGAGGCCGGGACCTGATCAAAATTGGACTTCGAGCCGCCGCGGGGAGCTTGCCGGACGGGCGGAAGCAGCAGGGGAGGGACGGGGTCGCTCCCTTCGGCGACGCATTGTGGTGAGCGTTACCGACGGTGATTTTCCCGGCCGATACGATCCTGCCTACTACACGTGCTTACGAGACCGGGCGCGGGCTCGGCTCTACTGAGACATCTTTAGGGAGTCACGACAATGGTCGGATATATCACTGGAAGTATGACGCGCAAGCTGGGATAGATGCTCGTGCTGATGATGGTCCTGATCGTGGTGATCGTGGGGATGGTGCTGATGACGTTGAGTCAGCAGGAGGCCGACGCAAGCGTATTGAACATCGCCGGGCGACAGCGGTGAAGAGCTCCAACGCGACCGTAGCCGATGTGGCCGGAAGGCACGCCTGAGGTTAAGGCCCTGCTGGCCGACGTGGCCACCCTGTGGACCGAATTCGAAGCCAATAAGGAAATCGTGCTCGAAGGAACGCCGGGTGTGGAGCTGGACATGGCGGTAGCCGAGATCCTGAACGAGAGCAACGAATTGCTGACGCTGTCGAACGCGGCGGTAATCCAGCTGCAACACGAGTCGGAGGGCAAGACGACGCGCCTGGAATTGATCATGTGGATCATGGGCGCGATCGGCGTCGTGGTGATGATTGCGGCGATCTGGGTGCTGAGACGCTCGGTTGCCCCGCTACAGAAGATGACCGGAGTGGCCGAGGCGCTGGCCGAAGGCGATCTGACGCAGGTTGTGGAAGTCACGTCGAAAGACGAGGCCGGTCAACTGGCGGGCGCCTTCCGCGAAATGACCCGCGGGCTGGTCGAGAGCATCACCCAGGTGACGCAAGCCACCGATTCGGTGAACAACTCAAGCGCGGAGCTGTCGGATCTGACAACTCAGAGCGGGCAGGTAACCCAGCAGATCGCCATCACGATCCAGGAAGTGGCTGAAGGCACGGGTAGCGCCTCGGAATCGCTGCAGAATGCGGCCGAGGGGATCGCCCAGTTGACCGAAGCCTCCAAGGGTGTGTCCCAGGGCGCACAGGATCAGGCCGTGCAGGTGAGAGATACGCAGAGCACAATCGGGGAGATGGTGGAGGCAATTGCCAGGTCGCCTCGAACGCGAAGAGCGCGGTCCAAACCTCCGACGAAGCCAAGCAGGCCGCCAACGACGGGGCCGACGCGGTGGGACGAACGGTTGACCGCATGGAGGCGATCAACAAGACCGTCTCGAAAGCCGCGGCGTCAGTTCGAGAGTTGGGCAAGAGCAGCGAGGGGGTCGGCAACATCGTCGGCACGATCAACGACATCGCCGATCAAACCAACCTGCTGGCGCTGAACGCAGCGATTGAGGCTGCTCGGGCGGGCGACGCCGGCCGCGGGTTCGCGGTCGTGGCCGAAGAGGTGAAGGCAGGCTCGGAAGTCGCGGCCGAAGCCGGGCGCTCGCTGGACGCAATCCAGAGCGCGGTGGCCTCGACCGGCCAGCAGGTCGGCGTAATCGCCGAAGCGGCGGGATCCCTAGCCGAAAACAGCGCCCGAGTCGAAAAGGCCATGGTCGATGTCATGGCCGTGGTCGAGGAGAATACCGCCGCCGCCGAGCAGATGACGAGTCAGGCCTCCGAGGTCTCGACCGGGATCGAGAGCGTGTCGGCGATATCCGAGGAGAACAGCGCCGCCGCCGAGGAGGTAAGCGCCTCCACCGAGGAGATGAACTCGCAAATCTCCCTGATGGCGGGTTCGGCCAGGGAGTTGGCGGTTCTGGCGAAGACTCTCCGAAGTGCGGTAAGTCGATTCACCCTGGACGAGAACGGGGCGGACGATCAAAGCGCGCCGACGATCGAGTCGGGTGTCGCAGCCTCCCGAATGTTGCCGGCGCCCAACGGCTCGGCCGAGCCCACGGCGGCAGAGGCGGGGGCTAAAGTCTAGGGTCGAGCGCCGAGACCAAACCCCTCCGGTCAGTGGGGTCGGAGGGGTTTTGGCGTTTACGAGAACGGTGACGGCCGGCCCGGACTCGCGACGCTAGTACCCGGCATCCAGATCGACGGTGTTGCGCAGAGGCTCGCCGGCCCGGTAGTGGTGGAGGTTTTCTATAAAGAGCTCTGCCAGGCGATGGCCCCGAAGCGGGCTGATTCCACCGACGTGCGGCGTTATCACGATGTCCGGGCGTCTCCAGAGGGGATGGTCGCGGTCGAGCGGTTCTTCTTCCACGACATCGACACCGACGCCGAACAGACGCCCGGAGTCGAGGAGATCCACCAGGGCGGCGGAATCGACGAGGCCGCCGCGGGAGACGTTGATGAAGATCGTGTCGTCGCGCAGGTGAGCGAAGGTTTCGGCGTTCATAAGGTGGTGGGTGGCGGCGGTCAGCGGGGCGACGCAGACCACCACATCGGCGGTGGACAGCAGCCACTCAAGCTCGCTGACATGCCGGATTTCGTCGACGACATCGGTCTGGATCTCCGTGTTGACGTCAACACCGATTACGCGCATGCCCAACCCTTTGAGCCGCTGCGCAACCTGAATGCCAATCGCGCCGATGGCAATCACGCCGGCGGTCTTGCCGTCGAACTCGAACACTCGCGGCGGCTGCTGCCAGAGGTGAGCGATCTGATTGCGGAAGGTCCAGTTCATGCCACGGGCGACGGCCATAATGAGGGCGAGAGCGGTGTCGGCGACCGGGATGGAGTGGCTGCCGGCGCCGTTGGTGAGGATGATGCCGCGATCACGCAGAACATCCAGCGGCATCCAGTCGACGCCGGCGCTGCCGTTTTGCATCCATTTGAGGTCGGGGGCGGCGTACAGGTAGGCGGCGTCAAACAGACCGGCGAAGATCACTTCGGCACCGGCGGCGGCCCGGAGGTAATCGTCGGGTGTGGGGGTAAGAACGACCTCGTCGTTGGGTGACGCCTCGCGGACCATATCGACCTGTTCGGCGATCTGCGGACCATCGATAACAATTTTCATGAGCGGCGCTCCCGGACTATTGCTGGAGGATGAACGGCAATCGGGGCAGTGTAGCGCAGGCTGAAAATGGTACCGAATCGAGGAGCTGGGGGGACCCGGACGAGGAACGGTTCGCTGGCCGGTCCGGCGCCCAAACCTGTGCCGCGGCGGCCCGAATCAAGAAAAGGGCGCATCAACCCCTTGACCGAGCCTGAAAGTGGACCTATTCCTAATTATCGGTCGGAGCACCGACAATCTTTAGCCCAGCGCAGGGAATGCGGCGGAAAAACATGATGGATCATGGCGTTAGAGTTCTCAAATCCTAGGTAGGCAGTTACGCGACTTGGGATTTTTATATGAGTCGCTCGGCCGGACCCCAAGCCTTGGTTGACGCTTGGGCTCGATCCGCAGGGACCTGAGCGAGTCAAACGAACTGCGCAACCGGGCGATGCCATTTCTCGGCGGGGTATCGACGGGGCTGAGCACCCTCTTCAAGCAAATCTCGGAGTTGAGGCGATCGGCCTCGGACCTGATCGCCGTGGACGGCAACGGCGTCTTCGGCCGGCGGACCGGGACCGCCGTCGAAGCTGACGTGATCACGGTGCGCGTGGGGAGCGGGGCGAAGGACGCGGTCTATCGCATATCCATGTCGCAATTGGCCCAGACGGGACAGAACATCGGCACGGAGTTTGACGGCGCTTTCCCGACCCGTCTCGCCCGCGGTAAAAACTTTGAGACGATCGCCGGCGGGCGGAATATCTTCATCATCACCTCCAACTCGACCTCGACCTCGGTTTTATTCGAAGTCACCAAGGTCGGCGGGAGCAGGACGACACTGCTGGAGATCGCGCAGGCGATAAACGTAGCGAATGTGGGGGTGAAGGCGGAGGTGGTGAGCGCCGACCCACGGTGACAAATGTGAGACTGATACTCACAGCGACGGAGAGCGGAGTGGCCGCGGGCTTCACGATCACGGACAGCGCCGGCACGACGATCCGCATAACCGGAGCCGACACCGTGTCGCTATCGGCGGCGGACGCGAAGTACGTTATCGACGGGGAAGTCGGCACGGGACCCACCAATACCGTGGTCTTGCAGGATGGGCAGGTGGAAGTGTACCTGGGCCAAGCGTTGGACGAGGTGATCGTGGTGGAAATCAGGCGAGACCGGGCCGCGGTGACCGCGGCAACCCTGCAGTTCGTGGAGGATTTCAACGATCTGCTGGCCATGCTCGCGAACGGTACAGTCGCGCAGGCGACGAAGGCGAAAGACGCGCTCAGCTCAGTGGAGAAATTCGCAAGCAGGTGCGGGAGCTGGAACGGGCGGGCATCACCAGGGATAGAACCGGGCGGCTGAGCCTGGACGAGGAGCCGTTCATAAAGGCTCTAAAGGACGACATCGAGACCATCAGCGAGTTACGCGGAGGGGAGGATGGAATCGCCACGTCCCTGCTTCGCAGTCTGGGTGCGTTGCCCACCAGTCTGGCGGGGCGTTTGCAAACCGGCCTAGGCACGGTAACGGGTTCCACCGGAACGGCCGCGACGACGGGTTTCGCGGTGGACGTGCAGGCCTGAGGTTCGGTTTCGGAGTCGGGTGACGCGGGTCGGATTCCGAGGAGGTCGGGCAGTCGGAATCGTGCCCTCCACATGCTACTATCGCAGCCGCGTCACGGACCCTGATGGAATCGCGTTTCGGGGTTGGAGACAGCGGCGTTCTTATGTGACCGGGCGGGTATGAGCAGCTCTTTTCAATCGATTCTGGTGGCGGGCGGAGCCGGCTTCATCGGCAGCAATTTCGTGCACTACCTGCGACAGGCGCACCCGTCGACGCGGATCGTGGTGGTGGACAAGCTGACGTATGCCGGGAACGCGGCCAACCTGAAGCAGTCGCTCGGTGACGATGAGGTGGAATTCGTGGAGGGCGACATCGCCGATCAGGAGCTGATGGAGAAGCTCACGGCCGGGTGTAACGGGGTGGTGAATTTCGCCGCGGAATCGCACAACGACCGGGCGCTGCTGGATCCGGGACCCTTTGTGGAGACGAACGTGCGCGGGGCGGGGGTGCTGGCCTACGCGGCCGCGACGCAGGGGGTGGAGCGCTACGTGCACGTGAGCACCGACGAGGTCTACGGGCAGATAGCCGAGGGAGCGTTCAAGGAGGGGGACGAGCTGCGGCCACGAAGCACCTACCCGGCTACCAAAGCGTCGGGAGAGATGATGGTGCTGGCGGCGGTAGAGTCGTTCGGATTACAGGCGGCGATCACCCGGGGGGTAAACAACATCGGTCCCTATCAACATCCGGAAAAGGCGCTGCCGCTGTTCGTGACCAACGCGATCGACGACCTGCCGCTGCCGGTATACGGGGACGGGACCCAGGTTCGCGACCGGATGCACGTGCGCGACCATTGCACCGCCATCGACCTGGTTTTGCGCGAAGGCAAGGCGGGAGAGGCGTACAACGTGGGCGCGGGGAATGAGTGCACCAATATGTACATGGTGGAGAAGATCCTGGACCGGCTGGGAAAGCCGGCGTCGTTGATCACACATATCGAGGACCGCACCGGGCACGACTTCCGCTACTCCGTGGATTGGACGCGCCTGCGGGAGCTGGGATGGAAGCCGGAATTCGGTCTCGACGCGGCGCTGGAGGACACGATCGATTGGTACCGCGACAACGAGTGGTGGTGGCGGGAGTCCCGCAGTGGAGATTTCGAGGAGTACTACGAGAAGCTATACGGGGACCGGCTGCGAAAGGCGGAGCCAAGGGGGCGGTACGGGGGAAGGGGACTCGACACGGTCTAGGGGTGGGAGCTAGTAAGCACCGCGGCCGCTGAGGACCACCCAGATGGTGCGCCAGAGAATCATGAGGTCGAGCAGCGGCGAGTAGTTCTGGATGTAGTAGAGATCGAGTTCGACGTTCTCGTGCAGCGGCACTTCACCGCGGCCCTGTATCTGCCACCAGCCGGTCATGCCGGGCTGTACTGAGAGCCGCTGACGCTGCCAGGGCTCGTATTCGTCCACCACCCACGGCAGCTCCGGGCGGGGGCCGACGAGGCTCATCTCGCCGCGTAAGACGTTCCAGAGATTGGGCAACTCGTCGAGGCTGGCGCGGCGAAGGAACCGCCCGACGCAGGTGATGCGGGGGTCTACATCGGTCTTGCGGGGTTCGGGGCGGCGGCTGACGGAGCCGCGGCGGCTGTCGCCCTTATCCATGGTGCGCAGTTTGTGTATCCAGAATAGGCGGCCGTTCTCGCCGACGCGCTTCTGGCTGAAGAACACGGGCCAGCCGTCGTCGATGAGGATGGCGAAGGTGACGACGAGCATGATCGGGGCGGTGATGATGAGGGCGCTGGACCCCACGACCATGTCAAACGTGCGCTTGACCAAGCTGTCGAAACCGGTGATGACGGGTTCGCGGATGCCGATCAGGGGAATACCCCACAGGTCTTCGGCACGCGCGCGGACGCTGATCATGCTGAAGATGTCAGGGACGACGCGGATGCGCACCGGGTAGTCGCCCGCATGGGTGACGATCTCACGAATGCGCTCGTACGCATGGGCGGGGAGGGCCACGATCACCTCGGCGATCCGCTCCCGCTCGATGACGGCGCCCAGCTCGTCGCAGGTGCCCAGGACCGGGCGACCGGCAACTTCAATCCCCTGCTTGGCCTGGTCATCGTCGACGAAGCCGACGATGTCGTAGCCGGTCCAGGGGCGCTGGCGGAGGAGATCGGTGACCTGCTCGCCGACCGGCCCGGCGCCGACGATCACCAGCCGTCGGCGGAATCCGCTGCTCGAATGCAGCGCGACTCGCAGAATCAACCGGAGGTTCAGGAGCAGGAGCAGGTTGATGACGTAGAAGTAGCCGATGAGGAGGCGGGACAGGAACTCGATCTTGAAGATGAAGAGATACGCGAACAGCACGACGAAGGCGACGGTGATGGCGGGCAGGAGGACTCGGATTTCCTCAACCACGGTGAGGATGCGGCGCGGCTCGTAGACGCGGAAGAATCGGAGCATGAAGGCCCAGATAACGGCCACCGCCAGGTACTCCTGCCAGTCCACCCAGGCGAGATTGCCCGTGTCGCCGAAACCGAAGGGCAGCACGTGGCGGAGGAGATCGGCCAAGTAGAGGGCGGTCAAGGCTATCGCCAGGTCGGCGAGATAAAGAATGAGAGCGAGATTGCGGGTGCGGCTAACCACGCACCGAGTCTCCAGCTAGTTCTGTGTAGATGGCAGCGGTTTTTCGCACCATTTCCGCACGATTGAATCGGCTGCCGACATCGTGCGCAGCAGCTTGCGCGATCATGGCGGCGTAATCGGGACGTGTCAACAGATCGTCGACGGCGGCGGCGAGGCGCCCCGGCATGCCGGACGGCACCAGGAGGCCGTTCCGGCCGGGATCGATGAAGTCCTGGGTGCCCACGACATCGGTGCCCACCACTGGAACGCCAGCGTCCATAGTCTCCATGATGGTGTAGGGGAGACCCTCCCAGCGAGAGGCCAGCATGAAGACATCCAGAGCCGGGAGCAGGGAACGGGCGTCGGCGCGATAGCCCAGGACGCGGATGCTGTTTGTGAGTCCCCGTCGCCGGATTTCCTCCTCGACCGGCAAGCGCAACTCGCCGTCGCCAAACCAGAGGAATTGAAGTGTCGGCCGGCAGCGGACCAGGTCGTCGACGGCTTCAATGATGTCGAAAGGGGCTTTCTGGGGGGTGAAGCGAGACACGGTGCCGACGACGGGAATATCCAGGGGAACGTCGAGCCGGGCGCGGGCCTCGTCGCGCGGGAAACCGTCGAGGTGGGTAATGCCGTTTTCGACGAGCCGGACCCGACGGGGACGTATGACCCTTTCGCGCAAGGCGGCCGCCTGCTCGCCGCGAGAGAGCGCGACCAGCACATCGGTGGAGCGGCCGGCGAGGCGCTCGATCCACCTGAACGTGGCGAGCTTCAGGCGATTCTCGAAGTTGAGGAAGTAGAAGCCGTGCGGTGAATAGACCACCCGGGCGCGGCGATCGAACAGGGCGGCCTGCCTACCGATGAACCCGGCCTTGGAACTGTGCGCGTGGATGATGTCGTAGCGTCCCCGCCGGACAACGCGGATCATCTTCCAGAGGGACCGTGCGTCTTCAAACGGGTGGATGCGACGGACGAGCGGCACAAATTCGACGGC
>Ga0310123_10002696_pt1 | contig 13994 bp, 1 predicted proteins | sample CB6_AW_1057_MG_FD_203505 | JGI IMG/M metagenome (GOLD analysis project Ga0310123, IMG submission 203505) | Marine microbial communities from Western Arctic Ocean, Canada - CB6_AW_1057 | ecosystem: Environmental > Aquatic > Marine > Oceanic | place: Canada: Western Arctic Ocean | collected... | reverse complement strand
CTTAGAGTCGTGCGACGATGAAGCTACTACCTCTACACCCAATGCCCCTGAAGTCGCCAAAGCGTTTACGACAGTTGCTAATCTCGCTGCGACTGTTTTAAGTTTCGATGCAGTTGTCGATGCAGACGCGTAGATATCATTAATGGGTATTGTCAACCCATTTCCGGCTGTGAATACACCCATCTGCCAAGACTCAACGTCGTTTCCAGCAAAGGCGCCGCCTGGATATGATCCAGATCCGAAGTAAGAGTTTTGTGTGGGTGCTACCAGAGTTGCGTACTGACCTCTAGACCTAGCTGTGATTGTTATTGGTTCTGCACCATTATTTCCTATAGTTGTGACCGCGAAAGAGCTGCCGGCAGTCTCAGAGTCAAATAAGCTAAGGCAGTCTGTAACAACTGCATTGTACTCTTCTCGATCAGAAGCTGCTTTAAGACCTATCCTGTAGTGTGTAGATACCGCGTCGCCAGAAGTATCGAAGTTTTCAATTCTTACAGACTGATGATACCCAAAACCATAAATTAGTGCCTTTGCATTTGTAGGTGTCGCGACCGGTCTGTTCTCGCTAGCGGGAGTTGTACCAGTCAGAGCAAGCCCTGCAGTAACCCCCGAAGAAATTCTGCCCACAGGACTCTTAAACGTAAGTGTAACAACATTATTGGTTGTGTCTTGTGTTGCCTCGATCTCTCCGTCATGACCATGTGACCCAGTGATTGTAGCACAGAAATTTTTCCAAGTCTGATCGATATCAGTGTCATGAATGGATACGTTGGTGACTCGCTGGCTAGCAAAAACATTGTGTGTCTGGCCTGTAAAAGTTACGTCACATAATGCCCATGGGTCGTAATTGCCTCCGGAGTAGCCCTTTTGTATGATTCTAACATAATAACCGTTAGTATTTGCTGCTGTGCCCTCTGCTCCTGGGTTATGCAAGCCGTTGCTGCCGGTAATTTCTGCTGCTCGGCATCTTATTTTTACATGCCGCCATTCCTGTTCTCTGTGAGTTTCTGAATCTGTGAATGTGTTGTTGTTGCTGTACACCACATTCAGCTGAGAGGATCCTGAAATATAAAGTTTTTTGAGGCCAGTCGCGATGGCGTAATCGCCGGGCAAACCATCGATCGAAGTTGTAGAAAGCGCAGAAACAGAACCGCTGATTACTTTCTCATATGGGCCGTACCAATTAATGCCGTCTGTCGAAACCTGAACGTGGATCCCCTCGCCGCCGTCAGGTTTTTCTCTCATGTTGGCATGAATGGTCGATATTGCGTTACCGTTGCCATGGCCTGGCCAAGCCTTGAATTCCACAAAACAATCAGAAGTAAATCTCTCGTTACAAATGATGTATCTCTCAGAATCATAATCCTCAGCGGAAGGTGCGTTCGTGTCGTCCGGGGAGAAGACAAGAATGGGAGTATCTGCAGGAACTGAAGCCAATGCTGCTAGGGCTGCTACTGTTCCAGCAGCAGTTCTATGATCAGCTAAGGTTGTTGCTATGCCCTGAGTTGCGGGTGTCTCTGTGGCGTAATTGTAGGCAGGCTGTGTTGTCAATACTTTGCCCACTACTGTTTGATTTCCTACTCTAAAGTGGTGTGAAAGACTTCCTGACGAATGTAACGCATGCATGACGTGATCAGACGCATCTGTGACAGACTGAGCATTTGTGGTGTTGAACGTATCGGGTGAGCCGTAGGCGGGCTCGTTGGTTCGGAATCTATACACCTTCGAATTAAGGCTGGGTGTTGTTATTTGAATAAAATCATTTTGGTCTGGATTTCTTCCCGTGTAACTCGATCCCTCAGTTGGAGAGTCAAACAAACCGCCATATCGAATGTGGATCTTCGGAAGCGCACTGAAAAGAGGATTAACCTTCTGTAGTTTTGTTGTGCTTCCTTCGAATATCTGTGATGCTATCCTCGTATTCAGCACATTGGCGCCGAATCCGACCGAGCCGGCTGCGGCTTGAGATCCCGTGTGGTGCATGTCCAGAATAAATTTTGCTACTGTGTCTGATCCCGGTACTGATACGTTCCACGTTGCCAGATGATTTGCAAGACCGGTTGTTGTTCCGCTTAGAGCACCGGCGCCTATCTTTATTTCCGCTTCAGGAACTGTATTCCCTATTGAGTGATTCCACTTTTTCGCAGGTGAGAATGATGTTGTAGTGTCAAACTCAAATCTGGCTGAAGATAGCGAGCCAGTTGCCTGTGCTACGACAGTGATAGAGTAACCGTGATCAGGTACTTGCTTGAACTCGATCAACGATGTAGCTGATGTAGACTGTGGGATCTTTGTAGTGGCTTGCCGGATTCCGTTGACATAGATCTTTGGCTCTATGGGTGAAGATTCATTTTTAAGAACTGAAGAATGTAGACCGTACTCATTAAGGTTAGATCCGGTTGGATACACAACAGCAACATGTGTCCAAGCATTTGTCGAAATGGGCTTGGATGTTCTCCACTCACTCATCTCAGATGTCGACGATGACCCTGAATAGTGTGCAGCAACCCAGGACAATGTGTTGTGCTTGTTAGTACCGGGCTTAGTTATCACACGTAGTGAAAGACCTGTTGCATCAGACCCAATAACGTTGACAGCGTCGCCGCCGGACGTCGGAGGATCAGTGTAAGCTCCGGTGATAGCAGTGAATATCGACTTGGCAATAAACTTGTTGTCGATAATACTCTTTTCTTGTGTCGCTCCACCCTCACCACCCGACAGTGAACCTGAAAGTGATGAAGCAGTAATGACTGGAGAAGCTGCAGCGCCACCGGCTGTGACGAAGCCGGCTGCGTCGGTTACTGACATGTCAAAGTTGCTGTAAAGATAGGCTGTTGTTATAGTAACCGTAGCTGATGTTACTGATGCGTCGTGATAAGGAAGCTGCGACGGTGAGTCAAAAAGAGTCTTTATGGCATCAGCGATGTTGTATATAGTCGGGTCAGCATCAAGCGCAATATCCGCTGCAAAGGTATTTTGTACACCGGAGATGGCGCCAGCGGATCCTTCTGCGGTCCAGGTCGTATCTGTTCCACCGGTGGTGTTGAAAGTTATAGTAAATGTAAGTGTCTCTCCAAAAAGATCTTTTGTTGTAAGCACAAGCGTATTGGTGTTCGCGGGCATGGAGTCGACAATAATGATTGCCTTAGAGTGCGAATAATTGCCTACTCCCTGAATATCCCAGGCCGAGTAAGCAGCCTCAACAAAAACGGAACCTCTGACTAGAGTGTTTCCTTTAAGCCCACCTACTTCCTGTTTTAGCGAGACCTTACCCAGTGAGTACGACGTGAGTCCGCCGCGGTCGTATCCACCTGTGAACTTGTTGGCAGTGGCAATTACCGTTGCACTCTTTCCGGTTGAATTAGGCCATGTCGACGCTGCGAGACCACCACCTGCAACTGTGATATTCGTAACACCACTGTGTACTACAGTTGTGTTGCCAGAAGATCCAGCATAATTCTGAGTTATTGTGACGACTGCGCCGGACGCAACGGCGGCCAGATGATAGGAGTGGGCGGAGGACGCATTTATCGCGGCGGCGAGGTTGGTTGCTATTGTTGTTGTGTTGCCAGTGGAGACATCATACTCTATAGGGTCCGCTGGGGATGAGATCGCGCCGTCGATTGCTTTGTATCGCTCAATGTGTCCCCAGAAATCTTCTAGCTGGATCGTGCTGTCTGCGGCTGGCTCGGAGTTGACCGTAAGCACTGCGACTGCTTTATTGGCAGAGGTGTAGTGCTGCCTCCACACCCACGGAATAGACGTTGTTGACCCATCAGTTGTCGCTTTTATGGCTAAGTCACCATTTGATCTTGCTAGCTCTATCGCACCCTGGACTGTCTGAGCATGCTCGACTCCCGTCAGTGTACTTCCATAGGCACCAACTCCGATTTGATACTCATTGGGACTGAGCCTTACTGTCGCAGCTGAAGCATTAGAATATGTAAACTCCACAACCTTACCGGAGGTGTCCTCTAGAATTATCGTCTCTTGGTTAAGATAAGATGCGTACTGCTGACGGAGATATACGGATCCGTCAGCTTTTGTCTGAGTGTCGATCGTAAATGATCCCGTTGTCGGATGCATTCTTATCCACCCAGCAAAAGTCATACCGGCGTCGTATGTCTTTCTGTGCGGGAACGGCCTACTAGGGATGCTTGAGAGGCCTCTTGCTAATTGACGAGGAAGCTCTATTCTTTCGGACGAACCAGATGAGAAATTTATAACTCTTACCTGATTTGTCTCATCATTACCCGCAGTTAATAATGTAGACGGGCCGCCCAAGACTGTGCTTGACTTTTGTCTTCCAGTAAATCTATAGGGCGATGATACTGCTGTTCTAACTGGAACTGGATTTCCGTATGTTTCTGCGGGTGCTCCTTGCGCATGCAAACTTCCTGAGGTTATCACACCATAGTAATCATGCCCAGAAGAATCTTCGACTCTCAATTTGTGAGAAGAGCTTAAGTGGCCGGGATTTGAGACATCATAGGGTTCTTCGAATCTATAGAACGCTATGAGAGATCCAGAGTGATGCTTATAAACGCTTCCTCCCGCCATAAATGAAGACGTCAGATTAAGCTCTGATATGTTACTTCTTCCTCGTCTAAAAGTGGGCATTACTTTTTCAAACCTCCAAACGCCAACGAATCTGTACCTACTTCAACATTGTTATTATACTCGTAACCAGCTGTTGCGGAAACATGATCTCTAGAAAGCAAATCTTGTGCAGACACGTTTGATTTCATGAGAGCAGCAACTAACGGTTTAGCAGACAACATATCAACATCTTGAATCAGTGACATCTCATAAATAGCAGTTATTGAAGTTGGGTCGAGCATTCCTTGATAAAAAGCTATCTCTGAGACTGGATTTTCAACAAAGATGCTGGGTATATAAGAGCTCCAGTTGTTATATGAGGACAATCCACAGAACTCTATATTAGATGGCTCGTTCTTTCCCATTGCGTCATAGCGTGTTCCCGCGCCGGACGTACCTGCATTATAATGGTACATCGATCCTGCACTAGATGACGAATCATCTTCAGTGGTGTCTATGCCGTCGATATATAGCTTGAAATGCTCATGTGACTTTCCATCAACGGTCATGGGTGTGATACCAATGTAATAATTGCTGATATTGTCGTATTCCACACCATCATGACCAACAAAATTAACTGTAGTCATATACGAATCTGAGATGTTATCATACATGTATATTGAACGAGGCTCGCCGGCATATCGCTGGACTATAAGCACAGTCCCGTCAGCTGTAAGAGTCTCAGCTACAGACGCATAACCCGTGTTAGTTATAGTGTCTCCAGGTGAGGAGAAGGAGAGTTCTGCTGGCGAGCTGCCAAAATTAATTATGTTCGCTCCTCCGCTAGAAGCGTAGTAAGAAGGCCCGCTAGATCCGTACGTGTACGCGTGTGCGTGGAGCGTCTTATCTGGCGACTGTGTTAAAGATGTCACAACATTGACAGTAGAAGCTATTCTTTGAGCAATGTCTTGGACAGAAGTACATCCAGAAATTCCGACGTTAATAAACAAAGTTTGTCCTGAAACGTATGAACCATCAACTATAGTGTTATCGCTCTTGAACTTGAAGTACGTGTAATTACCCGTCACATCGTATATTATGAAATAACGATTATGCAGGACCTCTAGATTATTAGTCTTCACTATGATTTTACCCACACCCTTCTTTTTTGGAAGATTTTCGTTGTGTGTAAGAGTAGAGGTTATGTCTCCGTCGTATGATATGACCCAATGATGCCAATTGCCATCTGTCATTGCATTGACCAGCTTTGAATTCCCGTAGCCGGCTCCGGAGTTGTGCCCATAGAATCTTCTAAAAATCCAGCTGTAATTTGTTGGGTAGTTCTTATTATCAAAAAGATAAAAATACATGTACTGATATGCATACGATTCGTAATCATAGCCCGTGAAACGAATGTTCCAATTTCTAGATCCGTAGTTTGTCGCACCGTTTGTGTCTGTTGCACAATAAGATTGTGCCAGGTAGAAGTTTCTGTCTCCGTCGCCCTTCATCCAGAAGCTTAGTGTGAAAGAACCGTCACGATGGCCCAAAGAGCCTGTTGTGAACTTAGTGTACGGATAAGATCCTCCCAGGAAGTGTGTAGTGTTTCCTGTTACACCTGCAATTGATGAGTTAAGCGTAACTGACCCTGTAATGTAATCAGTTCCACCCGTAAGATTCACATTGGGTGTGGCCGAAAGCAAACCATCACCCGGGATGTGCGAAACTAGCTTTATAGAATCAGATCCAGCATGCCCGATGACTCCATCACTAGTAGCCTCACCCAGAAAAGAATCACTGCCAGTAAGCGCAGTTACTTCGATCCCAGATTTATTGATAACACTTGCCAGTCTTTGGGCTGTACCAATTGAGCTAGTAATTTCATGGAGACCGACGTTAACCACATAGGGAGAACCGGAGGTGCCGGCGCCTGAAGCAGTTGCGCCGGAGCCACCGAGATCGAGATCAAGGATGGCAAATAGATACTTGTAGTATGATCCATATGCATCTACAATTGTTATGTAGTCGCCGAGGATATCTCCACCACTACCGGTGGGCTCACCCTTTACTCTCAAGTAATGCTCTGGCAGCCGCTGGCGAGTTCCCGAGAATGACCTGTGTGAGCCCATTGTGATAACAGATGGGAATTGCATTACAGACGATGCGTCTACTTTAACTGAGCCCACGTTTTGGGACTTGATAAATGGACTTTCACTGTCAAACGAGAAAGATCCTTGAGTTACAGCATCCACTGACGTATTTGAGCGTTTTGTAACTGAAGTCGATCCCACAAAAGAATAATGTGCTATCAAGTTCTCTGGTGCAGTGTTGTCTGTATCTACACTTGAAATAAAATAGGAAGCTCCCAATTTTGGGTGTGACTCATTAGTAGTTCCTGCTCCTGCAGTTTCAGTTATTGTATAAACTGGCCCGGAAGAAGTTGTCGCTCCATAAATTGTTGTATTGATCGACTTGAATGATGCATTAAGCAGGGTCGTATAAGACTCATCTGAAGCAGCGAAAAGATCCGCTGCATCATTGATTCCTCTTACCCTTAGTATGGTATCAGATGCATCATCAAAAGCCCCTACAGTGGCGTTAGAGGGTCCCACAAAGCCTTGTAGTTGAATAGGCGCGAGGTGCGACTTGCCATACGTACCTGAGATGTTCATTGCCACCCAGTCTTCGTACGCTTCAACAGGCGCTGTATCGCCCGTTTCAGAATCTACAATCACTTGCAAGACTCTCTGCTTGACTCTGGCAGCATCGTCTAGAATGTCTGCACCAAACAGCTCAACTCCATCGAAGTAAGAGTCATTTCCCATGAGGACATTTCGACGGCGCTGTCTCAAGAATCCTTTTCCGCCGGCAAAATTATATTCTCCCGTACCATTGACAAGCTCGTTGCCCGGCGTAGCATCTGTTCCCGACACCTGATTGATCAAAATATCATCGCCGTGCTTTCCTGGAATTACAGCTGTAAGACGTATTCTAAAGAACTTGGCATTGGAACCTCCCAATGTGCCTGTGATCACACCACCAAGAGATTCCGCTCGAATTCCGAAATTACTTGTTGTGTCTAGACCTCTAGCAATATTGTTCCCAATGACTCCGTTGATTGCTTTGACGATATCGTCTCTGAGACGGGCAGCAACTGATACTATATTTGCGTCTGCTACCTTTTGCCATGCTGCATGACCTGCGATGACTGCAGCAGCCCCTGCTGCACTTGCATTATAGGCGGAGTTGTCCCAACTGTAAGATGAAGATGTGTATCCTTCCCAAAATAGTGGCCCAACAGCAATCTGCCTGTAGTTGTATGCATTTCCGACATCTGATCCGCTGTGTACACCTGTGACTACTAAATCAGGCCACTGATGTAACAGGATAGTCATATAACGGCCGGCACGTGATATTTCTGACGATCCTGAAGCTATCTCATCCTTTGTCAGATATTCTCTGCCCACTGGGATTTGATACGATGGTACAAAAAATCGAACTGCGCTTCCAGTAGTCGCCAAATGTGCACCGGTTCGATAATCACCTACTCGTCCTAATGAAGATGAGATGGGTATTATGAGGAAATTGCTGTCACCCGAGTACTTCTTATAAGGTAATGGAAGTTTAGAGGATCGAACTGATCGCTTTCTAAACTCCTGAGAGATGGTGTCAGATTTTCTGTACACATCCGTAAGTGTCATGTCAGCCTTGATACCTCGTGCGGTATAAGGTAACTGAATATTTGATCGATCAGCAACAGATCTAATTGGGAATGGTTCTAGGACACCGTCCATGAGACCCTGGTCTGACGCGTCGACCATCATCTTCGGTATGTCGATAGTCAGTGGGTCTTGTATGATAATCTCTACTGGGTTGACTGTTGCTGTGTCCTTGAACAACTCTCCGTCTTGATAGACATCAGTCATACCCAAGTCTCGATCGTCCCAGAAGTGATTGGGTGCGGTTCTCACACCCGACTGACTATTCGATGGATCTAGCACGATCCTGCTTGTCATCGAAGACGGCTGGACTGAGTCTTGCTTTCTTGTGTTCTCTTCGATGAACAGATCGCTGATTGCCCAATGATCATGATCGGGGGAGTGAAACTTCTTTTGTATGAACCTGACATGCTTGGGCCCTGTCCAACAGTCAACTGAAGACGTCACATCTGTCGCGAAGCCAGAAGTAAAGTCGTCAGGGGAGTGATAACTTACTTCGTACCACGATCCAGTCAATCCTGTATTGCTGGCTTCGATATACAGGCCGTCGCCGGTGTTGGTTTCTGGTTTGTTGCCGGTGAACGGCGAAGCGCCCCATGTGCCGCTATGAATACCGGAACCCTCTGTACTGTTGAATGGGGCCTTTAGAAGACGATACTTGATATTAACATTTGTGCCTCTTTTACCGTAACGTTGTGTTGATTGCAGAAAACGATACTGTGGATCAGAAGACGCATTTTCGACGTAATCTTTACCATTGAAGATATAATGAGTTGATCCACCTGACACAGTTCCGGCGGTGTATAGCGATCGTGTGCCTATCAGACCGCTAGAGTTTGACAGGAAAAGAACCGTTCTGGCACCATCAAAGCCTGAGGCTGACATATACGTTGTGCTATTGACAGAAATTGCCTGGCCGCCTGAGCCCTCTTTTATACCAGTGCCCACATGAAGATCATAGCCATCAAAAAGCGACCTTGTTCCGATCAGTGTTCCCACATCGTTCTGTGTTATTGCAACTGTATCAGATTGTCCGAGTTGATCGTACGATCCACGCGTGCCTGTAAAGAAGTTTGATGCTGGAATAGATCCTGAGAATGCTTTGACAGCGAGACCACCTGCTGCTGATCCGCTATTGATTGCTTCCACTAGTCGTGCAGCTAATGATCCGGAGTTTATTGAATTGAGTGCTCCAGGGATGTCGCTCATTGCTGAGATACCGATTGTGACTACATTCGCCGCCTTCGTTATGTCTGACGCATCCTTGTCAAATATGAACTTGATTTTTTGTTGGTGAGGAACTGCAGCATCTTCGATCCACACGTAGGCTGTATCGATATTTGCCTTGGTAATTGCAGCATCATTTGCTCTAAAGAATCGAACTGTTCCTGAGCCTATCGAGGGTGCTAGTAATCCGTTGAGCTCATCAGCATGATTATTAAACGATGCTGAGTATATGATTGTACCTGAATATATCGTATCAGTCGTAATGCCCATATTCAAGGGGGCATCATTATCATCAAAGGGTGTCTCGCCGAAAATGATTCTTCCGTCTCTAACCTTGAGAAGATCATTGATGGGCTGCGGTTTCATACCGATATACATGTACAGATCATCAATAGATCGTACGTTTATTCCCTGACGATATCGATCTATAGTATTAGATCCTGAGAACTCTTCTGGGTAGACAATGGCTGCGCTGCTTCCCTTTTCTGACGGATACTTTCTAAGACCTGCTCTAACTGTTCCTGAAAGGTATCTTTCCCATAACACCAAAGACATCTTTAATACCTCTTCAGATCAACAACGAATTGCTGTAGTAAAATCTGGCCCTTGAGCCCATGTCTATCATTTGGTCCGATGTACATATCTTGTGTGTTGTAGTTGTATTTTGCGCGCTCTAGCATATGAGATTCTATCACGAAATTCACGCCAAGAAACTTTGTTTTTCTGGGTAACATGTGCTCAATCATATTTCCTATAGTTCCGTCGAACCACCTGAAGAATTCGAAAAACTTGGGAATGTTTAACTTGCTTGTGAGTCTATTAAAATATACATCCCTAAGTGCAGCCATATCCGGATAATCTTGGCTGAACTGTAGTTCGGGTGCTCCGATGATATTGTCTAGCGCATCAAACGTTCCGAAAATATTGACAATGTCTTCGTTAAGTGCTTGTACAACAGATATCTCCACACTAAATCTCGTATCATCTCGAGGCTGTTCGTTTGGCGGAAGATTATACAGAGGCGCAAATTTTCCGCTATGAAGATCTATGTTCTTTCTACTCTTGAAACTTCTCACCCTCACCTTGTTCGATGTTTTCGCTTGATCAAAATTGGGTGAAAGCATGGCAAAATCAAATGTTTCCGGCTTGATCACTACTATCTCTTCGACTCCGGATGCGAATCCAGAACCAGAGAGGTGGAAATTATTTTGGCTAAAGTCGAATAGTTTTATTGATCCGTTGGGCGCGACTGATTTCGTTATGGGCTGATCCATTGTGACATCCAGCCTTAATCGTTCGAAGGACCCAGATGTTCGTGTGTTGAAATTGAAATTCTTTTTCGGATCTATGACACCCAGTGAACGGTAATTCAATGCATGCTCGCGAGTTTCTCTTTCTGTGAGCCCCTTCGACCAGAATCTTATTCTAGCAACCCGGCCGCCGAAGAAAGTCTCGTTGTTCATCTGTGTCGCTACACTCCAGTGATTGAGTGCACCGGTTGCATACATGTCGTTTCCGTACGCTGTTCCCGATGCGTACGAAAGCCCCTGGCTGCCTATTGTAAAGAATGAGCCGCTGGCATTGAATGACCCAGTCAATGACTCGCAAACATTGACGCCGCGCGCGGCATCAGCCATGTGATCGCCAAACCATTTTTTATTTGTGTGATATTCGAACAACTTGCCATTCTTTACCTTACCTGCTCGCAAGAAATAAGATGATGATAGAATAGACCCAGTCAGATCATTTCTGACTCGTCCGAAAGAAACATGCCACTTGTCTCCATCGAACACGTCTGCGCCTGTGAGAGGGAGCTGAAGAATGGGACCGTTGACTTGAGGACGCATAAACAGCGTAAGCGATCCTGTTGTTTGTAAGTCAAGTGATCCTGAAAATGCGATAAGATTACCATACAGACGATGAGCAACTGATCCTGAGAACGGTGCGATCGCTTCCCTGGGACCTTTTGAACCCGTGGTATTAAGCCTCACAAGACTTTGCGTCACAAATTGATCAACACCCAGCTCTCCCTTTGGTGGGAATCTATAGAATGCCTCATAAGACCAGGAGCCCGATGTCAAAAGACCATCTTGCCTCGCAGGCCTAAACGGTTTTTCCTTGAACCTACTCGGATACACGTTTCCTTCTGGCGCTGCGTTATTGACTAATCTCGATTCATGAGCGTTTAGCTCTCTCTTCCAGAATGCCCAGTCTGATAGTGCACCCGTCAAATAAGCTCTACTAAGAGCGGAATCAGCATCTCCGTAGACACTTCCCAGTCGGACTCCCTTGTCCAAAGATCCCGTAGTACCAGCTGAGTATGATCCCACAGCAGCGTTAGTCGTAGACAATAACTGTCCATTGAGATAAAGCTTGAGACCGCTTGATGCTTTATTACCAGCATATGTGGCCATGACGTGGTGCCACTTTCCTATGTCGCCAGACAGCATGTTGTTTTGTCCAGACCAGAGCGGGATCTCCTGAACTGAGCACCTCAAATAAGCTGCGTGTGTTGCTCCGTTAAACACCTCGAATGCCAAACCATTGTCAGCAGTCTTCTTATTTCTGCGACCCCCTCTAAAGTAAGATCCTGTAATCTTGTGTGTTGCAGAATTACCTGATGTATCTACAGCACCAAAATCATCAATGAGTGCTGATGACGTTAGGAAAGTATGATATGATATATCCTGACCTGTAGCAGGTGTCGGGGATTCAGATGGGTCTGCAACACTTGATGGGTGTGATGCAGTAATTGTTGTGGTATTCGAAATTAGAATACGTGTATTACCTGAGCCTGCCATACCTGTAGTGCCAGCAGACGGGCCCTGAGTTATCGTAAAAGATGTCGCATTAGAGGCTGTAGCTGATAGAGTCATGTCAAGCGCAGTCGCGGCGATGCCGTTGGAAATGCGCTCATACCAGCCCTTGGCTGTTGACTCCGGAGTTGGTGATGCGCCGATTGCCACGTTAATAAAGAAGCCCCCAACGCGATTGTCGTGGTATTGGCCGTGAATTGATCCTGTAGACGCTCTAAAGTCGACGTGGTTGCCGCGGTAATCTCTGATGCGCATCTGATCATTCTGCGTGCCGGTGGCAAATGTTAAAGTAACAGACGCCTTAGAGCCCGTAATCTCAGTAGCTGCATTTGACGACGTAACATAAAGCCTCACACTCAAGCTTGAAACGGCAGAGAGATTAGCTACCTCGTCGACTGAACCGGTCGGGGCATAATCGGCGTCCAAGTTCTGAAAAGACCCTGAGCCCAGCTGGAACAGACCCTGATTGGATCCTGTCTCTAGTAACTTGAACCAGCCTCCGACAGAAAATGGTACATCAGTTGACCCATCACTCATCGCCATGTGGAAACTAGAAGAAATCCATTCTGTTGTATTCTTGGTTAGGTCGCCATTCAGTATGACAGACTTCATCTTTCCGTGTGTGTCACCCACATATTTTGTGAAGGGCGTGCTGTCAGATAGAATCGCCGGCTGGGTTCTTGCTGCCGCCAACTTGACATATTGGCCTTTTTGCGGCCCCGATTGAACGAGATATCTTCTTCCGTCAGACTCGTCAAAATGATACGTTGCGTCGATGTCGTCGCCGATAGATGATGTCGTGTAGACAGAATCCATCTTTAATTTGTGAGGGCGCCAGTGATGCTGGAGGTCTGAGTTTTCATCTGAGCCCACACTATATCCCGCGTGTTGCTCAGGGCCGAGGCCTCCCGACGCGTATATCTTGTGGAATCGAACTGTTCTATTGCCTATGGGATTTGGGATGCCCGGTTCGTCTCTATCAGCCAACAAGAAAGGAGACTGAATGAACGGCTTATAGGCATCTTTTCCTGTGAAGTCCTTTGAGACAGTTGTTTTTGCATATGAACCTGAGAAGTCTAACACAGAATTCATTTCCGTGTACGCGTCGCGAACGTCGGTGATATTTCTGGTTGGAGAACCTCCGAACTCCCTAAATCTGAAAGTTCTGTCAGGATTGATGCCCATATTTCGCATAAAGACCTTGAGGCCATGAATCGTGCCTTTTGACTTTATAAGCTCCGACGTGTCTGATAGGATTCGTCGCCAGATAACGTTCTGAATTTGCTGAAGAGAATTTCCGGCGACCTTGGGAGTGACCGTATGACCTCTTTTCCCAATGAACTGATCTAACGAGGCCTCTGGAAACATTTCTGGTAGATTGAATCCGTAGTATTGTGCAAAAAACGGAAGAAACGTGTCAGCAATAGATCCTTCTGGCACCCTATCGACACTCATCAATTTCCCGAACTGGTCCAGGAACATTTTTAACTCATCAAAATATTTAGCCCAAATGAATAGCATTGATGCCATAATTTGGGGAGCTCCCATTTTTCCGCCGCCAGGGAAATCGTGCTTGAAGCCGTACGGATCTCCAGTACCTCCCAGCTCTTTTTCCTGACCAAATCCTTCGAAAACAGCAGCTTCATCCAAATAATGCTTGGGAACTAATTTTGTAATCTGATTTGGGTTATTG
>Ga0310123_10002695_pt1 | contig 13995 bp, 7 predicted proteins | sample CB6_AW_1057_MG_FD_203505 | JGI IMG/M metagenome (GOLD analysis project Ga0310123, IMG submission 203505) | Marine microbial communities from Western Arctic Ocean, Canada - CB6_AW_1057 | ecosystem: Environmental > Aquatic > Marine > Oceanic | place: Canada: Western Arctic Ocean | collected... | reverse complement strand
GCTTCCGGAGGATCCGGCCAGGCGTAGTCCGCCGCCGGCTCGGCAATGTGCATCAGCCGCATCGACTCCATCCGGCCCATGAACCGGCACAGGATCGCCACCTCGCCCTGGCGAGCGAATTCCACCTGCCCGCTTCGATCGACGTTGGCGATCGCAATGTCGCTGCTGGAATACGTCGTCAAGCGGGTGACGTCGGCCACCTGGCCATCCGAGAATTCCGCCTGCACGGCCAGCCGCTGCCACTTGGCCGGAGCCTTGAGCACTCGACGGCCGGGTGTCACGACCAGCGACTTCAGCGACACCGGCCCGGCATCGTCATGAAGACCTTCAGCCTGCCAGCCTCGCATCAGCTTGGCCAACTGGCTGCGCGGTGCAAACCTGCGACCGCCGACATGAGAGACCTGTGCGAGGGCCTTGTTGAGAATCAGGCTGCTGTCGGGATTCAGCGGGTTGGTCCGGCGACCGAGCCCGTCGTGTGTCAGTTGCTGAAAGTCGAAGTCGGGGTTGAAGCCCCACAGGCTGAGACGAAAGCCGTCCTTGCCGCTGGGCGCACCGTGGCAGCGAATGTCGCTGCAGCCGGCAACCGCCAGCACCGGCATGAACTCGCGGCGAAAACTGATCGGCTCGTGTTTCCCGACATCCGCCACCGTCACCGTGGCCGTTGTCGACAGCCCGGCCACCTCGACCACCAGCTTCGTGGTCCCATCGCTGCGACCTCGGGCCAGGCCATCGGCATCCACGTCGATCATCGCCGGATCGGCCGGTTTCCACTGGCAGAATCCCGTGAGATCTCGAAGCGAGCCGTCGGCATACCGACCGGTCACCAGGACCTGGCGACTGGCTCGAGGCCCCGACAGGGTGAAGGCACGAGGGGCAACGTCCAGGGCCACCGGCTTGCCCAACAGCTGCTGCCGCGTCGACGCATCTTTCGGCACCGCCGCCTGCAAGGCCGGGCCGCCGGCCAGGATCGCCACGACCAGACAGGTCACTCTCCACCGCATCTCATCCGCCCCCGTGTGGTCCTCGGCACCGCCAATTCGCCGGAAAACCGCAATAAAACTCGTTGATTACGCGAGGATGTCCTTGATCACTCGGCCTTCCTGGCGAATCTTCACCGGCTGCCCGGCCGCGTCGGGCACGTGCATGTCCGGGTCGATCCCCAGGCACTCGTAGATCGTCGCACAAATGTCGGCCGGGCTGACCGGACGATCCTTCACGTACGCCGCCTGCTCATCCGACGTCCCGTAGACGGTCCCTCCACGCACTCCTGCTCCGGCAAACAGCACCGAGTAGCAGAACGTCCAGTGGTCCCGACCGGCGTTCTTGTTGATCTTGGGCGTCCGGCCCATGTCGCTCATCACGACCACCAGCGTCTCGTCGAGCGTGCCACGATTCTCGAGATCTTCCATCAACCCCGAGAAGGTCAGGTCGTACTGTGGCAACAACGTCTCGCGGCAGACCCCGAAGTTCCTCTGGTGCGTATCCCAGATCGTTCCATCGATCTTTGAGGGGCGAGTCCAGAACGCGTCCCAGGTCACGTTGACAAACCGCACGCCCTCCTCGACCAGCTTTCTGGCGATCAACGCGCTGTTGCCAAACAGGGTGCGGCCGTACGCGTCGCGGACCTCGCTCTTTTCGCTCTCCACGTCAAACGCGTTGAGAATGCGGTTCGAGGTCAACAGCGACAGGGCACCCTCCTGCACCCGATCAAACTCACTGGTCACTCCCGGCTGGCGAAGTGCGTCGTCAAACTGCTCGGTGAGCTTCTTGCGGGCGTTGAGCCGATCGAGCGTGATGCCCTTGGGCAACCTGACATTGGGCAACGTCGGAGTGCCCAGAGGCACCTGCGGGTGATAATCGGTGCCCGGCTTCTTGGACGTCGGGCTGCACTCGGTGAACAGAGGATCGTACTGCCGACCGAGAAAACCGGCGTAGGGACCCGCGCGGCGGATGTGCTGGCCCCAGCCCAGCATGCAGGGCATGTGGACGTAGTCGGGCATCCCGCCGGGATCATTGTTGAGATACTCGCAGACCGATCCCATGCTCGGAGGCAACCCGTCCTGGTTGACGCCGATCGAGGGCAATGGCTCGGGGTAACCGGTCAGGCTGGGCATCGGGTTGTGACAACCGCCGATGTGGTTGACCGTTCGCACGATCGCCGACTTGTTCATCCAGCGAGCATGCTTGGGCAACAACTCGCAGACGTCCATCCCGGGCACATTCGAGACAATCGGGCTGAACTCGCCACGGATCCCACCCGGAGCGTTCGGCTTCATGTCGAACATGTCCTGCGTGGGGGCTCCACCGAGCAGGTACAGCACGATCACGCTCTTGGCCTTGCCGGGCCGATCGAGCCTGCTGCTGTTGGCCGCTGCGGCGGAAAGCTGCTGAGGCAGGCCGAACATCCCGCCGAGCATCGCCAGCCCACCGGCCTGCAACGTCTCGCGTCGCGTCACTCCATCACAGTTTTTCCGCGGGCTACCCAGAACCGTAATCATGGCATCCTCTTTCAGAAATCGCCTGCGCGTGTCTCGTAACGCCCCGGGGTATTTATCGGCAAACACCGGAGCACAACTCGCAGTTGTCCTCGAACCACACTGTACGAGAACCGGCAGTCCGGTGTTACCACGGATCACCCCCGACACCAGAAACACACCGCCGCGACCGACCGGTCACACCACCAGGTCCGACATCTCGGCGGTGCTGTCGGAGAACCCCTCGAGGGGAACGCCAATGCGATCGAGCATCGTGACGAAGAGGTTCGAAAGCGGCACGTCATTGCCGTAACGCCGGTAGTGCCCGTGCTTCAGCCCCAGCTTGCTTCCACCGGCCAGCACCAGTGGGTAATTGCGGTTCTGGTGAGTCCGACTGTTACTGCTGCCGTAGAGCACCACGGTGTGATCCAGCAACGTGCCGTCGGCCTCGGGAGTCGAGTGCAACCGCTCGAGGAAGTAGCCAAACTGCTCAGCCAGGAACTGGTCGAAACGGCCCAGCCGCTCGGCGCCGCCCGGCTTGCCGGCTCCGTGAGCCAACCCGTGCCAGTTGCCTTTCAGTCCGATGCAGGCCGGGAACGCGTTGGCGATCGTCGTCGCTCCGGCCACCTGGCCGATCATGTACGTCGCCAGACGCGTGGTGTCGGTCTGGAAGGCCAGGAACAGCAGGTCGTACATCGCCCGCAGGTACTCGCGGGGAGCGTCCTGGTCGACGGCCAAATCGACCGACTTGGGATCGACCTTCGGCTTGGGAATGGACAACCACCGCTGGGACTGCTGGACCCGCTTTTCAACTGCGCGAACCGATGCCAGGTAGTCGTCCAGTTTCTTCCTGTCTCGAGTCCCCAGCCGCCGCTTCAGCGACCTGGAGTTCTCGAGCAACAGGTCCAGTAGGCTGCCCGACTGCTCGAGACGCCGCCGCTGGGCCTCGGTCGAACCGTCACCGGTACCGAAGAGCCGATTGAAGATCTGCTGTGGGCTGGCCAGCGCGGGAACCGGGCGGCCGGTGCGGGTGAACGAGAGCGTGGTCGAGCGAGTCGGCTCGCCGACACCACCGTCGCTCGAGAGCGTCAGCGATGGGAATCGCGTCTGGTCGCCGATAAAAGCGGCGGCGTACTGGTCGATCGAAACCGTGTTGGAGAAACTGCTGCCCGAGAGCCTGGCACCGGTCAGGAACGTATCTCCGGTATCGTGGCCGCCCATCGAGCGACCCCTGGGATGGGACAGTCCGCCGAGGACGGTCAACTGCTTCCGCAACGGCTCGAGAGGTTTCAACGGGTTGGTCAGTTGGTAGTCGGCACCCTGACCGGTGGGGAACCAGCCCCAAGGTCGATCGGGTGTGCCGTCCTTGGGCATCGCGACGCCGAAGGGGAAGTAAACACAGCACATCCGCCTGGGACGTGTGGCGGCCTTCGGCTCGCCATGGACCATCCCGTCGAGCAACGGTAAGCCCAGGCTGACGCCCAGCCCCTGGAGGCAGGTCCGGCGACTGATCTTCCACGATGGTCTCGACATCGAATCTCCCTCGCCTCTTTGCCGCTACTTCGAATTAAACGGGCGACTGTCACTGATCGCCACGATCAACTCCTTCAGCCGATAGTCACTCTTGATGAAGTCCCTGGTCAGGACATCGACTGCCTTTCGGTCAGAGAATTCCAGGGACCGACCCAGGCTGTATGTCAGTAACCGCTTGACCAGCGTGCGGGCGAACGCTTCGCCTCGGACTCCGAGCAGGTACTGCTTCAACCCCCCCTCGCCGTCGACCCCGGCAATCTCGGTGCCATCGGGCAGCTTGACCGCCGCATCGATTGGTTGCCTCGGTCGCCGTTTCCTGCGAGGGCCCGTCACAACGGTTCGCCAGCGGCCCACCGCATCGTAGTTCTCGAACACCACGCCCCACGGATCGATCCGCCTGTGACAGTTGTTGCACGCTTCCTTCTTACGATGCAGTTCCAACTGCTTCTTCAGCGACAGCCTCGCAACATCGGGTTGATTGGTATTCAACTCGGGGACATCCGGCGGGGGAGGCGCGGGGGGATCATCCAACAGTCGGTCGAGCAACCAGACGGCTCGCCTGATCGGATGAGAGTCCTCGCCATTGGAATTACTCAACAGGAAACTGCCCTGTGTCAGCAGCCCACCCCGGTGCGACCCCTTCGGCAGGCGGACTCTCTGCATGCCACCCCCCGGTGGCAGTGGAATACCGTAGTGATGGGCCAGGCGTCGGTTGAGCATCGCGAAGTCCGACTCGATCAGGTTCAACGCGCTGAGATCCTCGTTCAGGATCTCGGCAAAGAAGTGCCGTGTCTCGCTTCGCATGTCCAGCTTCAGCCGATCGTCGAAGTTGGGATGGAACTCGGGATTCACCGCAACCCGATCCAGCGCCGGGAGGTCCAGCCACTGGTCGGTGAAGTGCTCGACGAATTGCCAGGCCCTGGGATCCGCCAGCATCCGTCGGACCTCGGCCCGACGAACCGACGGGTCCGAGAGCTTGCCCTCTCGAGCCAACTCGAAGAGCCGTTCATCGGGCATCGTGCTCCACAGGAAGTACGACATCCGGGAGGCCAGTTCGAACTCCTCCAGCGGCTGCCGATCAACCGACTCGGTCCGTGGCTCGACCAGGTAGAGGAACTCCGGTGAGATCAACACCAGTGCCAGCAGGTCACCGACGGCCTTCTCCAGCGACGGCGATCGCGCCCGCAGCGTGTCGAAGAGAGCCAGCATGGCGGTGAGTTCCGATTCATCAACCGGACGACGATAGGCACGGGTCATGAACCGCGCGAGGATCTTGCGAGCGTACTCGCGTTCGTCGGGCTTGCCGGAAGTCTGGAAGAAGATCTGCGAGTGGCTGCGAGGTGGCCAGGCGTCGAAGATCGGACCCTCGAAATCAACCGACTCGATCACCAGCAGCGGCTGCGTCGGATCAGGCTCGAGCGGGAGATTCTTCCGCTTCTTCTTGGCCATCCTCTTCTTTTTCGAAACCGGCTTGCCGTCCTCGTAGGCGTTGTAGACAGTCACCTGCAGGCCGGGGTACTTCGGATTGTGGCCCGGCAACGGGAAGGACTCGATGCGACCACGGAACGTGAACGTCCGGGGCTCGGTGTTGGTCACGTCGATCTCGGCCAGTGTCTTTTCCGGTGCCCGCACATCGGCTCGCACACCCATGCTGACTCGCATCCTGGGGTAGCCGGCCTTGGCGGGCACGACCGCGTGCGCCCGCACCCGTACCAGGACTTCGCCCTGGCGAGGAAACTCGTTCAGCCGAACCAGGAACCTTGCATTGGGTCCCAGCCGATTCGACACCTCCCCCTTGACCCGGCGAACCCTGGCACTCTTGATCGCGTGATGCTTGATCACCTCGGGCCGCGGACCACTGACGATCGCCTTGCCCAGGGCCAGGCGGGCGGCCTTCAGGTAGTACTCGACCTGGATCGGCGAGATGCCCTGGACCGAACCGTTGTTCTGGAAGCCATCGCGTGAGACCGACTCGGGCGGAAGGTTCTCGGCGAAGTCGAACTCCACGCCCAGCAGGTCACGCATCGTGTTGTTGTATTCGTAGCGGGTCAGCCGTCGCATCACGACGCGGCCACCGGTGCTGCGAGCCACCTCCTCGGCACGACGCAACTCGGCCGTCAGCCACCGCACCAGTAATCGACGCTCCGAGGAGGTCGGTTGTTGCCTGGCCTTCTTCGGGGGCATCTCGCCGAGATTCAGCTTGTTCAGCACATCGTGCCACGTCTCCGCATCGGATCCCTTCACGAGATCCGTGCTGAGCCTGTCCAGCCGCAGCTTGGCTTCCTGCTTCTGTGGTCCATGACAACCGATGCACAACCGCTGCAGGACGGGCTTGATGTCACGGTCGAACACGACCGCTTTCGGTTCAGCAGCTGGCGCCGAACCGGCAATCCCCACGATCGCCCAACAGGCAACACACAACACCCGGATCGTGACTCGCACCAACGAAGCCGGTGAACCGATCAGACGAGGTCGGACTAATCGCCATGACATGAGTTCAGTCGTTCTCGGGTCGACAGTTTCGATGACCCAGATCTGTCTGCCATCAAAAACGGCTTACACCTCGATTGCTGTACCACTTCGACATCTCTCTCGAGACCCCTGAAATTGTATGACATCCGCCACTCCGAGTGACAACAGTCTCGTTGTTGTCTGTCCAACGGCACCGCACCACGTCCGGTTCTTACTCCTCGGTCGCCAGGGGCAACCGGAAGACATAGACCGTGCCATTCCCGTTGGCCGTCAGCAGGTGTCGCCCGTCGAAGGAAAAAGCAGCCTGATCAACGAAGCACCTGTTCGGCGCCATCTTCAACTCGCCGAGTTGCTTGCCCGTGTCACCACTCCAAAGTCTCAGGAAACCGTCGTATGACACGGTGCACAACTTCTGTCCGTCGGGACTCACCGTCAGGTTGTTCGAATAACGGGACGACGTCTTGACCTGCCAATTCGACTTCCAGTCGGATGTCCGCCACGACTTCATGGTCCCTTCCTCGGTGATTGCCCACAAGGTGGAGCCGTCGGGACTGAATGCCTGTGAGAAGAAGGAACTCGAATCGCCCTCGAGCGAGGTCAACTGTCTACCGCTGAGAACTTCCCACAGAGTCAGCTTGTCGAAATATCGACTGAGAACGGCCAGGGTCTTTCCATCGAGACTGAACTGGATGCTGCTGATCGCCACATCGCCGCAATCCAGCTCTCGCACCCGTGTTCCCTTACCCACGTCCCAGAACTGGACCATTCCCTCCGAGTCTCCGACGGCCAGGTTTCGCCGGCCAGTTTCCATGGCCAGGGAAGTCACCATGTGGTCGCCGGTGAGGTTGTGCCGGACGGTGCCGCTGGGGAGATCCCAGATCTTGGTGGTATGATCGGTGCTGACCGACATCAGGGTCTTGCCGTCACGGGAGAACTCGACGCCGGTCACGTAATTCGAATGGGCGTCCAGCGACCGTACGATGGAACCGCGGCTGAGATCCCAGATCAGGATACGGCCATCAGCACCACCGGTGGCCAGGTGCAGCCCATTGCGACTGATGTCCAGGCACCTGACCCGGCTGGCATGTTCGGCAGTCGAGTGAAGCCGGGAATGCGACGCCATGTCCCAGACGGCAATCGAACAGTCGGTACTGCCGGTGACCAGCCGACGGCCGTCATGGCTGTACGCAATCGTGGTGATTTCACCACCCTGAGAAAGCGGCTTCCGCTGTTCTTTCCCAGTCTGCGCGTTCCAGACCCTGATCGTCTGGTCCCTGCCCGCCGAATAGACCGTGTCCTGGTCGGACCCGAAACAGACAGAGTTGACCGAGCCAGCATGACCACGCATGGTGATCCGATTGGATCCGGATGCGACATCCCACAACTTGACCGTCCCGTCGTTTCCACAGGAAACGAGCGTCTTTGATCCGGGGCTGAAGGCGACCGCCCTCGCTCCGCCCTTGTGAGCTGTCATCCGGTGTCGCCGCGCACGCGTCGCCACATCCCAGATCCAAACGTCACCATCGCTGTCAGCAGAAGCCAACAGCCCTCCACTATCGTCGAACGCGACAGAAGCCACCTTCCCTCCATGTCCTGTCAATTCCCCGATGGGCTTTTTGGAGTTCACATCCCAAAGAGTGACCGTCTGCTCATGTTCGGCCACGGCCAGCATGGATCCATCCGGACTGAAACAAACACCCCACGCCATACCACGCACACCGCGGAAATAGGCGAGGTTCTTCCCGGTCCTGGAATCCCAGACCCATACATGTCGATTCTGGTCCACGCTGACCAGGCGGGTGCCATCGAAATTGAAGTCGACCGCCGCCACGCGACTGACATGTGGGAAGCTCCTCAGCAATCGACCCGACTCGATTTCGTGTAACCGCAATTCGCACCAATCACTCGAAGCCACGTACCGACCATCGGGGCTCACGGCGACACCCATCACCGAGGTCCAGTGCTTCAAGCGGTTGTTGCCAAGCACCGCCACGACGGATTTCGGAAGTCGTTGCGGCATCTGGATCCCGGCAGATGCCAGGCCCTCCTCCGAAATCTGCTCCCGCCTCAGAGCGTCGATCGGCGCCGGCAGGCTCGCGAGTTTCTCTTCCGCCCCAGTCGCCTCGTTCGTCCCGTGGAACTTCAGCTGAAAGGCCCTCAGCCCGTCCCGGGCCTCCAGGAATGCCTCCGTTTCAGCCCCCCGGCCGAGACCGTTCTCCATCGCGGACAGCAGCCCGGTCAGCTCGCGCCGACGCAGCGTCTCGGCGGTCGGCTCCAGCACGATTTCCAGCTGTCTCCGCTGGTCTCGCTCCAGCTTGAACAACACCGTCTGCTTCTTGTAGCCCGGGCTCGAAACCGTGATTCGGTGAGAACCGGTCGACACCTCGAACTCCTGCCCCCCGATCTCCTCGATCTCGATCCCCTGAGCGTCAAGCTGAATCTCGATGTCTGAATCGGGTGCCTCTGAAAGTGAGATCACCACCGTGCCCTGGCCGCCGACCGACCAGTTCCAGTACCCGGCCACCAGCAGCCACCCGATGACGACAGCCACGCAGGCGACGGTCTTCTTTCGCGACCAGCGACGGCGTTTGCGCATCAGCAACAGGTTGTCCAGCGGTGACACATCCTCGGCTTCGGCAATCGAGCGGAGCACACCCTCGAGCCCGCTCGAAGAAGCAGCCGGACGAGCCAACTCAACAGATTCGTCTCTCGCCCCACTGGACGTCTCGTCGGCAACCGGACCGGGTGCCGGTTGCGGCGAATCCGAGAATCCTGCCAGGGCATCGACGACGGCTTCGGCGGTGGGGAATCGGTCCTCGGGCCGCTTGGCCATCATTCGCTCGACCACGCGCGAGAGTTCCGGATCGAGATCCGACACCAGTTGGATCGGCCGCACCGCCTCATCCTCGCGGTGCTTCAACAGCTTCTGAACAAATGTGCCCTCGGGAAAGGGCACATGACCGGTCAGGCACTGGTACAGCGTGCAGCCCAGCGAGTAGATGTCGCTGCGGGTATCAGCTGTTCGAGGATCTTCAGCCTGCTCCGGTGCCACGTAGTCGATCGTGCCCATCATGTGGCCCGTACGTGTCAGCGTCCTGACCAACGACGTCTCGGCGCCCAGCGTATCGGAGATCCTCGCCAGGCCCAGGTCGAGCAACTTGGCGTGCCCGGCTGGAGTGACCGCGATATTGGACGGCTTGATGTCACGATGGACGATGCCCTGCAAAGCGGCACATTCGAGTGCGTGGGCTATCTGGCTGACGATGCTGACGGCGGATTCAGGATCGAGTCGGCCATCCCGGGCGATCAGTTCCTTGAGACTCACTCCTTCGACGAGTTCCATCGCGATGTAGTGGAGTTGACCCTCCTGGCCCAGTTCAAACGTCTGGACGATGTTGGGGTGATCGAGCTTCATCGCGGCACGAGCCTCTCGATGAAACCTCGCCACGCGTTCGGGGTCCCGAGTCGCCTCGTGAGGAAGCAGCTTCAGTGCCACCGGACGTGCCGTCTCGGTGTCCTCCGCACGCAGCACAAACCCCATGCCGCCCTGGCCCAGGGGATCCAGGATCTTGTACTTGCCCAGGAAGAACCCCATCGCCCGCCCGGCCAGCAGGTGCTTGACCTGGTAGGCGGTCAGGTGCTCGCCCTGGACCAGCCGGGCCCCAAGGTCCAAGGCGGTCCCCGAAAAACTCGATGCCTTCTGCCGCAACGCCGACATCTGCTCCGACGACAGCAACTCGCTGACCGCAACCTGCTCCAGGAAGTCCGCCACTGACATCGAGGCCTGGAGTTCTGGCATGGCAGGGGGGTCAATTCGGCGAGGCCGTGAGACTTGGCATCTTAGAGAATCGGACGTCTCAATCCGACTGACCCGTGTCCCGTCCGGGTGTCATCACCCAGCGTCGATCCAGCGCGCGACGGCAATGAGTCAACAACCCCAGTGCCACCAGGTCCGACTCGACCTCCTCAAGACTCGGGTCGTCCAGCGAACGCGAGACCTCGTCAATCAGCAGATCGGCGAACTTGTCCCGGGCTCGCTGCAACAGCTTCCGCGCACCGGCTTCGCTATAGGGGGTGTCGGGTTGGAGTTGCCCGTTGAGGGTCGCGGCCAGTTCCGCACCTGTCGGCTCTTCTCCACCAGCCCGGAACTTCAACACCGTGTGAAGCGGTTGGCCGCCCTGCTCCTGCTGGATCGCCAGTTCCTTCCAGCACTGGGCCAGCAGCTCCGCCCGCCACGCGTCATCGAACTCCGGCATCGACTCGTCAGCCTCACCCGACGACCCGACCACCCCACCGGTCACTGGAGCATCGGGCTCGAGAGTCGCAGGTCGACTGAACTGACGCCGACGATAGTCGCGAATCAGGTTCATCAGTGCCACGCGGATGAAATCGCGAAAGCGGCCGCGGCGAGGATCAAAGCGACGGAAGTCGCCGCGAACGAAACGCAGCGAAAACTCCTGGAACAACTCCTCGGCCGCTTCGACATTCCGCAATGCCGTCATGAAATAGCGGTACACCGCCACGTGATAGCGGTCCATGAACCGCTGCAGAGCATCCTCTTCCGAATTCACCGGACCGCCGTGCGCGCACAGCACCATCGTCCAGATCGTCGAGACCTCGCGAAGTGGTCGGTTTGCCAATTCGGCGTCTTGCCAATCCGAGGCCATTGCACAAACGCCGGTTCAACCAAAATCGACGGTCCGGCGGTGTACTCCACTGTACCCGGGAAGAACGAAACCGCCGTTCTGGCAGCGATTATAGCCCTCTCTTTCAAGATTCTCCCAAAAAACCGGTCACACATCGCAGCACCCCAGTACATGAAAGGGAACACACAAGAAGCCCACATCCGAACAACCCGTCACCAGGACCCGATCCCATGGACAAATGTCAGTTGATTTCCAATTCCTTGCGGACCCGAGTCCTGGATGCCGTCTCTCGTCTCACCTCCCGAAACCAGGTCCCCGTCAACGTCATGTCGTCGCTGTTCGACGGTGGAATCGACCTGAAGCGCGGACCGTCTCTCGAAGACATGAAACAACTCCTGGTCGACGCCTTCCGCACATTCGATCACTCGAAAACGACTGCTGTCGACAGGCTCACTGAAACCACCCGCGGCCACCAACGAAACCCGGCAAGACTCCTTGACCAACACAACCGCAGGACTCTGCGAAACAACGCTCGTCCCTCGACTCGGCATGACATGCCGACCCAGGCTCTGCTCCAACCTCACCTCAACTGACCGCCACCTTTTTTCTCTCACTCGCTCGACACCCAATCGAAAGGACCAAGACCATGACAAGCCGAAGAGATCTCCTGATGACCGCCGCCTTGTGTCTGGGGGCTATTGCCGTTTTGCCATTCGCCGAAACGGCCCAGGCACAGTCTCGTGCCAGTGGCACCTACGGAGCACTGAAGCAGCATGTGCACCGACACGTGCGGATGATCCGCAAGCTCGAGAAAGATCGTGACTACGCGACTCTTCCCAAGATCCTCGATCGACTCGAAAACCTGCTGATCATCGAGATCATCCTGGTCGACTTTCCGCTCGGCCCCGACCCCGTCCCCCACAGGTCGCGGCTGACGCAACGCCGTGTCCCGAAGCGATTGAGCAAGCCCGAACTGCCCGACTGGGTGAAACGGATCCGGCTCGCGCTGCAGAACCCACCAGGTCCGCGTCCGCCCGGACCCTACAACGACCTGATGATCATCGTCCCTCACTTCATCGTCGCCAACCTCCACGCGACCGCTCTCATGGCAGGAGATGTGGGACTGGTCGATGACTTGGAATACCTCTCCCAGGTCATGGCGTTCGAAGGCCGGTAGTCCTTCGGGCCACCCGAACGGCCTCGGAGCTTCAGCACAGCTCCGGGGCCGTCTTTTTCGTGTCCCGCCTCCAACGCCCGGGACGCCGCCGGGCACCACTCGGGCCCGTGTGCTTGTCTCCTCGGGGCACAGTGGGGCAGACTGTTGCTGATGGACTGGGAATCTCGAAGAGCGGATCAACGGAGCAAGCCGATGAGAGTGGTAAGAGTGCTCGTGCTGGGGTTGTGTTGCTATGGATCGACGCACCCGGTGCTCTGCGCCGAGGAACCCTCGACACCCAAGTGGAACTACGAGCCGCGATTTCTGCGCCCGTTCTGGAAGAGCGACACCGTCGAGGGAGAATCGGTGTTGTTCATCAGGAACTCGGAGTCGGGCGAGGCCACAGCCAGGGTGTTGTTTCCCATCCAGGAGATCCTCGCGGTGAGGAACTCCGGCGGCGATGTGACCTACCAGGCAGGACGAGACTATCGGTGGAAGCGAGGGTCTCGAGAGATCGTGATCCCGAAGGGGTCGAAGATCGTCACCCGCACCCCCGGCGAGTTGCGTCGCCCGGCCGGATCGCAGAAGTACAAGTTGACCCATCGCGACGGCAAGGGCGAGATCTTCTTCGGCGGCAAGCTCGAATACGCCGCAATGCAAACCTCGATCACCTATCGCCACGGACCCGCCGACTGGAAGTCGCCCCTTCCCAGGTTCGACGACACCTCGCTGCCGCGAACCGTCAGCAAGCTGCTCAGCAAAGAACCCCTCTCGATCGTCGTGCTCGGCGACAGCATTTCCACCGGGGCAAACTCCTCGAAACTCGGAAAGGCCGCCCCGCTGCAGCCCGCCTACCCCGAACTTGTGCAGATGCACCTGGTGGCAAGGTTCAAGTCGAAGGTCGATCTGAAGAACCTCTCGGTCGGAGGCAAAGATACGAAATGGGGACTCACCCGTATCGACGGGGTCGCCGATGCCAGGCCGGACCTCGTGATCCTGGCGTTCGGCATGAACGACTCGGCCGGTCGTTCCGTGAAGGACTTCCGAGACAACACTCAGAAGATGATCACGATGATCCGCGAGAAGGTGCCCGAGACCGAGTTCATCCTGGTCGCGTCGATGCTGGGGAATCGCGACTGGACCGGGCTGAAGCACGAGTTGTTCGCCGGGTATCGAGACGCACTTGCGGAACTCTGTCAGCCCGGCATCGCATTGGCCGACCTGACCTCGATCTGGAGCGGCTTCCTGGATCGTAAGAAGGACTGGGACCAGACCGGAAACGGCGTAAACCATCCCAATGACTTTGGCCATCGCATCTATGCCCAGGCGATTTCGACCCTGATCGACCCTCGCGGAGAACCGTCGGCCGAGCCGACCCCGGCCAGGACATTTCGGGCAGGACCGTTGAAACTGACCGAACAACGCCTGCTCGCCAATTACACCTATTCCTATGCCTGTGCCGTCGCGGATCTCGACGGCGACGGTGATCTCGACCTGACGAGCTCTGATGCCGAACCCAACAGCAACCTCTACCTGCTGCTCAACGACGGCAAGGGCCGCTTCAAGCACTCGTTTATCCAGAAGTCCCGCAACCTGCCCGATCAGCCGATCCGTCTCGAGCGGCATGCGATCGGCGACATCGACCGCGATGGCCACCCCGATATCGTGATCGTCGACAACCTGAAGTGGGACATCCGCTGGTTCAAGAACCCGG
>Ga0310123_10002694_pt1 | contig 13999 bp, 9 predicted proteins | sample CB6_AW_1057_MG_FD_203505 | JGI IMG/M metagenome (GOLD analysis project Ga0310123, IMG submission 203505) | Marine microbial communities from Western Arctic Ocean, Canada - CB6_AW_1057 | ecosystem: Environmental > Aquatic > Marine > Oceanic | place: Canada: Western Arctic Ocean | collected... | reverse complement strand
TGGGCCTGGAGGCGAGTCTCTACCAAATTCTACAGATTCTCAGCGTTACCCTGTTCGAGAAAACGCCCATTTTACAGGCCTTGCAGCCGTCCGACTCCCACGAAAACTCACTCGATGACCCTAACCAACTGATTCTATTTTACTTTTAACCGGATAGTAGTGACGAGACATCACTCGCCGTTTGCAGGAATCAGACAAAGCCTATCTCGAATTGCTCAGATCACCATCGCTCAGCGTGGGCCTCTATGTCTTGCCGCGGGGAGCGGCGGACCAGCAAAGCCCGCATACAGAGGACGAGATTTACCGCGTGCTCAGCGGGCCGGCCCAGTTTCGCGCGGGTGACGAAGAGCGGACGGTAGAAACTGGCAGCGTACTCTTGGTCGAAGCCGGCGTCGAACACCGCTTCCATTCCATCGAAAAAGAGCTTCACGTCCTGGTGTTCTTCGCTCCCGCTCAAGGATCGGCGGAGCGGAAAGATTCTTAGAGAAAGATGCCGGGCAGACTGCGCTATAGTCCTGGGTATGCCGAGGCGAATTCGATGAGCCAGAAATCACTCCCGCTAGTCTTGCTGCTGGCCGTCTTGACACTTCAAGGCACTGGCATAGCCAGTGCTAGCGATTGGTCCCGGTTCCGGGGGCCTAACGGGCTGGGTGTCTCTGAAACCACGGGCTTGCCGCTTGAGTTCGGCCCCAGCCAGAATGTCGTCTGGAAGACGAAGCTTCCGGCAGGTAAATCGTCTCCGGCGCTTACCGAAGACCGCATTTTTCTCACGGGGCACGAAAACGGGAAGCTGCTAACGATCTGCCTTGATCGCGCGACCGGCCGGATCTTGTGGCAGCGCGCCGCGGCAAGCCGCCGGCTGGAGAAAATGAACCTGCTCAACGACGAGGCCTCATCGAGTCCGGTCACCGACGGCGAGAACGTCTATGCCTTTTTCGGCGGCTATGGTCTGGTTTCCTATGGGCCGGACGGCAACCAGCGCTGGACCCAACCGCTCGGGCCATTCACGAACTTTCACGGTATGGCAGCGTCACCCGTGCTGGCCGATGAAAAGGTCCTCATGGTTGTGGACCAGGACATCGAAGCCTACGTCATCGCGTTCAACAAGGACGACGGCAGCATCGCCTGGAAGAGGGAGCGGCCCGACATGGTTCACAGCTTTTCCACTCCGCTGGTCTACCGGCCCAAAGACGGCCCCGCGGAGCTGATCGTCCCAGGCTCCTACCAGATGGTGAGCTACGCCATCGACAACGGCAACGAGTTGTGGCGAGTGCGGGGCCTGACCTACCAGGTCAAGTCGGTGCCTGTCATCAGCGGCGACACGCTCTACTTCAATGGCTGGGCGCCGGGCGGAATGCCCACTGCGCGTCTGGTGCTGCCTCCTTTCCAAACGGCGATCGCTGATTACGACAAGGACAAAGACGGCCGCCTTTCAAAAGCGGAAATCCCGCAAGCTTGGCTTCCCGGCAGTTGGAACATGCAAGACCTCGACAAAGACGGGATGTTCAACAAGCGCGAGTGGTTCTACTACAGCTCGCGGCGAACTTCCAGCAATTCCACCATGGCAATTCGCCTCGGTGGACGAGGGGACGTGACCGATACGCACGTTCTGTGGAAATACCAGAAATCACTCCCTGACGTGCCGTCGTTGCTGCTTTACAAGGGCGTCCTGTTCGGAGTAAAAAAAGGCGGGATCGTCACGGCGCTCGACCCCCAAACCGGTAAAGTCCTCAAACAGGGACGTCTTCCCGACGCGGTGGACGACTACTATTCCTCACCCATCGGCGCGGACGGGAAAGTCTACATGGCGAGCCAGGGTGGTAAGGTGTCGGTGCTGAAGGCCACGGGCGATTGGCCGGTGCTGGCGACGAACGAGCTGGGCGAGGACGTTTACGCTACCCCGGCTGTCTCGGACGGGCGGATCTACCTGCGCACAATGGCCGCGCTGTATTGCTTTGGGAGCAAGCCGTAGCTGCGGCCTAACGCGAAAGATGCTGCGGGAGATCAACTGCTTGAGCGCACTTCCAGGCCGGAGAGGCGAACGTCAAGTTCGGTGCGCCGTGAGTCTCCATACTTTGGACACCGCCATGGCCGCCGAAGGCTTGAAACCACGAGAATCAAGGAATCGGCGTTCGCTGACAAGTTTTCCAGGGTGACGAATCTCTTGTATGATACCGGTCGGTACTGGAGAGTCTTAACGTGCATCGGAGACGATTACTCGAACTAGGCGCAGGCAGTTGCGCGGCCGGAGTGGCGGGGCTGGCAGTGGGCTATAAGTTTCACGACCGCATTCTCGCCGCCGCCCGCGCCATGACCAATCTGCCCACCCAGACAGACAGCCCAAGACAGCGTTTCAAAGCAAGAGCCGACGGCATCGAAGAACTCCATCGCAAGCAGACAAAAGAGGACGTCCGGGCCCTCAAAGCGAAGTACGAAAGCCCGGTCCTGGGCAAGTTTCGCGTCTGGGATCTGATCGAAAAGCTGTCACTTTGCATTGATCCATCGGGCAACCTGCTGGGCGTCACCAGCCAGTACGTTCACGTCTGCCAGATATTGCAGGTCATGGAGAAAGACAAGGTGCTCGACGAAACAATGCTGCTGACCGCGCTGCTGCACGACCTTGGAAAAGTGGCCTTGCTGGCCGGGGAAGCTCCGGAAAACGTCGTTTGTTTCACCCAGCCCGTTGAGGAACGCGAACCCGAAGCGGCACTCGACAATGTCATTTTTCAATTCGGTCACGATGAGATCGCCTATTCGCGCATCAAGGATCACGTACCGCCGCACGTCGCCTGGATCGTGCGGTATCACAGCATGATTGTCGGCAAAGCCGAGAAATACATGAGCCCGCAAGATCGTGAGTACGCGCAACAATATCTGGCGAAGTTCAGCAGGTATGATCACGGAACGAAGTCGACGGCGTTCCTGCCGGCCGAGATGACTTTGGATCGTTACCGCGACTTCATCGAAAGCCGCTTCCCGAATCCGATTCTTTTCTGAGGGTGCGCCGCGAGCTTGTGACCGCAGCCCGAAGCGCTAGACTGAATCTCCGGTGACCAACCCAATCTCCATCACCTGATCCGTTCGGCACCCACGCTCCCGTGAATTCGCTTGCCCGCCGGATCTACGATCCAATCGATCAGAACTGGACCAGAATCTTTTGGTCTTTGACGGCCCTTGTCGTACTGAGAACTTGGATCATGCCGCTAGGATCCAGTCTCTGGCTGGACGAAACAGGCACCTACTATTTCGCCACAAGAAGTTGGGCCGAGACGGCCGCGGGGATGACTTCCCTGCCCCAACTAGGAATTCAATCTTCGCTGTATTCGGTTATCTCCTGGGTCATCGCAAGCCTCGCGGGAGGAAGCGAACTGCTCTTAAGACTGCCCTCGACAGCGGCGATGGGACTCTCCACCTTCTTGCTTTATCGAATCGCACGCGACTCGGTTGGCAGTGAGGGCGCGATGCTGTGTACCGCATTCTTCGTGGTGTCTCCCGGAATCATATTCGCCGCCGCCGATTTTCGGCCGCACGCCCTGGCGCTGCTCGCCGCGATTGCCTCCACGGCGATGCTGAGGAAGCTGTTAGCAGGGCAAACGTCTTGGGGAGGCATCGGATACGGGCTATTGGCGGCCCTGATGCTCCACCTGCATTACTTGTATGGCACGGTATTGATCGCGCATGCGGGGTATGTGATTTGGCGCTGGAGGGACACTGACCGGCCCATCCTGAAACAGCTCGGCATTGCGGCGGCCGTGCTAGCGGCGCTGGCGGCGCCGATTCTGCCCAACCTTCTGGTGCTGAGCAGATCCGTGCAGTCGCTGGCCTACACGTCGGCCCCCTCGGCCGCGAGTTTGATGGGCGCCTTTATTCCTTCCGTTGTCACGGTAGACGTATTCGCCGGACTGGTCTGCGCGTCGTTCGTCCATCCCCTTACGCAATGGAGATTCGGCGGCATGGACAGGCGGTTTCTGGGGCTAGGGACGGCCCTCTACATCTCGCCGCCGCTGGTGCTTTTCTTGATCTCGACGTTCAGCTCCGCGCATGTCTTCATTGCGAGGTATTACTTGCCGGAGATAGCGGGTCTGGCCTTGCTGGGTGGCTGCCTGGTGAGGATCGAGCCCGCGGGCGTTCGGCGCCTCGTTGTCCTCATGGTGCTCATCGCCGGGATCACCGCGCACGGGTTACGTGGCGGGCTTTGGCCCCAGCACGAGTCGGATGACTGGCGAAGCGCGATCGAGACGGCGCGCTCGATGGCGGGTGAAGTGTCGGGGGCGGGTGAATCCGTGGTGGGTAAAGATGCCACGGCGGTCTTGTTTCGCAGCGGGTTCTTCGAAGCCGCCAACCCGCAATGGCTTTCCCAGCCGAACTACCGGGGGTTTCTGCTCGCGCCCCTGAACGCATACCCGCTAGGCCGGCCGGTCATCGTCTTGCCTTTCGAGGTCACCCCAGAAACAGCGCCCTACCTGAAGGGGAAACTGAGATCGCTAGTCTCCCGGCGGCGAATCGTGTTGATTGCACGGTTTGGGGGAAATATCCAGACGTGGCTGGAGGCGCATCTGGATGCGCTCGGTTTTGCCCGAACTCAGCACAGCAGCCACGGGGCTGTGTCGGTGCTAGTCTTTGAACGTGACCCCGACGCGAGCTAGCGTCGTCCAGCGCAAGTGCAGCTCGACGTGGCGCACGTCTCCCGGCGTGCCGTGTCGCCATACCAGGCGGCATGGCTTGCGGATGCGGCGCCCTGCCTGATCGGCGGCAACTGGTTCACGGTTCAACCGCCACCCTTTCGGTATTACAATGGAGCCAGTTCAGATTTTCCCCTCTTGCATCGATTCCCATGACCTATAAGGCGTCAATCCTCGCAACCCTCCTAACCCTAACCGTTGACGTAGCGCTCGTTTCCGCGGCCGACTGGCCTCAGTTCCGTGGCCCCGATGGACTCGGAGTTTCGGCATCCAACGGAGTGCCGCTCGAGTTTGGCCCTGATAAGAACGTCGTTTGGAAGACCCCCCTGCCGCCGGGCCACTCATCCCCGGTTCTTACCGAAGACCGCATTTTCCTGACGGCCTACGATGACCAGGCGCTCTTGACGTTTTGTCTGGACCGTGAAACGGGCAAGATCCTTTGGCGGCGAGAATCGCCCCGGTCTCGCACCGAAATCTTTCAGCAGACGAATGGGCCGGCCTCCCCTAGCCCGGTCACCGACGGTACGAATGTGTACGTCTTTTTCGGAGATTTCGGCTTGCTCTCCTACGGACCTGACGGCGAAGAGCGTTGGCGGCTCCCTCTCGGTCCTTTCGACAATGTCAACGGGCACGGGTCGTCTCCGATCTTGGCTGACGGGATGCTGATTCTGATCTGCGACCAGGACCATGATTCCTACGTCATCGCCGTCGATCAGAAAACCGGCAAGGTGCTCTGGAAAACCGAGCGGCCCGAAGTCAGCCGCGGCTATGCGACTCCGGGTATCTATCGTCCAAAGGACGAGCCCGCCGAGGTGATCGTGCCCGGGGCCTACGTGATCATCTCTTACGATCTGGCCACCGGCAAAAAGCTGTGGTGGGTGACCGGGATGGCCTGGCAGTTGAAATCAGTACCGATCGTTGACGGCGACACGATTTACATCAGCGGCTGGGAAGTCGGCGGCGACCCAGGCCAGGAGAAGCCGGCTCCGCTGCCGTTCACGGAGATCCTCGCCAAGCACGACGCCAACAAAGACGGCGTGTTGTCTCGTGAAGAGGCGCCGGATCCCCGCATGCAGCGAGAACATAGCTGGAACGAAACGGACTTCGACAACGACGGTGTCCTGGACGAGAGCGACTGGGATTTTTACATCGCCAAGAGCACGGCGAAAAACAATGTTATCGCGGTCCGGCCGCAAGGAAGAAGGGGTGACATTTCCGAGACAGGCGTTTTGTGGAGGTATCGCCGGGGGCTGCCGAACACTCCTTCTCCGCTGCTCTACAACAGCATCCTCTGGCTGGTCAAAGACGGCGGAATCGCGACGAGCCTGGATCCCACAAACGGCCGGCTCATCAAGCAGGCTCGTCTGCCTGATGCGATCGACAAGTACTGGGCCTCGCCGGTTGCGGCCGACGGCAAAATTTACATGACCGGCGCCGGCTGCCAGGTGAGCGTCCTCAAACCGCGGGGCCAATGGGAAGTGCTGACCGTCAACAACTTCGAGGACCAGTGCTTCGCCACGCCGGCTATCGCCGACGGACGCATCTACTTCCGCACAATGAGCGCCCTGTACTGCTTGGGCAAAGGAAAATAGGTGATGCGGACGTTGATGATGAATCTGGCTCCCGAGCGGAGACCCCGGCCCGTCTTTGTCATAATGGGGTGGACGATTCAGTAACCCGTCAACTAGCCAGCAGCACTGCACCCAAGCATGAATCCAGTGGATCTTCGCGTTCTCAGCGAGCTTCCCCAGCTGGTTTCGTTCGGCCCCAGCGCCTGCGTGGCGTTGGGGCTTGTCCTAGGCTCCTCCCAGCTACCCGCCCAAACCCCGGATCAAATCGAGTTCTTCGAAAAGAAGATCCGCCCCGTTCTCGCCGCGAATTGCCAGGCCTGCCACAGCGCTCAATTGAAGACCGCCGAGCTGGACCTGTCATCTGCCGCTGGCTTTGTCCGTGGCGGGCAAAGCGGACCCCTCGTCTCGCTGGACGACCCGCCGGCTAGCCGCCTGTTGAAAGTGACCGGCTACGAAGAAAAACTCAAGATGCCACCCACGGGCAAGCTCAAGGAGCATGAGATTGCCGACCTTACACAGTGGGTGGAAATGGGCGCGCCGTGGCCCGGAGCCGCCGAAGTCCTCGCGAAGGAGCCCGGCAAGAAGAACCCAACGCCCGAGTTCACCGAAGAGCAGAAAAACTTCTGGGCCTTCCAGCCGATGCGCGACCCGCAACTTCCCACGGTCGCTGAGTACGGCTGGGAACAGTCGCCGATCGACAGATTCATCCTGGCCAAGCTGGAAGAGAAGGGGATTCAACCTTCTGCTCGGGCCGGCAAGATGACCCTGCTGCGGCGAGCCAGCTTCAACCTCACCGGGCTCCCGCCATCCGAAGAAGAAATCGCCGCATTCTTGGCGGATGATTCACCCGGCGCTTTCAAGAAAGTCGTCAACCGGCTGCTCGATTCGCCCCGCTACGGGGAACATTGGGGACGCCACTGGCTCGACGTGGCCCGCTACGCCGACTCCACCGGCAACGATGAAGATCATCGCTACCCTTACGCCTGGCGCTACCGAGACTACGTAATCCAGGCATTCAACGACGACATGTCCTACGACCAGCTCGTGCGCGAACAGATCGCCGGCGACCTGCTGCCCTCCGGCAACTCGGACGGCATCAACCGCCGCGGTGTCGTGGCAACCGGCTTGCTCGCCCTCGGACCTAAAGCCGTGGCCCAGCAGGACAAGAAAAAGATGCTCTACGACGTCTATGACGAACAACTGGACGTCGTCTCGAAAGCCTTCATGGGACTCACCATCACCTGCGCGAGGTGCCACGATCACAAATTCGACCCCATCCTGCAGAAGGACTACTACTCCCTGACGGGGATCTTTGCCAGCACGCGAAACTTTCAGGATTCCCAAACACACGTCTCGAAACTGCTGTTCAAGCCGCTGGTGGAGCAGCAAGTCTACGAGGTCTACAAAGACCACAAGGACCGGCTTTCCTACGCAAGGTTCGAAATAGAAGACACCTTCTCGGAAGCCGTCGGCCGGCACAACGACCGCGTCTATCCGCGCTTGAAAGACTACATGCTGTCTGCTTGGGAGGTCATCCAGAATGGAGCCTCGGCGGCCGAGCTTTCCAAGCAAAAACAGCTCAACGAAGTGACGCTGCGCCGCTGGGCCGCCTACTTGAAACCCGGCGGCAAGGCTCCCGAGCATTTGAACGATTGGCGCCAGGCCACCAAGGACGATCTGGATGAGGTAGCAGCCGCTTACCAAAAGAAGTTCGACGAGCGCACCGGTGAATGGCGCAAGGATCTGGAGAGATGGCGCGAGCGAGTCAAGCGCATGGTCAAGGAGGCGAACATGCCGCCTCCGCGCAAACCGGGGTTCCGCGAGGGGAGGGACGCTTTCTACCACGACGTGGTCTTTAAAGAAGACGGGCCGTTCTATCTCTCCGAAGAGCAGCAAGAGAAAACACTCATCTCCGAATCTCGCAAGAAGCTTGCCGGGCTTCGCGCCGGGCTGAAGCATCTGGAAGAAACGGCCCCGCCCGAGCCCCCCATGGCCTGTGCCGTGGAGGAGGGCGAGATCGTTGATCAAAAACTCTTCATTCGCGGAGACCACCATAACCCCGGCGAAGATGTTCCCAAAGGCTTCCCCGTTATTCTCGGCGGGCGCGACGAACCTCCGATTACCGAAGGCAGCGGCCGCCTGGCTTTAGCTAACTGGCTCGCTCGACCAGGCCATCCGCTCACTGCGCGAGTGATGGTCAACCGTATCTGGCAGTGGCATTTCGGGAAAGGCATCGTGAGCACGCCGAGCAACTTCGGAGCCACCGGCACGCGCCCCACGCACCCCGAGTTGCTCGACTTCTTGGCGCAACACTTCGTCCGGAGCGGCTGGTCAATCAAAGCCATGCACCGCCTCATCATGCTTTCAAGTGCTTATCAGGCGAGCAGTTCAGTCGCTGAAGAGCAGAACCGTCTCGACCCCGAAAACGAACTCCTGTCCCATTTCAGCCGCCGCCGGCTCAACGTGGAAGAAATTCACGACGGTCTCCTCGCCATGGAAGGCAAACTGGACCTAACGATGGGCGGCACTCTGCAAGAGGGCATCGGCACCGATGGCGAGAATAGTTCCAAACGCCTGAGCATCAATCCTGATGAGGTTACTCGCCGGATGATTTACATCCCGCTGCGCCGCTCCAACCTGCCCACGCTGCTCAATCTGTTCGATTTTGGCGATGCCACCACGACGATGGGAAAACGCTCCCAAACCAACGTCGCGCCACAAGCGCTATTCATGATGAACAGCGAGTTCGTGGCCGAGCGGGCAAAGAATCTCGCCCAGCGCCTGCTCGACGACGAGACGCTCAGCGATCGCCGCCGCGTGGAGCGTGCCTACCGGATTACGCTCAACCGCCAGGCAGACCCGGGTGAAATTGATTCGGCGCTGGCCTATGTCGGCAATGTGAAAGAGAGATTTCAAGATTCGTTTTCCGCATCTGATGCCTGGGGGAGTTTTTGCCGAATCCTGCTGGCTTCCAACGACTTTATTTACGTGGATTGAACGAGTACAAATGAGTCAAAAGACAAGCCCATACAAATTGCCCTCAACGGGGCTTTCGAGGCGGTCCATGCTGCGCGAGGCCGCGGCGGGATTCGGCTTCCTGGGCCTGGCCGGCATGCTTGGCGAGGAATCGAAACTCTACGCGGCGGCCGCCGGGCATAACCCCATGCTGCCGAAGGAGCCGCACTTCGCTCCCAAGGCAAAGCGCGTTATCTTCCTTTTTATGCACGGCGGGCCCTCCAGCATCGACACCTTCGACTACAAACCACGCCTGGTCCGTGACCATGGCAAGCCCCTGCCGATCAAGCGTCCGCTGGCATTTGATGACGAACCGGCGGGACCGCTCATGAAACCGCTCTGGGACTTTTATCCGGGCGGTGAGAGCGGCATGATGGTGAGCGATCTGTTTCCGCATGTGCGGACTTGCGTCGACGACATGTGCATCATCCGTTCGATGGTGGGCGACGGCGTCGATCACGGCGCGGCGATGTTGCAGATGTTCACCGGAAGCAGCACATTCACCCGTCCCAGCATGGGTTCTTGGGCGCTTTACGGACTGGGGACCGAGAACCAGGATCTGCCCGGCTACATCATGATCAAGCCGACGCTCTCGCACGGCGGCGCCAAGAACTGGAGTTCGGCCTTCCTCCCTGGCACCTACCAAGGCACGCCGATCGGTAACGCGGGTCTGAAAGTCGCCGACGTTCGCGACGAACCCATCGAGTATTTGACCAATAAACGTCTCTCGGCCGAGCAGCAACGCTACGAACTGGACATGCTGCAGAGCGTGAACCGCAAGCACGCCGAACGGCGCAAGTACGACCCGCAACTGGAAGCCCGCATCCAGCAGTTCGAGCTGGCGTTTCGCATGCAGATGAAAGCGCCCGAAGCGTTCGAGGTGGAGAAGGAATCAGCAGCCACCAAGAAGCTCTATGGCCTGGACGAAGAAGTCACCAGCGATTTCGGCTGGCAATGTCTGCTGGCCCGGCGGCTGGCCGAACGCGGTGTGCGCTACATTCAATGCACCCACAGCTACAAGTGGGACCAGCACGAAAAGCTGCTGGACAAGCACACCGACAACGCCAAGGAAGTCGACAAGCCCATCGCCGGGTTACTCAAAGACCTCAAGTCGCGTGGCCTGCTCAAAGACACGCTGGTGATTTGGGCCGGCGAATTCGGCCGCACTCCGGTTTCCCAAGGTGGCGACGGCCGCGATCACAACCCCTACGGCTACACAATTTGGATGGCCGGCGGCGGTGTCAAGGCTGGTTTTTCCTACGGCGCCACCGATGAGATCGGGTACCACGCCGTCGAAGACCGCATGCACCTGAACGACTTCCACGCCACGGCTTTGCACCTGCTGGGATTCGACCACGAAAAGCTGACCTACCGCTATGCGGGCCGCGATTTTAGGCTGACCGACGTGGCGGGAGTTGTCGCGAAAAAGATCATCGCGTAGCCCTGACTGGGGACTGCGTCCAGCATTGACGGTTCTCGAGCCCCTGACGTGGCGCACGCTTTCAGCGTGCCGTGTCGCCATTCGTGGCGACATGTCTTGGGTTTCCTGGCTCCTTGCCGGAGACGCGATACATCCGGAGTTTCCGCATTTCGGGGTGTCCGCATTCTTGCCGGCATGAGTTGCCGCCGGTCCGCCAGACAGGATGCAGCCAAGCAAAGACATGTCGTCAGGAATGGCGACACGGCACGTCCGAAGACGTGCGCCACGTCAGGGGTACCAGCCTCTACAAAAGCCAGTCCGGGCCGCACGGCGGAGAGCAGCAGCCCCCTACGGTTTCACCAAGGCTTCTTGCCAGTGCGTCACGACGATGATAGGCGCGTTCGCATCGTCTCCACTGGGGATAGGCATGATAAAGCGCTGCCCGTCCGCAGTCACATCAAACTGGGACAGCTGGGGCAACGATTGATCCAGTTCGAACAGCAACTTGGGCACGCCCGCCTCGAAGCTGGAGCCGGTTTTGACCGGAATAGCCAGGACTTTGTCCTGGTTTGCGGACATGTAGAAGATCTCGCCGCCGTCATCACTCCATACTGGGACTCGGCCGCCTCCGGTCGATACCTGCCACCTGCCTTCTCCCTCGGGGAAGGGCCTCGCGTAGATCTCGAAGCGCCCGGACTCACTCGAGTGATAGGCAATCCAGGCCCCATCCGGGGAGAGACTTCCTTGTGCCTCGATGAACTCCGATTTCGTGATGGGGATAGGTTCGCGATCCCCTTGCAAGGGCAAAGCGAAGACATTGATAGGGGAGCTGACATCGGTATAAACGAGGTGGCGGCCATCACGGGACCAGTGGGATGGCCAGAAGACCCCTGTTCCCTCGAAAAGGCGCTCGGCTTCCCCCACGCCGTTCGCGAGTTTCTGGTAGATCGTCAGCGCTCCGTCCCGCGCGGAGGGAAAAGCAATGCGGGTTCCGTCGGGGGACCAAACCGGGCGGCTGTCCCGCGCCTCATGGAAAGTTAGGCGCCTGGCCACACCGCGCCGCGGTTCCTGAATCCAGATGTCTTGGTTGCCCGTTTTCGGGTCGGTTGCGCTGAAGGCCAGCCTCTCGCCGTCCGGCGAAAGGTTTAGCCGGCTAGTAACCCCTGTATCCCCGACGGTTCCCAGTTTTTTACCCTGACGGTCGAACCAGGTGAGGTGACTTATCGATCGCGCGTCGCCCTGCCGGTAGGTGAGAACGCCATTCCCGGAAACAGAGAAGTCGCAACCATGCGTGTTTCCACCGGGATGGACGTCCTCGGCGATTGGGAATGGTTCGGCGGTCAGCTCCACGCGGTCGGCGTCAAAGGGATGTGCCAGCAGCGTTGCCTCCCGGACGTAAAGCAGGTAGCCCCTGGGGTGCGAATCGGTCGGAGGCGCGTACCAGGGGCGGCAGGAAGCCTCCATAAGCGGCTCTTGTTCCGTCGCGATTCCAGGCTGAGCGGCATCGAGATCGCCGATAAAGATTGGGTGTTCGCTCTGTTCACCAATATCGGCAAGAGACAGGTAGAGGAAGCGGCGTCCGCCCGGCAGAAAGCGCGGCTGGCGATGCCCGAAGATATCGGTGTCGCCCTCTTCGGAAAGGAGTGCAACCGGCACGGACTCCCCTCCCGCCGGCGAGACGCGGTGCAGAACCGAGAGGGGCGCCGGAGAGAAGACGATGACACCCCGGCCTTCGCCGTCCTCGGCCCAGGCGCCGCCTCGGCCGTCTGGTGCGTCGCAAAGGGTTTGCGGCGGCCCGCCGGTGACGTCGATTTTCTTCAGCTTGCCGGCGGCGAAGAAGCCAAGAAAGCGGCTGTCGGGTGACCAGAACGGGTACTCAGCTCCCTCCGTGCCTGCCAGACGTTCGGCTGTCAATGAGTCGAGCGAGCGAATCCACAGTGCCGGGCCTTCTTCTGAAACACCGGCGAAGGCGAGCAGAGTGCCGTCCGGCGAAAGCACGGGTGGCGCGGACCTGGCGCTTTGAAACGTCACCCCCTCGGGTGGCTCGATGGTGAAGGTCAGGGGTTGGGGCGGCGGCAGTGATTTCGTGAAGTAGAGAAACGCGAAGGCAAGTGTTGAGAGCAGCAACACCGCGGCTAGGGCCGGCCAAAGGCGGTGAGAGGAGAGGACGGCTGGCCGCAGACCCGCCGCGGCACGGCTGGAGCCTTGCGCCACGGGATCCCCGGCTTTAGTTGCGTCGGGTTCGACTGTTTTTGACGGAGATTGACCGGCAGGAGTGCTGGTCCCCACTTGGGCTGCCCCGGCATTGCGCGAGACTGGCAGAATTGTCGACCTGCCGGATTCCAGTTTTTTTACCACCCCGCGCAGGTCAACAATCAGCTCGGCGGTATTCTGGCAGCGCTCGCCCAGCTCTTTCGCCAGGCACTTGCCGACGATCCACTCCAGCTCCATCGGCACGCCTGTGCGCAGAGCTGTCATCGGTTCCGGCTCTTCGTTCGTAATGGAGTACATCACGGCTTTTTCGTAGTGCCCCTGGAAGGGCCGCTGTCCGGTGACCATCTCGTAGATAACGACCCCCAGAGCCCACAGGTCGGTGCGATGATCGAGTTTCTGGCCGTAAGTCTGCTCAGGCGACATGTAGGCCACCGTGCCCAGCGCGGAATCCAGCTCCGTGAGCTTCGAGCGGTCGCTAAGCTGGGCCAGCCCGAAATCCATGATGATCACCCGCCGCTCGGCCGTGCCCAATGGGGTGACCATGAGATTGGCGGGCTTGATGTCGCGGTGGACGATCTTTTTCTCGTGGGCGGCCTGTAAGCCTTGGGCGGTTTGAATGGCGGCGTCGAGAGCGTCCTTGAGCTTCAGCGGGCCGGGCTCGATTTTCTTCTCGAGGCTGTCGCCCTCGATGAAGGCCATGGCGATGAAGGTTCGGCCGTCAACTTCATCGATTTCGTGGACCGTGCAGATATTGCGATGATCGAGCGTGGCGGCGGCCTTGGCCTCACGGATGAAGCGCTTGCAGGCTTCGGTGTCCTGGAGCAAGTGGGGCGAGAAACTTTAGCGCGACGATGCGCTCGAGTTTCGTGTCCTCGGCCTTGTAGACGACACCCATGCCGCCTTCGCCGAGCTTCCCGGTGATGCGGTAGTGCGAGATGTTTTTGCCGGTCATGGCTGGATCTTCTAAATTGTAGCGCCCGACAGGGGCGGGTTGCCTGACGCGGTGCACGAGTCTGGACTGTCCGTGCCCGAGAGTGTGGGTCGTTATCCAATGAGGAACACGCCCACCCGACGTGGCGCACGCAAGAATGCGTGCG
>Ga0310123_10002693_pt1 | contig 14004 bp, 5 predicted proteins | sample CB6_AW_1057_MG_FD_203505 | JGI IMG/M metagenome (GOLD analysis project Ga0310123, IMG submission 203505) | Marine microbial communities from Western Arctic Ocean, Canada - CB6_AW_1057 | ecosystem: Environmental > Aquatic > Marine > Oceanic | place: Canada: Western Arctic Ocean | collected... | reverse complement strand
GACGTCACGATTCAGAGCGGTGACCCCACCGACCCGAGCAACACCGGCGAGGCGACGGCCACTGATGACACTGATCCGACTCCGACAATTACGTTCACCGATAACGTGGCGTCGGGTACCTGCCCTGAGGAATCCATTATCACGCGTACCTTTACCGCTACCGATGCCGACGGCAACAGTAGTCCGAGCTGCGATCAGATGATCACGGTCGCCGACACCGAGGCGCCGGTGATTACCTGTCCGGCGGACCAGACGATCGAGTCCGACGCGTCGAGCGATCCGGGCAGTACGGGTACGGCTACGGCGATCGGCGGGGTGGTGGCGTACACCGACTCGGTGAGTTCGGAGGTGGTGTGTCCGGACGTGTTCAGCATCACGCGCATCTGGGAGGCAACGGACCAGTGCGGCAATGTCAGTTCCTGCGAGCAGAAGATCACCGGGGTTGACACCGTTGCTCCGACGCTGATAACCGGCATTGTGGAAGGTGGACTGCCGCAGCGGTCCATGCTCCGGAGCCTGGCGTTTCAGTTCTCCGAGGATGTATCGGCCAGCCTTGAGGCGGGAGATCTGGTTCTCGAGAACCTGACAATTCCGCAGACCATCGATCCGAGCGTCATGACTCTCACCTATGACTCGGCGACCAACACCGCGACCTGGACCTTTACGTTCCCCGGTCCGTTTTTCGAGTCGCTACCCGATGGCAACTACTGCGCCACGTTGCCCGCTGCCGCTGTTGAAGACCTTGGCTGTAACAATCCTACCAGTGACGGTCAACTCGCCTTTCACCGTGTTTTCGGTGACCGCGACGGCGATACGGACGTGGATTTCTTAGATTCGATCAGATTCCGCACCTGCTTTTTTGGTGCGGCGAACTGTGATTTCCGTTTCGACGTAGATTCTGACACGGATATTGATTTCCTGGACCTGATTAACTTTGGGGCGCGCTTCCCTTCCCAACTGGCTCCTGTTCCTTGTCCTTGAGAAGTAGTGGCTGACCGGCCCCCCCCCCCTTCTCGGCGGGGAGGCCCGACGACACTCCAAGGGGTCCGTCCGACGTGAGTTTGAGGCTGGAGCGACTCGGTCGGCTATTGGCGACCTCTTGCACCGGGCCGCCGCCGCTAATCGGGAAATCGCGGGTTTTCGGTCAGCCACTACTACGGGCCGGACAGCGCCGGGAAAACAATCCTATCGATCTAGCTGCCGCTGGTGAGTACGGAAGAGGCCAACGGCCGCATGCAAGTCATCCCCGGCAGCCACCGCTGGGACTACGAGCTGGCGGAAATGGACCCCGAGCATCCGGCCGCCCATCCCCGTCCGCGACGCGACTGAGCATGGAGAACCGGTCACCTGCAAGATGAAGGTGGGCGACGTGCTCCCGTGCGGCAACCTCACGTTTAATCGGTCTTTGCCCAACGTCAGAGACCCCATCCGCTCGAGCACCGACTTTGGCTACCACGTGCCCGACCTCGAGTTCGAGCGCGCCACCGTCTTCATTCCCGACTTCATCGCCCGCAGCAGCGATCCCGATGCGGTCGACACGTGGAAATTCTGGCAAAGACGCTGGTGGGACGTCTCAAAAGTCTTTGACGGACAATCGGCATTAATTAATTTTGAATCGATGGCTTGGATCAAGTCCACTGTTCATGGATCTGTGTCGCCACTTAAAGACCAACATAGTCGAAATCGATTACGAGTGGTGATGGTCACTGCGCATCCAAGTTATGCTACTTCGTAAACGCCCAGCTTCTCGTGCCAGAAAACAACACCATTCCGTGCCATTCGTTCTCCTCACTATGTGGCTCGCCGCATTTCACTCGTATTCGATTCATTGGTATTCGATTCATTGGTAATCGATTTTTCACTCATGCTTAGCGGTTGAACGGCAATTCAGCCCAACACATTTTTAAACATTCGACGCCAGGGCGGCTGCCGGCACCATCCTGGCGGCCATCCGGGCCGGATAAATCGCCGCGATGACCGCGAGGATGATACCGGTGATGATACAAGCGCAGCCGTACGTCACCAGAATTTTCGGATCGACGGTACTGATCACCTGGCTGAACGCATAGGCATTGCCGTATGCGATCAGCGGAAATACAACGCCGACCGCAACACCGATCACGGCCCCAATTAATCCGATCAAGGCGCTTTCAATCAGAAACAGTTTGATCACAAAGCTAGAAAGGGCGCCAAGACACTTCATCGTGGCGATTTCGCGAAAGCGCTCGGTCACCGACATCAGCATGGCATTGGCGATGCAGCCGACAGTGATCAGCAGCGTCACCGCGACGATCCAGGTCATGCGGGCGCGCGCATTGTGTTGGCGTGCCGCGAGCCTTTCCAGTTCCGCAGGGCCGAGCGCGATCTGCAGGCGCACCAATGTTGCGCCGAGAAGGGCGGCACGGATCGCCGGCGAGGGCTCGACAAACATGAACACCTCGCGGCCGGCCACCTCGCCGAGACGGCTGAGGAGTCGGTTTGCGTCGCCGAGCACAAGGAACACGGCACGGTCAGGAACTTCGGCGCCGGCCGCTTCTGTGCCGCCGGGTAGCGGCTGATCTGTGAGCAGTTGCACCTGCGCACCGCGGTCGGTCAGCGCGGCGATGAAGCCGATGTCCACGGGGATCGGGCGATCCAGGACGATGCGGAACGGACGGCCTTGCAGATTGCCGACGTTGGCACGGACGACGGCAACCCGGAGATCGATGTCCCGCTTGGTCGCTGCTTGATCCTGCATGGCGTCGCGGATATGGAAGGTGGCGAGCACCGACATCAGGAAGGCAATACCGAGGCCGACGCCGCTCAAGGTGATCAGGGAACGGCCCAGGCGAGTGCGAATGCTCCGCAAACACATCTTGATTGCGGTGCGCCCCGGCAGCAGCGCCTGCTCCCTGGCGCCGCCGCTGTCGAGGATCGAGGTTGGTTGTCGTGGATTCGTCATTCCCCAGTAATCCGTGATTCGTGATGGACGGGTCCGTCGGATCCGCCCGATCCGCCCGATTTCGGCATCCCGCATCCCGCATCCTTCCCTCAAAACGGTGCCGGCGAAATAGCCGAATGAATGAGGCGCAGGGCCGCTGCCAGCATCCCGATCAGCCCGGTACCGACAAAATAACCGGCGAGCAGGATGGGCGCGGTGCGCAGGAACGCTTTTTTCCCGTATTTTCGGTGAAAATAGTAGCGGGCGATCAGCGCCCCGAGGAGTTCGAGCAGCAGCCCGTGCGGCAGCCCTTCACCAAGACCGCGGGCCATACCGTAAACAAGCATGGTCGGCAGTCCCATTACCGATAACACAGTGAACACAATAACCGAAAAAGCAAAGCCGGCGCCGATGAACGGGGGGTGCCAGGACCGGTCGAACAGGGTGATCACGCCTTCCTCGCCTGTTGTGGCGGACCACATGATCATTGTAGACTTCGCACGCAGGTCCCACATTTTCTGTGCGTAAGGGTACAGATCGGAGGGGATTGGTGCATCCTGCCAGAGAATGCTCCAGAAGACGAACGAGAAGACGAAGATCAACGGGGTTGTCAGCAGCGCTGCCTTGACTTGGCTGCTGAGTCGGGTGCCGGTCAGTTCCAGGACACGGAATTCCGCTGCGGCGGCACCGTAATTCTCGACTGGGACCGGGACCAGCCAGGGATCAACCCCCTTGGCCGGCGACAGCAGTATGAACGCTTCACGTACGAACGGTATGTCAATGTGCTGCCCGGCAATACCGTTGATGCGGGCGTTGAGATAAGAGGTCAGCGGGGTGTACAGAAAAGCGAAGAGGATGAGAAAGAATACGGGAAAGCCCGGGACCAGCCATTTGCAGACGACGATCATGGCGCCGGCCGCCACAACGTATCCGGCGATGCACAGCTTGAGTGACCAGTCGCCGCGCCCCGGCGGCGGCTTCCAGATGCTGCTTTTTTCTTCACCCGACGTTGCCCGACGCCTTCTTGTTTCGCGCGTCGAGATGCGCAACTGCCGGATCGTCTGAATGACGCTGACAAAGGCGATGCCCAGGGCGATACCGATGTTGGCACTGAAATAAAAGTCGACCTGGTTGGCAATCTGGGTGTTGACTGTATCCATGCCGGGCCGCCACGTGTGCAGGACGCCGAAGTGATGAAGGACGGGATTGACGATGAACGTGAGTAGAACGGACCCCGCCGAGCCGACAACGGCCCAGAACGGGATGACGAAACCCACTAGGATCAACCCGAGATCGATGATGATACCGGTGGCGGTAGCGGGGAGGAACGTCTCGGTAACCGGCGTGGTGTCGAACCACGGTAGGGGAATGATCATGATCGGCTTGTCGAAAAAGATGCTCGAGATCGCCGGCACCCCCACATGGACAACCCCGAATGAGAGCCCCAGTACGGTGCCGAGTGCGAACGCCGTCCATCGCCATGTCCGCTCGCCACGCTCGCCTTCGCACAACGCCATGATTCCCTGCGCCCCCACCGGCGCCATGGGAAAGGGCAGTCGCTCGACGTCGGAAGAAAGGCGGAACAGCCAGTAGCCCAGCGTATATTTCTTGATGAAACCGATGACGGTGGCAAACAGCACCAAGGCCACGGGGATCATCCAGTCGAAGTGAAGAAACGTTCGCTCGACGATGGCGCTCGAGTCCGGACCCGGGGCCCACCACGAGGGAAACTGGCCGTACAGACCGGCGTCCCGGGCCGCATCGGAGCCGACGAGGAATTGGCGCCAGACCAGTTCCCCGAACGGTCCGCCGGGCATCAGGGCATTGGCGCCGATCATGGCGCCGGCGACCATAAGCAGGATAACCATCTCCTCCTTGCGCATGGTCTTCATCGCCCGCCGCGTGAGCTCCGAGAAGATAATCACCGTGACCCAGGTGGCCGCGGCATTCATCCCCAGGCCGGAGAGCAGCCCCAGGTAGATGGCGCCGGGGAACATGAGCAAGCCGCAGAAGATGGCGCCGGCCACGGCCGTCCACGTGAAACCTTCTCCAAAGGTGGCGGGCACCTCCAGCAGGTCCCGGTAGGTGGCCAGCTCTTCATCCACAACCAGGTGCGGTTTGCTGTTGCCGTTGTCTTGTGTTTCAGCCATTTCGATGGTTGTCGGTTATTGGGGTGCCCGGAGTTGGACTTGTCGGACTTGTCGGACCTCGTGACTGTCCACTGTTCACTGGCTCAGGTGCTAACATCTCGCGGCCGCGCTCGAACAACCGGTCGCGGTCTTCGCCGGCCACATCGCGCCAGGTGAGGAAGCGCTTGCGCAGCAGCCCGATAAACGCATGACAGCAACGTTCCCACGACTCGTGGTCGCCGCTGGTGCGCGTCATCACGACGGTGGCCACATTGTCGCCGGTATCCGGAAGATGACGCACTAGCAGTTCCACATCCTGGCTGACCCCGAGGTCATAGGGCCGCAACCACGTCATGGCGCGGACGTATGCCGCGGCACGGTCGTGCGTGTCGGCCTTGATGCCACATGTCGGTTTATCGCAGAAAAAGGCGCCGTTGGAGCCTTCGCCGTAGTCTTCGAACCAATCCTGGAAATAGGGCACGATGGCGATGCGATCGCGCCGATTGAAGGTGAACGGCAAATCGAATTCCATGGCGTCGCCCGCGGCTGTCCGGCGTTCCCGAGTCATCAGTTCGGCCGGGGCGGCGAGGCGCGCCGCCATGCGCGCGGGAAATATACTGGACGCGAGAACGGCGGCCATGATGACGACCGTCACGATCAGGCTGGACATGGAGGAATAATTCGGCGTCAACCCCGCGGTCATCCCCATTGCCTGCAGCGCGACGCCGGTCCCTTGGGCCAGCAGGTAACCGCCGACTGCACCGGTGACGGCGTAGACGAATGCCTCGGCAGTGAAGAGCGCACGGATGTGCGCCGGCGACAGGCCGATGGCGTTGAACACGTAGAGCTCGTCGCGGCGCTCGTAGACGCTGCCGCGCATGGTGTTGAGCACCGTGAGCATGGCGATGACCAGCGGCAACAACAGTGCCAGCATCCCATCCACTGACTGTCGGCGGTATTTGCCACCATAAAAGGCAATGCCGTCGAGCCCGTAATACGCCGGCTGCCCGGTCCGCTCCAAGTGTGAATCGATCAGTGCCCGGGCCCCCGCGTAGTTCAAATCCTGGAAAGCGATGGCCACGGAGGCGGCGCGGCTCCGTTTCGGCATTGCCCGTACCGGTGTGATCACCACCGCCGACCCCGGCAGCCGATCGATGTTCTCCGGTACCGTGTCGGAGTAGTCCGAGATGCCCTTCGTGCCGTGGGCGAGGAGCCCGAGCACGTCCACCGGCAGCAGGGACTCGCCGTCGAGATCGAGGACGTCGGTGATGCGCTTGCCGTTGAAAATACCGCGGACCGCATAGGTGACACTGCCGATGGTGACCGCGGCCGTGCCGTTGAGGACATCGGCATCGTCGATCATCAGTTCATCCGCCAGCCGACGCGGCAGGAAACAGGACAACTCGTCATCACGTTCAAACCATCGCTGCAGCACCTCAAACGCTTTGGTTACAGGTGTGATTTCCGGCTCCAGACGGCTCAAACCAAGGTAGGCGTTGGCGCTGGCGGCACGGCGGCGGTCGCCCTGTTCACTGGCGACAACAAAGTCGGCACGCTGGACGACCTTGCCTTTTTTGATAGCGAAAATCCCGCCCCAGGCACGCTCGACAACGATATGGTCATTGCCGTACAGCTCCTGCATTGGGTTCAATGTTGCGCTCATGTCCCCGTAGTCCTGGTCCCGGACCAACAACCCCGCATACGGCGCCTTACCGACGGCGAACTCCATGTCCACGATATCCGTTGTTAGGGAGGTGAACGAGAGCATGACAAAAGTGGTGAGCACCAGCGTGCCCACCGTAATACCGGTACGCACCGGGCGCTTGCGCATGTGCTCGAGGCCGAGCAGGACCGCGGTCACGATCGTAGCGGTGCGGGATATGTCGGTGACCATTGCCTGTTGGCGGAGTTTCTGCTGCAGTTCCCCGATGTTGCTGCCGAAACGGTTGACGATAAAGGCCGTAATCGCCGCGGCGAGCACGAACGTGAGAAACCCAAGCAGGATCATGTACGGGCTGCGCACCAGTTCATAGGCCGGGTGCAGGATTCGCAAAGCCAGGAAGAAGACGATAAAGATGATGCCGTGGTAAAAAATCTGCCAGCGGATATCCGGGTGGCCGATGAGCAGTTTCTCGATGCAGATGGCAAACGGCACCGCCAGCATCAGGTAAAAGAGGATGCCCCAGATGGCGTCGGCGGTGTTGCGTCGGATCACCGGATGGATGTTTGAACTGTAGGCCAGTGACGCCAACGCCGCTTTTTTCCCGGCGACAATCCTGCCCGCGTCCTGCAAACGCCGGGCAGCCTCGGCATGTTCCACCGCTTTGCGGTTGTATCCAAGCACGAGTTCGTCCGCGATGTGGTAGCGCTCCTGCCGCCGTACTCGCTTCGAGTTCACCTGTGCCATGCTCAGTGCGGTATCGAATTCAATGTTGACAAGGCGCGGCGTGTCGGCAGCCAGGTAACCGTTCCCCGAGATTTCCGCGGTGTTTTCGCTGTCGGTGCCGTCGGCGGCACCCGCGGCGCCGAGAGCGAAGGCGCGGACCACGGTGATGTTCGGATTGTGCCGCGAGCCCTTCTTGAAGGTGAAGTACAACCGTGTCTCCGGCGGTACATAGCAGACGATGATTCCTGTCGATTTCTCGAAATGGTATTTTTGCGGCAGGGCCCCGGACTTGCTGTCAAGCATCCCGACGTCGGCATACGGCTTGGACGACTGCGGGTCCATCATGGGTACGAGCTGGACCGCCGCGGCCCGGAAGAGAACTGGTGTCGCCTCACTGTTCCGGTAATGGGCAAATTTAACAGCCGTGACGCTGAACGCTTTCTTGCTGCCGCTGTCCGGCTCCGACAGGGCCCAGACGATGTCGCCGCGGACCGGGTCGACGAGCGCGGCGTCCAGATCGACCTTGCGGTCGTGGTCATAGGTGATCGACCGCGGCCAGAAGCCTTCGAAGCGGAAGCGGCCGTCTGCATCCGCCTGCACGCACACTTCTTGTCCCATGCCCGGTACCGGCGCAAGAGCCCGGCTGATGCAAACCAGACCATAAGGCACCGGATGATCCGGCGTCAGGTTGTTGCCGACGCGGCTGACAATCCGGCCGCGGATCGCATGGGTCTGGCCGGCCACTGCGACCGGCACAATGTGACCGTGCCCGCGCGCCAACTGATTGACTGCGGCGGTCAGCAGCCGGGCCGTGATCGTGAGATTATCCAACGGGGACTGTTTCGACGCGGCTGGGTTACCGGCCGGGGTGAGGATGTTGTCCAGGGTGTCGAACGGCGTCCCCATTCGTTCCCGGGAATCGTCCAGGGTCACTATAGAAAAGGCCGTGTGTCCCGCCATCAGCATGGCCTTGGACTGGAAGTAGACCGTCGTGCCGTTCGGCTTGGGCGTGAACGAAAGCCCGAGCTCATCGCCCTCTCTGACCAGATTGCGAATCCGGGGAACGCGCTTTCTGTCGCGTACATAAACCGGAGACCTGGCCGCCTGGTCGAGGCCGATGCCGGCCTGGTGCAGTTGCGCCATGACTTCCGTATCGGCGGGCTGACACTGGGAAGCCAGTCTGGTGTCGCCACTGCTTATGAGCGCCAGTCGGTCGCTCTGCGCCGACAGATCGATGCCGAGAAACAGCAACTGCCGATACGCTGCGAGCGTCGCCGCCGTCGCCGCCCGGCCTTCGGCTTCCTCCAACTGGCGGCGCAGCCGTATCACCCTGCCGGCGGCGGCAGCCGGTACCCGCGCCGGCAGCGATTTCTTCTCCAGCTCAGCGCCCCAAGCCGACTTGAGCGTGAACAATGGCGACGCCAACATGGCCAGGATCTGCCGCTGCCGTTTGCGCGCATCGTTGTAAACGGCAAAAGCAGCGGTTTCGCTGCCGTCGCTGTTGCGAACGGCGAGGTTGTTGCGTACCCAGGTGAGCCGCGCTTGCGTGACCGATTCTATTGCGGCCAGCAAATCGGCGTCGAGCACCCGGTGAACGATCTCCGTAAACTTCTCGCGTAATATACCGTCGCGGCCTGACCAGAATGCCTGCTCGGCTGCAGCCTCGCGGATGTTCCAATATTGCCTTTCACGGGTGATCGCCGCCACCCTTTCGGCGACCGCCAAGCGGTCACGGGCGTCCGTGGCACTGCCGCGGGCGGCTTCCAGCGCCTCGTCACGCCGGTCGCGGTTGCCGACGGCGGCCGCAAATTCGCGGATCCCCGCGAGAGCCTGGCCATGGCCGGCAGTTGCGACGATCACCACGGCGCGCTTCAACGCCGCCCGGTCGGCAACCAGTTGCCGGGCCGCTGCCAGGACGGCGGCCATGCCGGCCGCCTGCTCCGCTCCCGGGGCCAGGTCCGGAGTATAGCTGTAGGCGTCGTAAAACGTCCCGATGACCACGGCCTCGGTCGCTTCGAGAACGTCGAGGATACCGATAACATTGCGTACCGGACGGGCACCGTAATCGACTCGTGCCGTCACCGTGATCTCGCGTCCCTTCAGGGCGAGGGCATCGCCGGTCACCAGGAATCGGGGCACGTTCAACGACACGTTAAGGTTGTGGGGCCAGTTGGCAGTTGGCAGGCGACGGCCGTCGTCGTGGTAGAGTACAGCCGCCACTCCCATACCGGCCACCGTATACCAGGACGTGCCCAGGGGAAGCATGACGATCTGATTCTCAAGATCGACGCCTTCAAACTCCCGGGCCAGGCCTTTGTCGCCCACGTACACGGTGCCGCTGAGCCCATCGGGCGGCGTTGTTGCGGTGCGGAATCGGTTCGGCACAAGCGGCGCGATGCCGATGCCGTCGATCTCGTTGCCGCGGTTATCGAGGATGCGCGCGAAACGGGTCGCCGGCACAGTCGTGCGGAACGGCTGACTGATGACCGTGTAACCGGCAGCACGCAGTTCGTCCGCAACGAACTCGGCCGCGGCATCACACCCCGGCGTCGCGGTGAAGCGACTCGGGCCGGCGCAGAGCTGTGACAGGTCCTGCCGCAGCGACTCGGGATTCACGGCGGCAATGATGCGGCGATAGTCCGGGAATTCGGCCGCGGTTAACGGCAGCAGCTTTGCCTGGGGCGCGGCGGCGCGATTGAAGACGACCAGCGCCGCCAGGCACGTGACCGCTATGGCGACGGTCAAGATTAGGTTGGGAAGGATGCGAGTCATTTTTGTTTAAGGTCGAAGAGTCGGAAAGAGTCCTCCCCTTGCCTTAAGATGAGATCTGAGAGACGCGATTCCACCGGAAATGCGTTTCGCCTTGTCTCGGCGCTCTGTAGCGACGGATGCCGTGATGGAACGTAAATCTTCGGGTGAGTAGTACATGCTCTGCACTTCACCGGCTGATCCCTTGGCGATATCCAGAAAACTTGCGAATTTTGCGTCCGTGGATCACTCGAAGCCTTCGGTGATGTTGTTCATGATTGTTACACCGGCCGTCTGGATTTGTCCGGTGAACCCATAGTCTCGGCACGCGGGTGTTCCCGCTCCAAAATCCTGGCAGATCAACTTGACGAGTTCTCTCGCTTGCTACCAGATCCACAGATCCTCGAACGATTTCACGTCAGACTCAGCCATTTCCAATCCATCGCTTTGCGTTTCGCCATAGTCCATCTTCGTGCCTCCTCTGTTCGATTTTCTGATCATTTAGGTGTTCGGCTCCCGCCCCTTCCACATTCGCCCCTTTCGACCTTCGTCTCTTCGCCTGTCGACCTTCGACTCTTCGACCTCCCCCTTCCCTACGGCAACTTGACAAAGACCTCCTGCACGCCATGGGAATAGAGAGCTATGGCAATCACGTCCCACAGCAGCATCCCCGCAAGAGCGCCGCACAATATACCTGCGAAAAAGGGCCCCAGTTGCTCCCGCACCAGCCGCGGGCCGCCGATTTTCAGCGCCACTGCCTTGATCACCAGCGCCGTGAGCAGCGATCCCCAACACATATATATGAAATAAGAATTGGCTAGGATAAACGCGACCGGGTGCAGCCAGAAGCCGACGAACGCCATGCGCAGCCAGGTGAGCAGGAACGTCACCGCGGCGCCGAAACCGACTCCGGCGAGCTGCCAGACGGGATACGGCTTGTCTTGCGCCAATCCCTCTCGTGCCGCTAATGCCTGCGCATCCGCATCCACGACGGCGCTGTGCAAGCCGCCGAAATACCAGCCCTGGTTCAGGCTCCAGTTGCGCATCTGCTCGACGTTCTCGCCGCCCACTCCGTATGCCCAAACGAGCATGACGTAACCGCCGAGGAGGACGCCACCAAAGGCACCGAGGATCAGGGCCCAGCTGATGTGCCGGGGTCGGGCGTTGAACGTTTTGCCGAGTTGCAGCATTTCAACCTGAGTCGGCGCCATCATCAGGAACTGGGCCACGGCCATGAAACCGCCGGCCGCAAAGGCAAGCAGCATGGTCTGCGTACCGAACACCGGCAGGCCGCCGAGCAGGAAGAAAATCAGGTACGGCTGATAGGGTGTGAAGTATGTCAAGGGAGCGCCGACTTCGGTACGGATACGGGATGCGGAAATGCCGCACACAATTAGAAAGCCGAAGAAGACAAGGGCGCTGCCGATTCCCAGCCCCGTCATGCCACCCCAGACCCCGAAAAAGACGAACGCCCCGACAATGAGCAGGGCCGCGGTGCGATAGCTCATCCCTTCCCCGGTGTCATCGACGGAAACGTCGCGCCCGATTATTTTGCGGCCGACGGCAGCGAGATGCCGGCGCGAGACCCAGAACACGACGATTACCAGGGCGATGAACGAACCGATATGCTGTTCATGATTGAACGGATAGCGATCATGGACTTCCTTCCACCCGAATTTCATCCCAAAGTAGAATGGCACTTTACAAACCCAGAAGAACACAATGATGCTCAAAAGCATGTGCAGGTCGATGTAGAAGGCGATGGCGGTGATCACCAGGACAATTTCGAATCTGCCATCGTAAAACCCTCTCAGATATGCTTTCCACTCCGGTTGGTGAATGTACTCGTCGACGTTGACGAGCACGGTCGGATCCGGCAGCCCCGGGATGTAGAATGCCAGGCCCTGGAGCAGGCAGTAGAGCAGCGCCACGCCAAGCCCGATACGGAACATTCGATGACCATACAACGGCCGGATGACACGGCCGTTTTCGCGGGCCTCTTCCAGCAGCAGCCGCGGCACAATGACCAGCGGAAATGTGAACCGTTCATTGTCGGCCCATTGTCGGCGGAAAATGACGCTGATACCGAGCAGACACAGAAAGATCGCAACCACGATCGACAGCCAGTAAAACAGTGGCCGCAACCATTGCCGGTAGGGGATATAACCCTTGACAACATACCACAGTCCCGACGGTGACAAGAGAGTGTCGGGCCGTACCAGGAGGCCGTCGCGATCGTTGTCGGCGAGGCGCTCGAGATCGCCGGCCCGGACTTCCCGGCTGCCTTTTCGCAGCCGCCGTACGGCCTCGTTGTTGAAGAACACGATGTCCGTAAGTGCCGCCCGCCCGACGCCCTCGAGGGTGAACACCAACTCGACATGATCACGGACATCCCGAGGTATCGTCACGTACGGTTCGCCGGTGCGCATGAACCCGCCGATGGCGGAGAAGGTAGCCGGCGTGTCGCGTTTTATCGTGGCCACCGGCACGTCGCCGCCGCCATCAGTCCGGAGCTCGACGGTGAGCCGCGATTGTACGCCCATGTCGTCGCAGCGGCTCAGAAAGCTGACGTAGTAGTTTTCGCCCGGCACGATCTGTTCCCGGCCACCAGCGGTCAGTCGCCGGACCCGCAGCCGCAGCCGGGTAACGGGTGGTTCGCCGACCGGCGCTGATTTATTGATCAGTTCCACAGCTGCGGTGGCGCCCACCGGGGAGTCGTCGGCTTGAATGACCCGTGCGCCCGTTGCGGGTTCGACAACGATGTCGGGACCGAGTCCGTTGTCGAAGCGGCGGTCGGCAATCAGATGGTCGCCATGGGGCCAGAGTTTGTCGGAGTAACTGTCGACCAGCAAATGGTAATTCTTGTTTTCCGGGATGGCGATGACCAGGCCGATGAAGCGGTGCCACATGCCTTGGGTCATGAACGGGGCTGATGTGACGAGCATGGTGTAGATGACAATCAGTTCCCCGCTTTCCAGGCGTAAACAAGGGCGCAGTCGGGCGACAGCGGCGCCGATGACCAACACCCCGAGAAAGACACCGACGGCGCCGGCCGGTGGGCTGTTTTCCACCAGGATCGACCATCCCGGCAGGACAATCTCGTGGATGTGCACCCACATCGCCAGGATCAGCATGGCGGCGATGCCAATCAACCCGGCGCGGAAGGTGAGGGTTCGGGGTGTCTTATCGTCTGGCTTGTCAGGCATGGTAGTGGAAATCTGGGTGCCAGTGTCGTGTCACGTGAATAATGGCGAGTTAACGAGAGCGATTTTTGATACTCAGGTGCGTTGACTTGGGCAAGTCGATGCTCTCGTCCCGCATGCGGGACGTAAAAAGCGTCCGTCAGCTGGCGGATTTCCTGTCTTCTGTGCCTGGGCGACGTTAGCGGTGTTGGGAGCAGGTCACACTACGCCCCGGCACCGCTGCCTTCCCCAGATCACAAAATACAGGCAATTAACCCGTCATTATTTGCGTGACACGATAATAGCCTGGGTTTTCCATAACCGCCGTTACGAGAGTGCGCAGCTTGCGTCATGTCGGCGCGTTATCGTGTTTTCGACCGGGATGGCGTATCGAGAGATACGCCGTAGTCGGCGGAAACGCCATAGCGCGTTGATATGATGTGAGATACGTGCTCGCAGTGAAGGCTTACGAAAAATCCTGACCAGTGTATTCAGCCCTGTGAAGGCGCGATAAGATAGTACCGGGGGGTGGACAGTCCAACGGCAGGAGCGGTTGCCGTCCTTGCTTTCGCCAAACTCTGGTGGTACTCTTCTGTCCTTGCCGTTCTCTTAGTCGATAAGTGGCGAATGCGGGCGCTG
>Ga0310123_10002692_pt1 | contig 14005 bp, 7 predicted proteins | sample CB6_AW_1057_MG_FD_203505 | JGI IMG/M metagenome (GOLD analysis project Ga0310123, IMG submission 203505) | Marine microbial communities from Western Arctic Ocean, Canada - CB6_AW_1057 | ecosystem: Environmental > Aquatic > Marine > Oceanic | place: Canada: Western Arctic Ocean | collected... | reverse complement strand
ATGGATTCTCTGGATGCTGAATCAGCGTGACTTGCCCAGCATCCGAGAAGAATTGTGCAAAATCAAGCGGCTGAGATCAGTGAATACGGCGAGACGCAAGTAGGGAATGGGACTGCAGAAAAAGTTTGGCTGAGTATTTTAACCTTTCGCGCTCAGAAAAAGACCGAATTACGGAACAGCGGTAGGATCTGCCAAAAACGTGAGAACTCTCGGTCCCATAAACCTGACTTCCTCGATCGCCGAACCGTATTAACAAGAAACTTGCTGCTTTGCCAAATCGCCAAACAGCTCGGGCCGCCGAGTCCGAAGTGTATAGTTAGGATGGCCACGCGCTTCAGCTAATAAACCCGAGTCGAGATCACAGACGATCATCTCGTCACGAATTCGTTCAGTCTGGGCATGATGGATGATGTCGCCGTTGGGGGCGATGATCATTGCACCGCCAGGGTGATGCGGCTGATTCATGTGGTCGCGAGGAAGCGAATCCACATAGCCCGCCCGGCCTGCCTGGTCGGCGAACACACAGAAACAGGCATTTTCGCGAGCACGCATTCGGTAGACTGAAAAGTAGTCGAAGACCTGCTGCCGGGCCGCTGCCTCCGATTCCGGCGTCTCATTCCACCGCCCCTGCCGAGCTGCGTGCGGCATAAGAATCACGTCGGCACCGTTAAGGGCAACCAATCTTGCGATCTCTGGAAACTGATTGTCGTAACAGATCACAATACCAACCTTGCACTTGCCGATGTCGACTACGTTGATTTCACGCCCACCCTTATAGAAAAAGGACTCATCGCGTGACATATGCAACTTGCGTTGCTTGCCAAGGTAACCGTCCGGCCCGACCAGTACCTGGGTGTTATAGACGATGTCGTTTTCCTTCTCACTCAATCCCGCCGAGAGCGTGAAACCGAATCGCCGCGCCAAGTCCGCTAGATGCTCGACACTCGGTCCGTTCGGAACAGGTTCGGCGATCTCCCACGTATTGGGCGTACAATGTCCATGAACAACCAACTCTGGAAACAGAACGAGTTCGGCGTTCTTGATAGCTGCTTGTTCACAAAACTCAGAAATGCGATTCAAGGTTTGCTCGCGCATTCCGAGTTTGCTATTCATACTGACGGCAGCGACACGGATTGTTTGCATCGTCTGGATCCTCTAGTTTTTAGATTCGGATGCAGCATCCTCGATGCTACCGTGTTCCGCTGAGAACCAGAACCCATCCGAACCCAGATATCGAAAAGCATTGAAACAGAGTTCATGAAAAAAGGAAATCAACTCACATTCCAGACCGTGATAATAGGAATACCGGTCGATATCAGTGAAGCAGGTCTATTGCAGAACGCAAATGGCAAGTTGGGCAGGCCAGTCAATGATCTGAGAGCGGAAAAGTTCTAACCGGGTTTGATTGCCTCGTTTCATCTTTCCTAACACCCCTCCTCAGGGTTGTTAAAAACACTTAATTCGTCCTCAGCACGACGGCTGCCAGCCTTCTCGGTATGCGATGCGCCGAATCCATCGCGAGAACTCTGCACCTTTTCTGCGAATGGAGCCGAAGGTAAGACGTTGTTGAGTCGTTGTTCACGGCGACTAACCAACGCAGCCACAGTTCATTGGGCTACCGTCCTCCGGCTCCCGAAGCGATTCAGCCATGGCCCAACTCGGCATGACGCAGCTTGCCGAACGAGAATCTCCTCAAGAGAAATGATATGCTGAACCTAAATTAAAAAATGATACCGTCCGTGGGGGCAGGTCAATAGGACAGCAGTAGCACAGGCAATGAAAGAACGGATTCGAGTCGTCCTTACATCAGAATCCGTGATTTGCGAGGTACCACTTGAACGCAACTATGTTTTTCGAACATTGGTGACACGTTAAGCAACCGAACCAAAGTTGGGGACTGGCATGGTTTTTGGCGAACGAATTCTGTCAGAGATTTTACTCTTCTCACGGAATCTCTCCGCATGTCATTAAATACGAGGGGCTAGGATACTACGGCATCGATTTAAACCAGATCGCATGCAAAATTGGGAGAATGAATGAGGAGGCTTTGGGCCGACTGACCATGGGCGGTGACGTAGAAAACTGGCGTCGTGGAGGACCGGGAGATCATGGATTACCCGCAATAGAGATGTGTTCGAAGGGCGTTTCAACAGAGAAGATCGTTACAGATGCCATTCGACATATGGAAATAGATCCCATTCCCGCTCAGTCCCATCTCGGGTGTCGGCATCAAAGATGGGGAGCCTCATATGCGTTAGCCTTCGAAATATCGACGATCTTGACGTTACGACACGGCAATCCCGATCTACAGATTTGGAATCATCCGTTAATGACAAAGAACGCCTTGAATGGGATTGATCTACTTTCATCAATGAAGGAACACCCGGGCGGTTTTATTTTTTGTCACGATCAGAAAGAAGTCGTACTCACAGGCGATGGTCGATTGCTTGATGGTTCAGAGAGAAACTTGTGGAATAACTATATGAAAGGAGAGTCGGTGAATTCGCTCGCTGATCTTCTGTGGGATGTAATTCTCTGAATGTCGGTCGCCCGAGACTGTTTCCGAGGTGTTCACATCACGTTTCTGGGACAAGGGAGCCATCGACTGCGTGCTAAAAGAGCCGATGCGAATTATCAGCCAACAAGGACTTGATTGACGAAGGGACGGTGCAAGACAAGTAACTGGAAAGAATTATGGCTCTTCGAGAATTTATGAGTGCGACTATAAATGATGGCTATTCAACCATTTCCGTCAACTCGGTGATGGGCCTCGTTTGCCGAGCTGGAGCTGAGGTCTGGAAATACAGTAGTTTTCGCTGCGCGCTCATAAATCCTCGAAGAACCGATTTTCAAACGTGATGCCCGAATCTCGACGTTGACGACTGCCAGGCGAGTCAAGCAGTCAAAAACTTAGTCGAACAGAGTTCTGGTGACGAGAAGATCGCTATAATTAACTCTGCACAGCCACACTCTCCGACAAAGGCGGTCACGACGATGCCCCATCGATTCAAAGCGCGCCTTGCTGCATGTGAACACCTTTACGGCACAATGATAACATTACCAACACCCACCACAGCCGAGATTCTTGCCGACGTCGGGTTCGATTGGTTCTTCATCGATGGTGAGCACGGCCAGCTGGGCACCAGGGAGATCCTGTCAATTCTTCAAACCGTCGGCGACAAAGTGGCATGCATTGTCCGCGTACCCGAAGCGGCTGAAGTACCAATCAAGAAAGTCCTCGATTTGGGAGCCGCTGGAATCATCGTTCCGCAAGTAAACACAGCAGAACAGGCTGCGGATGTTGTCCGCTGGGCCAAGTACTCACCGATTGGTTCGCGTGGTGTCGGGCTGGCGAGAGCCCACGGCTACGGTGCGCGTTTCGCTAAATACATCGACACTGCGAATGATGAAACGGTAGTCGTTGTTCAAGCCGAACATGCGACCGCTGTCGAAAACATCGAGTCGATCGTCGAAGTGCCGGGAATCGATGCGATTCAGCTCGGACCTTACGACCTTTCCGCAAGCATGGGGCGGATGGGGCGGATAGACGACCCCAAAGTTGTTGAGGCGATCGACCGTATCTTGTCGGTCAGCAAAGCAGTCGGATTGCCAGTTGGTTGCTTCGGTGTAACGGCGAGCGCAATTCGATCCGATATCGAGCGTGGCTGTACATTGATCACCGTCGGAGTCGATGCGATGATTCTCAGCAACGCGGCTGAACATGTTCTGTCTGAGGTTAATGCACAACGCACTAGAGCGGCAAGGCCACCGGTTTCCTAAAACGTTCCGTTACTCGCGATCGCCTCGCCGTATCCTTAGCGGCATCCCAAAGTCGTCGTTCGGTTTCTGAGTGGTTATTTGCCATGTTGCTTCGCCAATTCCGTTGGACAGATCCGAGTCATCCTTCAATGTGCGGCCTGCTTGTTCCCTAAGAGCAACAAGTAGACTACGATTTCGCAGAATTGCGAACAAGCAGATGGCGTTTCATGACCAATTTTTGACAACGAATCCGAGAATTCAAAAAACTGGGGAGGGGCTGGACGCTACGCCAACATGTACTCAAGGTCGGCGTTGGCTTCACGTACATGAGCAAGGTCGAGACCGGACGCCTTGACTTTTCATCTATTCAGAAACGCATGTTCGGGTAGGGGCGGTCTTGCGGTTCAAGGAATGATCTCACTTCTCCCGAATTTCGAAGCATGGCTCGGTACTGAATCAGATGCAGAGGGAGTAAAGAAGAACGTTTCATCCCGATGAGACGTTCTGGAATAGTGGATCGACGGCGGTCGAAGAATTCGAAGCAGTGATCGGCGAAGACAAGACAGATGAAATTCGGCTTTCGGAAACCGTCGCTAAAGAAACGAATAGCGGCCCGGACATCTTGGAAGCGTGCTGCCCGCCACCGCCTCAGGTTTAAGGCACCGAGAGGATGGGGGGTGGCTGACGAATCCGAGGAAAGCGGCATACAACCGGATTTACAACAGGACCACGAAAGGCTGCTTGGTCGTCGTCGTTCCGCTCCTCGGGTCGCTGTTTGGTTTCGTCTGGCTCTTATACCTCACTTGATTTGAGCCCCCTGACCTGCCAGCACAGCGTCTCACAGCCCCGTGGAGACGTTCTGTATCTGCGACTCCGTGCATGAAGTGGCGAGAACTTGCGCTGAGAGCTCCTGCACATCGCAGCAAACAGCGGAGTCAATTGTAGAAGTTGAGAAACTCCGGCAGAACGATGCGTTTCGGTGAAGATTTGTCGTAGATGATTACCACTGCTTCGCCTGAGTTCGCTAAGGAATTGGCGGCACCGAGGTGCGAGCTACTGAGGAGTTGAAAGTAGCGGGCAGTTTGTTGTTTGTTTTCAATATTAAACAGAACTTCAATCTTGTACGCCTTTCGGTCATTGCTGTAATTCCCCGTCGGAACACGATCTATCTGGGAAATGTCGGTTAATGGCTCCACATTGCATTCCCTATGGGCGTAAATTGTCTCGCGCCTTCCCGGCTGCTATCGTATCACAATTGATCCAGCAGAATGCAAGCGACGACGCAACCCTACGAGAGACTCCGTCATGAAATACGGATTGTTGGCACTCCTTATTGCATTGTCTGCTTCGTGTAATACGGTTCAGGCAGCAGATCCCGACATCAAAGTGCTTCGCAAAAAGGCGGCGCAGCGCAAACGCCGGGTGGTCGTGCACTCCGACGGTTATCCGATGAATCCCGGACACCGAGGATTGTTCGAGCCCGATGCACCGCCCTCCGTGTTTCCGCAGCTTTCCGGCACACAAACAGATGCCTGCACGTATTCGCTGGTCCATCAGTTTCCCATCGCCCGGCTCTATCGGTCGAAAGTGGCCCAGGAGTGGCCGCCGGGAATCATTCAAAAAATGTACGGCAACGGACCTGATGGCCTGGACGCCTACATCAACCTCTGTCGCAAGAACAACTTCGAGGCCTTCTGGGCGATGCGCATGAATGACACACACGATGCGTCCGACGGCCCTCACGGTCGGATGCGTTGGAACAGCAATCGTTGGAAGCAGGCTCACCAGGAATACTTGGTCGCGAAACGCGGCACACCCACGCCGCATGGCCAGTGGAGCGCGCTCGACTACGCACGCCCAGAGGTCAGGGAAAAGGTGTTTCGCATGCTCGAAGAAGTCTGCCGGAACTATGCGATCGACGGCCTACTGCTCGACTTCTTTCGGCATCTCCCCATGTTTAAGACGACCGTCATGGGAGGCGAAGCCACGGTGGAAGAGGTTGAAATGTTAACGGAACTGTTTCGGCGGATTCGTGGAATGGCCGACGAGATCGGTGCCAAACGGGGTCGTCCCATTCTGCTCGCAATCCGCGCGCCGGATTCGCTCGAATACAACAAAGCACTCGGGCTGGACGTCGAGCAGTGGATGAAGGAAGACTTGATCGACATTTGGATTGCCACCGGGTACTTCCGACTCCAGGAGTGGTCGCAAACCGTCGCTAGCGGCCACAAACATGGCGTCCAAGTCTGGGCGTCGATGGACGAATCACGGATCGTCAATCGCGACGACCGTAATTCCCTGGAAATCTATCGCGGCCGAATCATGAACGCTTGGAACGCGGGCGTGGATGCGATCTGGCTGTTCAACTTCTTCTACGGACCGGCCGATCCTCAATTCAAGTTGCTTCGCGAAGCCGGTGATCCAAACTTGTTGGCTTGGAAAGACAAGACCTACGTCGCGGAGGCCAGAGGACGGAGCGGAGCGGGGCGCTATCTCAAGAACGGTGATCGCTTTTTCACGCGGCCGCGCACTTTTTCGCCGGCACACCCGGCAACGCTAAAGCCAAATGAATCGGCAACGATCAGTCTTGTCGTTGGAGGCGACGTCGCATCGGTCGATAAGAAAGGCGATACGGTACAGGTAACGCTCCGCATTCAAGCCAGCCCCGGCAACGGCCGGGACGACTTGATCGTTCGCTTCAACGATCAAGTGCTGAAAAACGAACGCCACGCCGGCAACTGGGTCGCGTACGACCTGCGGCCCGTGATCGTGAAGAAAGGGCCGAATCGAGTGGTCATTGCACGTGGCACCGGCGCGCGCCGCGACCCAGTCCTCCGCGACCTGCAATTGTCGATTCGTAATGTGGCTGGGTCAGCCTACAGCCTGAGCGTCACCGTCACGTCCGAGCTCCCTGCGGCACCCGTGCCGCTCGATCCGATGGTCGACTTCGGACAGGCACTCACTTCGGCCGGCGCCGCCGGTGTTCTCGACCCCAACAGCATCGAAGTCCGTAATGCGGCGACTGGCGAAGTCGTCCCGCACTCACTCGGCCAAGGGTTTCGCTATGGCGACAAGGGCCGGGTACGCTGGGTGACCGCGCAGCAGACGCGCACGGCCTACGAGATCCGATTTCGATCCGCGGCGAAGCGTCCGGCACTCGCGCCGCAACCCTTCACTCCGATGATCGGCGTGGGCGATCTGATCCGCTACAACGCCGGCGCGCCACGGCCTTCCACGCTGCGATGGCCCAGTCGCTTGGTCGATCTGACGGGCGACGGCCGTCTCGACCTCGTGGGCACGCTGCCACACTACTACGCGCCCCGCTCGCGCCTCGGCGGGATCGTCTGCTATCCGCAGGTTGGCTCGGACGAGGCATTTGAGTTCGGCGACATGGTGCGGCTACGTTACAAGGAGCGGTCGGCCGCCACGGAGTACAAGCACTTTATTGGGCCGTACCTGGTGGCCGATGTCGCCGACGTCAACCGCGACGGCCGACCTGACTTGATCTACACCACGACGCTCCGCACCACGCGGTTTCATCCCGACAGGTCCATCCACAAGTACGCCCACATCTACCTCAACAGCGGCCAGCGGGACGCGGGTGGGATGCCCGTGTTCGTTTTTGATCGTAAGTTTCCGCTGCCCGCTGATCCGGAGGCCGCGGATTCGGACGGTCACTGGTGGGGCCCGGTTCGAATCGTCGACCTCAACAACGATGGTGCGCTCGATCTCGTCGTCGGGCGCATGTTCACCGACACGGCTTCACTCAAGCCAGACACCACCTGCCACTACCTGCGGAACATGAACCCGCAGGGCTGGCCGATGCGACTGGCTAAGCCGGTCAAAGTTGACGCCGGCCGCCGGGCCTGTTTCTACGACGTCGATGGCGATGGGCGGCTCGACGCCGTCGGCCTGACTCGCGATCCCGACGCCGAAACCGCGTATCGAGGCAACCTGGTCACATGGCGGAAGAGTCTTGGCGGAGATCCCCCGCGTTTTGGTCCGGCCCGTAACTTCGCCGGTCACGATCTGCGCCATTGTACGTTCGTCTCGGCGGTCGACACCAAACAGCGACGCGGCCTCCTCGTCAACGACAAACGCAACCTCGGTGTGTCGTTTCTCGAACAGCCGCAGCGCGGCGTGCTACGGTTTCGCCGCCGGGTCATCGTCAGCCGATCAGCAGATGTGGTCGCAGGAGACCAGGCGTCGCCGTTTCCCTGCGATTGGGAAGGAGACGACGACTGGGACCTGGTCGTTGGCGGTGGCAACGGCTGGCCCCAGGTCATCATCAACGAGGGGACGAACGAGCGGCCGATGTTCGCCCGCCCGCGGCAGATCCTGTCGGAAGGACGTCCGATCCGAATCTTCATGAGCCAGGTGTTTCCGGGTATCAAGGGCTACGGCCATGACATGGGCTACCCGTTCCCTTCGTACGTTGACTGGGACGAAGACGGGCTGCCCGACCTGATGCTGCCAAACATCACCAACCGTGTATTCTGGTATAAGAACATTGGAACGCGGCAGAAACCGAAGTTCGGTCCGCGGCGACAGGTCCTGGTCGAGGGGTATCCGGAGACATCCGAAACGCTCCGCGCGACCGCGAAACTGCTGGGAGCTATCACCGGGAAGTGGAACAAGCGGATGCTCGATCCGAATTCGCCGTTCGGCTGGCGCGCCCGCGCGGGGTTTGGCGACTTCAACGGCGACGGCCTGATGGACATGGTTCACGCCGATGGCAGAACTCGGAACTCAAGTGGCTACGCCGACGTTTACGCACTATTCGTCCAGTATCGCGACGGTCAGGGACGGCTGCGCTTACGCCGAGACCGCGTGATCACGCTTCCTGACGGCGAGCCTCTGAAGGGTCCCGGTGCTATCACGAGCCAGGCGATCCCAGCCGACTGGGACCAGGATGGACTGCTTGATTTGATCTGCCACTGGGGACCGACCAACACCCAGTGCCAACCGATATTCGTCCGCAACATTGGGACCAGGGCCGATCCGCGGTTTGATCACCCCAAGCCGCTTTCGCTCTGGGGCGATCGCCTTTTCAACCTGATGAAGCACGGTCCCTACTGGGCGATTCATGATTTCGATAGTGACGGGCGGCCCGACCTGCTGGCCGGTCTCTGTTATGGCAATTGCGCCTTTTACCGCCGCACGGCAATGGACATAGCCGCTCGGCCCACGTTCGAGATTGGGCGGGCCGCAGTGCTGGAACGTGCCGTGGTCAAGTAGCTCGACTCGCAGTTCGCCATGTTGGCTGTTGCCCGCGAAACGAGTTATCCCTCGTCAATGGAACAGCAGGTTGGGCTGCATGTCATCGAAACGTTGCGGCATCCGCGGACAATCGGCGTGTTGACCACGGTCGCCTCCGGCGAAGACGGGAGCCAACAAATCGTTTCATTCGGCTCGATTCAGATCGCTTAGAGCAAATTCAGAAAATCTTGTTGAACGCGAAGAAAGACAGAAACAGAGTGTTCAATGTATGGGATTTCATTGCCACTTCGGGACGATGAAAAACCCCAAGCCGACCGAACCAAAGACGATTCAGGATCATGAAAATCTCAACGTAACTCCCGAAACGACCTACCGTGAAATGGTCCTTCCTTGAGAAATGAACAAGGATGATCATGGCCTTTTTGCGTTATATCAGGGTAAGATCCAAACGTTCCCCACAGAATCCGTTACGGTCTAGAGATTGTGATTCAAAGCGTTCATCGCCGTGTTCGCGCAGCGGCGAAATGGTGGGGAGAGGATTTGCTGATCGGACTCGAGATCGGAACCATCATGCCCAGTCACAAAATGAGATGTTTGGCGACCCACGTGTGCTTGTTTTCCCTAATCGTCGCCGGCGCACTTGTCAGTTTGCAGCATTCACTTGCTGACGTCGTTCAAGTCCGCATCCGGAAGAACTTGATGATGCCCGTCCGAGACGGAGTTCGGTTGGCGACGGACGTGTATCTTCCCGACGGCGATCCCACACCATCCGGTCCTTTTCCGGCCATTCTGATCAGGACGCCTTATGATAAGACGGGGCTGGCCGAAACAGCGGAATTCTTCACCAAGTATGGTTATGCCGTGGTGACTCAGGATGTGCGCGGTCGATTTGCCTCGCAGGGCACGTTTTACATCTACACTAACGAGGGGCCGGACGGCTACGACGCCGTCGAATGGGTAGCGTCACGACCGTGGTGTAACGGCGACGTGGGAACGTATGGCGGTTCCTATCTGGCAGCGACGCAGAACGCACTGGCCGTGTTGTGTCCGCCACATTTGAGGACGATGTTCGTGATGGTTGGAACGTCGAACTACGTCGAAGATGGAGCCGGCCGCGGTGGGGCCTTCGCGCTCTTACACAATCTGACCTACGGATTCCGACTGGCGTACACAGGGAAAGAGGGACGCCACTACGACGCCGAAGAAGTCACCGACACTCCGGGGGGTCTGGCGCTGCAGCAGGCGTACAACAACCTCGCCAACTGGTTGTACGTCGCACCTTTGAAAGCCGATTCGCCGTTCCAGTGGGCGCCGTCGTACCAGAAGTGGTACACCGACTGGCGAGCCCATCCGACGTACGACGACTACTGGAAGCAGAACGGTTACAACTTCGAAGAGTATCATGAGCGGTACCCCGACATTCCTATCTGCTTTGTCGGCGGCTGGTACGACATCTTCAAACGCGGTACGTTGAAGAACTTCCAGGGACTCTCCGGCCACAAATCGTACACTCGGCTGCTGATGGGTCCGTGGACGCATTCCACCGGCACGACCTTCGCCGGTGACGTCAGCTTTGGTCCCCGGGCTAAGATGTCGATGAAGCATGAAGCTGCACGCTGGTTCGACCACTTTCTGAAGGGTAAGACCAACGGGATCGAGAAAGAGCCGCGGATCAAGTACTTTCTGATGGGTGCCGGAAACACTGTCAAAAACAAGGATGGACGACTGCAAAGCGGCGGTGTCTGGAAGACCGCGCAGAACTGGCCGCCGAACGGATTCCACGAACAACTCTTCTATCTGCACGGCGACGGTCGTCTGCCTACGAGTGTCTGCAAATCGGACGCGAGCAGCCTTTTCATGTACAATCCGCGACAGCCTGTCCCGACGATTGGTGGCAACATTGATTCGGGAAAACATCTCGTTCGCCGTGGGGCGCAGAATCAGGTGCAGCGACCCGGCGATTTGGCAACCGACCATCAGCGGCTCCCTCTCTCGTCGCGACCGGATGTCCTGACATTTCAAACGTCATCACTTAACCGCGACGTAGAGGTCACCGGGTCCCTGCGCGTGGTGCTGTGGGTTTCATCCAGCGCCAAAGATACGGACTTCACGGCGAAACTAATCGACGTCTATCCGCCCTCCAAAGATTATCCGGCCGGTTATGCTATGAACCTGGAAGATGGAATCGTGAGGATGCGCTTCCGCAACTCGCGAGAGCGCGAAGAACTGATGTCACCACGAACGGTTTACAGGGTCACAATCGATTTGTGGGCAACAGCTAATTTGTTTCTCAAGGGTCACAAGATCCGCTTGGATATTTCGAGCAGCAACTTCCCGATGTACGATGTCAACCCGAACACCGGCGAGTCGTTGGGGCAACACACGCACATGGTCAATGCGATGAACACTGTTTACCACGACCCCAATCGTACATCGTGTTTGGTCCTGCCGATTCGTTTCGATTCTTCCGGCGAATAAGGAAGGGGTCGCCACTTTCGTGAGATTGGACCGAAAGGGTTACAGACAGAACCCGAAGGATGCCGCACACCGATGAAAGAACTCGTGCGTTTGAAGACACCGCAGCGGACCAAGATTTTAGCGACCAGGGCGCTGCGGGCGATGAACGCCCAGAATGCGGAAACGGTCATCTGCCGAATAAGGCGCACTCCGGGACCGAATCAGTTCAGGAAATTCTGGACGAACTCGCGAATGACCCCGCATACATCGAAGCAGCACAGCATCAGGCGAGACTACGCGACGGGGCGGGCTGAAATCCAATTTTTCCTCCAAACTCTCGTGCGAAAAATGGACGCTCTGGGCGTGGTATCAGGCGCAACGCCGTGAAAATTCGCCCCCCCTATCCATCTTGCCCCGGCTGGCGTCTGGTGCAGCCTCCGGTGGAGACAGCCTTGATCCTCAAAATCGTCGAACAGATAGTGGCTTGTGCCCGTGTTCCCGCCAATCGGCGGGCTTTAATCTGGTCATGGTGTCGCACTTTCTCTCCGCCACCCGCCGCACTTCCTCTCCGACGTTTACAATCGGCCGGGCCGCTTGGATGTGATAGTGCATCGATACTTCCGCTTTGCCAACAACTTATCCTGTAGAGGCGCGTAGCAAAGACCGCGACGGCCGCGGTGGTCAATGTCCCCATGAATCAACCATTCTGATCACAGTCTGTTCCGTGACCAGGATGATCAAGCGCGGCTTGCTCAAATCATTCGCGGGTTGTCACTCAAGGATATCAGGTGCATCAGCATCCGGTGATTTCGCCTTCACATCCGCTTGAAGCCATGCATGTTCCCGAACAAATGCGCGTCGATGCATGTCAATCGAGGCCTCATCAAAATGATCGGGTTCTGAAATTTCGAATCAGTTTTAGGTCCGATGATCACCGATCGGACGCACACTTACTCCGCACTAGCGCCTTGTATGCAGTAAAGCGTTTCCCGACGCTGGTCGCCAACGACATCAGCAACTCGTAGGAAGATTTGTCCACTACAGATGGTCGGCGTCGCGAAGGCCATGGTCCCCAGTTGGTTTTTCGCCACTAACTCGAATTGCCTTGGGGTCGCCCGATAGACCCAGGTCGTTCCTAGCTCGTTCGACAGGTAGATCCTGCCGTCCGAGAGGATCGGTGAAGCACTGATCGGTCCACGCAGCCGTTTCCGCCACAGCTGCTCTCCGGTCCGAGATTTCCAGCAGAAGGCGATGCCCGAATCGTTGACGGCATAGACATGCCCGTCTTGCACCAGCATCGACTGCTCGTAGATCCGCTGGTTGTTCTTCCAGACGATCTCGCCCGACCCGTCGGCCCTGACGCAGGCCATTCCGTTTTCTGGAAAACCGCCGCCGGAAAAGACAAGGTCATCCTCCCAGATCAATGTTCCCGCCGTCTGCATGGTGATGGCAGGGGATGCCCACAGCAGCTTTCCGTCACGTGGGTCGTAGCCAGCCACGATCCGCAGGCCGGCAATCAGCAACTGGTCACGTCCCGCAACGTGTCCTACTATTGGAGAGGAGTAGTTGGACATCGCGGGACGCGGTGTCTTCCAAACTGGTTTGCCGGTTGCGCGATCGAGTGCCGTCAGCAGACTGCCGGTTTCGCAGTCGGAGACCACAATGACCGTCTTTCCGTAGAGGACCGGCGAGGCGGCATAGCCGTTCGAGTATTTTTTCTCTAGGAACGGGGAGGCCGTCCTCTGCCAGACCGTCTTACCCTGCATGTCAATAGCGGAAACCTGGATGCTGTCGTGGTTGCAGAAAACGGCAAACAGCAACCGGCCGTCACACGCGATGGAGCTGCTCGCGTGGGTGTTCTTGCGGTTCATCCTCTTCGGGAACTCCCCCCGGTTAATCTCTCGCGACCAAAGTAGCTTACCCGTTCCGCGATCGTAGCAGAGAACCGATTGAATCTGGTTCTGCTCATCCGCGGTTGCCAGCATGGCGCGGTTGCCGACGACAATGGGCGAAGAGTGACCCCGACCGGGCACGGACACCTTCCAGGCCACGTTCTTCGTCTCGCTCCATTGGGTTGGTGCCCCCTGCTCCGCTTCGGCTACGCCGTTGTAGTTTGGGCCTCGCCACCACGGCCAGTCGCCCAACCGTGCTTTGAGAATCTGAGCCTCGGCCATCGTGGTCACCAGGAATGCCGACAGAAAGCCTACAAGAACTGTTGAATCGTTCATGCGTAGTTCCCTGGTAGAAGACTCGTCGGCCAGTCGAAACACAGTTGATTGTAACGGGATACGCAATTCCCAACACCGATATGGTGTTTTCCGGCAGAGCTTGTGTGGGTAGTAGGACCGCCTCCATTGCTGCGTTGACACAGCATACGTGGATGCGGGCCAGGCCGGCGCACCCTCAGTTGAGAGATTTTGAACAATGGAAAAAACTAACAATCCGATCCCCGAAGCATTCCTACGCGCATGGGTGGAGGTCTTTATCGACATAGCCAAGCGACTCGACGCGGCCGACTCCATCGCTGTCGAGCGGGCGGTCTGAACCGCCGCTATTAGAGCTACGGAAC
>Ga0310123_10002691_pt1 | contig 14007 bp, 17 predicted proteins | sample CB6_AW_1057_MG_FD_203505 | JGI IMG/M metagenome (GOLD analysis project Ga0310123, IMG submission 203505) | Marine microbial communities from Western Arctic Ocean, Canada - CB6_AW_1057 | ecosystem: Environmental > Aquatic > Marine > Oceanic | place: Canada: Western Arctic Ocean | collected... | reverse complement strand
TCCTGGAATCTTGCTCGGACTTCCGAACAGAAGGTGCCGGGAACATATCCGGAACTTCCCATCCACCAGCCCATCCGTCAGACACCCCGATGAGACCACCTAAATCGATTCCATACGGGGTGCGTACTCTTCTCACCATGTGCTTGCTCCTTCCATCCTTGTGTATGACCCGTACCCGGGCCGTGACTCCTCTCGACTCATAGACGGGTCGAGGGTGGAAGCATAATAGCTAGCCTCGGATAAGTCTAGCCCACTTCCCGGTCCACTTCCCGGGTCCTCCGGGTCCATCTATAATCGTCGTGGGTCGAGGCTCGAAGCCGTGACCGGGATTACGAGGCATAAGAGGAGGAGGACGATGAGAACCGATAAGGAGATTGCCGGACTCAAGAAGAGGTTGGGTGAACGCATACGCAAGATCGATGGTTGCTGGGAGTGGGTCGGCACCACCTCCGCTTCAGGGTACGGGGTGCTGAACGTGAACGGGAAACGGGTGATGGCTCGCAGACTCTCTTATGAGTTACACATCGGGAGCCTAGGCAACCGCATCGTGCGGTCAGTGTGTAACAGTCCCGGTTGCGTGAACCCCAAGCATCTGATTCTGGGAGACCGTTTGAAGGGAGGAAGACCGTGAAGAAGGGAAGACGATATCCATGGGACGATTGGTTCAGCAAGAAGCAGTTCCGGCTGGTGAGAGGCAAGCAGTATACCTGCGAGCCGAATGTGATGGCCCAGCAGGTACGGAACGCAGCCCGATCACGTACAACCAAGGTCAGCATCCAGAGAGCCGGGGACATACTGCTGGTGACTAATTGGGGGGAAGATACTTGAACCTGTCATGTTGTTTCTGCAAGTCCGATATTGAACCGAATCAAGATCACAGCCCGCATCCGGTCATCGTGGATGAGGACTCCCGGTGCTGTACGATCTGTAACTACCAATTGGTCATCCCTCTCCGCATACTCCGCATGGGTCTATTGAAAGGACAAACCGAAGATGGTACACCCCTCCAAGGATAAGGGCAACAACTACGAACGTGAACTGGTGAACTCCGCAAAGGAGTTAGGGCTGAAGGCTGTGAGAGCCTATGCCAGCAATGGGAGGTCCCTGGGCCTGACGGAGGATGTGGACTGCCTCATCGGAGGCTACAAGGTTCAGGCCAAGCGGAGGAAGGCTGTTGCGGCTCATCTCATCCCCGGAGAGAACGTAGACTGCGTGGCGACAAGACCGGATCGAGGAGAGACCCTCATTGTGATGCGCTTCACCGATTGGCTGGACCTGATTCAACGAGCAGGAGAACCCGGTGACGAGTAAATATCAAGCGTTCAAGGAGCGATGGCAGGACTGCGACCGTTGTCCTCTGAGCGAGGTCCGGAACCAGGTGGTGTTGGCCCGGGGTCAGATACCGGCTGACGTGCTATTCATCGGTGAGGCTCCCGGTCACAGCGAAGATACGCTGGGCAAACCCTTCGTGGGTCCAGCCGGCAAGTTGCTTGATCGCCTGATTGAGACGGCCATACCCGGGAAGGTCCGGATGGCCTTCACGAATGTCGTGAGTTGTATCCCAAATGTAAAGACCTCATCCACCCGCATGGCTCACTACAAGGAGGACGGAAGGAATGTGAGTGAGCCGGATGAGGAGGCTATCAAGGCCTGTGCTCCCCGTCTGGAGGAGTTCATGGGGTTGTGTAGACCTAAGTTGGTGGTGTGCGTAGGTCTGATGGCTGAGAGGTGCGTGCCTCCCGGGGATGAGAAGAGGATTCGAGTGATCCACCCGGCAGCTATCCTCCGCATGGATGTATCCCAGCGGGGTCTTGCCGCCCAGCGGACCACCGACCAGATTGCTGAGGCTGTTTCCGAATTGAACCTGTAACAGAGGAGCGAGCAATGGTGAAGAAGAAGAAAGCAGCGTGCGTGTGGAGAGGTCCGGAGGAGGACGGCATCACCCAGTCACTCCTCTCTCGGTTCCTCGTGTGCCGTGAACGGTTCAGGCTACTCGTGGTTGAGGGACTCCGACCTGCGGATGATTTCAATCACCGGATCGAGTACGGGAACATGTGGCACCTGTGCGAGGAGAAACAAGCAGGAAAGGAAGAGTGGGAAGGACCTCTGAAAGATTACGCACGTGAGCTCATCTCCAAATACCCTCTCGCTCAGGAGCAGATCGAGAAGTGGTACAACGTCTGCAAGATCCAGTTTCCGATCTATGTCACCTACTGGTCCAAGAACCCGGATGAGAAGAGTCGGACACCTCTGGTTCAGGAGGAGTCATTCTCAGTTCCCTACCCTCTGCCCTCCGGGAGGATGGTGACGCTGAGAGGCAAGTGGGACTCCGTGGATTGGATCGGTCCCAAGAGAGGAGGCGGGGTGTACCTTCAGGAGAACAAGACCAAGGGAGACATCCAGGAGGACTCGCTGAAACGTCAGCTACACTTCGACCTACAGACCCTCATGTATATGGTGGCTCTGGAGGAGAGTGACTCAGTGGACGGACCTCTGAAGGGGATCAGGTACAACGTCGTGCGTCGTCCACTCTCCGGAGGACGTGGAAGCATCCGGCAGCATAAGCCATCCAAGTCGAATCCCCGGGGAGAGGACCCCCAGCAGTTCTATAATCGTCTTTCAGGTATAATCGGAGATGACGCCGATTATCATTTCATGCGGTGGCGAGTTGAGATTGGTCCTGAAGACCTGACTCGGTTCCGTCGTGAGTTCCTCAACCCGGTTCTGGAGCAGCTTTGGGACTGGTGGGAGTTCATAACCACCGGACACAATGGAGACCCGTTTGACCCGGGCACGGGGAGAGCGGTTCACTGGCGTCATCCCTTTGGGGTTTGGAATCCTCTGAATGAGGGAAGAGCAAGTGAGCTGGATGAGTACCTGGAGACCGGAAGTGATCTGGGGCTGGAGAGAACTGAAGACCTATTCCCTGAACTGGACTGAAGGAGCAAGCAATGCCAAACGTCACAAAGCAGAAACCCAAGAAGACCCGTCGCAAGAAGACCGGAAGTGCGGTGGACCGTATCGCACCCATCGGGTTCGATGAGGACGACGGGATCAAGATCAACCTGTACGGTCGGTCAGGCACCGGCAAGACCACCCTGTGGGCTACCTTCCCCAAACCGATCTTGGCTGTAGTTGCCTCCGGAGGAAGCAAGCCCGGTGAGCTACGTTCAATCAACACCCCGGAGTACCGCAAGACGATCCACCACACCCTCATCGAGAAGGCTGGCGACATTCGGGAGTTGGTGGATCACCAGAGGGACACCGAGAAGTTCTCCACGGTGGTCCTCGATCACGCCACTGGTCTTCAGGACCTAGTGCTCAAGGAGATTCTGGGGTTGGATGACCTGCCGGCTCAGGGGAGTTGGGGGATGGCCCGTCAACAGGATTGGGGTCAGTGTGCTCTCCAGATGAAGGAGTTGCTGAGGTCTCTCCTCTCTCTGGATTGTAATGTCGTCATCGTCGCTCAGGAGAGGGAGTTCAACACGGATACAGAAGGAGACCTGCTGATGCCGTTTGTGGGATCGGCTCTGACTCCCTCCGTGACGGGGTGGTTGAATCCGGCGTGCGACTATATTTGCCAGACGTTCATCCGTCAGCGCACGGAGGAGAAGGAGACCAAGATTGGTAAGAAGACGGTGCGCACTCGATCCAAGGTGGGCGGGGTGGACTACTGCCTGCGCACGGCTCCGGACCCGGTGTTCACGACCAAGTTCAGACTACCCAAAGGAACTGAGCTCCCAGACGTGGTAGTGGACCCCACCTTCGACAAGATCAATTCACTCATCCAAGGGCAAGGAGGTTGAGATGCTTGTAATCACGAGAGAGGCCGGACAGAGTCTGAGGATTGGAGAAGAGATCGAGGTGAGGATTCTGGAGGTGAAGGGAGGCAAGGTCCGGATAGGGGTGGATGCTCCTACCCACGTGCCGGTTCACCGCAACGAAGTCTACGACAGGATTCACGGACAACAGGAAGGAGGAAGGACCCCAGCTCAGAGCAAGTGACGGATGTTCAATCTATGTTTCGCAATTTGGAGAAGTAGAGATGCCGAAGAAAACCAACCAAGGAAGTCTGGCGAGCAAGCTGGGCAAATCAGGGCGCAAGGCTTTTGACGCCCACAAGACGGATGACACCAACTTCGGAGCCGGGGGTGACTTGCCTGCGGGGATCGAGGGAGGCATTGCCCGTCTTGTTGACTGCAAGTTCGACAAGTACAAGAGGGGTGAGAATGAAGGTGAGTTCTTCTTCTACGCTGCTGGTGTAATTGTAGAACCGAAGGAGCACAGTGGCGTCCGTATCGAAGGGTTGAGGACCTCGATCATGGAGCCTCTCTGCGACACTCCCCGTCGTTCCCGTCCAGATGTTGAGACTCACATCGAGTGGATTCTCAATGAGTTCCGGAAGCTGGGTGTGGACACTGGTGATGTCGGGTTCGATGACTTCGAGGATGTCGCAGAGGTCCTCAAGGATCAGCAACCTCACTTCCGGTTCCGCACTTGGATCGGTGAAGCCACTTCCCAGTTCCCCAACCCTCGCACGAACCACGTGTGGTCCGGGTCCTGCGAGTACGATGGGGAAGCGGATGAGGACGTGGAAGATGAGACGGATGACGATGAGGAGGATGATGATGACCTCCCTTTTGAGCCCCTCGATGGAGAGGGGGGTGAAGAGGAAGAGGAGGAGGTTGCCGACAACCTCGACACTCTCGCAACGGCTGCGGACGGTGATGACGAGAAGGCTCAGTTGGCTCTTGCCTCGCAGGCTTCAAAGGCTGGTGTGGATGAGGACGATGTCAACGGGGCTGAGTCGTGGTCTGAGGTTGCCGAACTGATCCGGGGTGTCTCCTCCGTTGAATACAAAATCCGTTCTGACTCTGACTCTGACGAAGGGAAAGAGGACGATGAGGATGATGAGGACTGGATCCCGGAGAAGGGTGAAGTGTACTTCTTCAAGCCTCCCCGTGCTCGCAAGTCCGTGGAGTGCGAAGTGACTGCCGTGTTTGCCGGTCGGAAGACCTCCAACCTCAAGAGCCTCGATGACGGCAAGTCCTACAAAGCCATTTCGTGGGACAAGCTGGAACAGGAGTAGTTGCGTACATGGATGGGGAGTTGCTTGCTCCGAAGGGTCAAGGATGACCCACTGGGCTTTCCTCTGGCGGGGTGTTGGAGTCTCGCACTCCTTCAACAGCAGGGTTCGATTCCCTGCGGAGCCACTGTAGTGTTTTCCGTTTGAGTAGGAGGAGCGAGATACCCATGATTCAGTTCTTCGAGACCCGGATGGGTAAGACCTTCATTGAGAAGACAATGCCGGCAATTGCTAATGCGCTTGTCCGGATTGCCGACTCTCTGGAGAAGGAGAAGCAGGAACCGGAAGAGGAGGACATCACCCAGTTCGAGGAGGAACCCGGGTACATCAACCGTCAGGGAGACGGTCCCAGCGGGTTCGATGCCTGGCAAGATTCCAAGTGGTGTGCCTGACGGAGGGGTGAGGACGGACTTGTGATCAGCATCGACACGGAGACAACTGGGATAGACCACCACCACGGTTGCGCTCCCTTCCTAGTCACCAGCTGTGATTCAGAAGGGGAGGTGACCTGGTGGGAGTGGCATGTTGATCCTCTCACCCGCAAGCCCGACATCCCAGAGAAGGACCTTGAAGACATTCAGCAGCTGATCGACCAGGCTGAGTCTCTGGTATTACAGAATTCAAAGTTTGATGTGATGGCTCTCCAAGTAGCCTTCCGGGGTAAGCTGAGATGGGACTGGGGGAAGACCCACGACACGCTGCTGGCCGGTCACCTATTGGCTAGTGGGGAGCCTCATGACCTGACCTCGATGTCTCGCAAATATCTCAACCACGACATAGGGGAGTTTGATGAGGTGATGCGACAGGCTTGCGTGGAGGCTCGGAGACTGGCCCGGAGTCAGTACCCTGATTGGCGCATAGCTCAGAAGGGTATGCCTGAGCTCCCCAGTGCGCGGGAGAAGGTAGCCAAGAATGATATGTGGCTCCCTCGTGCGGTTGCTCGCAAGGAGAGATACCGTGCCGATCATCCGTGGCGAACCCTCTGCCGGGAGTACGCCAATGCCGACAGCGAAGCAACCCTGTATCTCTTCAAGCGTCAGGAGCAGCTGTTGTGGGAAAGGGACCTGTGGCTGATCTACCGGGAGAGACTGAAGCTGCTACCCATCGTGTATGATATGGAGTCCCGGGGAGTCACCCTCAGTCGAGACAGATTGGAGAGCCTCCGGGAGGAATACACAGAGGAGTCCGGGAGGTCCGGACGGGTATGCGTCCGGGTAGCGGAGAGCCTAGGACATGCTCTAACGCTGCCGAAGGCGGGTGTCAATGGATCCCTTGTGGACTTCTGCGAGAGTCCCATAGGGATGAACCTCGTGCCTCTAGCAAGCACCGGGTCCTCCTTCGATACCGGCAAAGGGAATTCCTCCAAGGTATCTGTGGCCAATCGGTTCATCGGCAAGTCCGGGAGGATCTCACTCAGCCGTGCGGCGGTGGACCATTACCGGGATCAGCTGGAGAGGGTCGAACCCAGAGGCAAGAGGTTGACTTTCCTTGACAGCCTCCTCCGCAAGAGGAAGAGGGACACGGCTCTGAACTACATGGCTGGGTATGAAAGGTTCTGGGTGCCTGCTGAGGACCCGGGTTGGTATCGTCTCCACCCGTCTCTGAATCCTACCGGGACTGGAACCCTGCGATGGTCCTCTTCCAATCCCAACGAGCAGAACATCAGCAAGCAGGAGGGGTTCAACCTGCGGTTCTGCTTTGGGCCGGCACCCGGACGGGAGTGGTGGAGTCTGGACGCTAAGAACATCGAACTGAGACTGCCTGCATATGAGTCCGGGGAGACGGAGATGGTTGAGTTGTTTGAGAAGGAAGACCAGCCACCCTACTTCGGCTCATACCATATGCTCATATTTGATACACTCCACCCGGAGAAGTTTGCCAAGCATGGAATGGATAGCAAGAAGGTCTACGGCAGCTCATGGTACCAGTGGACCAAGAATGGGAACTTCGCAGTCCAGTACGGGGCAGTGGAGTCGAGTGGAACAGCTGATCGAGCCTACCACATACCGGGAGCGCAGAAGAGAATCCAGAAGCGGTTCAGCAAGGTGTTTGAGCTGAACCGGAAGATGATTGCGCTAGCTACCCGGGATGGGTACGTGGAGACGATGCCGGACAGTACCGTGGACCCGGAGAGAGGCTACCCGCTACAGTGTCCCCGGTCTCACTGGGGGGACATCCTCCCTACTGTACCGTTGAACTATCACGTACAGGGTACGGCCATGTGGTGGATGATGAAGGCGATGATCCGCTGCTACAAATATCTGTCCGACCTCCCCGGGTACTATCTGGTGATGCAGATACACGATGAGCTGGTGTTCGACTTTCCTGCCGGCTCAGGAAGGGAGCCGTGGAGAACCAACCTGCCGAAGATACGCAAGGTGCGTAGGCTGATGGAACAGGGAGGGGAGGACCTAGGGGTGCCAACCCCGGTCAGCGTTGAGTACCATTCAAACAACTGGAGTGAGGGAGAGGGACTGTGAACCCAGAACAGATAGAACAAATGACACCACGCAATCGGTTCGTGTATTGGATCCGGGAGAGGTACCAGATAGGGAGACGCAAGAGAAGCAAGCCCAAGCCGTGGACAGACGATGAGATCATGATGGACTACTTCTTCACCAACCCGTACCGGGAACACGACAAGACAACCAAGTGGTTCCGCCGTGCCATCAGAGACCCGCTGAGGAACAGCACTGACGTTGTGATCGCCACGATCATCTTCCGGTGGTTCAACCTCATCGAGACCGGGAGGCATCTCAACGGTATCGGTCTTCTCACCGACTGGAGACACGACCACGCCTTGAAGCTGCTCTCAGATCGGAGAGACGCTGGACACAAGATATTCACAGGGGCATTTATGATCAACTCGCCGGGAGGAGTCCGCAAGCTGGAGGCCATCTGCGCAAGGATCGAGAAGGTGTGGCAGGACTGGGATGACCTCTCGCTGAGAGCAGCCCAGTGGGAGACTCTTCAACAGGCTCACGAGGACCTGACCCGATACGAGGGCCTGGGAGGGTTCATGTCGTATGAGATTGTGTGCGATCTGCGCTACACCTCCGTGCTGAAGGAGGCCACTGACGTAATGACCTGGTGTAATCCCGGGCCTGGTTGTATCCGGGGTTTGTATCGCATCGCTGGGATCGAGATTCCGAACAAGTCAAACGCCACCTCACCTCCGATCCTCCCCGGGTGGCAGGACACGATGGGGGAGTTGCTGAGCCTACTCTCCCGGAGACTGCCGAAGATGCCTGCATTCGAGATGAGAGAGGTCGAACACTCGCTGTGTGAGTTCGACAAGTATGAGAGGCTGAGGTTGAAGGAGGGGAAGAGCAAGCGCAAGTACCCGGGGAGACCTCAATGATCGTACAGATCCGAGGGACCAGCGGCAGCGGCAAGAGCACCGCCATGCGCAAGGTCATGAAGGCTATCGGAGGTTGGGAGCCGATCTACAAGAAGGGGAGGAGGCAACCCCTGTACTACCAGTCCGGGTCCGTTGCCTTGCTGGGTCATTACGAGTCACCCTGCGGAGGGTGCGACACGATTGGAAGTGCGCGTCAGGTGTATGATACGATACAGACTCTGCCTCATGAAGTCCTGCTGTGCGAAGGTCTACTGCTGAGCGAAGACACCAAGTGGTCCTCTCAACTCCCGGACCTCCGGGTGGTGTTCTTGACTACGGGGTTGGATACCTGTCTCGACCGGATAGGGGAGCGCAGGAGAGCATCAGGGAACGACAAGCCGTTGAACCCTAAGAACACGACCGGTCGTGTTAGGACTATTGAACGGGCGAGGGTAAAATTGGAGAACGTGGGAGTGTGCTGCCGGCGTGCGTCGGCTGACCAGGCTCCCGGTCTGATACTGGGTTGGCTCAAGCTACACGCTGAGCCAGAAGGAGATTGAAATGGACCAGGAACAAAGCTGGCTGACGACCAAGACGATTGGTGAGGACGACAATACATCGGCTACCATGTATGACTACTTCATGCGACCTGAGCCCCGGGAGAACATGGGACCGATCCGGACAGAGTACGATGAGTTGACCGGGCGTGATCTCAAGGTCCGTGAGCTCAAGATCGGCATGACCCGGAATGCGAAAGATGAACACAAGAGGGTTGTCAAAGCCTACCTGGAACCGTACCCTCACACCCGCATCGACACGGCCAAGCCTCTCCAAGGCTGGTACAAGTCCCTCCATGAGCCCAACGGGGTCCGTCCCAGACCCTGCTTCACTGAAGCGGTCCTGACGGAACCCTACGGTGGGTGGTGCGCGGTGGGTTGTGCGTTCTGCTATATCAACTCCGGGTTTCGGGGATACCGTGGCACAGGTCTCATCACGGTCCCGATCAACTACGGGGATCAGATCGCCAAGCAGTTGAAGAGTATGAGGAGAGGGGCTGCGGTCTACTTCTCCTCCTTCACTGATCCGTTCCTCCCGTTGGAGGACATGTATCACAATACTCAGAGAGCAGCTGAGGAATGCGTGAAGGTTGGTCTGCCGGTCTTCTTCCTGTCCCGTCTCCGATACCCAGATTGGGCTATCGACCTCATGAAGAAGAACCCTCACAGCTATGCCCAGAAGTCTATCAACACCCCAGACCCAGAGGACTGGAGGAGGCTCTCACCCGGGGCAATGTCGCTGGGGGATCATCTGAAGGATATCACCAGGTTGAAACGCAGAGGGATATACGTTTCAATTCAGTGTAACCCGATCATCCCAGGAGTGACGAGCAACCGTCAGGTGGTCCAGCTATTCAAGCTGTTAGCCGATGCCGGAGCCGACCACGTGATTGTGAAGTTCGTTGAAGCAGGATACTCGTGGGCACCGGCAATGGTCGAGAGGATGATCAAGAGGTTCGGTGAGCGTGGTGAGAGGTTCGCTGAGTTGTTCACGGAGAACATCGGTGGCCAGCGCACGATTGAAGAAGACTACCGGATGAGGGGACACAAGCTGTTCTCGACCTATGCCAAGAGGTACGGTTTGACCTACGCCACGTGCTATGAGTACAAGTATGAGCGTGACGAGGAAGGGAACATCGTTGACAAAACCGGGGTCAGCATCGGACGGGACTACACGACAGCCGAACAGTGCCACGGTCAGGCAGTCCCGGTCTACACCCGACAGGAAGAGGATGAGCTGTTCCAGCCTCTGGACGATTGTCCTCCTAGCGGATGCCTGCATTGTGCTGCTGAGAATGACGGGGAGGCTAGGTGCGGTGACGTGCTTGCGGGAGAGGCTACTGCCTTGAAGGCCAGCGACCTGAAACTGCCGATACTTCAATCCTAGGAGACCGCAGCTGTGAGCAAGCAAATGGAGGTCTACCAGTTCGGGGAGAGGTTGTTGGATACCCTTGACCTGGACCCGGTGTATGTGATCCTGTGGGACTCCGACCTTGACGACGGGGAGATGAAACGGTGGCTGGTAGCCTACTGGTGTTTCTACCATATGGGTACGGCATCGTGGATTGCTTCCGGAGGTATTGACTACTGGGACCGGATGAAGTTGGCGGCCAGCAGTCGTGAGTACCTTCGCAACCGGGAGCGCAGACACTTCCGGGGAGGTCTGGCAGAGAAGTCTGTTGCCTACCTGAGCTCCAGAGGCTTGGACGATTTGTTCAACCCTCTGATCTCTGATTCACCCAAGCCTCTGACGGAGGTGATGCGGTCGGTTCAGGACTGGGTTGGGTTCGGTCCTTGGATTGGGTTCAAGATAGCCGACATGCTGGAGTGTCTTCAGCTTTGCCCGGTCGTGTTTGATTCGGCATCCGTGTTCCTCTTCGACTCACCCCGGGCCGGTGCGGAGGAGATGTGGACCCGATACGGGAAGGGAGAGAGACCGGAGGACGTAGGTGGGTGGGCTCTAGCAGGCATTCTCGCACACCTAGGATCACGCGTATCGCCTCCGGGAGGATTCCGTGATGTAGGGGTCCAGGAAGCTGAGACGGTCCTATGCAAGTGGAAGTCCTACTTGGGAGGACACTACACAATCGGGGAGGATGTTGAGGGCACTAGAAGAGACCTTCTGAGATACTCCAAGACCAAGATGTCCCAGCGGTTATTGAAGGCTGGGGAGAGAGGTGGGTTGTGGTAAAGTCCAGAGGACGGATCGTGGCCCGGGGTATGCTCAGGGAAGGAACCCCAGTGGAGGACTATCGCAGGCAGTACGGTCTTTGGGTGAAGAGAGAGGACAAGTCATGCCTCCCTCCCGGTCCAGCCTTCAGCAAGACCCGGGGAGTGTATGCCCGGGTTGCCTCCCGGGAGGAGCACATCATCGGGGTCCTCGACACGTACCATTCTCAGGCGGGTCATGCCGTGTCCCGGGCCTGTGGGCTGCTGGGGAAGACCTGCATCAACTACTATCCTGAATACAAGTACGAACCCGGACCACGGGAGCCTCAGCTGAGAGCACGGGACCTTGGAGCCACTCTGGTGGGACTCAAGGCTGGTAGGTCTGCGATCCTCTTCCACCAGGCTCGCAAGCTGGTCGAGGATGTCGGAGGCTACATGATGCCTAATGCTCTGAAGCTGGGGGAGTCCGTGAGTGAGACGGCCAAGGAGGTTCCCGACTGGTTGAGGCCCAGACAGGTGTTGATACCGATCAGCAGCGGGACGATTGCCGCAGGAGTCATCCGGGGATTCAACCGCCTGGATCACCATCCCCAGTATATCATCCACATGGGCTACCATCGCTCCCACAATCAGGTCCTGCGATACCTCAGTGAGTCATCCGGGATTGAGATTGAAATTGAGTACCCGGACCTACAGTTGGTCGATGAGGGATACAACTACAAGGACGTTGCCAGAGACGGGGAGAGTCCTCCATGGCCCTGCAACGACCACTATGACTTGAAGGCATTCCGCTGGTGGCTCCAGAACCGGGATAGCTACAATCCGGAAACCCTGATGTGGAACATAGGATGAAAGACTCAACACCCGCAATTGATATCCGGGAGAAGGACCTTGCTCACAACCGGGGAGCCTTCAGGGACTGCCTTGGATACCTGCCTCCGGGAATCAGAGATGCCGTTGACATTCGGTACGGTCTGGGCGGTTGGGCTCAGGAGTTGAAGGAGTCTCACTCAGACTGTAAGCTGGTAGGCTATGAGAAGGACCCGGGGACCTCTGCTCAGGCTTCAATCCCTGAAGGACATATCTTGAATTGTAGAGAGTATGAACCGCCAACACTGGAACTGTGCGACCTACTGATGGCCGACTTCAACAACCTAACTTGCCGTCATAGCTTCAGAGGGCCGGGACCGGAACCGCTGATTGAAGCTGTTGAAGACCTGAGCCCACGGTATATCATTTTCACGGATACAGCCTGTGCTCGACTTCATCTGAATTGGCGGGTGTCCTACGGGTTGTCATCCCCGGACATGGGAGAGTACTGGGAGCAGTTCCCTCTCCCCGGGTATCAACTCATGGGGTGGGCCCGGGTTCACTTCCACGCATCAACCAGCGTATGGGCCCGGTCGAGAAGTGCGTGGGCAAGGTACAAAAGAAAAGGCCCGGCACGGTTGCCGGGCCCAGAGGGGAGGAACAGAGGGTGAAACTACTTCGCCAACTTCTTGCCGGCAGCGGTGATGGCGAACACGATGACGTCTTTGCCGTTGACGTCGTGCTGTTCGACCTTCAGGGCCTTGAGAGAGATCAGCGACGGGAAGTGCTTCTTGTCGTTGGCTTCCCGGGTCGAGGGGTCCAAGCTGCCGATGTACTCCGTCGTGGCTGCGGCATCGACCGGAGCCTTGGCAGCAAGCTGCTGACGGGTCAGGGACTTGCCCTTGAGCAGAGCCTGAAGGATTCGCAGCTGCGGCTTGCGCAACCCGTTGCTCTTCTTGGCAGCGGTCTTGACGGTCTTCTTCGCAACGGTCTTCGTAGTCTTCTTGGCAGTCTTCATCTTTCGCTCCTTGCGGCTCTTGGCCGTCTTGGAATCTTGCCCGGAGGTAAGCAGCCCGGACTTCTGCATGAGCTCTTGAAGTTTCTGTGCTTCACCCATCGGGTCCTTGTCGGCAATGCCGAGCAGGACGAATGCGGCGGGTGCGAGGGTGAACTGAACGGACCAACCGTAAGCGGTCTCGCAATCGCTGGCAAAGATGTAACGCTTGGTCGTGATCTGCGAGACATAGCCAGCGTACTGGTTCTTGGTCAGGCCCAAGCTCTGGTAGTCTACTTCATCAGTGAAACCGAAGTCGTATCCAGTCGTGTCCCTTGCGACGTTGGCAAGAGCCTGAAGGACGGCAGTCTCAGAGGTGTTGAGCTTGGCGTCGGTTTTGATCGTGGTCTTCATCAGGCTTGCTCCGTTAGTCGTTTCGGTCTTCATTACAATTATCACTATAACCAGATATCGACTGAAGTCAAGCCAGACTCTGGTGTATTCTCAGATTTCTTGAAAATCGATAATAGCTACCCGGGAGAGCCGATATGCATTTGACGTACCGGAATGTGAACGACGCATTCAGAGGGATCACCTCAGCAATCGATTCAGGCAGGATACTCGTCAACGTCCTACCGTCCCGGGCCGGTGAGGTCCTCGTGGTAGAGGAGCCGATGACGATCACCTACCGGGAGCCTAGGGAGAGGGTACTGTTCAACGCTGGAAGGGACGCCAACCCGTTCTTCCATCTGTTCGAGGGTCTCTGGATGCTCGCAGGACGGAATGACGTTGAGCCTCTCACCCGATACAATTCCCAGATCGGCAAGATCGCCTCTGACGATGGAGAGACCCTCAACGGTGCGTATGGATACCGGTGGCGTAACGGGGTGGACCAGCTGTATCTGATTGCCCAACATCTCAAGGACTTCCCGATCAGCAGGAGGGCCGTGTTGACGATGTGGTCTCCTGTGATGGACCTCCTCCGGATCGAGACGCACAAGGATGTCTGCTGTAACACGCACGTGTACTTCTTGATTGAGGACGAGAAGTA
>Ga0310123_10002690_pt1 | contig 14008 bp, 7 predicted proteins | sample CB6_AW_1057_MG_FD_203505 | JGI IMG/M metagenome (GOLD analysis project Ga0310123, IMG submission 203505) | Marine microbial communities from Western Arctic Ocean, Canada - CB6_AW_1057 | ecosystem: Environmental > Aquatic > Marine > Oceanic | place: Canada: Western Arctic Ocean | collected... | reverse complement strand
TTTTGCACAAGCACCGCATGTTACGTTCACTCGCTGCCGTTCCTGGGAACCCTTTTCCCACCTCTCCACTTGTTATCCCCCTTTGCAAGGTTGGACGCATCTCCTGCCTGATCGCGTGCGGACTCCTGTTGGCAGCGATGACATCAACGACACGCGCCCAGCAAACCCCCGCTGGCAAACCGGCCAAGAAGTCGAAAACCATTCGCCTCCACCGGGACTTTTCAAAAGAGCTGCCGCTGGTTGCACCGAAATCGCCAGAAGATTCCCTGCGTTGCATCCACGTGCATCCTGACTTCCGGGTCGAACTGGTCGCGGCGGAGCCGTTGGTTCACGATCCGGTGGCAGTCGATTTTGACGAAGACGGTCGTTTGTTCGTGGCGGAATTGACACCTTACAACGCGTATGCCGCCCAGGACTTTACCGCAGGGGGAAGCATTCGAATGCTTGAGGATACCGACGGGGACGGGCGCATCGACAAAAGCGTGGTCTACGTCGACGATTTGCAGTATCCGACGGCAGTGGCGTGCTGGGATGGCGGGGTATTTGTGGCCGATGCACCCGATTTGTTGTACTGCAAAGACACGGATGGCGACGATAAGGCCGACATTCGAAACGTTGTCTTCACCGGTTTCGGCCAAGACAAGGCGGGCGAAGCGCACTTGAATTCCCTGCGTTGGGGTTTCGACAACCGGTTTCATCTCTCCACCAGCAGCAATGGTGGTGAGGTGCGCCCGGTTGCAAACCAGTCCTCTCAGCCAGTGTCCGTGCGCGGCCGGGGACTTTCGTTTGATCCACGACGCCTGACGGGATTCGAACTGACCAGTGGCGGCGGACAGCATGGGATGAGCATGGACAATTGGGGGCGTAAGTTTGTCTGTTCGAACAGCGTCCCAGCGCAGACCCTGATGTACGACGATCGGTACCTGGTACGGAATCCCTATTTGGCGGCACCACCACCCGCGAAAGACATTTTTCCGGATGGAAAGTTTACGAAGCTAATGCGGATCAGTGAGCCGGAGCCGTGGCGTGTACTGCGCACTCGCTTGAGGGCGGCCGGCGACGTGGGTGGAGAGGCCGAAGGGGGAAAGCCCTTTGGTTTCTTCACGGCTGGCACCGGCGTGACAATCTACCGTGGTAACGCGTGGCCGCACGAATATCACGGCAATTTATTGGTGGGGGATGTGGCCAACAACATTATCTTTCGAGCTCGCCTGGAAACCGACGGGCTGTCGTTGCTGGCGCAGCGCGCCGACCCCGACGCCGAGTTTCTTGCGTCGACCGACATCTGGTTTCGACCGGTACAGTTGGCCAACGGGCCCGATGGCCAACTGTACGTGTTGGACATGTACCGAAGTTTGATTGAAGGAACGGCCTTTTTACCCGCGGATATTCTCGATCATCTGGATCCGGTTGGCGGGTACGATCGGGGTCGGATTTATCGCATCGTAGCGCGTGGGTCGCGCCCATCCAACAGGGACATCACCGGTCCGCGAACGACTGCGGCCCTGGTACAGATGCTCGGCGATGGCAACGGTTGGCACCGCGATACGGCCTCGCGTTTGCTCTACCAACGGCAGGACAAAGCTGCGATTGAGTCATTACGTCAGTTGACGGTTGAATGTCCACTTCCCGAAGGTCGAATGACCGCGCTCTATTCTCTGCAAGGACTGGGCGCACTCGATGCAGACATCGTTCTTCAACGACTGGAGGACCCGTCGGTCAAGGTCAGGCAGCATGCCATACGAATTGCCGAAGGGCTCGCAGCGGATTCAGACGAAGTGCGTGACAGGCTGGTAGCGATGGCCGACACGACCGAACTCGACCTCGCCTATCAATTGGCCTTTTCACTGGGAGCAGTCGAGTCCATCGATCGCAATGCGGCACTGATCTCGCTCATGCGCCAATTCGGCACGGATCCATGGCTGCCGTTCGCCGTGCAAAGTTCTCTGGGGGACGGGGCAGGAGGATTTTTTAGAGCGCTCGCCTGTTCCCAAGTGGATCGCAAGCAACCGCACATTCGCGAATTCCTGGTCCGAATCGCGACACAGATTGGTGCCGCCGATCGAATCGCGGATGTGGCAATGGTGCTGCAACTTCTGAATGACCTACCGGAAAGCGAACGATCTTTCAGTCAAGCGATTATTGAAGCGTTGGTGACCAGGCAGTCGGGCGCTGTGCGTTCGCAACTCTTATCCGCGGCGGGCGGTCCTGCGAGTTCCATTCTGCTGGACATGCTCACCACTGCCAGGCACAAAATACTTGACGCGGAGGCGAGTGATGAGGTACGGGTCACGTCCATCCGATTACTGCGCCTTGCTGATTTTGCCGACGTGAAGCCCTCGCTGGCCAAATTACTGAGTCCGGCTCAGCCGCATCCGGTGCAGGTCGAGGCGTTGCGCACCTTGTCGGAATTTGACGACCAGGACGTCGCGATGATGCTGCTGAATGCGTGGCCGAAACTGAGTCCCAGCTTGCGATCCATTGCAATCGAAACGCTGCTTTCCCGCACCGCGTGGACCGTCGCGTTTTTATCACGTGTCGAAACCCGGCAGATCGGCACTGGGGATATCGATCCGGGCCGCATGGAACTCCTCAAGAAGCATACCGAACCCTCTGTTTCTGCGCTGGCACAAAAGCTATTTTCCACACCGCAACTGGCTGAGCGACAGGAGGTCGTCGCAGCGTATCAAAAATCACTCGAACTTGAAGGTGACGTGGCGGAAGGAAAGAAAGTCTTCAACAAAGTCTGCGCAGCCTGCCATCGGCTGGAGGACACCGGCACGGCCATCGGTGCCGACCTGAAAGGGATCCGTAATCGCGGGCTCGCTGCGGTGTTGCTGAACATTCTCGATCCCAACCGTGAGGTGAAGCCGGAGTTTGTCAACTATCTCCTGGTGACCAATGACGGCCTGACGATTACGGGAATGATTGCCGAGGAGAACGCTAACAGTATGACCATCCGTCGTCCGGACGGTAGCACCATGACGGTCTTCCGGCATGACATCGAAGAACTCCGTGGGACGGGTCTTTCTTATATGCCCGAAGGACTGGAAAAGGCGGTCGATATCACAGCGATGGCCAACTTACTGGCGTATCTCAGCTCAGTGAAGTAGCTGTCGGACGGCCATGTCACTGATTGAACGATTGATCCGTAACACGGAAGTGATTTCCATCCGACCCGGTTTCCACCCCACGTGACCGCGTTCATTTCCCGGATGGTTGATCGCGTAGTTCGAGCAGGATGTTCTCGTGGGCGAAACGAACACATCCTTGACCACGTCGACAACCTACTGGGTGTTCGAATTCTGTTCAGAAGAGTTCTCACGAACAGTACGCAAATACCGAATGACGTCCGCCATCTGTTGGTGGTTGATTTGCTTTTCCAATCCGTCGGGCATGAGCGACAACCCGCTGGAAACCAGCTCGTCGATACTGCTGCGCAGAACCTTATCTTCCGTCCCTTCCGCCCGGCGAAGAGTCACGCTTGTCTCCGTCTCTTCGGCCAGAAGACCCGTCATCACCCTCCCGTTGTGGGTAACGAGCGTGTAGTTCAGATAGTTCGGCGAGACCTCCAGATTGGGGGCGAGAATCTGGGTCAACAACGACTCCGGGCTGCGATTTCGAGTGGTGGCCAAATCCGGTCCGACGTTCCGCCCCTGGTCTGCCAGCCGATGGCAGCTGGAACACTGCTTTTCAAACATCGCCCTGCCCCGCGCCACATCCGACACCATTTCCAGTGCCGGCAGGTACTCTTCGATGACCTTCTTCCGATCCCCGGTTCCCTGACTGGAAAGCAGTTCCCGGGCCCGCTGGCGGATGTGCTCGTCCCGATGTTCCAGGAGCGACTTTTTTCGAATAGGTTCCAGATCACCGGCAGAAATCTGCCCTGCTTCCAACGCGTCGAACAAGACAGGAAGTCGATCTGCGCGGCGAAACATCGCTTCGACCGCCTCACCGCGCACCGGTGGACTGAACGTGCGCCAGTTCTCCACCAGCGCCTGGCCCACCCTTGCTCCGGGCAGGGCGGAAAGGGCTTGTACGGCCGCCAGTTGAATCGCTTTCGAATGCCGGGCATGGGCCAACTCGACCAGCACCTCCAGGGAGTTTTCCACGGGACCGCCCGCCAGCAACCGGACCGCTTGTGTGCGTTCTGCAATGGCTTGTTGCTCGTCGCTTGCGATCTCCCGGGCCTCGTCGAAAAGTCGGGATGCCGCCGCCGCAACTGATTGGACCCCAGGATGCTGGCTGTCCTGCAGTTCACGGTACGAGTTCCCGCCCCGCGCGAAACCGTCTCCCAACCCTACGGCTATCGCGAGCCGAAGCTGGCGGCGTTTTGCAAATGCCTCTCCCGAAATCGTGTGCAGAACGTCGGCCACCTCCTCGGGCTCGTTGCGAGCGCCGACAAGAGCGGATAATTCCTCCAGCAGCGAAACAGTCACATCACCTTGCCGGAACGACCTGTCCGAAATGACCGCTTGGAACAACGCTCCGGCCCGCGTTGACACCGAGGCCAGAACAGCAGTTCGAATCCAGGGGTCCGTTACATCGCGCTGGACAAGCCTCGCCAGTTTTTCGATCGCCAACCCGTGCCGCAAGACCGAGACAGACAACGCCGTCTGAAAGCGAACCCGCGGCTCGGGATCATCGATTAGGGCCACAACCTTCTGCCTCAGCAATTCCGAATCCGTCAGCCGGCTTTCCGCCAACCGAACCGCGTGCTCGCGGATACCGGCGTCCCGGTCTTCCAACGCGCGGCTGAGCGTGTCGTTGTCCAACGATCTCGACCCCTCAAGGGACCACAGTGCGTGCAGTCGGGTGACGGGCAAGCCCGCTTCGCGGGCCAGGTTCCTGAGCGGCTCAACGGCCGCCGGGTCTTGCCGCTCAAGCAACAGCCGCTGCGCCGTTTGACGCCACCAACCATTGCGATCTTCCAGAACCGCGACCAATTCCGCCGTACCCGAGTTACTCAGTTGCGGCGGTTGGGGCCGTTGGAATTCTTGCGGTACAATGCGATAGATGCGGCCGCGATCGTGCCCGCTGGTAAGATCAAGGTGTTGCTTCAGCGTATCGGGAATCGAGATCGGGTGCTCGACCGTTTCGCGATACATGTCGAGCAAGTAGAGGCAGCCGTCCGGCCCGTTGACGAAATTGACCGGGCGGAACCAGTTGTCCGTCGAGCGAAGGAATTCGCTATCGGCGTCCGCACGGATCGCCAGAAACGTCGCACCCCGGGCCGTCAGCGTCTTGCGATGAACCAGGTTGCTCTGGGCATCCCCGACGAACACGTTGCCGTGAAACGGCTCCGGATAGGCGGTGCCCCGGTAGACGGTGATCCCCGCTGCCGCCGTAAAGACATCGTGGCGGACCGCCGAGTCTCCATACCGTCTGCCGGACGTCTCGCGCATGCGGGTGCGCCGGATACGCCAGGGTTCCGGCTCGCTAATACGATGCACCCGGGCTGCCGGACCTTCCTTGGCGATGTCAATACTCACCCGCGGGACCACGAGGTAGGGATTCCGCGCCAAATACCGGTCGGGGAACACGACCTGAATGATGTGGTTCGAGCTGCCGCACATGAACTGATTTCCCCAGTCGTCAAAGGTGTTTCCGAACCGAACCCGTCCTCCCGAAGACGGCTCGAACTGCCTGCCGACGGGGTGGAACCGAAACGCGCGCCGCCGGATCGTGACCGGTACCGCATTCGGCTGCCCGCCGGGACGGATGTCGCCCCCATTCTGTCCCCCGGAGCCGTACACCCAGTTGTCCGGACCCCACTTCAAGTTATTCAACACGGCTTGGACATTCCCGGTCCCGAACCCCGTGTACACCACGTCCCGGACATCGGCGACGTGATCGCCGTCCGTGTCTTTGAGATACAGAATGTCCGGGGCGGCCGTCACAAAGACGCCCCCCCTCCACGGCAGCACACCGGTCGGCCAGGAGAGGTTGTCGGCAAAGAGGGTGCTGCGGTCCACTTTACCGTCGCCGTCACAGTCCTGGAGCAAACGAATCCGCCCCGGCGGCGTCTCTCCTTCGGCAGCGGGAAACGGGTAACCGCGCATTTCCGCCACGTACATTCGCCCGTCTTCGTCAAAGGCCATCGCCACCGGATCGGTGACGTCCGGTTCGGCGGCGACCAATTCCAGCCGAAAGCCTGCGTGAAGTTGAAAGGTCGTCATCGCTTCCTCGGGATCCAGCGGCTGGATTCGGAGGGATGAAGAACCCAGTGGGTCCTCAGCCTCTCCGGGTGTGTCCGCTTCGTCAACTGAAGGCGGAACGCTCTGTTGAATCGTTGCAGCTTGACCTGTTTGCGAAGGTTGGCCGGGACTTTCTCCTGCTTCCACGGCGACAGGCGTGTTCCCGGTCGAAGATTCCGCGTCCCGGGCGGGGTCAGTAGGCGTACTCTCGGTGCATCCCGGAAGGAAAGCGATGCTACTTGTAAGGAGCAGGCTCAGGGCGAACCACCGACGTCGGGCCATGGATGTGCGTCTCCGGAGAATCGTTCGCTGTCTGGCTGACGGGGACGCGTGTCCCGATGCATAACCCTATCCGCCTTTTTCTCGTTTGGCCCAATTGTAGAACGAATCCAATCGGGTTGCCACTGTACGGTTAAGACAGTCAGCGCCCGCCAGGCGACGCGCTTCCTGAAGACATGGACGGATTTCAATTGGCAGCTGTCTCGCGACGCCAGGCCTCGAACCCACCTTCCATCCGCGCAGCGATCTGCGGATTCTCGGAGCGAATGTCGCGGGTTTCCCCAACATCCTTCATGAGATCGAAAAGCATGAATGGTTTCTCCGGTGATGTTCTCAGCAGTTTGTACCTGTCCTGCCGGACCGCCGAGTACTTGCGAAACTGAAAGAACAAGGCCTCGTGAGGCGAGCTACCGGTGCCTTTCAAGGCGTCGATCGGATTGCGACCATCCAACACAAGATTCCCGGGAATCGTCGCGCCCGCGATGTGGGCGATCATGGGAAACAAGTCACAGCTCATCATCGGTTCCCGACAAATGCTTCCCGCCGGGATCTGAGCCGGCCAGCGGACCATACAAGCCACGCGGATTCCACCTTCCCAGAGCGTAACGCCTCCGTCGCGCAGTGGTTTGTTCGACGCCACCTCGAGACCCAGATCCTTGATCATGAACGCACCGTTGTCCGAAAAGAAAATGACCACGGTATTTTGCGTCAATCCATCCTCATCGATCTGATGCAGCACCCGACCAATCGCTTCGTCGAGCGCAGTGATCACCGCGTAGTACCTTTCCTTGGGGTCCTGCGTCGCCGGATCCAGGCCATACGCCCGGAAGGCCCGCGGGGGCGCCTGCCAGAGGTTGGGTTGTCCCGGAGCCTTGTTGCGCTGCTTGGCGAAATGAGGCGCATTGAATGGCAAATACAAAAAGAAGGGGCGTTGCTCTTCACTGCAACGATGAATCAGCTCACACGATGCGTCGGCAAACAAATCTGTGCTATAGCCGTTGATGTAGACAGGCTCCGTTCCGCGAAACAGGTCGTGGCGGCCCGCATAGATGTGCGTGTAGTAGTCCATGTTGCCAGATGCATGTCCAAAAAACTCCTGAAAGGCCCGTTCGGTCGGACGACTCCCTTTCCCGAAACCAATGTTCCACTTTCCGATGCAGGCGGTCAGGTAGCCCACCGGGTTTAAAAGGCGGGGCAGAATCACCTCTTCCCGGGAAAGTCCTACGCCGTAGTTTCCCTCGATACCCGGCAACTGCTGCGTCATTCCGTGGTGCTGGGGATAGCGGCCCGTCAACAGGCTGCATCGTGAGACCGTGCACGTGGGCGATGCGGTGTAAAAGTCGGTGCACCGTGCTCCCAGAGTTGATAGATGGTCCAGGTGAGGCGTGATGACATCAGGGTTACCGAAGCAGCCGAGATCGCCGTAACCTAAATTGTCGGCGGTGATCAACACAACGTTGGGCTGGGGGGATCCGGAAGGTGAAGATGATCTGCCACTGGAGGGAAACATCAAGACGAGGCAAGTTGAGACGCTGCAAAAGGCAAACCGGATCAAAACTCTCCACGGCATATCATTTCCCCCAGGATCTAGTGGCACAACCAAGGATTCAAACCCTTCAAAAATTCCTGTCAGACCGTAGCGTTGTGCGGCCAACCGTTTACCGACACGCGGGGCCACCCCACCTCGTTCGTCGTAACGTCCTGAAAAGCACGCCACGGGTTTGGAGAGACCTCCCGGAGATCCCACGACGGCTTTTCCTTTTTTTTAAACCCTCCGGACGCTTTCTACTTGAAGTTTGAAAAACGCCCCGGTTGGGTGTATTGCATCCTGGCACGATCCATCGCGATTCTTTTTTGAAGGCACCTTCTCCAACCCCCGTGTTTTCGTCGCGCGTTTTTTGAGTTCCCGAAAACCGGCAGCGGTGTTGGCCAGCAGGTTTCGCGTCACCTTGCGAAACCAAGCGTCACCCTCATGCCGGCTCGAACCAGAAGGAATACAACTCGGCATTTTCCAACCAGGCTTGGCAGGAGGACGCCCAGCGCTATCATCGTTAACGAACAAGCGACCCTCATCATTGGGCTCCTCAAGGCGAACAATCTGTGTAGAACCAACTGAGGGGCAGAATGTGGAGTTTGCGGGGCAGCGAACTGAGCTTGTGTCCGGTCGAGGTTTGGCGGTTCCGGTCTTTTGTCAGGTGCTTCCACCGCTCCGGCACCTCGTGACTGTGAAACGGATCGGTCTGATACCAGTAATCGTGCTCGATCAGGACCTCGTCCCCGACGAAGAACAAGTTCGCATAGGACGCCCGCAGGTAACCCTGGACCGGGTTGTCCGGCATCGGGGCACCCGGTTTGGCATTCGAGCCCGGTCGAACAAATCCTGCCGCTTCCGAATCCGATACGCGGGGTGACTCGTTCAGTCCGGGACTGACGTGGATGTTCCTGAAGTTCGTCCAGGTCTGGCCACTGTCCTTCGAGATCGCCGCGGAGAGGCGATAGCGGCCGTATCCGGACCGATGCTCCTCGGCGGTCACCTGGTTCCAAACCACCATGAGATCTCCTGTCGTTGGAATCCGCCGCACGCGAATCGGAGCGTTCGCTGAGTTCAACTCGCTCAGTTCGGGGAGCGTCCAGGTCTTGCCCTGGTCGTAGGAGAAGGACTGAACAACGCGCATCTGCCCGCAGCGGGCCAGCAAAACCAGACGACCATCCTTCGCCTCGGCCACGGTAGGCTCGTGCAAGGCGTCTAAGTTGCCTTGACCGCCATCGAGCCACAGCATGAGGTCGCCGTCCGAAACCGACCAGGTCTTACCCTCGTCATCGGAGTAGTAGATCTTCGTGGGCGACAAGGCTTCGGTATACCAGAGGTGCCCGATGCCACGCTCCAGGCCTTCCACCTTCGGTGGATTCGTCGGGCGATAACCCCGCACGCCGCCGTAACAGGGCCAGACCAGCCGACCATTCTGGAGGCAGATGATCGTGTCGTGAAGGGAATATGACTGCGCGACGCCGGGACCGGCGACCCGCTGCGCCGGACTCCAGGTCTGGCCCTCGTCGGTCGACTTGCGAAAGTAGAGCGCCCGCTGTTTCTCGCTGGAGCGTCCTGGAGCGAGGGGCCCGAACCCCGGAAAATCTTCCGGTTCCAACGGACCCAAATAGGTGATCCCGATCGCTCCCGACCGCAGACGCAGCACGCCACCCGGATCGCCAAACCCGCTGATCTGCTCGCCATCGGCAAGCAGCGGCTCCGGCTCGCTGTAGGTGCGTCCACGATCTTCGGAATAGAACTTCAGGAGGCCACGAATAATGCCCATGAGACGGCCGTCCGCCAACTCGATAAGGCCGCCCTTCTGTTCCGGGTAACGAAGATATCGTTCCATGGTGATCAGATCCCTTGTCGTCGTCAGGCCGTGGGCAGCACGTGCACCGCCTGCGTTATTTCTTGTCGTTCGGACTCGCTCGCCCAGAGGTTCGGGATGAACCAGCGGCGGTAATCGATGAGGACCTCGCCTTCCAGGAAGCTCACATTAGGGCGAGTGCTGCACACGATCCCGCCCATGGCGTTGTCGGGAACCTGACCGGGTGACATGTTCTCTCCCTCCCTGACGAATCCGGGCGGCTCGGTGTCGACGACGCGGGCCACCCTCTCCATCCCGGGGGAAGTCGCAAGACTTGTGAAGTCGTCCCAGGTCTCCCCGGAGTCACGCGAGACCGCCATCGAGAGACGCCCTCGACCAAAGCCGTCCCGATGTTCTCTCGCGGTCACCTGGTTCCACACCAACAGCAGGTCATCCGTCTGCGGATTTCGGACGAGGCGCAGGGGTGCGTCGGACGTCGAGAGGTCGTTAAGGTCGACATAGCTCCAGGTCTCGCCGCCATCAGAAGAGTAGCTGCTGACCATGCGCATATTCGTCGTGGACGCGAGCATCATGAGCCGCCCATCCTTTGTCTCCACGACGTTGGCCTCGCCGCAGCCGACAAGCCCGCCGTGGCCGAGGTCCTTCCAGAGATGCAGGCCCGGGGAGTATTGCCAGGTCCGACCCTCGTCGTCGGAAGCGAGGATCACGGTGATCCGGTACTCCGGGAGCCAGGTGCTCCCCAGTCCACGTGGCCGCCCGGGATAGTCGTGTGAATACCGCGCGTACGCCGGCAGGACCAGTCGGCCGCTCCGCAACTGCACCATGCTGGCATGGAGCGCGGAGAGATCGTCGTCGGGAAATGGTGTCAAGGTACTCTCACCGGACCAGGTGTGCCCGTCGTCAGCCGAGGTCCTGAGAAAAATCCCCTGCCGCCGACGCGTGCCATCCTGACGGGACCGGACATAGCTCAATACCACTTTGCCCGAGGCGAGCCGCAGGAGCCCGACCACGTCGCCGTCGGCCCGAACGGCTTCGCCGTCACTGACCAGAGGTTTTGGCGTTGACCAGCTCTGGCCACCGTTGTCGGAAACCGAGAAGTTCACGCCGCGACCCATGAGAACGATCTGGCCGTTCTGTCTGCGAAACATCGCTCCAGAGAGAGGCAGAGCCTCGAGATGGTGATCCGCGCGGGCTTGTGTTCCACTGACAAGCGCGCCGCCCGTGGCCAGGCCGGCTGTCTTTAGAAAATCTCGTCGTTGCATGCAATGGCTCCTCTCGCGACCCATGATCGTCAGGCCGCCCTCGTAACGCAAGCCCCTGGAAGTCAGCCGCTTGTAGCACTCAGTTTGTCTTCTACCTGCGGCAGAAGAAGGCCCGCCGCTGTGAATTGCTGGAATTTCGCGCGTCTCGACAAACGTAGTATCATGATCAATCCGAACCCTTTTTCCCCGGAGACAGAAGGCGACCTGGCACATCCCGCGAAGGGATAACGAATGTTCTCGAATGCCGTTCTCCGACTTGACCTGCGCATCGTTGTGTCGTGTTAGACAGGCCGTTATGCTGGGTACGATGATGAAAGCTGACAGCAAGAAGTCCGCGATCGTGCGCACTGTGCTGGGCGAGATTGACCCCGCGCAACTGGGAGTCACCTTGATGCACGAACACCCGATCCACCGTCTGTCGAATCACTCGGGAAGCCCGGACAATACGTGCGTGGACGTGGACCTGGTCGTCCAGGAACTGGCCCTCTTTCGCGAGGCGGGCGGGGGCACGGTCTGCGACGTCACGCCCATCCAGGTCGGCCGGGATACCGCGGCGCTGGCGGAAGTCAGCGAACGTTCCGGGGTGACGATCGTCTCGGCCTTCGGATTATATCAACTTGACGTTTGGTCTGACGACATCATGGCCCTGTCGCGCGATGCACTGGCCGATTTTATCGTACGTGAGACCGAGGGAGATGCGACGGGTGTGCCGGCGGGTTTTATCGGCGAGGTCGCCACCCACAACGAACCGGGTAAATCCGACTGGAAGCAGTATCGCCTATGGGACAGGAGGTGCCGGTCTTCCAGTCCATCGCCGACGCGCAGCGCCGCACGGGACTGTTTCTCTCGACGCACGCCACGTTTGGGCGGTGGCGGAGTGGCCCAACTCCGCGTTATCGCCGACGCCGGTGGCGACACGTCCCGTGTCATCATCGGCCACTGTGACGCGATGGCGCACGACGACCCCGCGCTCGACTTCGATTACTACGAGCAGATTCTCGATTTCGGCGCCATCATGGAGTTCGACCTGTTTGGCTGGGGCGACGTGTTTTTCGACGACGCGATCCGCATCGCGCGGCTGGCGGAACTGATCCGGCGCGGGCATGCCGACCGTCTGCTGCTGGCAACCGACACCTGCCGATTGTCGCAGTTACAAGCCAACGGTGGACGCGGATTCGCTTACCTCTTCAACTACGTCCTTCCCGCCCTGCGCGACCTGGGCGTGCCGGAGACGGACATCCACCAGATCACGGTGGCGAACCCCGCCCGTGTGCTGACGCTCGAACCAGCATGATCGAGATCGTCTCCACCGGCATCCTGTTTCAGAATTTCCTGCCGGCTGCGCTGCCACTGCAAGCGCAGTTGGTCCACGGACTCCACCGCGGGGATCGTGGTATCGCGCTCGCTCGTCGTCATTGACGGCCTGTTACTGGCTATGTATTAGGGCAAGGACAAGTTCTGCCTTTTTTGTGCGACAGCGCCACCGGATACCGCCTGGAATCCTTACAAGACGACGGGAAACATCTCGCCCTGCAGCACGTCGCCGTCGGCGACTTCGATGAACTGCTTCATTAGATGGCGCTCGCTCGCGACGTAGCGGGTATCGCCTGTCATGGAGTGAAGCGCAATAGCCCGGCGCGGTCGAAAGCAGTTTTCGGCAGGGTGCGAATTCCTCTCCGTTCACTTTTCCTGATAGAGAATCACCGGACCCATCAGGCCACCGGTGCCCAGTTCGTTGAGGTGTTGACGATCGCAGAGGATGGTGAACTGATTGTCTCCAGCCTTCAGGGCTCCGGTGATGTCGAACCGGGCGGGTTTGCAGTAGCCGGAGAAGGCATCCTGGGTGTCCCCCTTCTCGTCGCCTTGCGGGTCCGTCGGCGCGGTGTACTTCACATGTTTGCCGTTCACGAACAGTTTGGCGCTGCCGTCCGTCGACCCGAGCCAGAGGTAGGCTTTCTTGCCGGCCGGCAACACGCCCAGTTCCTGTGAAGCGCGGTACGCCATGCGCCCCGAACGGCCCGAAGGCGCATCGGTCATGGTCAGGTGATGGCCGAGCGACGACCAGGTGTCGCGCACGACGTGCATGGTGGGCCACGCCTCGTTGTCAAAGTCCGGCGCCGTCCAGGGCACAGCGTCCTCCTCCGGCCCCGTATTGTGCTTCCACTTCCAGTCGAGCATCGGCTTGCCGTACCGCTTGTACTCGCGATCCATGCGAGCGCCGTCTTTGTAGCCGACGCTGTACATAACGTCGCTCCACATCGGATTACCATGGCGGCCCTGGATGTATCCGTCGCCCGTGTAAGTATTGCGGGTGTAGCGGTCGCCAGACACGGGCACGCGGTACTTCCGCTGCATGTGACGGATGCCCCAGGCCCAGGCCTCGTAATTTTCGTCGAGATTGCCCACATTCCCCGCCGCCCAATCCCGGCGCATCTCCATGTAGAGCTCGAAGAGGCCGAAAGATTCATCGATGAGCTTCACCCGCCGGTATTCCATGGGCGTGCGGCACGCCGCCAGCGCTTCGTCAACATTTGCGCGCGCGGCCGCCATCACCTCGGGTGTGAAGATCTTGAGGTAACCGAAGGGGCTGCCGGCGTATTGGCGGGCCTCGATGTAGGCGCGGTCGATCCCGGTCCAGTAGCCCTCCATCGGTCCGGCGGCGGCGCCATAGAACTCCCTCCACAGCTCCGCCAGAATGTCCGCGGGCTTTTCGTGCGCGTGGAAGGTCATGCGGATCGACAGGTAGTAGGCCGGCATCATGGAGTCCCAACCGTTCATGTACTCGGGGCCCCACTCCTGCATGCCGTTGTCGAGCAGAAACTTCAGATCATGGCTCCACTTTGTGATGAATGGGCAGGGAGCGCTGAGCTCGGCCAGGTTCATGGCGTACCAGTAAGCATTGATCCGGGCG
>Ga0310123_10002688_pt1 | contig 14011 bp, 10 predicted proteins | sample CB6_AW_1057_MG_FD_203505 | JGI IMG/M metagenome (GOLD analysis project Ga0310123, IMG submission 203505) | Marine microbial communities from Western Arctic Ocean, Canada - CB6_AW_1057 | ecosystem: Environmental > Aquatic > Marine > Oceanic | place: Canada: Western Arctic Ocean | collected... | reverse complement strand
GTACTCTCACAGTCCGTTGAGCACGGCGAGCAAGCGCAACGAAGTAATGGCGGGCCCCTCATGTGCTTGGCCCGTCAGCCGGTGAGAAATGCGGGTTAGTCCCGATCCTGATTACTTAGCAGTTCCGCCGACGGTTTTAGTTGCCTTGCGTGCGGTCTTGTTGCGAGCATCGTTGAGCGCCCGCCATGGATCGCTCCGCGCGGCGGCGAAGGGACCGGGTTGCTCCTTCGCTCTTCAAGGCTTGCCTCGCGGGGCGCTCCTGCCCAGGGCTTCGCTTCGCTCGCCCCTGGGCCACACTCCAAGGAAAGCTCTGAGAAGGGCGCAGGAAAACACTTCGCGTGGTTCCGATGACGGGCCGGCTTGAGCCGCAAAAAACACGATGAACTTGGGCAGGCAATCAGGCGCTGGAATCGTTACGCGATGAGTATTGGGGCTAACCTGGAGTGTGCAGTGGCCGCAGCCGCAAGGTCTTCGTCCCGGCTCCTCTCACTTCCACCATCGTGCAGTCCTGTTCGGAGCCGGTTCGATACATCACAACCGTTCGAGTCCGGCCGTTGATTTCAGCGCGGAACTCAAGCCGCGAGTTCCTAATTTGGTAGGTGGCGTTGTGGTCGGTAAGCCCATTGACGGTGACTCGACAGGGGCCGTCTTCGGCCTTGGGGTCGCGATCGGTCAAATCGAACGAAACGTTGACGGCGCCACTGTAAACCAGGGGAATATCCACCTCGCCGGTAAATGAGGCTGTGTAGGTATCAATGTGGGAAAACGAACCTCTCCCGAACTGCGGCCAGGCCGGCCAAACGTGTAGTTCGATGCTTTCAGGGGCGCCCGCGGTGGTGCCAACTCCCGCAAATTGAGTGATAATACCCATGGTGATCTCCTTGCCGCCACGAACCGAACCAGGGACAGCGTCAGCGGCGACAGCGGTGCAACAACTTCTTACTATCGTTATTACCATGGGTTTAGCTAGAGTGAAAAGAGGAAGTTTGTACTAAGGATCTCGTCACCTTTGCCCTAGGACTCAAGTTCTACGCAACGATCCGGCTTCAAGAGTAGCTAAGGTCGTTGATTGGCTTTAGGTTCGCCGGAAACCCTCTTACTCGCCAGATCAGGGAAGCGAATTCGGACGGGCAAGGTCCCTCCAGAGAAAGAATAAGGCTGAAAACCCAAAGTGCCCCAACTCCAGATCCCGCCTTTTTATCCCATCATCGATACCGGTTTCTTGGCCCGGATTGGCGTCGAGCCGGCCGTCTTGGCCAGAGCGATCGTTGAGGGCGGCGCCCGAATCGCGCAGTTTCGTCACAAGGGGCCCTACTCTCGGGCTGTCTTCGAGCAAGCGGAAGAAGTAGCGGCAATTCTCAGGACGGCTGAGATACCGCTCCTCATCAATGACCGCGCCGACATTGCGCTGATGGTGGCCGCCGGCGGTGTTCATGTGGGCCAGGATGACCTCGAAGTTTCCAAGGTCCGTTTGCTTGTTGGCGATTCGCTGGCGATTGGGCTTTCCAGCCACAACGAAGATCAACTGCGAGCCGGCAGCCCGACAACAGCGGACTATCTCGCCATCGGCCCCATCTTTCAGACCGTATCGAAAGAGAACCCGGACCCCCAGGTTGGCGTCAGCCGGCTGCGGGAGCTTCGTCGTGTGAGTCGAAAGCCGCTGGTGGCAATCGGAGGAATCGAGCGGTCAAACGCCCGGCGGGTGCTAGCGGCCGGAGCAGACTCGGTAGCGGTGATTTCTGATCTCGGTCGTACTGATCTCGGTCGCTCGGACCTGACCAGCCGGGTCCGCGAATGGGTGGAACTGACCCGTCCAGATCTGTAGTGGCTCCGTCCAGAGCCACACCGACGTGCCCGGTAACCGGCTAAGATTTCGGCCCGGCTGAAGGCGTGACAGCACCGAGCGCCGACCGAATTTTCTCTTCGAAGTTCTCGAGTTCTTCGATTACATCCTCGCGATCGTCAAACGGCAATCCAGCCACAATCTCAGTGACACTGGCTTTTGGAGGCATATCGAGAACGTTGAATCCGATTGTGTCGGCAATCGAGTTAGCGGCGGTCACGGTCGAGAGCAAGGAATTGCCTTTCACTTCGGCGGTGTGGTGGTGGGCGATCGCCTCCACGAATTCTGGAGGCAAATTCCACTCGCGTCCGAGCCACTCACCGGCGGCGCAGTGGTCGATGTCAAACAACTGCTGCTCGCACTCCAGTTCGTCGAAATCGTTTTCGCGCGCCACGGCCATCAGGTTGCCGTATTCGACCGGGTAACATGCCAGCAGGGCCAGTCTCCCTACGTCGTGAAGCAGTCCGGAAGTGTAGGCACGGTCTTCGGGCTGGCCCATCGCCTCCGCCAGTTTCTCGGCGATCAAGGCACAGGCCACGCTGTGATCCCAGCACACGCGAAGACTCTGGTTCCGCAGGAAGCTGTGAGAAAACCGGGCCAGGGCGACGGTCAATGCCAGGCGTTTGACAACGTCGGTACCCAGCACGACGATTGCATGCGAGACATTGTCAATCCGGCGGCTCAGACCATAAAGGGCCGAGTTCGACACTCGCAGGATTTCGGCTGAAAGCGCCGGGTCGATCCTTAACAGCTCGACGATCTTCTTCATGGGCACTTCGCTGTCGTCGAGCAGACTCAGCAGTTGCAAGGCGACCGCGGGAAAAGGGGGAAGACTCTTTAGAGCCCATGGCCTTCTCTCTTTCGGGGCGGCGCCTTCATCAGCGGTAGGTGGGGCATTCAATACGGTTGACATCGGTCACTCCAAAGAACCTTATCGACCAGGGGAATCGGCGGCTTTATCGGACTCTGCCGTAAAACCGCGGGCTGGGAGATTTTTTAGCCGCCCAACGCTGTAAAACACGTACTTGCGCGCGGAGGCATCAAGGCCCGCGGGGGCGTCAATGATAGTTCGACTAACCCGCATTCCTGATCACGCCGCGTGACAAGAAATGCGGGCTAAAGCGGGTCCGTCCACGGGACGATATAGCTCAACACGGAGGTAGTACATGGCGGAAGACCCGATTTACAATGCAATCCAAGCGCTGCGCAGCGACTTGGCACGCGTGGACCACGCTATACAGGTTATCGAGAGCCTTGCTCTCGGCAAGCCTCGCCGCGGACGCCCCCCGAAGTTTTTGGCCGAGATGGCAGCCTCGGCCACTCCCAAAAAAAAGCGCGGCCGCCCCAAAAAGACCGCTCAGTCTTCCTGAGAACCATTGGGCTATTCACTCGCCAATCTTCGGATTCATCGAAGACTCCGCTAGACGGTTTCCCACCCGCCGCTCTTGGCCGAGCGGAATACCGCATCAATGATGAGCATGTTGTTCACGGCGTTCTCGAGCGGAAACTCGAGCGGCTCGCCGCTTCGAATCGCCTGCGAGAACAACTGGCCCTGAATGGCGTACTGATCGGTGGTCTCGAAGGTTTCCGTGACCGCGCTCGAGGTCGATGGGGCAGCGCTTCCGTCGTCCACGAAGATCTTGCAGGGTTCGGCGGTCGGTGCGTTGAAGGGGATCTCAACCTCGATGCGGCCTTTGGCGCCGAAGATGTTCATGCGCTGGTAGGGAACCAATTGCGTGGAACAAGTGAAACTCGCTTGTCCCGCGGGGAAGTCCAGAATGGCGCTCGCCAGCCGGTCCGTTTTCATCACCGGGTCCCAATCGATCAGAGAGACAACGCGCGTTGGCTCGGCCTCGAAGATGTATCTGCACGTCGTAATCGGGTAGCACCCGATGTCATAAACGCCCCCTCCGCCGACTTCCGGGATGTTGCGAATATTGGCGGGGTCGAGATTGGAGTAGCTAAAGAACCCCTGAATGGCCCGCAAGTCCCCAATGCGGCCGCCGCGCACCAATTCGCGCGCCCGCAGCCATTGCGGATGAGTCCGCACCATGAACGCTTCCTGAATCAGCACCCCGGCGCGGTCGCGCGCCTCGATCAGCAGTCGGGCCTCGGCGGCATCCATCGAAAGCGGCTTTTCGCAAAGGACATGCTTGCCCGCCTCGGCGGCTTTGACCGACCAGGGGACATGCAAATGCCCCGGCAGCGGATTGTAGACCGCTTCGATCTCTGAATCGGCGAGCAGCTCCTCGTAGGACCCGTAAGCCTTCTCAATCCCAAGCTGGCCGGCGGCGGCTCGTGCCGTTGCCAGGTCCCGCGAGGCGATCGCGGCGATCTCGCACAAAGGCTGAGTCTGCATCGCCGGAATGACCTTCTCCAGACCAATCTTGGCCGTGCTGATGATGCCCCACTTAACGGGTTCCATGATTTCTCCCTGAAATTTCGGCAGCCAAATCGTTGCCCATTATGGCAGAAGATTCGGCGCGGGCGGGCAGAGGCTTGGATGGAAGTCCGCGCTCAGTCCCAAGCAAACGAACTCAACTCCACTCTCGGCCTTAAGCGAAAGCCCCGAGTGAAAGCCCGGAACGAAAGAAGGATAATACAGTTCGGCGCGCAGGCTCAAGCGGCTGCGCCCTGCTCCAGAACAAAAGTGGCCGGACGATCTCGCCGTCGCTGCCTCCGGCGATAAGAAACGCGCGTTAGCGTTTTGTGCGCTGTTTCTGCTGACCAACGCGAACCTTGGTTGGTGCGGCCCGTGCTTCTTCCCAGCTTTTCCAGTCGAAGCGTTTGGTTGCGTCTTTGAGGTAGCTGTTCACGTCCGCATTCTTCGGCAGCACGGCCATGACGGTTGCATAGCCCGGACCGTCCGGATTCTTGAGACGGTATTTCTTCGTGTTAGCGATGCCCATAATCATTCAATTTAGCACATGCGGCCGCTGCCCCAAGCTGCTTGATCGGCCGAACTCGGCCCGCGCGCCGCCGCCTCTGGTCCGCCCGTTCCCCACGGGGCTGTGAATAAATGGGGACTGTACCAAGCGCGGGCCGAATCAGTTCCATTGAATCTGCCAGCGCGGGTGGCGCGAAGTGGACTGTCCCCGATATTTTCACAGCCCCCGCTTAGGGCGGCGCGATGGGCTTTGCGGCGCTTTGCTACCCTGGAAATCCTGATCCAAGCGGCCCCGGAGGCCCCAGCGATGACCCTGGAAGAGAAGCTAGCCGAACTCGAGAAGCGAAACTCCGCCGCCCAAGCCGGTGGCGGGCCCGAGCGTGTCGAGCGCCAGCACGAGGCCGGCAAACTGTCGGCCCGCGAACGGATCCATCTTCTTGTCGACGAGGGCAGCTTCCAGGAACTCGATCGCCTCGTCACTCACTCCTGCCACGACTTCGACATGCAGTCGAAAACGATCCCAGGCGACGGATTCGTCACCGGCTACGGGAAGATCGGCGGGCGCCTGGTCTACGTTTTCTCGCACGATTTCACGGTGTTCGGCGGCTCGTTGTCGCTCGAAAACGCGGCCAAGGTCTGCAAGGTGATGGACCTGGCCATGAAAACGGGAGCCCCCGTGATCGGTCTCAACGATTCAGGCGGGGCCCGCATCCAGGAGGGAGTCGGCTCGCTGGCCGGTTACGCCGACATCTTCCTGCGGAACACCCTGGCCAGTGGGGTCGTGCCGCAGATCTCGGCCATCATGGGACCCTGTGCGGGCGGCGCAGTCTATTCTCCAGCAATTACGGATTTCGTCTTCATGGTGGATAGTACCAGCTACATGTTCGTCACCGGTCCGGAGGTCATCAAAACCGTCACGCACGAGGAAGTCAGCAAAGAAAAGCTGGGAGGCGCACGCACGCATAACCAGGTCAGCGGCGTGGCGCACTTCCTGGCGCGCGACGACGCCGAGTGCCTGCGGATGATCGCGGAACTGATGAGCTTCCTGCCGTCCAATAACGTGGACGACCCGCCGCGCCTCGCCTGCAACGATCCGGCGGAGAGGGCCGAGGAAAAACTCGATAGCGTCGTGCCCTCCGAACCCAACCAGCCCTACGAGATCAAGGAAGTCATCCGCCTAACGGTTGACGACGGCTATTTCTTCGAAGTGCAAGAGCATTTTGCCGGCAACATCGTGATCGGATTCGCGCGCCTGGATGGCCGCACTGTCGCGATCGTCGCCAACCAGCCCGCCGTGCTCGCCGGCTGCCTGGACATCAACGCGTCGGTCAAGGCCGCGCGATTTGTTCGCTTCTGTGACGCCTTCGGAATTCCCATCGTGACCTTCGAGGATGTCCCCGGTTTTCTGCCCGGGACCGAACAAGAGTATGGCGGCATCATCAAACATGGAGCCAAGCTGCTCTACGCCTACGCCGAAGCGACCGTCCCGAAGATCACCGTCATCACGAGAAAGGCTTACGGCGGCGCCTATTGCGTGATGGGATCCAAACACCTGCGCACCGACATCAACTACGCCTACCCCACCGCCGAGATAGCCGTGATGGGCCCCGAGGGCGCCGTGAGTATCCTTTATCGGCGCGAGCTGGCCGCTGCCGGCGATAGCGCCGAACAGTTTCGGAAAGAAAAGACCGAGGAGTTTCGCGAGCAATTCGCGAATCCCTATTCGGCCGCGGAAAAGGGCTGGATCGACGAGGTGATTCAGCCACGCTATACGCGCGCCAAACTGATCGCGGCGTTAGAGATGCTCGAGAACAAAGCAGACACTACGCCCCGCAAGAAGCACGGCAATATCCCGCTCTAGCCAAAGCGTGCCCCGAAAGGAGTCGCGACAGGCCCCCAAGTTCGGCCCGTCCGGCGTGGCGCGAGCCCCCAGGCTTGCCGCGTCGAGACTCTTCTCGACGCTTGTTTGGAACGGTTTGAGGCAGCGCCAATAGAGCAGGCTGCCCCGCTCCGCCCCTTCTGGCTCGCTACCTGACGGCGCACACAATGTCTGTTCTATTTTGGGTACCCGGTAAGCAGTGCGACTTCGACATTTCTGTCGAGGCAGCGGTGGGCCAGCAAGAACCCAGGCCTAAGCCTCGATCAACTCCTCCCCGCGCATCGGCATCGCCCTCAAGCGCACGCCCGTCGCATTGAAAACGGCATTGCCGATAGCCGGGGCAACCGCGATGATCGGCGTCTCACTGCCTCCGACGGACGGCAAGTCGGGGCGATCCACCAGAACGGTTTCGATGCGGGGCACGTCCTTGAAGCGCGGCACCCGGTAGTCCGCGAAAAGCGCGTTAGTGACGCGCCCTTTCTCGAATCGAATTTCCTCGCTCAAGGCACCGCCCAGACCCATGATGATGCAGCCCTCCACCTGTGCGCGAAGGTTGGCCGGGTTCTGGATCGCCCCGCACTCAAAGGCTTGCACGATGTCAACCACCTTGATCGTGCCTTGCGTGCGATCGATCTCCACCTCGGCGCAAGCCGCCACGTAGGAACCCTTCTCAATGCCACAGGAGAGGCCAATGCCCATCGGCGGCCGACTATTCTTCCTGCGTTCGGGCCAGCGAAATCGCTTCGCTGCCGCTTCGAGAACAGCCCGCAAACGATCGGCGGCGAGATGAGCTAGCCGGAATGCCAGCGGATCAGCACCCGCGCCGGACGCCAGCTCGTCCATGAACGACTCCCGCGCGAAGCAGTTCGCCGTGGAAGCAAGAGCCCGATACGAGCCCTCGCGCAGCGGCGAGTCGCTGAAGAAAAACCGCGTTTGGGTGTGCGGGATATCGTAGGGCGACTCAATCGCCGACGCACCGGAGTTGTAGTTCGTGAAATTCCATGCCGCGATCGAGTTATTCTCGTCAAGCCCTGCTTCCACCTCGATCAACCCCGCCGGACGGAAATAAGCCCAGGTCAGCTCTTCAGACCGCGTCCAGCGCAGCGACACCGGCCGCTTCGCCGCTTTGGCGAGACGCGCCGCCTCGACCGCGACTTCGCCGGTGTGCTTGCCGCCGAATCCGCCGCCCGTGTCGGGGACGATCAGACGCACCTTGCCAGGAGGAACCCGAAAAGCGTCGGCCAGTTGCCCGTGAACGCGCGACGGCTGCTGGGTTCCGGTCCAAACCGTGAGCCGGCCATTCTCCCATTCGGCGACAGCGGCGCGCGGCTCCATCGGCGCATGCTGGATGTAGGCCACTTCATACGACGCCGACAGTTTGCGCTTCGACGCAGCCAGCGCCGATTCGACCGAGCCCTTTGTTCTCGTGCGCGGCCTCCGGCGGCCTTCCCCTTCCGTTACCGCTTGCTTCTTGAGGTAGGGAAATAGCTCGTTGCTCGATGGATGCGGCGGGGAGTCCCACTGGGCCCTAGCGGCCAGCGCGTCGACAGCTTGCCGCGCTTGCCTGGAGGTGGGAGCCGTGCAGCCGACGAAGCTGCCATCGCGAACAACCGTCACGCCATCCATCTTTTCGGCCGGCGCCAGGTCAACCGACACCAGGGTCGCGCCGAACGAAGCCGGCCGCAGCACTTTGCCGTAAACCATGTTCGGCCGCGTTATGTCGGACGGAAAGCGGTGCGAGCCGGTGACGATGTCGCGGCTATTGCGCTTGCTGACCGACGACCCGAGAATGCTCCACTGCTTGACCGGCGTCAGCTTCACATCGCCGGGGAGTTGCTGACTGAAAGCTTCGGCAGCCTCGGCGGCTTGCGCCAACTCAGCGTAGGTGACACTCCTCTTCGCGGATGATTCAAAGACCGTGCCGTCCCGCACTTCCAGCGTCTCGGGATCGGCATCCCATTGCGCGGCGGCCAGCTGGACCAGAATCCCTCGCGCCGCCGCCGCGTCCTTGCGGACGGCGGGAATCGTGCGGGGGGTCGTGCGGCTGCCCGCCGTTCCGCCGTCATCGGGAACAACCGACGAGTCGGCCATCACCAGCCGAATCTGATCGACGCTGACTCGCAGCTCTTCAGCAGCCGCTTGGGTAATCTGTGTGCGCGATCCCTGACCCACCTCGACCTTGCTGGTGAAGATCGTGATTGCTCCGTCGTCAGCTATATGCAGGCGCGCGGCAACCGTCCCTGCCGGACCGCCCTGCCCGAAGCTCTGGACTGGCGAGCAGCCGTCGCTCGTCGCGATCAGCAGACCCGCTCCCGCGATTCCGAGAAACGAGCGGCGGCCGACGTCAAACGAATAGGCCGGCCCCTCGTGGAGTTCATAACGCTCAAGCTCCCAGGTCTCTTCAGTTTTTGCACTTGGTTTCATGGCTGGCTCTCGGACCGACGCAGACTATGATAGCTCTCACCTGCATTGCACACCACCGCACCGCATTTCTCTCCGCTTAACGGGGGAAGCACCCGCCAGCGATGAGAAATGCGGCTAGACCAACAACGCCGATGGAGCACAAACCCTACAGGGACCGGCAGGATTGCCGGTCCCTAGGGTGGACACACTAGAGTTTCGGTGGCAATGCGCGGTATCATCGTTCGTACCCTCGCTAACAATTGTTGCCTGAGCGGAATCGGCCTTGGCGCCGTTTCCCGATATTGACAAAAAGGAGTCCACTGATGCCCGTAGCTTTGATTTTGATGCTGATCCTGTTCGCAAGTGCCGGCAGCGCCCAGCCGGTTGCCGCTGGCGCCGTCAATTCAGCTAGTTTCGCCCGATCCGACCTGCCGAACGGCAGCTTGGCTCAAGGCAGTATCTTCTCCGTCTTTGGCTCGAGGATGGGACCGGCGGCTCTGGCACAAAGCACGAGCTTCCCGCTTCCGACAGAACTCGCTGGGACCTCGGTCCAAGTGACCGTCGGCCGAACTTCGGTCGATTGCATCATACTTTGGACCATTGCGAGTCAGCTTGCCGTCATCCTGCCTTCGAATACTCCCGTCGGCGATGGAACGCTGACCGTATCATTCAACGGGCAGCCCAGCGCTCCCCTGGCGGTCACTGTTGTAGCCCATAGCTTTGGAATTTTCGCGCTCAATCAGGCCGGCAGCGGACCGGGTGTTTTCACGGATCTCGAGTTCAGTCCCAGAACCGTTCTGAACTCGGCACTGCCAGGCGACCTTCTAGACGTCTGGGACACCGGCTTAGGCGCCGTAGCGGGTGACGAAGCAGGGGGACCCCTGCCGACCCCTGCCGGGTGACCTGCGGGGAGTCGATGTCGAAGTCTTCGTCGGGGGGATACCGGCGACGATCGTATATCGCGGGCGTTCGGGCTGCTGTGCCGGACTCGACATCGTCCGATTCGCTACTCCCGAAAGTGTCGACGGCTGTTATGTCCCGGTCGTTGTCGTAGTCGATGGTGTTTCAAGCAACTTCACAACCTTACCGGTTTCGCCGTCAGGCGGGACCTGCTCAACTGGCGGCGGCGGATTCACGGCGGCCGAGCTGGAATTAGCGCGGATGAGCGGCGGCTTGAAGCTCGGATCTGTATCTCTGTCTCGCTTTAACCTCTCCTTCTCCGGACCGTTCCCCTCGTAAACCTTTGATATCAAAACCGACACGGCAAGCGCTTCGTTTTCGGATTTCAACCTAAGTCAACTGGTGATGTCGCAAGGAGTGGCCGGCATATCAACCATTGGCGCATGTACGGTCTTTCAGATTCAGGGAACAACTACACAACCTGTTGATCCGATCCGTGCTTCGGGCCTGGATGCTGGATCCTCTCTGATGTTGGCGGGACCCATGGGGACAAAGCAAATTGATCGTGTAGACGTAGGGGTATACAGAGCCTCGTTGTCAGGCTCCTTTCCGAGTTTCTTAACAGCGGATCCCAAAGCTCTCGCCGCTGAGTCGGTGAACCAGGGTCTGCCGGGCTATTTGGAACCGGGAACCTACACGGTCAGCGGACCGGGCGGCAGTGACGTTGGTCCATTCACGGCCAGCCTGGTGATTCCAGATGCTCTCAATTGGACCAATCGCGACGCGATTACCAGCGTCCCGCGTTCAAGAGACCTGTCCGTGACCTGGGCGGGCGGCGGTCAAAATGGAACGGTTCAGATCTTTGGATCTTCTGTTGTTTCCGACGATGAAACTGCTTCCGGCGCGGTGTTCTTCTGCCGCGAGGATGTCTCCGCTGGGGCATTCAGCGTTCCGTCGGCGGTTCTCTCGAACCTCCCTGTCAGCGGGATGCAAAGCGGAGTCCCGTTCGGAATTTTGGGAGTGGGAGTTGTATCGGACGGAACCCGCTTTGCTGCTTCTGGCATCGATCTGGGCTTCTTGACGCACACCGATCTGTCGCTCAAGCCGGTAGGGTTCGAATAGCTTCGGCGCCCGGACGAGTTGGCAGCGCGGGTCGGCGGACGTGGCGTGAGCGTCCACGCTTGCCGCAAACCGATTCGTCGGTTTGTTCGGCCAGTGGCCGCGGAATCTGGCCCGGGCAACCGAGTGCCTTGCCGCTGGCAACGCCTCGACGAATCGAGGCGCGGCAAACCTGGAGGTTCACGCCACATCGCAGCTTGGGGTTCTGATTTTCATTGTCGAACTTTCCGCCACGGTTGGCTACACCGTTGCCATGTCGCGCCAGTTCTTGCCGGCCTTGACGTCGGCAATGAGCGGAACGTCGAGTTGGTGTACCTGCTCCATCTCGTGCTTGACGAGCTTGGCGACAATCGCTGTCTCTTGCTCGGGCGCCTCGAAGACCAATTCGTCGTGAACCTGCAACAGCATCACTGCGTGCAGGTTTTCTTCGTTGAGCCGCCGGTCGACTCGAATCATTGCCAGCTTGATCAGGTCGGCGGCCGAGCCCTGGATCGGTGAGTTGATCGCTGTCCTCTCAGCAAAGCCACGGACACTGGGGTTCTTGCTCTGAATGTCCGGAATCGGACGAAGCCTGTCGAACATTGTGCGCGTGACGCCGCTCTTTCTTACTTGGGCGATCGTGCGGTCGATGAAGGTCTTGACTCCCGAGTAAAGCTCGAAATAAGCAGCGATGTAGTCCCCTGCATCCGAGCGCGAGATGCCCAGTTGCTGGGCCAGCCCGAAGGCGCTCAGCCCGTAAACAATGCCGAAATTAACGGCTTTGGCGCGCCGCCGATCTTCAGCTCCCACCAGTAGAGGCGGCACCCGAAAGACTTCGGCTGCCGTGCGCGTATGAATGTCTTCACCCTTGCGGAAGGCGTCGACCAGAACCTTGTCGCCCGAGAGGTGAGCCAAGATCCGCAGTTCGATTTGGGAATAGTCGGCCTTGAGAAGATTCCATCCCGGGCGCGCGATGAAGGCCGCCCGAATCTGGCGTCCCATTTCGGTTCGGATCGGGATGTTCTGCAGATTGGGATTCAACGAGGACACCCGGCCCGTTGCCGCACCGGCTTGATTGAAGGTCGTATGAAGCCGGCCGGTTTTTGGATTCACGAGCAGCGGCAAGGCGTCGACATAGGTGTTCTTGAGTTTGGTGAGCTGGCGATAGTCGAGAATCTTCGTGGCGATCTCATGATCCTCGGCAAGCCCCTGGAGCACATCGGAGGCGGTCGACGGTGTTTTCGTTTTGCCGCGGCGCGAGGGAGTGGGCAGGCCAAGGTCCTCAAAGAGCACTTTGCCGAGCTGTTTAGGTGAGTTGATATTGAAGGTGACGCCCGCGAGCGAATAGATCTCGGCCGTCAGCGAATCGACTTTCCCTTCCAGCTCAGCCGACAGCCGCCCGAGCGCATCGGAGTCGAGCAGGACGCCTGTTTCCTCCATGCGCGCCAGAACCGCCGCCAGAGGCAGCTCCATCTGCTCGTAGATGTCACGCAATTGCAGCTCGTCGATCTCTTTCGAGAGCGCCTCGCCAAGCTGCTGGGTCACCGAGGCCGCGTTGGCGGGATCGTGATCCAGCTGCACGCCGAGACGCCGCGCGGCCGTTTTCTCGAGCGAATAGTCGGATCGCGTGGCGTTCGCCAAGAAGGCGGTCAGCAGGGTGTCGTCGGTGACTCCTTGGAGGACGATGCCGGCCTGCCGCAGAACATGCCCGGCCGACTTGGAATCATGGACCCGCTTGGGGCGCTCGTCGTCCTCGAGAAACGGCTTGGCTTCGCTGATCAGGTGAGCCGGCAACGTGCAGGCTTGCTGGGCGTCTTCGCAGAAGCCGAGTCCGCCGGCCCGCGGCTCGCCGGGGTTGCTGAGTTCAACCGCGATAGCGACTGGCCGGGCGCCATCGAGCTTGCCCAGCCATTGATGGAATTCATCGGCGGTCGAGAAACTTCGCAGCTCGGTCTCGACGGCGGCTTCGGAGACTTCGAGCTGGCTGAGCTGGCGGCTGAACTCCAGTTCTTTGTAGACGGCTCGGAGTGCTTCCATATCAGGAGCCGCCACGCGCAGCGCTTCGAGATCGAGCGCAACCGGGGCATCGACGGCGATCGTCGCGAGCCGCTTGCTGAGCAAGATCTGTTCACGGTTCTGCCGCAGGCTTTCTCGATAGGTTTTGCGCTTGACTTCCGCGGCGTGCTCCATGGCCGACTCGACGCTGCCATACTCCCCGATCAGTGCTCGCGCGCCCTTGTCGCCTATGCCGGGAGCACCCGGAATGTTGTCCACCGCATCACCCTTGAGCGCCAGGAAATCCACGATCTGATGGGGCTCGACGCCCATGACCTCGGCGACCATGGCGCTGTCATAGACTAGGTCGTTCTTCATCGGGTTGAGGACGTAAACGCGATCGTTCACCAACTGCGTGAGATCCTTGTCGCTACTGACGACGTAGACGTCCACATCGTGTTCGGCGGCTTGAACCGCAAGCGCGCCGATGACGTCGTCGGCTTCGTATCCCGGGGCGGAGAGGACGGGGATGCTATTGGCCCTCAGGAGCTTATCGATGTAGGGTATTTGGCGGATCAAGTCGTCGGGGGTCTCATCGCGGTTTGCCTTATAGTCGGCGAATATCTCGTCGCGGAATGTCGGGCCCTCGCCTTCCCAGACGGCTGCCAGGTAGTCGGGCTTATGGTCATCGAGCAGCTTTTGCATCATGTTGCCGAAGATGTAGACCGCCTCGGTCGGCATGCCCGCCGACGTTCGCATCAGCGGCGCGCCGGCCTTGGCCCGGCCGTAAAAGGCCCGGAAGATTAGCCCGAAGGTATCGATCAGGAACAGGCGCGGCGGGGAGGGCATGGAGTTAGTGTACTGCTTCGCCTGGTCGCCGCCTGCTTCAGCCTGTCTGGACCGGAACCTGCGATCCGGAGTTCCGGTCATAAAGGAAGGGTCAGGACCCCGAGCCCAGACGCGGCGTGAACGTTCGGGTTCACTGCGCTTGGATTCGTTGAGGCCT
>Ga0310123_10002686_pt1 | contig 14017 bp, 12 predicted proteins | sample CB6_AW_1057_MG_FD_203505 | JGI IMG/M metagenome (GOLD analysis project Ga0310123, IMG submission 203505) | Marine microbial communities from Western Arctic Ocean, Canada - CB6_AW_1057 | ecosystem: Environmental > Aquatic > Marine > Oceanic | place: Canada: Western Arctic Ocean | collected... | reverse complement strand
GCTGATGGCAATAACGAGGAACCAGTCGATTGGGAACCTGCGTTTTTAATGGCGAGTGTGGAAAGCAAAGGACGGACAACAGCGAAGTTCTATCCTATTCCAACGCGGCGCTTATCCCTGAACCGAAGGGAATCCCACCAGCAGCCGCCTTTCCCTCTTCCTCTCCCGCCACCGTAGCGCACAGAATAGTACCAGACCACAAAATGAGAAGTCTCGCATGCGAACCTTAACGATATTGGCGCTACTATTGGGTGTGAACCTTGCCGGATGTTTGCCGGTCGAATCCGTCACGACAGAAACGAATGCGACGAGTGAATCGGCAAGTCAAGACGATGTCGAGCCAAGCGAGGACGACGTCCGCGAATTCACTTTCCCGCGCAGCTCGGCGGGGACATCGGTCGAAGTAGCGCCGCGCCCTGCGTGGACGACATCGCGTGTGCAAGGCTCGCCCGATCCCCCATTGCCATTCCAAGTCGAAGAAGTGTTTGGCGGCCTTTCCTTCTATGCTCCCGTATTCATCCAGCAAATTCCTGGCACGGAGCAGTATCTGATCGGCGAGTTGTGTGGCCGTATTTATTCAATCGATAAGAATGCACCCGACGCCGATCCAGTGCTGGCCATCGATCTCTTTCCTGATGTCTCGAATCGCCCACCCGCGCCTGCCCGCGGCCAGCCTCCAGTGACGACCGACAATCCGATACCCGGCGAGCAGCTGTATGATTTGACATTTCATCCAGACTTTGAGTCAAACCGCCAGATCTTCGTGACCTATCTCCTGCCCAGTAACAAATCGGAAGCCCGGCTGTCCAGAATGGAACTCAGCATGGACGGTCCGCCGCGCATCTCCCGAGACGCCGAAACACACTTGCTTTCCTGGTCCGCGGCGGGTCACAACGGCGGATGCGTTCGGTTCGGACCGGACGGCTACCTTTATGTTTCAACGGGAGACGGCGTCGGCCCCAATCCACCCGATGTGAACAATGTCGGTCAGGATATCAGTAATCTGCGGTCTTCGGTGTTGCGGATTGATGTCAACCATACCGCAGGTGATCAACCGTATGCCATTCCCGCGGACAATCCATTTGTCGACAGTCCGGGGGCTCGGCCAGAGGTCTGGGCTTATGGATTCCGTAATCCATGGAAAATGGATTTTGACGGTGCCACAGGCAATCTTTGGGTCGGAGACGTTGGTTGGGAAACTTGGGAGATGGTGTACTACGTCAGCCGCGGTGGCAATTACGGCTGGCCGATCATGGAGGGGCGCAAACCGTTGCGGTCCGAGATCCAACCGGGACCCACGCCGATCACGCTACCGGTCAAGGACTACCCGCGGTCCGAAGCCAACTCGGTTACCGGTGGCATCGTTTACAGCGGTAAGAAGTATCCGGAACTGGCCGGTTGGTTCATCCACGGAGATTACCGCACGGGGCATATTTGGGCCCTCAAGCTGGACGACCAGGGCGAACCACAGCATCGTCACCTTGCCCGCTCGTCGATTTGCATCATCGCGTTTATGGAGACGGCGGACGGCGATATTTACGTGATGGATCACGACACGGACGGTCGGACCTATCGGTTGGTCTTTACGCCAACAGTCGCGGATGCGCCCGAGTTCCCGCTGGACCTCGCCGCGACCGGATTGTTTACCAACGTCACTGATTTGCAACCCGCGCCAGGCGTCATCCCCTATGAAGTGACGGTCGAGCCTTGGATGGACGGTGCCTACGCCCAGCGGCTATTGGCGCTGCCCGGCCAAACGAGGATCGCCACGACAGAAATGAACGGACAATCCGAGTGGGAGTTTCCTGCAGGAACGGTTTTCGCTCAAACGGTTTATCACCGCGGACAACCGGGACAGAATCCGGTCCGGTTGGAAACTCGCATCCTGCATTTCGAGAACAGCCGCTGGCGCGCGTACAGCTACCGCTGGAATGATGCACAGACCAATGCCGTCCTGGTATCGTCCGCCGGTGAACAGTTTTCCCTGCCGAAACACACGACGGATCCCGACGTCTCGATTCACGAGACGTGGCGCATCGTGAGCCGGGCCGAATGCACATTTTGCCACCGCGACAAGATCGGTTCGGTGCTTGGATTTGAACCCGCGCAACTGGATCGCATGGTCGATCACGGTGGAATACAGCACCAACAGCTGGAACTATTAGCCGCCATGGACGTTTTCGACGGTGATCCGCAAACGGCAATCGACGAAGTATCCCGTTTGGTCGATCCACACGACTCATCGCTCGATTTGAACGAGCGGGCGCGTTCCTACCTGGACGTCAACTGTGGTATTTGCCACAGCCCACACGGCGAATCGATCACGATGTTCTATCTGCGTCGACATTATTCGTTGGAAGAAGCGAAAGCATTCAACAAGGTCGGCATCGGCACGTTTGGTCTGGAGGATCCCCACCTGATCGTTCCTGGAGATCCCTACCGTTCGGCCATCCTCTATCGTACGGGAAAACTCGGAAATGCCCGCATGCCGTATGTCGGGTCCCGGGTTGTCGACCCCGCAGGCTTTTTGCTAATTCACGATTGGATCGCGTCACTGGATGGTGATATCACGTCGCTTCAGGGTGCCGATCTCGTCAGCCTGAAATTGCTGCGCAGCGAGGACATCTCTGTGGACCAGCAACTCGAGGCCATCTCACCGCTGTTGGGCAGAACGAGCGCTGCTCTGGCCCTGTTGTCGGTTGTTCGCAGCGGCGGAGTGACAGCGGAGTTGCTTGATCAGATTGTGGAACTTAGCCAGCAGTCGCCAGCCGCAACGGTCCGATCGCTGTTTGAAGATTTCGTTCCCGAATCCCAACGCCGGGCGACACTAGGAGACGACATTCAGCCGGAAGTGATCCTGGAAATCACCGGCGATGCCGCGCGGGGTAGACTGATTTTTCTCAGCGACTCGAGCCGCTGTCGCATCTGCCATGTCCCGGATGAGCGAGGGCGCTCGTTAGGTGCCGAACTGAAGGAAATCGGGAAAAAGTACCCCAAGCCAGAACTGCTGCGGCACATTATCGAACCGTCGCTAAAAATGGAACCAGCCGTCACGCCTTACCTGGTAGAGACGGTGAGCGGTGAAATCCACACTGGTTTGATCTTGGAGCAGAACGCCGAAGAGATCGTGTTACAGAACGCCAAATTGGAGATTATCCGCATTCCGACCGGCAACGTAGAAACGCGAGAGCAACTGGATAAGTCGATCATGCCCGAGCATCTGCTGAGCGATTTGACAGCCCAAGAGGCGGCTGACCTGTTGGAGTACTTGTCAACGTTGCGAGGAGACCAGTAGGACGGATTGGCAATTCCTATTCTGTGGTTGTCTTCGCTGAAGCCCTTTGTGCTGTTATACGCTACTCTGCTGGGAGGTCACTTGATGAGCTGGCCTGGCGGAGCTCAAATTTGAACTGCTACCTCCACCCCTTCCCGAGTTTGCGATTCCGGTGGAGCGCCGGGGGGATGTGAGGAAAACGATGGCAGAGCTTTGCCGCTGACAACCCTCTAATTTCTTAACCCCGATTTTCTCACTCACTCTGGTACAAACATCGGGGGTGGTCAGCCCGAATGTTTCAGACATTTCGTTCACCAGACAGTTCAAGTGGATCGTTTGTTGTGGGGAGAGTGGCTTCCACACCCGAGGCCCGCATGCCCACTCGACGGTGGTTACGCAGCGAATTGATAATGCTGCATGTGGGACGCTATGTTGACTTCCGGTTGCAAACCATTGCTGGTCCGCCAACTGTTACTGGTGGCACGCTAAAAGCAACCGGGCTCCAAGGACAACCTTCCATTGAAGCGTGCACAGAGTCCGGTCAATGAGCGATGAGATATGCGCAAATCGGCTATCCAGGCTATGTATTTACATAATTTTTCTCGGGGAGCCAACAAAGGATGTCAGTGTTGAAATGTGAGCCTGATAAATGGCCCGTGGTAAGTGGCGGAGCCTGCGTTGTTCACCCCGCCACTCGCCTTGAAGATCTCCTCCGGCGCATAAAAATCCACATTAAGGGCTGTCATTTGGTCTGTAGCTGCTGCGATACCGTTGAGGAAGGTTACTTGATACCCCATCCGTAGCGAAAAATTCTCTGTGATATTGAAAGCGCCGGTGAGAGCAGCCTCGCCTACAAAAGATGTACGATTCCTCTTTGCCGCGCTGGCAAGTTGAGGGGTTCCGTATAGTGATTGAGAGACCTGGGCGTTATATGTCGTATTACTCTCATTGGCATAGATGCCGACTTTTGTATATCCTTCCAGTTCAAAACGGCCATGGCGCCAGATATCGGTTTCGCCGCCAACTTGAAATCCATATAGATCGTTTTCCGTATGGAACTCCCCAAAGTCACTCTTAGTGCCGTGACTGATCCAACCGTATGTTTCGTCCATCTCGATCCACCGGAATCCAGCAATCAGGGTAACCCACTCATTGGTCCGATGGCGACAATTGAGTTCCAGGCTGTTCAATTGGGACACATAGGACAGATCTGGATCCTTGGTGGGGCTAGTGCTGGATTCCATACCGCCATCGCCCACGAGAAGCGAACCTGCAGGCGGACCAGAAATCGATGTATCAACGCTCGCACTTGCCCCAATTGAATTCACGTTCAGATAGATGACCTCCAGATCGGTTCCGCAGTTCCCGTGACGCCTTAATGTGAATCGAGGCGCAATCTGGTTTTCAAAATTGAAATCATGTGCGTCGTAGATTGCAGCACCACCTCCCTGTTGTGGAGGCTTGTCTCCCACGAGTGATTGGGAAGCCGGGCTGGATCGAGTCATGAAGACGCCATCGAGGGACGCTGTCCAACGCGGGCCGCAGTTGCATTCCTGGGCGGTTGCCGCGATTGTCATCGAAAAACACGCAAAAATAGCCAAGACAAGTTTGAGTCGTTTCTTTGCCTGGATAATGTTCATATTTCTTCAGATGTCCTTTTCATGAAGGGAGAAACTCTAGAGACAAAGGCGCGGTGTTTCCGTCTGTCTGTCGCTTACACTAGCAATGCTCTATCTCCAGACGCACAACACACAAACGACGACAACACGTACTGGCTGGGACACGTACTGGCTGGGACATGGTCCAGCTCTTCGTAGCAGTACCCTCCGAATGTGTTCGCAACTTGCATAGTCATTACGTCGTCACTAATAAGGAACTGAGAAAACAGAAAACTGATCGTGATTTTAATCACTATTACCCGTTAAATCCTCCTTTCAACACGCAACGATAATGGGTTTTGGCAACCTTCGTTGGGCCGGAAGCAGACGCGATGCTGGGGCGCATTGGGAGTGCGAGTGATTGTTGGGCAGTTGTCATTGGGGTCCAATGGTCCAGTCTTGACGGCAAGCGAGGAAAAAAGTTACCCGAATCACAATTGACGCGTGCGGCACTCGATTTAGGTCAATGTCAATTGACGTAAGTCGCAGAGATAACGAATCGGGCGGTTGTCCGGACACTTGGTAGAGTGTACTTCCATGCATCAGCACGGACCTGTTTGCGTCCACGATGGACGGTTTCAACCTCATTATCGAAGGAGAGAACCGATGCGAAGAAAGAAAGACAAGGTCGTTTTGCGTGAAGTGGCTGCCAGACCAGAGCTGGTAGTCAAGAAAAGCGATCAAACGCTCCATGATTACTCAGTGGAAGCGTTGCCGACTGTCAACTGATTGTTGGAACGCATTGATCTGGAGAATCATCTCTTGCAACATCTGCGGTGGGATGGCCGGCGGACGCAGTTGCCGACAGCGACCGGATTGCTACTGCTCGTGCGAAACTTCCTGATAACGCGTGATCGGATTTATAGTTTCGACAAATGGGCTCAGCGTTACGGTCTTGACTTGCCCGATTTGGCACTGAGGCAACTACACGACTTGAATGACGACCCGCGTGGGGCGTTTCTTGGAACGGTTGTTTGACAGTAATGAATCGGAGCTGGTGTTGTCGGTGGTGCAGTACGGCATCCAAGAGTTCAATCTCAGACTGGACGAGTTGCACGATGAATCGACGACAATCTCTTTTTGGGGTCACACGATGACGGGGCCGACCGGCGGTTGCCATCACGTATGGACACAGCAAAGATCATTGCCCTAACTTGACGCGATTGCTACACGCATTGACGATAACTGACAATGGCGGCGTGCCAGTCTACTTTACCACGCACAGTCGCAATTCGGCCGACGGTCAGACGCATCAGCAGACGTGGAATATTTTACTGGAATTGGTTGGTAGTCCCTATTTCTTGTATATTGTTGACTGCAAGCTGGCCACAACGGACAACATACGTTACATCGGCCGCTGTGGTAAACGGTTAATCAGCGTGTTGCCAGCAACGGGAAAGGAAACTCGCAAGTTTCGTGAGTGTTCGATTGGATTCCCCGTCCCAACTTCGGGTTTGCGGTTCTGAGACAACCGGAGATAAACGTACTGATGGCCACTAAACATCCGACAGACACGCAAACCAGCAACACATTGCTGTTGCGGGTTCGCAACGTGAGCGATGAGCAAGCTTGGAGTGAGTTTGTCGAACGTTATGCGCCCAAGATTTTTTTCTGGTGCCGCCGTTTTCAGCTACAGGATTCTGACGCTTCGGACGTAACTCAAGAGGTACTGATGAAGTTGGTGGGTGCCATGCAGTCGTTTGTTTACGATCCTTCTCGTGGCAGTTTTCGGGGCTGGTTGAAGACTATTACCGAAAATACCGTACGGGATTTACGTCGCCATTGGCAGAGGACAGGGAGAGCCTTTGGCGAAGCTCAACTTCAGCCATTGGCTGTTTCGGTGGAAGACCCTGTAGCACTTCGGGCATTGGAAGAAGCAATCGATGGAGCCCACCGAGAGCAAATTCTAAAAGAAGCTGAAACTCGGGTTGAGTTACGGGTCCAGCCACACACGTGGAAGGCCTATCAATTGACGGCGGTCCATCAGCAACCGGCTGGCCAGGTTGCCCGTGAGTTGAAAATGCGAATTTCCGAGATTTATGTTGCCAAAAGTCGGATCATTAAGATGTTGCGCGAAACAATTGCCGTTTTGGAAAGTCCATGACCACCAGTATGTAGAAACAAAAGAACCCGAAAACAGGGATTCGGATGAACGAAGTAATTCAATGTCCTCCAGAGAGTGTTCTCAACGAACTCCTGCATAGACGACTTGGCGAATCGCATGTCCAGCTCCTCGACGAACATTTTGAACAGTGTGAATCATGTCAAAGGCGTTTGGACTGTTTGACCCCATCGCTCGAAACAGTGGTCGAAGGTCAAACAGAGGACACATTATCTGAGGGTGAACAGGGGATCTTGCAAAACCTGATTGATCATCTTCGAGACCATCCGCCAGAAGAAATTGGCGGTGATTCGCGGGCAGGTTGGCCAACCGCGGATTTGCGGAGTAGATCAAGTGGTACGGTTCGATTTTCGCATGATGGTCGAGTGGGACACTACTGTCTGGTTGAAGAACTTGGAAGTGGTGCCAGTGGGAGATTGTTTCGAGCCATCGATGAACGGCTCGATAGGTCGGTAGCACTAAAAATCCTTCGTGAAAGTCAGATGGAGTCGGTGGAAGGGCGGGTGCGACTGGAGCGAGAGGCGCGTGCAGCGGCCCGTCTGGAGCATGACCACATCGTACGTATCTACGACGTTTCCCTGACAGACGGAGATCCACCTTATATTGCCTATGAATTGATTGAAGGTGAGTCGCTCTCTGAGCGTGTTCACCGGGTGGGTTATTTATCGCCTTACCAGGCAGCGAGGATTGCCCGCCAGGTCGCACTTGCTCTCAACGCGGCACACCAGGTGGGGTTGGTACATCGGGATGTAAAACCGTCGAATATTTTACTGGAATCATCGTCCGGACGGGCCAAGATTACTGATTTTGGACTGGCCCGATTCGATGAACAGCAAACCCGTTTGACAATGGAGGGAATGATCGCTGGCACGCCTGCGTATATGAGTCCCGAGCAGATCCTTGATCCGCATGATGTGGACGTACGGAGTGACCTCTACAGTCTAGGCGTGACCATGTACGAGATGCTGACGGGAGAATTGCCGTTTCGTGGCGTGACACGGATGACGCTCATGCAGGTGCTGCACGCAGACCCAGTAGCTATTCGATATCTCAACGACGAAGTTCCGGTTGATTTGGAAACGATCGTGACGAAATCCATCGCCAAGGACGCTGCGCGAAGATACGAAAATGCCGCAGAGTTGGCCGATGATTTGCAGCGATTTCTGGATGGTGAAACAATCGAGGCTCAACCGGCAGGCCGAATTGAGAAAATGTGGCGGATAGTACGCCGCAACCCCCGAATGGCAACACTTTCGACAATGTTGGTCGTTGTCCTGATGGCAGTTGCCGTCGGCTCCACATTTTTTGCCGTAAAATTAGCTTCCGTGCAGCAAGAAGCCAGCCTCGCTCGGCTCAAAGCGCAGCAAGACGCTGCAAGTGCTGCCAAGCAACGTAACCTAGCGTTTAAAACCTTGCAGCAGTTGGTATTCCAGGTTCATGACGATCTGGAAGAAAGTGGAGGTGACGTTCACCAAACACAACTGTCAATCCTTAAGACAGCCCTGGATGGACTGGGTGAGTTGGCCAATTCGACGGACAGTTCTGAAACTGCCGACTTTAGCACGGCCGTAGCCCATAACCGGTTGGGGATGGCTTTGTACGGGTTGGAACATTTGCCGGAAGCCGTTGCGCAACTTCGCCAGTCACTTCAAGCTACCGGGGAAATTTTGGAGACATCCCCAAATGATCTTGCTGTCCAGCGTCTCAAAGTGAAAGTGCTGATGAATTTAGGAGCATGCCTAGCAGATTTGGGAAAAACTGAGCCAGCTGGGGAATATCTTGAAGAATCAATTTTGCTCGGTCAGCAGCTTGTGGAAAACAATCCTGCTGATAATGAAACGCGGAAAGACCTTGCCGGCGCACTGCGAGAAATGGGCGAAGTGACCGAATCGCTTGATCGCGAGAAAGCCGCTGATTTATTTAATCAAAGTGTCACGATTTTACAAAATTTGGTGGCAGAGTGTCCTGGCGATTTTGATTTGCAGCATGAATTGCTGACAGGCTTGTATGATCTGGGACAATTTGAAATTACCAGGGGCTATAACGAAGCTGGCCACATTTATCTAGAAACATGCATTCTTGCAGGAGAGAACCTCAATTCGAAATACCCTTGCAGCCATATCAAGAAAGCCCATGCATTGTTGGGTAAAGCGGCTGCAGAATCTAGCAATTTTTCAGAAGCTGATTTGCACTTCAAGAAAGCCTGGCAACTTGGAAAAGAATTGCTTGAAATGTGGCCAAATGACGAGGACATATTGCAATCGAATTCGGATTTAGAACTAGAACTCGCGAACATTCAAACTGAATTGGGAAACGATGTGATTTCAAGAAAATGGCTCCATTCATCGCGAGACACTCTCGAGCTTTTGTTGAAGAATGCTGATTTGTTGCCGCAGCAACGGTCACAATCTCACGGTAGTTTGGCTTTCATTGCGTTGTTGTTAAAGCAACCTGAAATTGCCGAGCAGAGTTTACATGCAGCAATCGCAGAGGTGGAACATGCACTGCAGGAGGACCCCACGAACTATGAAATGTGGCAACAACTGTGGCTGCATTGCAAGAAGTTGATTTCCTTGGCATCGACGCCATCGCAAAAACGTCGCTGGTTGCGAAAAGCCGGCGATGTTTTATCACAGACCGCGCAGAACATCGACACCGAAAACTATCCTTATTTCTTTGAGTGGAAGCGTGCTTCCGAAGAGTATCTTGACCAACAGGAAAAACTGCTCCCTACAGAAGAGCAGTCGGAGTCCTCCGAGAAGGACACCCTGCCCGCGCAGGAGCACACCTCTGCCGTGGAGAGCGAAGTTTCCTGAAGTACCCGTCTTTTTGACGCAGTACTCCAATGGGTTGGCCTGCTATTCAGGACCGGTGTGCGCAACAAACTTTTCCTCTCCGTGGCATTTGCAATTGGCTCTTTTTGTGGGCAGTCGCCTGCTACAATTGACCAGCGACCCTTGGCGAACATCCGTATGGCAGCACGACTGTACCTGTTTGGAGAAAGATTTGTTACGTGTGCAAGAAACGCGATTTCTCCACGTATAGCTAATGCAAGGACAACAAGTGTGTTGTTCTCTGCACGATCTACCAAATGTTGTTAACCAGTGTGCAACGAAAATGCGCAAAGCTGATTCGACAGCGGAGAGAACAGTTAGCTTGATAGAACATCTTTGCGGGAAGCATCGCATTCAAGCCGGCCGGAGTTTCCAGAGGGTGTAGTCCTGAAATTATTTGCTATTTTGCTTGTCTGTTGTGCTAACAGGAAAAGTGCACCGTCAGTCGCCCGCGATGAGATTGCGGGGGTGAAAAGTCGTTGAAAGTTAGGGATTGAAATTACTATCAGTGGGAAATCGTCAGTCTAACGGCACCGATTGCTTGGGCGACAATCGGATCGCGTCCTCTTCGATGCACGACGCTCACGTTCCAAGTCCTCGCGTTGATGATCGATATTCGTTCTGGCCATTTGAATGTCTCTTTGGAGAGCCCGGTGGGATTTGATCGACCTCTCTCTCGAATCGGCATCCGCCTTGACATCTTGCTTCGACGCCTCGGTGATTTGTTTGGTTTGCTCTGCGAGACGTTGATTTTGGTGGGGTTATTCATCAAGGCTCCGATTTGCCAACTCCGCCAATCGTTCGTCGCGTGACTGACCGCAACCCATCACGAACAGAACGATCACCATCGTCATCAGACGAGCCGGCAGGTTGATCCTGTGCATGCTGATCTCTCCACACATTCAGAAGTTTCGTCAACAGATGTTGCAACGCGCGGCGTGGCCGTGTCTCACAGGCAACCGCCAGCACGAGCACCGAAACCAGGGCTGAACTGGCCAACAACACTGCGTAACTCACCGAGCATTTCTCCTTTGTAAGTGGGAATGCCGGGCGCCCAAGCGAGGGCAAGAGCGAAAGAAGCTCGGGAGCGTTGGCGAACCGAGCGATGCACGTTTATGGCGGGTGGGAATGGGTAGTGGATTTCCACCATTTGAATTTGGCGTTTCTGCCCCTTTTCTAGCTCACGCCCCAGTTTCACTGACCCGTAACGTCAAGATTCGTCTGAGCTTACTTCAGTCAGGATAATTGCGACACGGCGCAACTATTGGTAAGGTTTTGGTTGCTAGTGGCAGGCCGCTCGCCCCTTGAAAATGGGAGCCCCAGACAGTGATGCGAAGTGCGGGAGATGTCCGCGTGCGTGAAAGAAGCGGTCGAAATCCTTGGAGTCAGTCCAAACACGGTCCGCTCGTGGGAAGCAGCCGGCAATATCACGAAGTTTCGACACCTCGCGAACAATTCCCGTTACGCGGCATCATACCGTGACCTTTTCCATGACAAAGTCACACGATGGTCGTCCCACCATCGTCGTGCTCGAAAACTCGGGATACAAAACCACGGGTGGACTTCCCCAATTTCAGGTGGGGCGTGCTTGAGGACAACCTCGTTTCAGGGAGGACAACATTCTCGATTCTTTCCCCGTTTGTCGCATTCATCAGGCCTTTGGGACGGCTTGAACTGGAGAAACAGACTATGCCTTCCTACAAATTTTTCATCCTGATGGCGGCCACGATCCTCCTGCCAGGCCTCTTTTCCAACTGCGGCGGCGTGGGTCCCGAGACGGAGGGCGAGCAGGCCGCTGTGAGGGATCTGGAAAAGATCCAGTGGGGCGAAATAGGGGGAATGCCGGTCTACCTATATACGCTCTCCAACGGCGGCCTGGTTGCCAAGGTCACAAACTACGGAACCAATCTGACGGAGCTTCACGTGCCGGACCACAACGGGCAAACAGCTGATGTGGTGTTGGGACTTGACACCCTCGACGAGTACGTCACCCACCGCCCTTTCCTGGGTTGCATCCTGGGGCGGGTGGCAAACCGCGTTGCCAAGGGAAGTTTTTCTCTCGACGGGAAAGACCACACCCTGACCACCAACTGGGGCAGCCACCATTTGCACGGTGGTAACGAAGGTTTCAATCGGAAGGTTTGGACCGTAACCCACCAGGAGCAAACAGACGACCATGCATCCTTAACCATGACATATACCAGCCCCGACGGAGAGGAGGGCTATCCCGGAAATCTCGAGACTTCGGTAACCTACCGGCTGTCCAACCGCGAGTTACACCTCGAGATAGTGGCCCAGACGGATGTTCCTACAATCGTCAACTTGAGCAACCACACCTACTGGAACCTCGCCGGGCATGGCTCAGGAGACATCCTTGGACACCGGCTCAGGGTGGACGCCGACCACTACACGCCAGGCGATGCAGACGGAGTTCCAACCGGGGAAATCAGAGCTGTTGCGCACACACCCTTCGACTTCACCCAACCTAAACCCATCGGTAAGGAAGTAGAACGAATCCCGCAAAGAAATGCCGAGGATCCCGGTGGATACGATGTGAATTTTGTTCTCAACGGTGAACCTGGGGAGACGAGACCGATAGCCAGAGTAGTAGAGCCGCTCTCAGGCCGTGCCTTGGAAGTTTGCTCAACACAGCCGGGGGTTCAGCTCTACACTGGTAACCACCTGAACGGCTCACTTCAAGGTAAGGGCTCCATGCCTTACGAAAAACACGCCGGCTTTTGCCTGGAAAGCCAGCACTACCCCGACAGCATCAACAAGGAAGGCAAGCCAGGTTGGCCCTCCGTCATTTTGCGTCCCGGGGAATCCTACCGTCACGTCGTCGTTTTCAAATTCTCTACTGTGGTTCCAGAAAGCCTTTGACCCACCTTTTCTTCGGACCAATATCCGGTTATGAAAATCAGGGAAATAAAATCGGTTACCCTGGACATCTCGAGGCAGCCTCCCAGAAAACACGCAGGCAAGCCCAACGCCAACAAGGTCGATAGAGATCGATCGCTGTCCATCAACTTCTACCCAGAGTTTACGCGTTCGTTCGGAAGCATGCCGGCCGCGGGTTCTCCCGACGTCTCGGTGCAAGTGATTGCGGAGGACGGCACCTCTGGTCCTGGGGCACGCAGTTACGACGACCTGCGGCAGCGATGATCGATTACCACTATGCGCCGCTACTCAAGGACCGCGACGCGTTTGCAATTGAATTCCTGAATGATCAGATGTGGAGGTCCGTGTAAAACTACGGAGCCAGTGGGATCGCGACGATCACAAGCTCTGGCGTTACGCCGTCGATCCCATCGCTGTAATGGGCCGGATTGTTCACTTTGAACGCCGTGAATCCTAGTTCCAGCGCCCAGTCCAGGTCGACTGATGTGCGGTAGAGATTTATCCTGTCTCGGCAAGGGCCGCCACGTTACCTGCGTTTGTGGGAGAGCACCTGGACCTCATCGGACGAGAGCGTGTCGTCACCGCGTGACATCGAGGAGTGTACATCGCCCACTTCGAACCTGACATCTTCGGACTTTAGCTACGTAGCTGGTTCGGACATGGGAATCAAGGATGACCACAGTGCTCTGATCGTGGTTCGTTTTCAGCGGGACGAGGACCGCTATTACGTTGTGCATAGTGAGTGGAGGGGACCAGCGCGATCCGGCGACAAGGTGAGTCTACATGAGGTGGAGGAAGCGTGTTACCTGGCGAAAACCTGTTCAATTGTGGGATGCAAATTTGCGAGGTGCCGTTCACGCCGCGCCACTGCGACATCACGGTTCAGACATTGTCAAAGTCATTTGTGAACAGGCAAGTCAACGCGGCCGACGGGCCGATGCCGACTAGGAAAACCTCACGCAAGCGGGCGCACGAATCTTAGACCACATTTCCCGTTTAATTCCCCACACTTTGGCACTTGATTTGCGCCAAACCCTTAAAAAACAGTATTTCGGACAATCAACATGCCAAGGTGACAGGGGAACCCAATGGGTGGCGCTAAAAACGACGATTTGCGGGTTGGTTTCGACGGCCATTTGAAGCTGAAATTCTGCGGCAGCAAGGTCACCACGGATGCCGGACTGCTGGCCTACCGCGAGCTGGACGAAGCGCTGAAGCTGACGGAAATGGG
>Ga0310123_10002685_pt1 | contig 14026 bp, 17 predicted proteins | sample CB6_AW_1057_MG_FD_203505 | JGI IMG/M metagenome (GOLD analysis project Ga0310123, IMG submission 203505) | Marine microbial communities from Western Arctic Ocean, Canada - CB6_AW_1057 | ecosystem: Environmental > Aquatic > Marine > Oceanic | place: Canada: Western Arctic Ocean | collected... | reverse complement strand
AATCGACCCACACCGTCCGTTCACCGAGCTTGTCCAGCTGGGTGACGGCGCGAAGTGAACGACCAATGAGCCGCTGAATTTCTTGCGTCCGTCCCCCGACCCGTCCCCGGGATGCCTCGCGGGTGGTCCGTGTCGAGGTGGCCCTGGGAAGCATCCCGTACTCCGACGTGACCCAGCCTTTGCCGGTCCCACGCAGGAATGGAGGCACGCGGTCCTCGACACTCGCGGTACAGATGACCTTTGTGTGGCCGGCCTCGACCAGGACAGAACCTTCGGCGTGCATCGCCCAGTTCGGGGTCAGACGCGTGGGGCGAAGTTCGTCGGGGTCCCGTTTGTCAGGGCGGGTCTGGCTAGTCGGAAGCTCTGGAACTGTCATCATCCCTCGTCGGAAGTAGGTTCGGAATCCATGGCACGAGTGCTTCCCGTGACCCATTTCATGTTTCGTTGGAACGGATGGCGCAGATCGATATGGCCCGCCAGAGTGTCGACTTCCCGACCTTCGATCAAGATCTGCACGGCTGAGACTTCCGGCATATTGGTCGTGAGCACGTTGACCAGCGCGTAGACCGTGAACAGTTCGTCGAGTGAACCCCCACCGTGCGCGCGCGTCACTTCTCTATTCAGATCGACAAAGGCATCGCCGTTCGGTGTGAGATAGACGGCACGGAGCGCCGTGCCCGCTGGGAACGGCGACTCGAGCGGCGACGGTGCCGCACCCAGTTGGTGCTCCAGAATAATTCGCGCGCGCGTCAGACTGTCGTCGGCGGCAGCGATCTCCACCTGCTGTTCGTGCTCCACCAGGGCCATGCCGTCTTCCGCCACGAAGAACAACACCGCGGTGTCGGTACGCACATCGACGACCTCAGGGTCGTCGAGACCAGTCGCCACGTCAGGCACCGTCTCTGACGCCCGCCGCTGGCCGAGAAGAAACAGACTGATTCCGACGACGAGAATGAAGATCGCCCCGGCGGTGTACGGCAGGTATCGCCGTGATGACCGGGGCGGTGTGGGTTGCGCGATCACTGGTTGCGCACCCCTGCGCCGTCAGGTCGATCGCTGTTTGGAGCGTTCGAAAGCGGGTCACCGACCGCCTCGATGTAGCTCTGAAAACGTAGCACGCTGTCGGTGAGCGCCTCGACAACCGCGTTCTGAAATTGCGCGCTTCTCAGTCGTCGCTCGTCACCGGCGTTCGACACGAACCCCATTTCGATTAGCACGGCCGGCATGTTCGCCCCCACAAGAACGCGAAACGGGGCTTCCTGTACACCCCGAGTGCTCATGGGGATTCTCCGGCTCAGCTCCTGATGCACAATATCGGCGAGTCGGTTCGATCGGTCGAGATACTGAACCTGGGCCATTTCCCACTGGACGATGTCGATCTGCCTCATGCCACCCCCGATGATGGGGACCAGCTGTGGCTCCCGCCCCGAGAGAGACCTGGCGTCTTCGCCGTACTCTTCCATGCTCAGGTAAGAGACTTCGGCACCCGTGGCCGATCGGCGAATCGAGGCGTTGACATGCAGACTGATAAAGAGATCTGCCTTGTTGTTGTTGGCCACCGCCGCGCGGGCATCGGGCGAGATCTCATCATCGCGATTACGGGTGAGGATGACCCGAAGACCGAGGCGTCCCTCGATTCGGTCCCGCAACCGTCGAGCGACGCTCAGCGTGATGTTCTTTTCGAGTGTGCCGCTCTCGCCCCGAGTGCCATCATCGCTGCCACCATGGCCAGCGTCGATGGCCACGACCCGGACGGTGGGTGGAGCCGCGAGAACCGGAAGATGGTCGCCGGGGACCGACGAGCCAAGCTCTGGCGCCGTGGGTGTCGGAGTCGGGATGGATTCCGTCGTCCGCGCACTTGCAGTGATCTCGATGACGAGCTCCATCCCGTCGTCTCTGATTGGGCGACTCGTGACGCTGAACGCTTCGAACCCCAGTCCAAGATCGATCAAAAGACCGGCCGATGTGGGATGCGTGGCGATTCCGGTGACGAGCTCCCCTCGCAACGTCGGGAGCCGCTCCACGTCGAGGGCATCAGCCTCGAAACGCACCACTAGCTGGCCGTCCTCCTGGTCGGCAGTGAACGGCGTATTGGGTATCACCTCGAAGACCAGCTCTCCGCCACCGCCGCGAAGGCGATACCGTCCGCTGACACGTGGGGCCACAACGTCGCCGATCAACACGAGTCGCGAGCGCTGCCGGAGCTCGAGCGACGCAGCGAGCACCGGATCCAGTGCGCGAGTCAAGAAGTCGAGTGGCACCAGCCACTGCCCGTCGGCTCGTCGTGGCGCCGATCTGAGCGATACGAGCCGGCCGGCGACCGACACGAGCTGCTGGTCTGCCGTGAGGATAATTGTTTGACCGCCGGAGGTGATGTTGGCCGTGCTTTCGTCCGCGTCAATCTCCAGCTCAAAGATCTCAGCAAGGTCGTCGAGCACAACCATGTCACGCTGGCGCGTCCTCACAGTTCGGATCGTCTGTCGACCGTCGGACGAGACGAGTGTCAGGGACTCGGTAAGCGACTGCGCCGACAGCGGCGCACCTTTGGGCCACAGGAGGTAAAGCCCAACGAGGAACAGGAACACGCGCGCCATCTGGAGGGGTCCGCGTCGACCGCCCGTGGTCATGATCGACCGCACTTGGCATCGATGATAGCACCGTTCGCTCTGTTCCTGTATGTGGCGTAACTCGACCGTCATGGTGAGTACAACGGTGGAGATGAAGGGGTGGACAACAGCCGCCATGCCGGCCGTGGTTATGCTTGTCCTCGTCACGGCGATGGGAGCTCGCGGGGTGGCGCAAGAGTGTCCCTTCGATGTGACCGATCTTCACGATCGAGAGACGCTGACGATTCTCGTCTTCGGCGACGCCGGCACGGGCGATGCCTGTCAACATCGCGTGGGTCAGGTGATGTTCGGTGTGTGTCGAGCTCGGGCTGCGACTTCGCGGTGATGCTCGGCGACAACATCTATGAGAACGGGATCGAAGTTGACAGTCGCGATGACGAATAGACTAGCTTCCGAGAGGTCCTTGCCCAGTTCGACGAGAAGTTCTCGAAGCCATACGCGCCGTTCGGTTCTCTGGCCGGTTTCCATTTTTGGGGGTACTCGGCAATCATGATTATCGGCGCAACGCAACGGGGGCGATGATCACCTATTCGGAGTTCAGCGATCTGTGGCGTCTACCTGCGTTGCGCCATGAGATTCCGCGACTGCCGGACTGGATTCAGGTGCATGCGGTCCATACGGATACGGACGTACGTTGTGACCTGAACGGCCTGCAGGTTGCAGACATCCGTCGCAAGATGTTCCGGGACGACCACCCTGACCGCTGGAAGCTGCTGTTTGTTCATAATCCGGTCTACAACAGCGGACATCACAGGAACGACGACCAGGAGCGGCGCACCCGAGCGTGGGTGTAGCAGGCATTGATTCTTGAGGGTGGTGTCCACGTATATCTGTCGGGCCATGCCACCATCAGGAACACCTAGCTGCGCGCTGGTTCGAGCAGGTGATTCAGAGTGCGGCCGCGAGAACCAAGGGCGGCAACAATCCGCGCGACGAGCGGTACATCCGTCAGCGGTTCTTTTCGAGAACGTTTGGTTTGCTCTCGTGACGGTCGCCACAGCTCGCCTCGGCCTCGATTTCTACGATGTCTTGAACACCCGCGAGAAGGCCTCCGAGATCATGTTTCCGACCCCTGACGAGGTGGTGCTGTCCTACTCGTGGTGCGGCACACGTGAGGAAGTCTGACAGGCGGCGCGCTGACCGACTGCCGTCCGCAGCACTCCTCGTGGCCAAGGGGGTTTGTCATGCGGTGCTGCGTCGCGACGTTCGCCCGGCAGTGTGCCGACATTCAGGTGCGTGGCTGCCCACCCGATGGAGGTGTGGCGACGGCACTCGACCGGAGGCCGACCGAGTTTACCGCTTGGCTTGTCGCCGAGATTGACAAACTGGATCGGTATGCGGAGTCGGCAGATATTCAGGCCCAGGAGATCGCGGCGGCGGTTCGCGAGGCGGTCCGCAGACTCACGGCTCTGATCGGATCCTGAGGGCCGAGACGACTGTCCAACCCACGACGGCACCACCCAGCCCGAACATCGCCGGCGTCAGACCCACCAGACCTCGCCCGGCACTGGCTATCTGGATGACCACGGCGAGCGTGACCCCACCCACGATCGACGCGAGCGCTTCCGGCGAAGCCAGACGTCGTAGATAGAGTTCGGCGATGACGGGGACGAACAAGCTCACCGTCAGCAACGTGTAGAAGAACGAGAGGGCTCCGGCGATCGATTCCGAGACAATCGCTAAACCGGTACCCAACGCCCCACCGCACACGGCGGCCCAGCGGGCGACGCGAAGGATATCGGCGTCGGTGGCAGACGGACAGATGAATCGGCGATAGAGGTCCTGCGACAGGGAAGTCGAAAGCATGAATAGAATAGTATCGGACGAGCTCACCTCTGCCGAAAACAGAGCCGCCAACCCCAGGGCACCGACCAGCGGCGGCAGGGTCTCCATCAGCAGCGTCGGAAGGGCAAGGTCGTGGTCGGGGAGATTGGGAAACGCCGCACGCGCGAACATGCCGAGCAATGGCGGAACGGCGGCGAATACGAGCAGCGCTGCGGCGTTCAGTCCGACACCGATACGAACGGCCGAATCATCTCGCGCGCCGTACACCTTCTGGAAAAGTCACGGCGACACGATAAAGGCTGGGCCCAGCATCGCGAGATAGAACCAGCCTGACCCTCCGCCCTGCCAGGGGGCTCCAGTACCCTTCGATGTCACGCGTGGCCTCAACCACGAAGCTCCATCCGCCGATCTCGTTCAGGGTGAGCGGGAAGACGACGACGAACCCGGCGAAGAGGACTGCCAGCTGAACGACGTTGACCCAGGCCGCCGTAAGCAGTCCACCGGCCGAGAAGTAGACGGTGACGACAACACCACCGACGATGCATCCCACCCAGCGGTCGATACCGGCGACCACATTGAGGACCCAGGCGATGGCAATCAGCTGGCCGGCCAGAATCGCCAGTGTTCCGACCCACAGCAGGGTCGCGATTAAGGCTCAGACACGCTGACCGTATCGAAGTTCGAGAAAGTCGCCAACGGTCCGTAACCCGTTCCGTTCCGACAGGGCGCGGACCCGTGGGCCTATCCACCACGCCAGAATAATCGATCCGAGTCCGGCCGACCCGACCCACCACCAGGCGCTGAGACCGTCGCGGTATCCGAGTCCAGCTGCGTTCACGGTCGAGCCCGCACCGATGTTTGCGGCCAGCATCGTCGAGAACAACAGGAATGGACCAAGCTGCCGTCCGGCCACGAAGAACCGACCAGCGTCACGCACACGCCCGCCCGATCAGCAGACCGACACCCATCAGGATGGCGGCATACGACAGCAACACGATCAGGTAAAGGTTCACCATGGCTGGCCGGCGTGACGCGTCGATCACGGTGAGACGGCGTTTGTCATCGGAGCGTCGGTCAGGTCTTGACGATCTGGCGACCGGAGCACAGCTCCGATGAACTGTTCGATCAGGCGGTACTGTCCTCCGAATGACACCGCCGGTTTTGCCCGCTCCCTCGTCAATGGGAACAGCCGGTTACCTGCGCCGCCGGCGAGCCAGTCGCGAGTACCAGGTTCGGTTTCGTGACCGGGAGGTACGTCGTCTATCTGGCCGACGGGAAGTCGACGGACAGTTCATTGGGACCGGGCACGATTGCGACGACCTGCTCGTGCCGCCGGTTTCCCTGTCGGAGCACGAGGTCATATGTGCCGGGCACGACGCCCGACAGCGTGAACGCCCCGTCGCGTTCTGCGACCACGGCATACGGGGTCTCGACGACCAGTATCGTGGCGTGCATTTCCTGATGGGCGTTGCATGACACCGCGTATTCCCCTGATTCGTCAAAGGTGTAGTTGTGCACGCCTCCCTGGATCGGCATCGCCACGTTGAACAGCGACTCGCCATCATCGTCTTGCACATGGACAGTGTGGAGTTCGTCCTCACTATTCTTAAACAGCACCGCCTGTCCCTCGCGGACGACGATCAGCCGCGGGATGAAGTCGCGACCATACTGATCCATGTCGACGGGTGTGCTCGGCACCGGCATGTCGACGGCGGTGTGAGGTTGAAGAATGACCACCGATGGTGTGCCCTGGGTGGCCGGCGGAGCTTGGCCGACGACACGGCTTCCGCTTCCGGCGCTGGTCTCGGTGCCGGTCGGTGCCGGAATATTCTCAATCGGTTCGCCGTCCGGCCCGGTCGTGCAGCTGACGGTCAGACCGACAAACAGTCCCAGCAGAAGCACCCGCGCACCGCGAAGAACAGACACGACCGTCAGTGTGCTAGTCCTTGAACAGGTCGAGGTTCACGCCCGACCCCATCTCGTAGTAACCACGTAGATTGGGATGGATTCCGTCGCAATTGAAGTTTGACTCGATCAGGTTCGCGTCTGCCGCATCCTGAACCACCAGGTCGAAATCGAGAATCCCGTCGAACGCCGCCTCGTTTCTGATCCATTCGTTGACCTCGTGCCGGATTGCCGTCTTTTCGGGTGACCATCCGGTGTTGTTCTCGGTTGGGGCCCGGTCGTGACGTGGGATGATGGTGGCTCCAATGATCTTCATCCCTTCGGCATGCACCCGGTCGACGATGTCCTGCATACCCGCTATCACCTGAGCCGCGTCGGCGTCGCGGCGGATATCGTTCGTCCCCATGAACAAGACCACGTGCGTGACGCCGCTGTGGGTGAGCACGTCGCGCTCGAGGCGCTCCGTGCCTGGTGTGCTGGAGGGCGCGGGTGTGACCTCCCCGTTCACGGTATTTCCGCCGATCCCCTCATTGACTACCGCCTTGTACGGTCCGTTCATCGCCTGGAGCTGGAGCCGGACAGCGACCCAGTCGATCCAGCGGTCATGACCGTCGTCAGTCGCACACGACCCATCGGTGATCGAGTCGCCGAACGCGACGATGGCCCCGGTTGATGTCGAGCTGAGCACGTCGATCGATTTCAGCCAGAACATCGCCGTGGTGGTTTCAGTGAAGGCATCAGCCGCCTCATCGTTCGTGTGGTCGCCACCACCGTTGATCGTGAAAAACGAGGTCGCCTTTGCGCCGTTATGTTGGCTCGGCTGTACATCGTCTTCTGGGAGGTAGAGGCTGACCGCCAGGTCTTGCTGTGCCAAAACCGCCATCACGATCGCATCGCTTTGCACGCTACCGCCCGCCGGGATGGTTACTCCTGTTGCTCCATCGAACAGAACGGCTCGGATCAACCCTGGTGAGAGCGTCGCTCCACGCATCGGCTCGCCAACCGTTGCCGCGCCGACGACGAGGGGACGGGCCCCGTAGGTGTTGTCCAGTCGAATTCGAATCGACTCGCCGGGCGCTGTCACCCGTGCGATCAGACGAACCGTGGCAGCGGTCAACGAGGTGTCACCGAGTCCCTGCTGCGACGTCCCCCAGGCCGTGACCCACCGTGCAGCTGTCGTCTGCTCGGCAACAGCCGAGAGACCCAGCGCCAGACCGACCGCAAGTACGGCAAAGACGAATCGTTTAGGAGAGTTGCGCATGAGGCACCCCTTTCATGTCGAGGCACACAGCCTGAAGGCTTAGGCCCGATCTCGTATTGATCAGTGATTGATCTACTTTCCGGCCATCCTATCACAAGGGTTTTGCGATAGTCAGACCTCGCATACACTCTCTCCATGACCCTGCTGGGAAAGCCCGCCGTCCAGTTTTGCCTTCGAGATACGCAAGGACAGGAGCACTTACTGGACGACTACGCAGGCACGTGGCTCCTGCTCGTGCTGCACCGTCACCTCCGCTGACTGCCGTGTCGACGGCACCTGCTGCAGTTGCAGCAGTCAGACGCCACGTTGCGCGTTCTTGGGATCCGCGTGCTGGTCGTCACGTTCGAGAACCAGGCGGATGCGGCAGAATACGTGACGGATACCGGCATGCCCTGGCCGATTCTGGTAGACGAGCAGCGGGAGCTGTATCGAGCGTACGGGCTGGAGCGGGCAAAGTGGTATCACCTCGTGGGACCCCGAACACTGCTCGCTTACGTCAAGGAGGCGCTGAGGGGCACGTTTCCCCGTCGGCCGGTCGCGGATACCACGCAGCAGGGCGGTGACGTCTTGATCGATCCGGATGGTGTCGTTCGGTTTCACCATGTCGGTGCCGGCTCAGGATACCGACCAACGGTGGCGCAGATCCTGGAAGCGCGGCGGCTGGACTCACCCCACTAGATGCTCGAGCGTTGCCGTCAGCAGCCGGTAGAACCGTCCGACCGATGCGATCTGAACCCGCTCGTCTGGTGAGTGAGGGAACTCGATGATCGGCCCGAACGAGATCATGTCCATCCCGGGCGTCTTCTTTCCGAGTATGCCGCACTCGAGCCCCGCGTGAATCGCTTTCACCTCTGGCGCGTGTCCGAACTCGCTCGTGTGAACCGCCTTCACCACTTCAAGTAGATGCGACTCCAGATTGGGCTTCCAGCCCGGATACTGGGCATCCTCGTCGACCGTCGCGCCGGCCAGCACCCCGTGGGCGCGCACCCCACGGCGCAACGACTCGAGCGCCGAATCGATCGACGACCGACCGCTGAGACTGATGGTTACCTGGTTCCCGTCCGGCCTGATCGTTGCCAGGTTGATACTGGTCTCGACCAGGTCCGGGATGTCATAGCTCATCGCTACGACCCCGTGAGGAAGCACATTGAGCAGACTCAAAACCTTCTCGCTCGCCGAACGGTCCCAGACGGTGGTCGGGGCGGCGTCGGCGGCGATGTTCAGCGTCATCCCTGGATCGGCGGGGCCGTACTCCGTGCGAACCGCGGCCAGGTCGCGCTCAATGACCGCTACCACGGTGTCACTGGACTCAGGCTCGACCACGATCAGGGCGAACGCCTCACGCGGAATGGCGTTGTGCGCGCTTCCGCCTTCGACGCGGGCCAGAAGAAACGGTGTGTCAAGGTAGGCGGTCCACAGTAGACGACTCAGCAGTTTGATCGCATTGCCTCGCTGGAGGTGGATATCACATCCTGAATGCCCGCCCTTGAGCCCTTTCAATGCCACGGCAAGGGTCACCGATGTGCCCGTCGCCGGAACGGTGACCAGATCAAGCATGAGCCGACTTTCACCGCCGCCCGCGCAACCGACGTAGAGGATCCCTTCTTCTTCAGAATCGAGATTAATCAGCTGTCGTCCCTTCACCAGCGAGGCATCGAGCTCCGACGCCCCTGAGAGTCCGGTTTCCTCATCGATCGTGAACAGGAGTTCGAGGGGACCATGCGCGAGATCGGTCGCCTCCATCACGGCAAGCATCGTCGCCACACCGATACCGTTGTCCGACCCGAGCGTTGTCCCGTCTGCCGTTAGGTACTCTCCGGCTCGCTGTGGGATGATCGGATCGGTCGTGAAGTCGTGCGCGTGGTCCGTATTCTTCTCGTTAACCATGTCCAGGTGCGACTGAAGAATGGTGATGGCCGCGTCCTCGTGACCCGAGGTGGCTGGCTTGCGGACGACCACGTTCCCGGCTGCATCGATGTCGTGATCGAGTCCCGCCCGTTCGGCGATCTCCACAACCGTTCGGCGCATCCGGTGTTCATTCTTTGACCCACGCGGAATCGTGAGAATTGTATCGAAGTGTCCCCAGATCGCTGTCGGCTCGAGTGTTGCCACGAACGTCATTTCAATCTCCTGTGTACGACAAGCGACTCCGGATTCGAGGCCCTCGCTGACGCCAAACCGCGATTTTTTTCTGAGCCGCGCGATCGCGGTTCGAAACAGATCAACGACGGAACGTCCCTCCAAGAGATCCAGTGCGGCGTTGTCGACGATCTCGTAGAGTTTCTCGGCGCGGTGTCCCACGCCGTCTTGCTCGAAGATCAGGTGATCAATTTTGCGGCAAATCAGATTGACCCCAAAGGTGATCCGCAAGCGACCGCCGACGATGAACTGCGTTTGCGACTGCGGACGCATCTGGGTCGCCGACTGCTGCGGCCCTGGACATACAGTGCATCGCCGACACGCATCACATTGAGAATGAAGTTTGGTGTGAGCTCGTAACGCCCAGCGTAGTCGTCGAGAAACGGTGCGCGGTCATCGTCGGCGTGCAGGCTCGCCGTTTGCGCCCTGACCAACGCCACCGACGCGAGTAGAATGAGAATGCCGACAACCGAGCCGTGCAGGTTCAGCCAGAGGCCATGCATGCGCATAAGTCTGACCATGAGGAGATGGACCATTATAATCGGCCAGGTCCGACCGTGATTCTTCGAACCATCATCCTCTCGTTATTCACTGCCGCCGTTGCCGTCGTTTATGCCGACGACTGGCCCGGTTTCCGAGGTCCGACCGGTCAAGGTCATTCTGCCGAGCAGGGCATACCGGTCGAGTGGAGCGAGTCACGGAACGTCGTCTGGAAAACAGCCGTGGATGGACTCGGGTGGTCGTCACCGGTGGTGGTCGATGGCCGAATCTGGCTGACGACGGCTCTGACCGACGACTCGGTGGAAGAGGGGTCTCTTCGGGTTCAGGCATTCGATGTTGAAACTGGTGAAAGGGTTGTCGACACCGAGGTCTTCACGACCGATGACGTACGCTCCCCAAACCCCAAGAACAGTCTGGCCTCACCGACGCCTGTGGTGTCGGATAAACGTGTCTATGTCCACTTCGGGACCTATGGGACGGCGGCGCTGACGACGACCGGCGAGATTCTCTGGTCGAACCGTTTTTCGTACGATTCACAGCACGGCAACGGTGGGTCTCCGATCCTCTATGAGGATCTACTCATCCTCAACATTGATGGCTATGACACGGCGTTTGTCGTCGGACTCGACACCGCGACAGGAGACGTTCGTTGGAAAGCGTCCCGTCCCGACCCGATCTCGCAGGCCTACTCGACCCCGCTTCTCATAAAGGTGGGCGACCGCGACGAGGTCGTCAGTATCGGGGCGTTCCGTACCAGTGCTCTGGACCCGTCGACCGGTGAGGAAATCTGGCAGGTCGGGTATCCGGAGGGCTTCTCAAACGTGCCGGCGCCGGCGTACAGCCGAGAGCACGGTATGGTGTTCATCGCGACCGGATTTCAGCAGCCGTCGCTGCTTGCGGTGCGGGTCGATGGTACTGGAGACGTCACGCCGACGCACGTTTCGTGGAGGCTGGGACGCGGTGCCCCGCTCACGCCGTCACCCCTCGTCGTGGGCGACGAGGTCTACGTCGTGGGAGACACCGGGATTGCGACGTGTCTCGATGTCAGGACCGGCGAACGACGCTGGCGAGAACGTCTCTGGGGGAACTACTCGGCCTCGCCACTGTTCGCCGACGGTCGGATCTACTTTCAGAGCGAAGAAGGTCTCACCACGGTGATCGCAGCGGGGACGACGTTTCGCGAACTCGCAAGGAACGAGCTCGACGGGCGTAGTCTGGCGACACCGGCGGTGTCCGTTGGGTCCGTCTTTATCCGGACCGATACCCATCTGTATCGCATAGCCGAGCCTGGCTAGCGCACTCTGCTAGGCTTGCGATCGCTACGGGCCGGCCCACTCCGCCCGCATCGCCTCTCGGTCCAACGGCGCACCCATCATGAACACCTCGTCTATTGCCCTGATGTTAGAGATGTCATCGAGCGGGTTGGCATTCAGGACGATGAAGTCAGCGCGCCTTCCAGCTGTCAGCAAACCTACGTTATCTAAACCGAGTAGCTCGGCGGGCCGACTTGTTGCCGCTTCAATCGCTTCTCCCGGTGTCTGCCCGGCTTCCACCATCAGCTCGAGCTCACGCAGTTCTGTGTAGCCGAAGAAGTGATCCTGAACCCCCGAGTCTGCACCAAGGACGAGCGGAACACCGGCCTCCGCCAACTTGGCAACGCTGCGTTGCATCGCGGCATACGACTCTCTGGCTCGACCGACCCCTTCTTCGGTTCGTTGCCCGAACGACTCCTTGGCGCTGGCGATCACGTCTGGCGATACACTGTGGTGTAACAGTGGGTCGTCCAGCCAGGCCGGCGGTGCGAAGTGTGTCGCCCGTTCGGAGACACCGAGGTTCGGCATGACGAAGACATCGCCCCTGCTGATGGCGCCGACCAGCTGGCTTGTCATTTCTTGATCCCGGACGAGGTGGGCAAAACCATCGACACCCGCGTCGACCAGGTCGGCCGCATCCTCGCCGTAGTAGACATGAGCGATCACCTGAAGGTTATATCCGTGCGCCTCGTCGATGATGGCACGGTAGATCTCAGGTCGTAGCTTCTCAACGGTCCCGTTTCGGTCGTCGACCCAGATCTTGACGACGTCAACGTCCAGAGCCGCCAGCTCTCGTACCAATTTCCGCGCCTCTTCCTCGGTACTTACACCGTAGGCCGAATCCAGCAGTGCGGCTGCTCCTGGACCCGCATTCGGAGCAGCCAGACCGCGTCCGGCTGTGAGGAGGCGGGCTCCACCCAGGGCGCCACGCGCCTGATCGGCACGGATGTCGAACGCAACACTCCCGCGATCGGTACCCAGTGACAGGATCGTGCCAACTCCGTAGTAGGCGTATCGATTGAGATGGTCGATCAGGTTGGCCAAGGTGTAGTTTTCCGCCTCGTAGCTCAGCCCGCGTTGATAGCCGACATGACCGTGGTAGCTCACCAGCATCGGCATCACGGTCTTGCCGGCGAGGTCGACTCGTGCCGCTCCACGGGCAAGACCGAGTTCGCCGCGTCGGCCGATGGCCATGATTAGCCCGTCGTCGACGATGAAGGCCGAGTCCGCGATCGGCTCTCGATCGTCGCCGGCGATGAAGAGGGCGCCCTCATATAGCCGCGCTGAGCTTGTTGGTGCCGGCTCTGTGGGATCTGGCTCGCTGGTGCAGGCCCAGACCGTGACCGCCAGGACAGGGAGCAGCGAGAGACGGAATGAAGCCGATCTTGCGGTCATTAGGGGACTGAATTATACGCACGAACCCCATCCGTTCGTCCTGACCCCTTCAACTCCCTTCGCCGAAGCCTATCCAGATCTCAAGGCCGAATCGACCGCCCTAATGCCGGTGTGGGCGACCCTCGGCTGATTCGGCAGCCCCACGACAGGCTAGAATAGAGGGGTAGTCGCGATTCAACCTCGTTTGGGGGCGTCAAGGCTTCGACGGGGGTAGCGGAATCGTAGGAGGCATGCCGAGCACCATCGACTCGATAATCCGATGGAAAACACTGTAACTGCGAACTCGCAGCTTGCATTCGCTGCTTAATTAAGTAGCGCGTCTACCTCGCGCACGCCCACGGAGTGAGGATAGATGCCATTTAGTGGGCTGGTCATCGCGCGCGGCACCGACACGCGGTGGCAAGACTTATCGGGGCTGGCCGCGGGTGGTTTCTGCCATTCTTCGACACCGGCGGTGAGATGTGAAGAGCGGACACGCATGTAGAATCCTACGGAGACGTACCTTCGGACGCGGGTTCGATTCCCGCCGCCTCCACCATTCTTCCCCTGTAAACACAGGGGCCTTACCATCGTGCGTCCACACGAACGTGGCGGGCATGAGCACGTCGTCTACAGAAGCCGCCCTGCGCTCGCACTCATCTATGGTTCACTAAGCGTCGACGAGTCTGACTGACTCGTAGGGCTTCTGTACTTGGAAGGGATACGCGCGTACGTGTGCTACACCTGTAGGAATCGGATAAAGGAGGCTCCATGAGTGCCCAGTATCCGCAGCAGGCCCGCTATGGCACCCTTCTGGTGACGGTAGCGCTACTCGGCGTGTGCGGCGGCGTTCCCAATTCTCTCCCAGCTCAAAGCCAACTGCTGGACAAGAATCGGAAGGCGTTCCCGGTTGCTCCAGCGGCCGGCACCGGCGCGTTGGCTCGTCCCGTGCGCGACGCTTTGGCGAGTGTCGTGCCATCCCTACAGCAACGGCGCTTTCCGAGCGAGGCGGTACGCACCATCGGTATGTCCGGGGACGGTCGCCTGCTTTGGTACTTGCACGACCTGCTGCGGTTCGTGACACGCACCTCGCAGCCGATCGTGGTCGACGCGTTCGAGGA
>Ga0310123_10002684_pt1 | contig 14031 bp, 6 predicted proteins | sample CB6_AW_1057_MG_FD_203505 | JGI IMG/M metagenome (GOLD analysis project Ga0310123, IMG submission 203505) | Marine microbial communities from Western Arctic Ocean, Canada - CB6_AW_1057 | ecosystem: Environmental > Aquatic > Marine > Oceanic | place: Canada: Western Arctic Ocean | collected... | reverse complement strand
GCATCATGCTTGCATCGAGCATCGAGATCGCTACGGCATCGATGATGACGGGGATGGTTCAGTAGACAGGTATGGTGGTTGCCACGAGTGGGACTACGACCAGAGATTGAACATCTGCACTGAGGCTGGCAACCACTCAACCTGCGGTACAGAATTCGTCAGATACATCACGACATATGGACGGGAGGGGCGTTGGTTAACTGATGTAAGTTCTTACTTGTTTATGCTATTGGGTGGTGGTCATACCGAATTCCGCTATAGTGGGGCCAATGGTGGTTGGTTCAACATCAGCATCTATCTTTCTACTTGGGATGACGATGGATTGCGACCTATCGATGCCGAATGGGCATTTGGCGGGGGTGCCTTCAGAGGAGAATACAACAACGATTCGCGTTACAAGAGATTTCACGACCTCAACCTGACCAGCGATGTCGAGAAGGTCACGCTTACTGCCAGCATCACTGGACATGGATTTGGCAAAGACAACGCAAACTGTGCTGAGTTCTGCAATCATGAGCATCGCTATATGATGAATGGCTATGATGTGCAGGAGGATCATCCAATGGCTGGCAACAGCACACACAATAGTGACGACGAAGGCTGTGCAAAAGAAACAGATGTCGGAACCGTTGTCAACCAATTAGGGTCTTGGCCGTATGGTAGGGCTGGCTGGTGTGCGGGCCAAGATGTCAAGCAATGGAATTGGGATATTACCGATTGGGTCGATTTTTTCGGTGGCCCGAACACGCTTCAATATGCTGGTCTATATGACGGTCAGAACTATGTCCCTCAGAATGAACAATCTGGTGCTAACCAAGATATCAGGGTGACTTCATACGTTGTTTACTGGTCGAATGTCAGTGCTGGAAACCCTGCTCCAAATTCTGTCGATGAGCCGGGAGAGCCGCTGCCAAACTGTTCCTCCGAGGACGGCATCGCGCCCACTGCTGGTCATGCCCCAGTTGGACCTATTGCTGCTAGCGAGAACAAAGCAGCAACAGCCGATGAGGACTGCGCAGAGCAGCAGTGATTCAAGAAATGGGTTGGATTGGAGGGGGCGCAGCCAACTCGCTCGCCTCAGTGACGATTATTGCAGTATCGAGCAGATTGTAATCCGAGTCGCGCCTTATCGGTCGGAATCCAGCACGCATGATAGCCTCCTGTAATTCTACCTCTAACGCGCAGGTCTTCTCTGTGCCTGATGCCGACACAACATTCTCCTCCATCATGGTCGAGCCCGCATCGTCGGCACCGCCGAAAAGAGCCATCTGAGCAACATCAAGACCCATTGTAGGCCATGATGCTTGGATATGGTCGATATTGTCGAAGAATAGCCTAGAGATGGCTATGTGGCGAAGATATTCCGTTGGTCCAACCCCCAACTCCATTCTATTTCTACCACGGTTACGCCTGCCGAAGGCATTGTTCTCCAGCTGAACAGGCCATGCGATGAATGAAGTGAATCCGCACCAATCTTTGTCATGAGCCTCATCCTGCATATCCCGAATTCTAGCCATGTGCTTGACTCGATGCAACTCGCTCTCGCCGAAGCCAATCACATTGGTGGCGGAGGTGGTCAGTCCAATGGACTGAGCCTCCTGCATCACCCTGAGCCAGTTCTCGGCACTGCCCTTCTTCGGCGAGATGTCCAGACGAACATCATCGACCAGCATCTCAGCCCCACCTCCAGGTAATCCGTGCATCCCAGCTTCTTTGAGGCGAGAGAGCACTTGCAGAGTGGAAAGTCCGCAGACATCCGCGATACCCTCGATTTCAATCGGAGAGAAGCAATCGAGTGCGATGCTTGGGTGCTGCTTGCGCAGGTATCGAATCAAATCCTCATACCATTCGAATGACAGTTCTGGATTAACACCACCCTGCATCAGAACACGGACCCCATCCACGGCCTCCAACTCAGCGAACCGTTGGCTTATTTCCTCGTAGGTTTGGGTATATGTCTCAGAATGACCGGGTGGCCGATAGAACGAGCAGAATTGGCAGTTGATGGTACATACATTCGTGTAATTCACATTCCTGTCAATGAGGTAGGTCACATGGCCGCCGGGAACCACTTGTCTACGCCTTTCAAGGGCAGCCTGTCGCAGTGCTCCTAGATCCGCCTCCTCGTACAGAGTGGTCGCATCCTCAACACTGAGGCGTTCGGCACCTAGTTGGCGTTGGGCCTTGAGAATACTTCTCCAATCACTCATCATTTCAACTCCTAGGCCGAGCCAACCAGTGCTTCGATTTCTTCAGCAGATTTTGGGCAGGATGCGGTAAGAACAACCGGACCATCTTCGGTAACGAGGACATCGTCCTCGATGCGAATACCGATTCCAGCCCATCGCTCATCAATCGTAATGTCATCACGCCATGCCCCGAAGTATAGCCCCGGCTCGATGGTCACAACCATCCCAGGCTCAAATTCCAGACTCACCTCATCATCAGACATTCGGGCACCCCCTACATCATGCACGTCAAGCCCAAGCCAATGCCCTGTTCCGTGCATGAAGAATTGGCGAACGCCATCCTCGCCCTTTGCATCTTCCAGCGGCCCATCAAGGATACCGAGTTCAATCAGGCCTTGAGCAAGAACCTCGCAGACTACTTGGTGGGGGTCCGAGTAAGGCGCGCCTACCTTAACAGCATCAATCGCCGCAAGTTGGGATTTCAATACTAGGTCGTAAATGGCCCGTTGCTCATCACTGAATTTTCCATTGACAGGGAATGAACGGGTAATGTCGCAGGCATATCCGTCGACTTCACAGCCAGCATCTATCAGCACTACGTCACCGCCCCTCATCTCGTCAGAGTTCTCACCGTAGTGCAATATTGTGGCATTATCACCAGAACCGACGATGCTCGGGTAGGCCCATTCACTTTGGTGGTAGACGAAACAACCCTCGAGGATAGCTTGCATCTGCCACTCGCCCATCGCGGGTTTGCAATTACGCATTGCTTCGATATGGGCAATTGAACCGATATCGGCCGCATGCTGCATCAGAGCAATCTCAGCATCGCTCTTGCACAGTCGCATCTCATCGAGGATTGGTCTAGGGTCACTCAATTCTGCCTCGCTAAATGCCGCATCCACCAACTCATCCACTTCCGAGTCTAGGCCACGGATGTGATAGACGCGGTTGCAGTTTTTCAGCAGACTAGCGAGGTCCTCGGCGATATCATCCCTACTGACGGTCTCATCAACTGGCCAGCCAGTCAACGCTCCTTCCACTCCTGGCCTACGACCTTCCCAAGTTTCTCGCAGGATGTCTCTGGGCATCACGTAGAGCCGAGATACCCACTTCTCCTCGCTATGGTGGAATGCCACCACACCGTTGGGCTCGGTCCATCCTGTGAGGTAGAGAAGGTAGGAATTTGCCCGGTGTCTGTGGTTTACATCCGCGCTGCGGGAAGCGGTTGGATTGTTGGTAATCAATACCAGACTGTCTGTATCGATTTCAGCGAGGAAGGCAGCCTGTCGCTGAGAACGCTCGGCACCACTGATACCTGAGGGTCTTGCGCCGAGCGTGGATGATTCCTCACCGAACATGTTTGGATGCGAACCGATGGCCCTTCATGAGCCATTCGCATACACGCGGCTGCCTACGGCAGCCGGTCAGTCTTCGTTGATTTCGAGTCATCTTCATCTTCGACATCAACGGTTTGGTCGATATTCACTTGGTCGGAGTTTTGATTGCCGCGCCTGCGCGACTTCCACTTCGGAATGGAAATCCCTGCCCTTCCGCGCCGAGTCACCAACACTACTGCCATAACTGCCCCAGTAAGGAATAGCGATACTAGAGCGAGTTGGATGACGAAGTTGAGGTCGCTGCTAGCCCCCTGCTCTCGCATTGGGTCTGATGGCGTGTCTTCCACTCCGAAAGTGATGGTTACCCAATCGGTCTCTCCATCATCATCACTGACAGCAAGGGAAAGAGTATGTGGCATACCGAGGTCATCGGGTCGTGCAAGGAAGCGCTGTGGACCGAGCATCTGTGGCTCTCCATCGATATACCAGGTGTAGGTCAATCCTCCGACATCATTGGCCGTATCCCTTGATTCAGTCGCATCGAGTTGCCAGTGCATTGAATCAGAGAGCCTTACTTCACTCCCATCCTCCATCAACTGCCCATCAATACGCAACGCCGCGATTGGTGCAACATTTGTGACATTGAATTCGTGAGTGGCGATATCGGTCAGCCCCCCTTGGTCAGCAACCGTCAACCAGAGTCGCCAATGTCCCGAATCGTCCGCTATGATGCTGAAGGTTCGCTTGTCCAATCCGCTGTCGATTACTCTGTCATCTAGCCCACCATCGACCTTCTCTAGTGTCCAAACGAATATCAGCGAGCCCCGACCCCACGCCGGGTCCTCAGAACCGCTCCCATCAAATTCGACGAGTACATCATCCTCGACTATTGTTTCTGGCCCTCTAATAACGGCTACTGGGGGCTGATTGTTAATGCCAACAGGCACGCAGGCCACTCTAGAGGTTGAACCCGTGGAATCAACCGCTCTGACAAGAAGGATGTGTGCGCCATCATCGAAATCAGTTGAATCCAAATTGAAAGTGAAGCCACCATCCAAGGCATAGTCATATGATGAGTTCTGCCAATCAACATTATCTGAAACCTGTATCCAAGATTGCATGCAGGCAACAGAAACCGTTTCGTCCTGTGTAAGAGACCACTGCACGGTTGGTGGAGTAATCTCATCATCTAGGGCAAAGCCCCGGACCTCAATATCTCCAGAGACATAGTCAGTCCATAGTGGAGCAGTCACAAGTACCTGTGGTCGAAGGTCAAAATCGAGTTTATCGCCGAAGATAATCAGCCACTCCACCGTTTTCTGCGCTTGTGAATCAGTAGCGGTCAACTCGAGGATACATGAGCACGGGACTATTCCTGTAATGTTGACATCGATACTCCACCACCATTTCATCCTCAAAGCTGACTGTGTTGACTCGGGTTCAGAAAGCGATTCTATGAGGTCACCACTAAGCAAGGTACCCTCTCCGTCGTGAATCAGCCAATCGATGGCCGCCGGTTCATTCTCGTCGATATAGAACCCGGTTACATTCAGAGAATGAATCAGAACCAACCCTTGTGCTGCATCGATAGAGATTACTGGGGCATCATCGACGCCACCCGTCGAGAATGGCATGGGGGTGAGGTCACCACCCCCGTCGATGCTGACAACATTTGACAAGGCCATGATGGTGGCCAAACTAAGTGCAATCCAAGCACATCGATTCGCCTTCATGAAATGAAGGCGCATAACATCCGCTTTCAAGTATGTCGGAATCCGCTTCATCAGCCACACGATTCTCCCAGTGAATCGTCACAACGGGGTGAAAAGGTGTGTCTTACACAATTCAGCCAGCAAACTGGTCACAGTGTTGCCCCTGTCCGGGGAAGGACGAGGAATCCTTCGGGTTGGTATTCCACTCGTTTTCACATCGGTTGATGTAACTATCACCATCTGAGTCAATCAGCGCATCAGCCGCATCGAAAGGATCGAAGTCGAAGTAGTACTCCCAGCCAGACCACATTCCATCATTATCGTGATCCTGATGATAGACTTCAGGTCCATCATTCATGCCATCCCCATCCGTGTCGTTCAATACTGGAGATGTGCCGTTGAGGAATTCCTCATAGTTGGTGTAGTTTTCCAAGTCGTCGTAGAATGTAGCACCATCAGGTGTCTCTGGGTCAATGTGGCAATTGAATGATTGTGGGTCATTGTACGAGGGGCAATACTTGTTGAGTTGACTGGTTCTATTCAGGCCATCATTATCGAAATCCTCTTCGCCATCAGGGATGCCATCGAGGTCACTGTCAATCATACTCGGGTCCATCGGTCCTCGGGCGCCATATGCCTCCAGTGTGCCGTTTGAAACCATGCCGAGTGAGAGAGCAACATCGGACCAATGTACTTCCCAGCCATCAGGCAGCCGGTCTTGGTCTGTATCATCATCAACAGGGTTTGTGTCCCAACGGTCTGGTGCTTCCATGGCATTTGTCAGAGTGTCATTATCAATGTCATACGATGCATCTGGAGCGCTTCCTAGTGAGGGGTCTAGAGCCCAGCGCCCACCACTGCTTGGTAGCGTAAATCCAGTCAGATTCATCTCATGTATGAAGTACCTCGGGTCGGCAGTACCATCGCCATCAGCATCACCATCTCCACCGATGAATCCTCGGATGCTGTTTCGCCACAACCAGCCTCCAGGTGCCTTGGTGCACTGTTGTGGGTCCTCACAACCGGGAGCCATCCAATTGGTGGTTGAAATCCATAGAGAATGGGTCTTGGTATTTGCCTGCGTTGATTCCACCTGCATTTCCCAGCCGTCTAGCATGCCATCTCCATCGGTATCGTTAACCAAGGGGTTGGTCGGATTTTGCCATGGGCGCGGGATATAGAGCACCTCATGACCATCGAGCAGAGTATCGTTGTCAGTATCTGAGTTGTTGGCGTGAGTGACATACTGGTCTTGTCCCAATACGACTTCCTCACCATCTTCCAATCCGTCGTTGTCAGTGTCGAACATGCTAGCATTGGTTTGGTAGGGATGACCATCCCAGATGAATCCATCAACAGCCTCGGTATAATCCTCTAGACCGTCTCCATCGGTATCTGGGTTGGAAGCGTTTGTGTAAGTGTGATAGTATTCGCGACTGTCGTTCAAGCCGTCCTCATCGGTGTCGTATAGACCAGGGTCACTGCTGACGTGTATGGTTTGTACACCGCGATTAACCACGAGAATCTCCCAGCCCATGACCTCGATTCCATCTTTCAGACCGTCGCCATCGGTATCGGGATTCAGTGGGTCTGTAGAACGCCCATCAGCTATCCCGTCTCCATCGGTATCTCGGGCGTTGTACTCCATCAGATTGGTAAACATCTCATCAATCTCTACAATAATTATCCATACGTAGTTACGGCTGGTGACTTCGTTGTCGTTAGATGGACCATTGAGTAGGTCCAGTGCTGGGATGTCGTAAACATATCCGCTGACCGGAGCTTGTAGGGGGACGTTCTGGCGGTTGCCGCCAGCTACTGTAACCTGTGCCCATGCGACGGTTTGGTTAGCCTCAACCCAATCCATGACTTCAACCGAGATAGAATAAACCCGAGCGAATCCAGTGAGTTCGGACATGCGGACATTGCCATCCCCATCCTTGTCGAACCCATCTAGGTCGGGGTCTTCATCACCGTTACTTCCATCGACAGGGTGCAGGCCGTTGGTAGCCTCCCAACCATCTGGCATTCCATCACCATCGGTGTCTGGATTGACTGGACTGGTGAAGTTTGCAGCACCCCATGAGTAGGCGACCTGATATTCCTCAGCGTTGCTGAGTCCATCTTCATCTTCATCGCCAAATGCGTCTGAAGCATTTGCTGCATCAAGAATATCGTTGAAGCAGTACTCGAATCCATCGGGCATTCCATCACCATCGGTATCCCAGTCGCTGGGGCCGTTCAAGCGGCCATCGCCATCCATGTCCTCAACAAACCAGCTGTAGTCGTCCGCATCGTCGAGAATGTGAGTAAATGGAGCGGGTAGTGTTGGCGGATTAATTTGGGTGACTCCACAGTGGTTCATCAGCAACAGAGGGCCAAAGGATATTTCGATTTCATCTCCAATCAGGTCATTGTCGCTATCGTCGGACCATGGGTTGGTACCGTATCTCTCCTCGATGTAGTTTGGAAGGGTGTCTGCCCCAGCGGTATCGACGTCAAGCACAGCATCGCAAGAGTGGCGGTTGTAGGGGTCTGCGAGCAGATTCCATTCATCCTCGCCTAGGGCCAACTCGACTTCAGCCTCTTTCTCAGGAGTGAGCAGAGAGCAATCCCAGTTACCGGATAGCGGGTCAATCAGAGTGAATGCCTGCCCATCAGCGCCGACAACCGTAGCCATGTGCTCCGCCTCCCAACGGTCGTTCAGGCCATCTCCATCTGAGTCCGCCAAATTCGGATTTGTTCCAAGAGCGGCTTCTGCTTCGTTTACCAGTCCGTCACGATCGGGGTCGCCGAGAGGGCCGTTATCCGGGTCGGGAAATGTCTCATTTTGCTCCCCGGAGTTGACATCGTCTTGATTTGGATTCTGGCTGTTGATGATTTCACCGAAGTCGGCATCACCGTCATCAAGAGGGTCGAGCCCGTTCATGATTTCCCACCCATCAAGTAAGCCGTCTCCGTCAGTATCTTCCAGATTGGGGTCTGTACCATACTGAGTTCTTTCCATACGATCAGAAATGCCGTCCCCATCGGAGTCTTGCGCCTCTTTCTGGGTTTCATCAGGGTCTGGTAGGACATCACCTCCGCCAGCCTTGTATCCAGCGCTACTCAGTGTGTCACCGGCAGATGCGATGACTGTGTACACTCCTGCGAGACATAACGTGGCAGCGATTGCAACGACGGCCCATTGGTTGTGATTCAGACCCATTAATTTCAACTCCGCGGGTGCGTAGCACACTGAGACTTCTTGGCGACCCAACGCTTCACCTTTAATGCTTCAGCAGAGGCGTGCGAGTTGATATCACGCTCAGTAGCACGTTTTTGCCACAAATTGTGACAAAAAACCACTTTGTTTCAAAGGGTCACTCAGCAACCTCACGGCGACTGCGTAGGACGAATTTGTGACCCTCAGGTCCGCAACTCCAATCGCATCTGCCTTGCCTGCCCTCGGAACGCTCCCAGCAGCCGAGCAATATGCCTGCAGCAAGGGCAGGATGAGTACATACTGGAATATCGAGATTCACCCCGCCGAGTTCATCAATGGATTCCGCGTTTACTACTTCTCCCAGCCCGGCCGAGCCGAGATGCGCTGCAGAGACATGCAGCCAATGGGCAGCCTCAGCAATCAGCACCAACTCACCAGAGGCATGGAATTGTTCCCGCAGGGCCTCAGCAATGGCATCCCACAACACCGCTGTATCAGTGTCGTTCAAACCAGTCCAACTGGTTCTGGGGTCGGTATTTCTCGCACTTTCGGAAACGTGTGGTAATGCCAGCGATTCAAAACGGAGAAGCACGTCACGATGGAGCGTTATCATTCGTGTGCCTTCCACAGTCCACAGTCCATCTGCTTCATGTCGAGCTAACCCCATTGGATGGACCTCCTCGTCATTTCTTGCCGTGGCGGTTCCCGCATCCAGCCAACTTGGGCTTGTGGGTGAAGGTGCAGGGATGTTTCTCGGGTCATATTCGGCTTCGATGATGGTTTCTGAAGCCCCTCTGTCAGACCACTGGAATCGCGTCCTCTTATCTTCGATACGCTCCCACGCAGCGTTGGCCATTCCCGCTGCCAGCGAAGTGTGTGAGCGATGAGCAACCAACACAGAATCAGTGGAATCAGTAGTATTGAGAAACTGCATCTGTCCATGACCCCGCAAGGCCCAATCCTCGTTGACGACTGCCATTCGCTTCTGCCGTTTTTTGAACCAAGGATTAGGCAACTCATTCGCGTCCTGTCGCCAATACCACTCCTCGGATTCCGCCGCAGCGTGGGCCAGCCTCCTTCCTAGTGTCATAGTGAGGATTTCTTCAAGGGCGGCGAACCAACCATCAAAGGTCGGAAGTGCGACCAACCAAGTCAACTCATTTGCCACTTGAGAATCAGCAATCACTCCATTTCTATGCGTAAAGCGCTGCTGTAGTTGAGCAGTGAGCCAAGGCGTTGACTCATCCATGGCGTCCTCGACTAGCGGCATGAGAATTAACGTGAGGCGGAGGAGGATGGATGTTTCCCCTTGCTGATGCTCAATGCCCGTCGTCCTCATCGCGGCCCCTAGGCCTCGTAGAGGGGCGTTTTTGGCCAGAAGATTTCTCACCCTTTTGACGAATATTATCTCTCTGAGCACGACCCTCATCTACCGCTGCAGGTCGTTGGCTCGGCAACCGCTGTCCACCATCTTCCTTTCGGATTGAATGGGTAGGAATACCTCGTGCCTCGGGTTTGGTATCCATCACCGGTTTTCGTTCATGCTGTACTCCGGCTCTGAGTTGGCGACCTTCCGAGAGTTTCCTGCGATGAACACCTCGGTACGCGGCAGGTCCGATCAGTCTTTCCAGTGTCCTCATCTGCTTACCCATCGGCTTGGGTTTCTTAGTCCACCAGAGGTCCGGCAACGGCTTGGTTCGAGCCAACTTGCCTGAATTAATCTCGCGCATACGCCCGCGCATGCGGTTGCGGAAAGGCCTCTCTTTCTCCTTACGCAGTCGGACAACAAGCCAACCCGGCATTCCGATGTCGTACACATTGCCATTGACCGTAAACAATAATCCACTCATCAACAGATTATTGCCAATGGGCATCCTCTCTTCATCGCCTGTGACATTGTATCTACGCATCATCTTCGCGTATGCGACCATTGCCTTCTGGTCTCTATGCCTTATCACTCGACGTTGTTGCCTACGCAACCTGCGGGTTAGAATGTGCAGTCCGAGCAGCCCCAAACCAGTCATCAACCCAATCACCCAGTTACCAGTCTGCTCGCTCGCTATCCATCCGATAACAGCATACAGTGGCCATAGAATGACCATATTCAGGATAAGCAGAGTAGAAGATTGGTGGTATGAAGGTGGCATACCACGTTCAACGGCCTCGTGGGCAAAGGCGAGTAAATTGGCGTTGACAGATGAACTAGTACCCCTCCGATGAGCGAGAGCAGGGTACGGATTGACAGGTGCCTCATCAATCCATCTTGCCCTCTCCTCGCGAGTTCCCACTATCATTGCTGTCTCCAATTCATCGGGCTCACATTGGAATCCTAGGACACCCGCAAGGGCTCTAACGGCGGGGTCTTCTGCCGAGGACTCATTCACTTCTTCAAAGATATCGAGAGCGTCGAACCATTCACCGAGGTCAATCAAGCATAACGAGCAGGCAATGCGCGCGAGAGTGTTGTTCGGATGCAGTCGAACCATGTCTAGGGCAAGGTCGAGCGCTTCATCGCTGCGACGCTGCCCTCGCATCATTCCCACAGAGCTTAGTTGAGCATACAACGAGAGCTGGTCCTTGTGGGCAGAACCAATGCGCGAAACCGGGTCCCAGGACTTGACTCGACGCTGCAAGTCCTGCAGATGGTCTATGGCGGAGACATTCTCCCAATCATAGAGATCATCTGGGGCCACCTGTCCAGTCCATGGGTCGAGCCACTCAGTCATGAATGAGAGGATTTCCGGCTCGTCGTATCCCTCTGACATCTCCATGCCGCGTAGCGCTTCCTTTGCCGCATCTATACGCCTGCACGCGATATGTCCGGCAGCGATGACCATTCGTGCTTCATCATCTTCTCCACCTTGTTGAGCAAGCACTTTTCGTGCTTCTTCAATAGCCCTAGGCCAAAGGCCACGCAGAGCGGACTCGACCATTTTTGCTCGCCCCTTCTCCAATCTTACTATCGCTCTATCACCCTCAATATTCTCAGTTTGGAATGAACGGAGTGCTGCGATGTCACGGTCCTTGGCGGCTATTTCAATATGTTCTCTCATCCAATCTCCACCACCGGCCATGATGGCACCTTCTCGTCGCTCATCTGGGGCAAGATCGAACTTCAGAGCCCGGAGACGTTGCATCCGGACACTTGAGAGTAGCCATGTCAGTAGGAAGATGCTCTGGCCAGCGGTGATGAACTGCCATGTGGCACTCAGCAGTGTTGCTTCGATGGAATCAGAGCCATATGGCATCAGTGAAGCGAATTCCTTGTAGGTCTGCAGAGTGAGGAGAAGGACGACATAACCGGAGAATCCGGCCAAACCGAAGAACAGGATTCTACCCTGTACTTTCCGCTCAGTTCTGATGTCACGAGGTTGGGCGAGGATGACACCACCTACTCCTCCGAAGGTCTGCCCCCCGAGGAAGATGTTCCTCGTCAATTCGAAGATGAATGCCAGCCCAACGATTGCAACGTTCAGCATCAGGTATGAGGCGAGTACCGCACTCAATGTCTTCAACGAGATGATGGATTGGATGAATGGATTGGCTTCTACCAATTCAAATATCGACAAGCCGATGATTCCACCGAGGTCCAGAAGTCGCGCAGTCTCATCGCCGCCGGGCTGATTGTAATAGACATGAATCAGGGTCACAATGCCATTGATTGCCGTCAGGGGCATTGTACCGAGGAAAACGAACAGACAAAGTGAGATGAATCGTCGCCTGAATGAGGGCTTATCAGGGTCGATTGGAGTTCTCCAACCTTTTGCAGTACGCCATTTAGACAGTATCAAGGTGTTCCATGACGCCCCCATTATTCGTCCATAAGCGAAAATTGTTGGGGCCATGAAAACCAGTAGCGCATATCCGAGCCACTTTATCATCGTCGAATTGTAATCATCAGATACAATCGCCTGTTCGTAGCCATAGAAGATAGTCGTGCCAACAGCGATTAGCATCGCGATAGCGGTGCCGAAATAGCCGATAATCTGTGAAGAGAGTTTGCTGGTAACCATCTTCTTGTTCATTGCCTCAATTTGTGCGTACATCGTTACAATCGGCGAGAGGAATACTGGAATGGCAATTAAGAAGGCTGTCAGAATCAGTAGTGGTTCGTAATATTCCGACGGCTTGAACATCAGTTCTGAGACAATGAGCATAACACCGGCCATCGACATAAGATAGGCTAGAACGCCAACAGAGGATCCACGCAGGTCGAGCAATTCCTGACTTTCTTTTTTTGATTTGGTCAATCGATGAACTTCATAGAGGTCAACATCAACTTCGAAGGCGACCTGCAAATCACGGAGCGATAGTGGAAGCACCCATTTCCACAGCATGAATGTGCCCAATCCAGCAACGAGCACCGGAAGCAGCAGCATAGGGTCAAAATCTGTAGCCGGGTGGACGACTGTGGCGTTCTCTGCAGCGACGGCGGGTAGTGCCAGAAAAAACGTCAGGATTGATGCAATCCAGACGGTACCGCGCCATCGCATGGATTGCAGGGTGCAGTCGGAGTTCTAATCGCTTTCTCCCTCACGCCACGGCTTGCCGTGGCGTGTGACGCCCTCGCACGCGCAGCGCTCACCTACGCGAGGCACCAGTCTAAGCCCCTTTGCGGTGCCTCGTCAGAAATGAATCAATTCGGTCAAAAGCGATACTCAAAGTGATTTCATCTGCCAGATGGACCAAGCGGAAGTGGCCTGCACCGAATTCGGGAGAAAATCCGCTGCCATGCACAACCAGAACGTGCTCCTCATGCAGCAGGTCAAGCACGAATTGCTTGTCGTCTGCCGCCCACTTCGGGTCAGTTAACCGCACAAACATGTAGAATGCGCCGTCCCCCGCCTCCACTTCAATTCCCTCGATTTCATTGATTCTATCAACACAGAGTTGTCGGCGGGAACGCACAGCTTCCTGATGCCCTACCATCCATGACCGATCTTCAGTCAGCCCAGCAAGGTAGCCTAGTTGAGCCGGTGTAGACGGGCACAGCCTTGAGCGAAGAAGCCTCTCGACCCCATCCTTCACTGCGCCCATCCGACCATTTGGGTCATGGAACGCCATGTACCCAATGCGCCAGCCGGGTGCGTAGTACACCTTTGATACTCCATTGAGTATGATGACTGGCACCCCTGCCCCAGTTTCAACAGCACGTTGTTGCGACGTCGCAGCAACACTCCTCAGTTGGCCTGTGAAGTCCAAGCCATCGTAGATTTCATCGGCAAGCACGATGCAGTTTGGCCAGTTAGCGGCGATATCCAGCAGGCGATTCACCTCATCCGGGGTGGCGACATTGCCTGTCGGATTATTTGGATTAATCAGCACCAACAAGCGAACCGAGTCATCCATCTTCGATTCAATGTCATCGAAGTCGATTTGCCAGCCTGACTCCGACTTCAGTCGATATTCAACTGTGGTAGCTCCGAACAATTGTGGATATGCCATGTAGGGCGGATAATGCGGCCCGGGTGCTAGGACCTTGGTACCCTCAGTCAGGGTGGCTGCGAAGATGATGTGCAGTGCTTCAGTCACACCAGTGGTGACGTAGACGTTCTGTTCTTCGCAATCCCATCCTTTGCTGCGCT
>Ga0310123_10002683_pt1 | contig 14033 bp, 16 predicted proteins | sample CB6_AW_1057_MG_FD_203505 | JGI IMG/M metagenome (GOLD analysis project Ga0310123, IMG submission 203505) | Marine microbial communities from Western Arctic Ocean, Canada - CB6_AW_1057 | ecosystem: Environmental > Aquatic > Marine > Oceanic | place: Canada: Western Arctic Ocean | collected... | reverse complement strand
CATGTGGTGACTTTTCTGAAATGGAAGCAACACCTGAAATTGCATCTGCACTAGACATTTACGCAGAAGAGTGCGTGTCTCCCGATGAAAAGGGCGTAGTGCTACACGTCTACTCAGAAAACAGAAAAGTTCAAGAGCTGCTAGAGAACCTTTTCTACGAGACTTTGAATGTCGAATTCAATCTTGTGATGTGGGTACGAAATCTCTGTAAGTACGGAGACTTTTTCCTGTTTAATGATGTAAGCCCTGAGTATGGTGTGATAAATGCATTTCCAATTTCTATTTCTGAGATCGAAAGAGAGGAAGGGTTCGATCCTGATGATCCTCTTGCTGTAAGGTTTCGATGGATAACTCAGGGAAATCAGATCTTGGAAAATTGGCAGCTTTCACATTTCAGACTATTGGGAAATGATTCATTTCTGCCGTACGGATCCTCAGTATTGGAATCAGCACGAAGAATCTGGAGGCAGCTCATTCTCATTGAAGACGCAATGCTTGTATACAGAATTATCAGGGCACCAGAGAGAAGAGTCTTTTATGTCGATGTAGGTAACGTTCCGCCAGAGGAAGTCGCAAATTATCTAGAACAAGCTAAAACTAGCCTTAAGCGAAATCAGATTGTTGATAGAGACACAGGAAAAGTAGATCTTCGCTACAATCCTATGAGTGTCGATGAGGATTATTTTCTTCCCGTTCGAGGCGGAGAATCAGGCACAAAGATTGAAACACTGGCCGGCGGCCAAAATGCATCAGCAATCGAGGATGTAGAGTATATTCAGAAAAAGCTATTCGCTGCATTAAAAATACCGAAAGCTTATCTCGGTTACGATGAAGAGATTGGTGCTAAAGCAACATTGGCGCAGGAGGACATTAGGTTTTCTAGAACAATTCAGAGGATTCAGAAAACCATTGTAGCTGAGCTCAATAAATTGGCTATGATTCATCTGTATTCTCACGGCTACGACGGCGATGACCTCGTTGATTTCGAGCTCAAGTTATCCAACCCATCATCAATTGCTCAGCAGCAGAAACTTGAGCTTATCAGGGCAAAATTCGAAATTGCTGGTACAGCGCCAGAAGGTCTGGTTAGCAGGACATACATTAGAAAGAATATTCTAGAAATGACAGAAGAACAAATCGCAGTCCTCGTAGATGAGAGGATATCTGATACTGACGAAGATAAAACAGTTGAAGCCGGCTCAGGCGGTGGTGAAGAAGGTGGTGGAGAAGGCGGAGAAGAAGCAGGCGGCGGAGAAGAAGCAGGCGGTGGCGGCGGCCTCTTCGCAGCTGATTCTAAAAAAGGGCCGCTTTTGACGTCTGAGCCAGATGAGGAAAAAGACGATCTAGATGAAGATGAAGAGGATGATGAAATTAAAGTTAACTTTTCAATATCGGATACTGACGCACCTGTCAAAGCACAGCAAAAGATAAGAAATATATTCAATGAACCTATAAAGAAGAGTCGAAAAGTAACAGCAGGGCCAGAAGCGCTACACATGCCTGATCTTGCAAAGATGGTTTCTATAGGAAAACCCGGTCGCGCTCAAGATAGCATGAATAAGCCGTTCGATGATGACTTCATTAAGAATCCGCTCGATTCTAAGTCTATCAGATTCAAGGAAGCTATGCTTCCTAGAACACCTGTAGTAGATGAATTCTTAGATGACAACATAAAGCGTCATACTAGAATGACTAAGTCCATTGAGAGGGCATTAAGTAATATGTCGAGTGCCATAGGTATTCAACGTAGTACCATACTTAATGAGGCATCTGAGTTCCCAGATGAAGATGAGGACGTTGAGTTCAATCTTGAAGACTTAGTGAGTTCAAAAGACGATGAGTAAATCGCATAATAAGAAAAGAAATGTGGGAATTATCTACGAGCAACTAGTCCGCAAAGTGTCTGAAGCACTTGTTGCAGGAGACTCTGATCGTGCTGATGTTGTGCTGGATGTTCTTAAGCGTAACTTTCGAAAGGGCACGGAACTCCATAAGGAGTTCAGACTATTTAACGCGCTGGTAAAGACAACAGTGAGCTCTGATTCAATCGCTGCGAAGATTTTGACAGAGGCAAAGACTGCAGCACAAGATCATGATGGAACACAGCTTCGTAAAGAGAAGTCTACCTTAGTTAAAGAAATCAATCATATTATTGATGACACTTCATTTTATTCGACAAGAATTGATGATTACAGAACTTATGCGACTATACAAACTCTTTTGAATGACTGGAGATCTGGAAACAAAGCTGACATTAAGCGAGTTGCCTTGTATGAAGATAAAATTCATGGATGGCTTACGACAGAGAAGTCCTCTTTAGATCTGGAAGAGCTAAGATCAAACAATGTTGATAAACTGACTGTCAAGATCATGAGAGAAAAATTTAACAAGCGATATGGAATAACTTTGACGAGTAATCAAAGATCTCTTATACGAGAGCTTGTTTTCAATAGAGAGGCAGGGAACAGTGATACTGTAAAAAGTCTCATGTTAGAGCAGAAGGATTCAGCGATGAAATCTGTCGATGCCTATAAGCGCACATGTTCTAGCGAGTTCATGTTAAAGAAAATACCCTCAGTTTTAGAAGCAGTTCGTTCACTTGATACCGATGATGTATCAGATAAAAATGTTGCTAGATTTTTGACGACAATAAAGCTTAGCAATGAGATCTCGGAGGAAAACAATGAATAAGAAACTGCTCACTGAATGGCTGGCTTTTGAATATTCTTCAGAAATGATTGAAGAGTCCAAGAAGCAGAACAATGGAAAGATAGTCCTTAAGGGTGTTCTACAAAAAGCAGACACTCTTAATCAAAATGGACGAATATACCCACAGCCTATTCTCGAACGAGAGATAAGAAATTATCAAAAGTTTATCGAGGAAAATAGAGCTCTTGGAGAATGCGATCACCCTGACTCGTCTGTGGTTGAGCTCAAGAACGCTTCACACATCGTTAGAGAAGCTTTTATGCAAGATGATACATGCTACGGATCTGTTGAACTGTTAGATACACCAAGCGGAAAAATTTTACAGAGCCTAGTTGAGTCTGGTGTGACTTTAGGAATATCTTCCAGGGGTGTAGGATCGACTAAGCAAGATGGAGATCTTCAAATTGTGCAAGACGATTTTCAACTCATTTGTTGGGACTTTGTTTCTGAGCCATCAACCCCGGGAGCTTTTATGATGCGCGAAGGCAGAGAAGTTAGTGAGCATGATTTGAATAGACACTTTACTCGTTCTGATAGAATTGATAGAATTTTTAACGATATCCTGAGCTGGGAGGAAGAGTAGAATGGCATTACATTATCAAAAGTCTCATCACAACAACGTGGGTGAGTATCAACAAAGCGGTATCCCTTACGTTGTTCAAGTTGTAAATGGGACGGCATTGGGCGTCACTGTTGAGTCTGGTACCGATGCAGTACTTACAGAGACAGTTAAGTTTCCCTATGTCACTAGATGGGTAACTGTTTATAGTTCAGCTAAATTTTGGATCGCATACAGCACTACTGGGTTGGCAAATAAAAATATATTTTTGATACCTGCAGGCACAAACATGTCTTTCGAGATAAAGTGTAAGGATTTGCTGATTTATGCTAGCGCAAATCCACAAACAGTTTACGTGCATGCGGGCCTTACGGGAATCGAACGAGATATGTTTCCAGATATATCAACGATAGATGGAGTCGGAGCATAATGGCTAAGCTAAGAAGGGGTGACCTCAAGCAAATTGTTAAAGAATGTCTAGTAGAGATCCTCACCGAGGGTCTTCAGGGCTCTAAAAACGAAATTAATGAGTCCAGGAGTTTAGTAACTGCTGTAATGCCTGAAGAGAAGCGCCAGACAAAACGACAACCAGCCAAGAAGAAAAATACTGGATTTAATAAAGCAGTTTCTAGAAACGTGTCATCGCTTACAGACGACCCATTGATGGCGTCAATATTTGAAGACACTGCTCGAGGAACATTTCAAGATCAAATGACTGATGATACTGCTCTAGGAAAAGCTTCGCTTCAAGAGACAGCTGCGCCAGGACAGGATCTTGAAGAAGTATTTGGTTCCAGCGCATCCCAGAACTGGGCTGCATTAGCATTTAGCGAAGCCCCTGAAAAACCTTAAGCTAATTGGATATAGAAGATTTTAGCGCTCGTGAATATGTATTAACAGGACCCGCTAAGCGCTTTTTAAGTTCGCAGGAGATAAAGTAATGTCAAAAATTCGCAAGCTCACACCATCTCTTCTAAGAAAAATTGTTCTAGAAGAGAAGAGACGTATTATTAGAGAAAATGACCCGATCGAAGCGGGTATCGAAGACCCTGAGAAGGTCGATGCTGAAGAGACTGAAGCCGGCGAGGAAGCCGACACAATCGCTAAAGATATCGATTTTATGAAGGCACTGAAAATTCAAGAGCGAAAGCTCAAAAGAAAGATGTATCGAATCCAGGAAGCGAAGAAAAAGCTTCGTTCCAGGGTTGTTCGAAAGCTCGGCTAAATTAGTAGGAGACAACAATGCCAAAGCATAAGCAAGTAACCGTTGAAGCACCAGTCACAGAACGTTTTATGGGAAGATCAGACACGAATCAAAACAAGGCATGTTTTGCTGCGTCTCCAATCTATATGGAAGAGATCACTGATGACGAGCGGCGAGAAGCTTGGCAGACAATGATACTTGACGGCCCCATTAATGATGGCGGACATACCTTCGGCGTTCATGATCCAAATTATTTAGAAGCACCAGATCCTGCTGCTGATGTTGAAACGGGAGGCGGCGGTCTTCCTGCGAGTCCTTTCGTACCGAATCCAGCATCCCCAGGACCCGGAAGCCACAACCCAGCAGACATTCCCGATCCTCCCGAGGGATTTGGACAGACCCCGGCTGACACATGGGGCTCCGGTGTAGGCTCTCAGCTTTCTCCGAAGAAGTCGTCTGAAAGAACTTCGGCGCACACCCTGGGTGAGTATATTCTGGGCAGAAGCGCAGCAGAATAAGGTAAACTATAGTGGCCAGACTGCAAACAAATACTATTAATCAGACTGAACCACAAAGTGATAGTGTTCTCTCTAACAACGAAACTGCACAGGGCGCTGTACACAACAAGGCGAGGATAGCAGCAGCTTATCCTGCTTCTCCTTTATTGGGAAGCGAGCCAGAATATAATCCCGTCCAAGCCTTTGAGGAACTAGTTCTCGAGGGTGATATAACAAAGGGAACTGCGCTAGCTGCTGGTGCACCTTCTTACTGGGGTTTTGATACTTTATCCAGAGATTATGTCGCTGATGGTAAGCCGAACGGCGGCGCGCCCGACGTGGGTGCTGAAGTAACTCAAGATTCTGGTTTCGGTGTTGGCGGTCCATTCACACCTCAAGTTGCATCAGTCCCAGGTGGTGATTACGGTCAGTATCCGAATGTTGTGCCTGTCGATCCAGTGGCAAATAAGACAACAAGGGCACCCATGAGAGGGCCTTCGTCTGATGAGCCTGGCAATAGCCCATTGGCACAGTCAGAAAAGACTCGAGCGCATACTCACACTCTCTTTGATTCTGCGACATCAGGTGTGACGAGAGTACAGGGACTTCTGGGTTCTAATACGGAAATAATGCCGCACGACGATCCGACCTAATCACATCATGGAAAGAGAGCTTATAAAGAGTCTCATACGAGAAATAGCACAAACTGTTTCAAGATCTACAGCATCAGGCCCAGGATCAGCAAGAGATGAATTAGGCTATGCAAAGCTGTCTAATGATAAACAACGACAGAGAATATCAAACACCAGCTTTCCGTATACAGACCCAGATCCCTATGAGGATTTGGAATATTCTAGCGTAGATTCTGAGACATCTGAAAAAGTGTCGAAAAAAAATTACGTAGCAAAAACAATGGACCCGGGAGATTATGCTAAGACTGATCCATTTTACTTTGTTGCAGGAAATACTAAACTTTCTGATTGTTTTACCAGGGCTGATGACGTGCTTTTAGCGGTAGAAATAGCTAGCAAATCAATGGTGCCCCTCCCGGGCACTTGGAAAACAGCACCAAAAAGTTCTGGCGGCAGTGCTTCTTATATCACTCTCAAGACGGGCGAAGTGGGTGGGACTAAAAAAGGCTGGTCCAAGCCTCATGATAAAGTTGTTATTGCTGCTGAAGATGAAGAAAGCTCTGAAAAGTTTAGTATCTGGGATATCCTAAAGACTCACAGAAACAATATTGGGATAGAATAAGTGTGTAATTTTGGCTAAGCCAGCTCATGTGTCTGTTAGATTAGGCGGAAAAATACGAACTTCCGAACAGTTGATCAAATTGTTTATAAGGAAGTGTAAGAAAGAGGGAATTGTAAAGGAGTACAAGGACTCGCTTATTTTCGAAACTAAACAACAAAAACGCAGAAGAAAGAAAAGAGAAGGTGCTGCTAGGCATCGATCGAATCAACAAAAAGACCAAAATAGCATCTCCGGAACAGACGACAAAAGAAAGATCAAACGTTGAAAAGAAAAAATGGTCGGAAATGTCATATTTATAGACACGAACGACTCGCACAATCATTAAGAGAGAGTGAAAATGAGCCAAAATCTCTATGAAGAAGCAATCGCTGAAGCACATCGGTTACGTGAGATGGCAGAACAAAATGCCAAGAACAAAATAATTGATGCTGTAACTCCAAGAATCAGAAATTTAATTGAGCAGCAGCTTTTAGGTGAAACAGAGCATGATGAGACAGATGAAGATCTTATCCCTGGAGAGGAAGAACTGGCAGATGCTGAATCAGTTACAGTTGATTTAGATGCTCTTTCTGCGGAACAAATCCCACAGGCACCCGTAGCAGCTCCCGATGGATCTGTTGCACCAGGTGGAGCAGATCTTCATATTGACCCATCTGGCGGTCTTTCGATTGACGTTGGTGATGTAAGCATTGAAGTTGATGCAGGTCACTAGCCAGGATGGTTTCTAGAAGCAATACAGGCCGAAAGAAGCTTAAAAATCGTTTATCGTTATTAGAACGCAGATTAAGTCTTTTTAAGAAGGGATTTACTTTTGCAAGCCACCGCGGCACAAAGTCGCACAAAGTCAAGGCAGCAAAGATTTTTGAAACTCTAGCAAGAGAGACAGTCATTTTGCGCCGCCAAGTAATACTTACAGAGCAGGATACAGGTGGTGTTATCCTGGAAAAAGCAAGGATTGATTCAATCATTAAGGAGATGAAAATAATGTCAAGGCGAAACAACAGGAACATCTTCGACTTCCTTTTCGAGGCAGAAGGGAACCAGCAATCTGGACAGCAAGCTCTCGACGAGCTTGATCTTGTCCTCGCGGACGAGGACCTCGAGGCTCTCGGAGTAGAGGATCCAGGTGAGGCTGATGTTTCCGCTCTCGATGTCAACGTGGTAAGCGCTGAGGAAGACGAGGGTGCCGAAGAAGAGGGTGACGAAGAGGGTGGAGATGAAGAGTTAGAGCTCGAGATGGACGAAATCTACGAGATCGATGAAACTATGCTCCGCCGTGAACTTAAGCGCATGCGCAGACTAGCAGAAGAGACATCAGGTGTTGATGAGCCTTCACAGTCAGCAGATTCATTTGGAGGCGGAGACGTCGAAGATGAGGAATTTGTTGATGTGGATGAGGACTCTCTTCTAAATGCTCTTGCAGATGAACTTGGTGACGCACCGAATCCAGACGTTGGAGGGGCACCAGCAGGCGGAGACGCTATGCCGGAATCACGCCGTCGACGACGCGCAAGAATTAGTGAAACCAGAAAGGTCCGTGCCTTGGCTCGTCAATTGAACGAGTATAAGAAGGCAACGAGTGCTTTGAAGGGACAACTCACAGAGATGAATCTTTTCAATGCTAAGCTTCTTTATGCAAATAAGCTTATGCAGAACAGAAATCTTTCACAAAAGCAACAGCGGGCAATTGTTGAGGCTCTAGATAATGCCAAGACGCTCCGCGAGGCTAAGCTCCTCTATAAAAGCTTAACTGCCTCCCTTAAGGGAAAAACTCGCTCACTGCGCGAGGGCAGAACACGAACACTCGGTTCGTCTTCCAGATCAACCCGCTCGGCTCAGCCGGCAGGAAATGGTGTTGAGGTAGATCGATGGGCTGTTCTTGCAGGAATCGCAGGAAACAAGTAAAATCGACACTAAAACTATCATAAGGAGATAAACAAATGTCTAAGTCTTTTACATTAGATCAGTTAACTGAGGGAATCCGGGAACGTCACCTGGGCGCTCAGAACCGACGTCTGATGGAGAAGTGGTCTCGTACCGGACTCCTCAGAGGTCTTGAAGACGTCAAGCGTGAAAACATGGCGCGTCTGCTTGAAAATCAGGCATCACAGCTACTAAGAGAGGCTTCAACTCTCGGTACTGGCGGTGGTAACCTGGCTGACAGCGGCGATATCCGTGGCTTCACTAACGTCGCCTTCCCAATCGTTCGCAGAGTATTCGGAGGCCTTGTGGCCAACGATCTCGTTTCAATCCAGCCGATGAGTCTTCCTTCGGGTCTTCTCTTCTACCTGGATTACACCTACGGCTCTAACGTCGGTGGAACTGCACAGGGATACACGTATTCTACTGGCAAGTCAATCTACAACAATCCAGTCGGTAAGGGCATCCAGTCCGGATCGCTTGCGGTTGGTGGTCAGTATGATCTTGTTGGTTCAGGCTACACACGCGTGCATGGAAGCACAGCACTCGCGTCAATCGGAGAAGGTGCTTCTAAGTGCCTCGTTTATGCAGGTCAGCAAAATGCAACACTTAAGGTTGCTGACACAGCAGTAGCGACTCCGATGCATGCTACCGGTACTGATGGCAAGCTTCTTCAGTTTGACCCACAGCTCACCGACCTGATTGAGAATGAACAAGGTAAGTTCTTCTTCTGTCTGGTACCTTTCTCCACGGCGAACTTCGGCTCAGCCGATGGGACCATGATTAAGGATGTTGCTCTGGTGCGTGATGCTGCTGATGCTGCTCTTGCTGCAGGTTCAGACCTGGCTGCAATCCCTGAGGCTATTCAGGGTGGAAGCGTTTATAACGTACGTCGTTTGAATCAGCTAGTCACATGGGCTGGTACTGCTTCTTCACCAATTACCTCTGCGCCAATGTCAATTCAGGGAGCATCTAACGCACACGTGCTTATGGTCCTTTCCGGAACTAACATCGACACAGATGATGATGCTGCATTTACAGTCTCGTACGTGCTTAGCTCGAAGCTAGATTCAAGCGCTGGGAACGCCGATACACTCGTCATTCCTGCATTTGAGTCTGCAACAGCTGCTCGCAACCTTGAGGCAGAGAGTCCAACAATTCCTGAGATCGACATCAAGATCGAGTCACTCGCGGTAACCGCGCAGACCAGGAAGCTGAAGGCTCGCTGGACCCCAGAGCTTGCTCAGGACCTGAACGCTTACCACAGCCTCGACGCTGAGGTGGAGCTTACTCAGATCCTCTCCGAGCAGATCGCACTTGAGCTTGATCGAGAGATCCTTAACGATCTCCTGACGCAGGCTGGTGGAGCTAATCTCTACTGGTCGCGTGCTCCTGGACGTTTTGTCAACAAGGAGACAGGCGCTGAGGCACAGAGAGGCAGTTCGCTGCACCCAGGACCCGCATGGGCTGGTACGGTACGCGAGTGGTATGAGACTCTCACTGAGACTATTATCGATGCTGCTAACCAGATCCACCGCAAGACGCTTCGCGGCTCCGCGAACTTCATCGTGGTTGGACCTGATGTCGCAACCATCCTCGAGTCTTCCGTCTTCTACAAGCCGGTATACAGCCTCGATGGTGAGGGACAGGTTAGTGCTCCGATGACACTCGGTGCTGAGAAGGTTGGTGCTCTGAGCAACCGCTTTACGGTCTACAAGGATCCTTACTTCCCACGGAATAAGATCCTCGTTGGCTACAAGGGCGGAAGCTACCTTGAGACTGGCTACGTCTATGCTCCGTACGTTCCGCTTATCGTCACTCCGACGATCTTCGCGCCAGACGACTTCACTCCTCGCAAGGGCGTGATGACTCGTTACGGTAAGAAGATGGTTCGAAGCGACTTCTACGGATCCGTTACGGTTCTCGATATGAACATCATCTAAGTCTAACTTAGAACAACGTTCTACTAAGGGGCGTCCTTCGGGACGCCCCTTTTTTTGTTTTATTTTAGTGTACGTTGTAGTACAATAATGGTATATTATCAAGGAGAAGTGATGATGGATAAAACGTCTAAGACAAAAACAGAAGCTGCACCGGTTAAACCCAAGAAGGTGCCAAAAAGAAGTTCGAAAGCTTCAGCACCAAAAACTAAGGCGCCACCAATACCAGCGCCTGTACCCAAGAGAGCGTCTAACTTAGATACTCAACTTTCTGATCTCACGAGACGATTCGAAGAGACAGAAAGCAAACTGAGAGCATTAATTGACATACTTCATAATGATCTCCAGCGTGGTCAAAGAGAAGGCCCAGAAGGTTTAGCATCAAAACTACGTAAAGCGGGTCTTTTGTCTTGATTAATCTTTCTTTGATGCCTATTTAACAGTAGGCCCGGCCCACTATAATCAGCCGATATCCCCGGCGGACCGGAATCATGGGAACATAAGGAGAAAGATTATGCCAGTAATTAAGTACACAACAAAAAAGGGACTAGTCCAGTCCACAGGAAAAAATCTTGTTGATTTGGGTCCCAGTGCTTCGGTCAAGCGCCGAGCAGATAAAGCACCAGAAATGCAGACACTCGTATTCATGTACGATTTCGATGCGCTAGGCGGTGCCGCATCCGAGTTAACGCTAACAGATGCTAACGGCAACGCGCAGTCCATCCCTAGAGGATTCGTTATCGTCGATGGTTGGGTTGAGGTTATCACAGCAGTGACTTCGGGCGGCTCTGCTACAATGGTCATCGGTACTGCAGGAACATCTAACGATCCTGACGGCTTCGTGACAACCAGCAACGGCGCAAAGGCTGTTTTGGCGCTGAGCGCTATTGTAGGGTTGGACGGTGCATTGGTCACAGACAAAGATGGTACAGCTGTCGTAAGGAAGAAGATCGTCACCACAGATGATCCTGTTACTACAACCGTCGCCACGGCAGTAGTTACTGCTGGCAAATGGTATCTCCACCTCCGAGGTTATCACTCGCTATCAGTTGCATAAAAAATAGACAGATAATATTTGTCTTTCTAAGGGACGACTCGTTTGGGTCGTCCCTTTTTTTTGTTCTCGAAATGCATATTTAGTAGCATGGCAAAAGGAAAGAAATCAGATCACAGACAGAGGTTAGATAAGCTCCGAAAGATTGTTGAAGATCTGTCTGTAAGAGATGATCAACTCAAGCGTGACTTAAAAATGTTTGAGAATTTTATTGAAAGCTTTCCCTTGCCTGTAACAATGTGGTCAATCAATAGAGAACATGTTGTGCTTTCTAACAGGGGCACAGCATTTGCATGTGGGGGTAAATCAGTCAATTCATTAGACGATATTTTTAAGTGTCCAAACATGAGAAAAGATGCAATTGAAAAGCATAACGAAGCCCTACAGGGCAAAGCTCAAGCGTATTTTATTCAGGATGAACAACACATTTATTACACGAGGTTAGTACCCAGACCAGATGAGGATGGAAGTATTTTAGGGGTCGTTGGAATCGCTTGGGATGTATCTAGTAATGCAATAATGATTAGCAAGCTAGAAGATATCGTCGAGATTGTTGATGGAGCTGGAGACTTAGACGCCATTAAACAGGCTGCACAAGATGCTCTATCCGTTAGTCGTTTACGTAAGCTTTTATCCGAAGAGGAGGGTGAGTAATGTCTGATGAAAATCAAAATGGATGGAATGAATATTCGAGGCTAGTCCTAAAAGAGCTAGAAACTTTAGCTGACGGTATCGATGGTCTGAGAACAGAATTAATAGAAGTAAAACAAGAGCTAGCAAAAATGCAGGTCCGAGAAGACAGGGTTGATGAGCTTAAGCTGTGGAAAGACAAGGTCGACGAAGTTGTATCGCCCACTCAGCTTCAAACAGCGATGAAAGAGATCGAAGATCTCAAATTATTCAAGACCAAAGCGATCACAATCTTTGCTGTTGTACAGTTTGCCATGGGCGCTATTATTTTTGCCATGAAATTCTTATAGGGTGGTATCTCTGTTATTTTGTTCATCATAATTATCTAATGGAAGATAAGCCCCAGGAGAACGAGCATGTCAACTTTCGCAAATACCCTTAGACCAACACCGTTTGGGTTTTTCGATACTGATTCTAGTTTTCAAACTGAATCAGACGCAATGATAACATTTGTCAAGCGCAAGTTGGGCGATGACATTCTGTCAGTTGAGTTGACAAAAAAGCAAATTTGGGCATGCTTCGAAGAAGCTTTTTGTGAATATGGCTCAATTGTGAATCAGTATCAGGCAAAATCACAGCTAGCAAATCTCCTCGGAGCGCCCACAGGATCATTTTTATCTGGGTCAGAGCAGAGGTTCCCTCGAGAAAATTTTGAGTTCATGCTTCGACGAGGCGAGCCCTACGCAATGGAAGCCGGCCTCGGCGGCTCCTTCAATACACTTAGCGGCTCAATTGCCCTAGAGCATAATCGACAAGATTATGATATCTACGATGAACTCAAAGACGCAGACGGAAATAGGTTATTTGACAATGCAGCAAACAACCCAAAAACAAAGATGAAAATTCAAGAGATCATGCATTTCGATTCATCTGCTGCTTATAGATTTTTCGATTCGACATCAGCAGTCAACTACTTGAATAATGAGTTTTCTTTTGAATCATTCACGCCAGAAACGGTCTTCTATGTATTGCCCGTCTTCGAAGATGTCCTAAGGGGCGGAATGCTCGAGATGTCACAACGAGTTAGGCGATCAAACTTTTCGTATAAGATAGTCGGAACAAAGTTGAGAATATATCCGACACCTAATGTGAACACCGGATCAACAAAGCATCTGTATATACGCGTAGGTTTCCGCGGAGACCCTATGAGCCCAGCTTTCTCAGACAGTACAATCGAAGGAGTTTCTAATCTTTCGAATGTGCCGTTTGGAAATCTGATTTATAGCAGAATCAACTCAATAGGAAGGCAGTGGACAAGGCAGTACGCACTTGCATTGTCAAAAGAACTATTAGGACTAATCAGATCTAAGTTTGCTAGCATTCCAATTCCAGGCGCTGAGCTGACGCTTAACGGCGCTGATCTCGTATCACAGGGTCGTGAGGAACAGACTGAGTTGCGTACTGAAATAAAAGAAATGTTGGAAACGATGACCTACAGCGCGATGCTCGAATCCGAGGCTGCAGCTTCAGAAGCATTGACTAGAATTCTTAAAATGATACCGATGCCAAACGGCAAAGCTTTTATAATAGGGTAGGTGTAATCGATGGCAAGACTTTTCATAACACCTCGTGAGATCGATTACATATCTGACCTCACTAAAGAGTTGACAAAGGACGTCGCGGGTCAAAAGATATTCTATTATAGAATCCGTGAGGATCTCACAGACGTACATGAAATCTATGAAGAGGCAGTCGAAAAAGTTTTTGATCCTCCTGTTGAGATTGAGGGACTGATTGAATGGTCACCTTATGAAGTAAGAACGAATCGATTTGGCGGTGAAGAATTTGGCACAATAACAGTGTATCTGCATGCTCGAGATCTTTTAGACAGAGATATCGTTGTTAACGAGGGAGACTACTTTAGTTACGGCGTAGTATTTTTTGAGATAACTTCATATGTTGAAGACAAGCAAGTATACGGACAAATTGAGCACAAAATAGGTTACAAGATTACCGGAAAACAAGCAAGGGCTGGGCAGATAAACGTCCGCCCAGAGGGGCCGCTGGATGAGAAGTATACAGACGATGATGCTGTACAGAAGGAATTTGTTCAGCAGAGAGGGCAGGCAGAAAATGAATTGGGCCTGACAGGCGATAAACGTGCGTTAGCTGATCAAGGAAAAGTTGAAAAGGCAGCGCCAAGAAAAATATCAGACGATAAAGTAAGTTCATCATTTTATGGCGATGACTGCCCGTAGGGAGCAAT
>Ga0310123_10002680_pt1 | contig 14037 bp, 18 predicted proteins | sample CB6_AW_1057_MG_FD_203505 | JGI IMG/M metagenome (GOLD analysis project Ga0310123, IMG submission 203505) | Marine microbial communities from Western Arctic Ocean, Canada - CB6_AW_1057 | ecosystem: Environmental > Aquatic > Marine > Oceanic | place: Canada: Western Arctic Ocean | collected... | reverse complement strand
CAATGCCCCGATGTCGGGTGGCGAGATGGTGACCCGGCCGTTGCGCTTCACCGGCAAGCGATTGCGTCTGAACTTTGCCACATCGGCCGTCGGTTCGATTCTCGTCGAACTACAGCGTCCCGATGGGACCGCATTGCCCGGCTTTGCACTGAAAGACTGCCACGAGGTGTATGGAGACACGTTGGATCGCGAGGTCGTGTGGAAGAGCGGCAGCGACCTGTCCAGCCTGCAGGAGAAGGCCATTCGATTTCGGTTTGTGCTGAAGTCGGCCGATCTGTACGCGATGCGAGTGGCGACTGCCTGAAACGGCTGTTGTGGCGACGTTTTTCTCGGAACAGCCTGCCCAAGTCGAGGACTCTCCCTTTGCTGTCTCGATGATGTAAGAAATGGCCAGCTTCTCCACCACGATTCGTACCGTTAAGGAACCAAATCGAAAACGAAGATAAAACCCACGCCCATGTCCTTTGACTACCTCGAATTCATCTGTGCCGAGGCTCTGCTCGACGAACCTACAGAGTGTTTCTGATACGCAAATGACACAGGCGATGATGGCGAGCCGTATCCGCTGAGTGTGTGAGACTCAGGCGGAGAGCAACCGGCATCGGATCAGCAGGAACCCGCTAGAGCTTCTTTACCTGCGAAGCTGATGGCCTGCATTCCCAACACCGTATTCGAAGGACAACAACGATGTTAAAGAACAAAGACAAAGTGAGACGGTGGCAGTGGAAAGTCTATTCGATTTGTTATGTAGCGTCATATCTGGGTTTCTTGGTCATGTGGATCGGTAGCAAAGGCACAGAGGACGCTTTGCCTATAACCATATTTCCCATGTTAGTAATGCTCGTACCCATACTTCCAATAATGATACTCACACTGTACAGCACGATGTGTCATCTGGAGAAAGAAGTCGAGATCCTGAAAGAGCAAATGGAATCCTTGAAATCCGACGGTTCAGAGAACTGAGTCCCCAACCATGTCCTTCGACTATCTCGAATTCATTGCCCCCCTCCCTGGGCCGGAGGCCGTGGTTCGAATCTGGCGGGTTGAACGCGCGGCCTGGGTCGGTGGGACAGGAAAGACGACGGCTACTTGTCGTTTGCAGTGCGGAATCCGAACGAGTAAAGCCGTGGAGCCTCGCGACCATTTGCGAGATGGAAGTGGATCTGGAAAGACGTATTCGGGACATCACCGAGGGCACGTTTTCCCCAACGCACCCGGTGACCGAGGGAGTCGCTGGTAATGGGAGTACATTCTTCGCGAGAGAATCCAGGAAGCGTCTGACCAGACTTGGAGTCGATCAACTCAACGTCAATCCGGCTGCCTTTTACACAAGACGCGTTGACGTGCAGTTCGGTGGCATCGCCCCGCACGACGGGAATCGTCGTGACGCTTCCCTGTTTTCGGTCGTCCTCCACGGTCATGTACGTGAATCCGTCAAGACGCACTGTCGCCAAACCGCAGGCCCGTTCCCCTTCTATCCGTTTCGTTCTGCTGAATCGGTAGCCTGAATAATAGATCTTGATTTCGTCCTCATCGACGAGTGGAACGGACGGTGCGATCGAGTCCGAGTCCCATTCGCCGGAAACGCCTCGTCGAATCACCTCAGCTCCGGGCTCGATGTAGACAAAGTTTTCGCCGTCCCGGCTCATCGCCAGTTCGATGTTATATTCTCCGCCGCTGTGTTGGTGCTGGTAAAGAGCCAGGTAGTACTGGTGATACTTCCAAACGACCACGTCGTGAATCTGTGCGACTTTGCCGTTTCTCACGACAGGACGGGCTCGGGCCCATGCATCGAAGACTGGGTTACGGGGATCGGCAGTCCACTCGATTGCGTCAGCACTGTATCCGTAGCCCGCACCGCGACGGTCGTTGTTGAGGCCGAGAAAGCCATAGGCCTTGTACTTTCTGGCAGGGTCCGGTTCATCCGGATCATGAAACATCGCCTGGGGCGAGAATGATGCCGGCATCCCGCCCGGGTATCGAATACCACCCCGGTTCGCCTCGCGCCAGCGAAGTCCGTCGGGGGACGTCCAGAGCGTCCAGGTTTGCTCGTCGACGACTTGGGCAGTGTCCCCCCGCTCCCGAACGGGCCGGCCACCGGTCCACGTCAGTAATTTGTATCGACGGCTCGGGTTCGGATCGGCGGCATCGATGTGTATTCCCGTCGGGACAATGGGGCGGTAGATGGGCGTTGCCGGGAGCCCAGCCACGATGTTCGTATGGTTGTTCGCTCCGAAGGACGACAGCCCCAGCGGTTTTTTCTTGAAGTGAATGCCGTCGGCGCTTTCTGCGTATCCCACTCGAACGTACGGAACGGGCCCGCTCTTCGGCCATTCTGAACCAGGTTCGCGATGCAGACCGGAATACCATGCCCGGTAAACGCCGTCCTGCCTGACCACTGCGACGTTTGCGGCCCCCTGTGAGTCAAAGTCGTTCCGCCGGCCGCCGGCGATCACCGGAGCGGCCAATTTCCGCGCCGTGTTGACTTTCAGTTTGACGCCGTCGATGTGCTGGACCTCCTTCAAGTCCAGGAAGAGGACTTTTTTGCCAGCGTCGGACGTGAGCGAAGGGACAGGAAGCACGTGAAACCTGGCGTCGGGAAATTGACTGCGATGGCCGATTGCGAGTCCAATCGAGGACTTGTCGGCGCCGAGACCGTGTTCCACGCCAAGCCAGTCGATCGACAAGTGGTTGTCTTCAAGCCGAGCGGTGTTCCGTGTCAGCCAGTAGCCATTGAGAATCGGGCTCCATCGTGTGCCCAGCCATCGCGAGTAAAAGACGTGCTGGCGTGTCGAATCGATGAAAAACATCCAGGGCACGCCATGCTGGTCGACGATCAGTCGCGGCGAGTGGACTGTGTCCCAGACCAGCCGGCTGTCGAGGTCCGTCAGCGGGTTCGACTGGCGGACCTTTTCTTCTGTGTCCAGGAACGTGTACTTCAGAGAATCCCCCGATTCGTGTACGGCGAGAACCCTCCTGGCACTCATCTCGGCGAGAGCCGGCCTGTTCCCGGGGTGACTCCATTCAAACCGCCATGCTCTGTCAGTGCCCAACTCGCCAACTCTGCCCTGCAGGTAGTGCGTGCCTCCGGTGGTGTCGCCGCACGCCACGTGGAAGAAAGCCCCGTCTCGGGAAATGAGCAGCGACGGCGGATACAACTTCTTGCCACGCCCGAGGACGAACGACTGCCACGCTCCATCCCGGAGGGTCCCCAGGTGGACGGTCACGTCCGAGTTCTTCACGCCATCGGTCGTCCAGGTAAGCCAGACCCGTCCGTCGGCCGCTCGACAGATATCGCCCGCCCACGACCGCACGGCAGCGAGCACCAGCGATCCCTCCTGCCCAGTTGCAGGATTCAGCCACTTCGGACTGCTTCGCCGACTCCGCAACAGCCGCACGTCGACAACGCTGTAGGCGGTCTGACCCGAGTCGGTCGTGCAGACCAAGTGGAGTTGGTCCTGAGCATCGATGGCGAGGCCCGCAGAGAACAATGATGCGTCCGCTGCAACAGGAAGTGCGGATGTAGGCAACATCACCGTCGTCGAAAACTCGGAAATCGACTCTGGATGTGCTTTCCGCGAGACCTTCAAGGTGAATCTCGGGCCGTCCCCAAGTCCAGGTGTGGGCAGCAGCACATAGCAAAATCCCTCGCTATCGCAAGCGAGATGTCTACTGATGCCCCGCTTGAATTCAAGTTGGAGGAGCTTATTGTGATCCGCCTGAAGTCCAGCGGTCGCGGAGAGAGCAAAGAGAATCGCTGCAATGGCGTGAAGCGGTAAGCCGAAAGCTCGCCAGTCAACGGACGTTTGGTTGAAAGGTCCAGGCGGATCGTCTCGCTCCACGACAATGCTCGTTTTCGATTGAATCATTCGTAATTCGCCGTCGGTCAGGCGTCGCGGGTTCAGCAGGACGCCGCCGCGATCCTTGATCTGCGAAACAAACGACGCATCCGCGATTTCCGGGTCTCCGCAGTTTCTCGGCATCCGCGATTTCCGACCCTGTGCGTTTTCAGTGTGGGGTCGACCCAGATGTACCCGTGTTGCGTCGGCTCCTTCTTCTTTGTTCGGCTCCACACTACGACACACGCCAGGATCAGCCCGCCGCCGATATAGGCGACCGTGTTGTCATCGCCCAACGCCAGACAGGCACAAACAAATACCACACCGACCAAGCCAAGAAACAAACCACGCCCGCGACCAACAAACCGCATCGACTCACCCTACAAGAACACTGGCGACCGTTGATCGTGAGATCGCCGGTTTGGAATTGCAACTGACGGGACGGTCGTCAACTGGCCAGACGAATCAGAAACGATACTTACATCAGCTTGCCACAAGTCCCCGACGACTTCGCGTCGTTGTCTTCGATCGGCAGGGCAGGGGAGTGGTTTCAAAACGGTACACGAAACGGTACACGCGCAGGACGCGAAACCCCGCTTTTGCCTGCGACGGGGTGCGAACAGCCGCAACGCGCAACAAAAAACGCGGATGATCCCAAGTCCAAGGAATCACACGCGTTAGACACCCTGGTGCCGCATGATGCCACGGGGTGCGAGAAGAGGCGCCGCCGGGATTCGAACCCGGGATGGCGGATTTGCAATCAGACGTCCAACCCTCAAAACGCCGAGGAAAACACACATTCTAGCAAGGGTGCAGCGCAGGGCGCAGCAGTTGGAGCAGAAAACGCCCCGATCGACGCCGATCTGGCGCGTGTCGTCGAAGCGTGGCCGTCGCTACCGGCCGCCCTTCGCGCCGCCGTTCTGGCGATCATCGACGCTGCCGACAAGACCGCGGCTGACTGAGCAACGCGGCAGCCCCTGGTCGCCTGCCGTAGCCCGCAGCCTTGCAGGATGCCCCGCGACCGTCGCCCAAGCGGTCAGCCGCAAGCTCCAGGGGCATCACGCTGGCCTGGGAGCGTTCTGAGCGGATGATCCCGACCAGCGATCCGGGCCGGCCGTCGGCCGTCGGTGGCTGCCGCAGCCAGCTGTGATCATGGTCGGCCAACCATGCCAGCGACCGGTAGGCAGTTGGTGGGGCTCGTCGGCGGCCTCGGCGGGCCATGGGCAAGGATCGGGTCCCTTTCGGAACCCGGCCGGCCGCCCAGAGCGGAACCACCCCCCCCACCCTCGATGGAGGTCACCACCCCTACTTATCCCGTCTTCACGGCGACACGAAATAGGGGTCCCATCGCAGCAAGCCCCTCAGCTCCACCGCGCAGACACTCGACAACGGGTCCCATCTGGTAGGAGTCCCGTCTTTGGAGGAATGCCGTGTACCCAAGTGGTGCTCACATTGCTCAACCTACCCGCACCACGCTCGCCGTTCTCCTCGCAGATTCTCGGTACTCGGGTTCCAACATGCGGAAACCGCAGGAATAGGCACAAATGACAGCCGACATCGTCGAAGCCAACGAAGCTGCCACCGTGGACATCGTCTACGAACTCAGACGACTTGTCGACCAGTTCCAACCACCACAACCACCGGCCCCCAGGCAAGGAGCCCACACAATGCCTCACCCCCTCTTCATCTTCATCGTCGTCTGCCTCGTTGGAGCCGCCGCAGCCCTCTCATTCGACCTCACCAATCGAGGCTAGGTGTACAAAGTGCGCACCACCATCCTGCAGACTCTTTTATTTTTACCCCCGAAACTCCCGGATAACCGAACATGACCAGGGACTACCCGCTGATCATCGATTCCATTGCCGACGCCGGCAACCAAGTCGCTCAGGCAGTCGACCACGTCGGCGATAAGATCGCCCTGGCGATCGAAGAACACGCCCAGGCAATCAACCGCCTCGTTCCACCAGGCGCACCAGTCAACACCAGGGAGCAGGTGAACGTCGTCTGCGAGGCCATCGAACTGATCCGAAACAACCACAGCGCCGAAGCCATCGGAAAGCTCAAGGCCGCATTCGCCAACCCAGGCCCAGCACCGTTCCCGGTCGCTCACGTAGTCCGTTCGGGCAGGTACGAGAATGGGGGGGGCGGTCAGGCATCGGCCCCGTAAAAACGGAACCGCCCCCCCCTCGCCCGTCGGGTCCCGTCGAGATCACCCGTCTTCACGCCGCCGCCTTCGCCTTGCCGGTCAACATGGTCGTGTTCGGATTAGAAAACCTGGTCTTCCTGTTGTGTCCCCATCGTATCCTGGCCGGCAGCAACATGGGCCCGCTGGCGTTAGGGCGCCATATGCTGTTGATGTTCCTCAAGGTCATGTTGCTGTTGATCGTCGCCGCGATGGCAGCCGGTGTGGGTGGAGTGGCGTACCGGCTTTGCGATTCTTCACGGATTGCCTTTTGGATCGGCACGTGGCTGGCAGCAGTCCTGCTGGCCATCGGTCTCGTACCCGCCGTCTCCTGGGCCTACCGTCGCTATGACCCAAGCACAGACACGCCGCCGTGATTGACCGCGGTGAGGCCGCGGTGAGGCCGCGGTGGGAGGGACTCCAGGCGGACCGCCAGGGCAGCCTGTTGCCAATCACCAAACGGCGGAGCTATTCTGGCAGTAGACCTCTCGTTGCGCCGGTTGCGACAATCGACCGGGCGCCGGGTCTTGTGGTGGAGGTGGTTTGTGATGATCGGTAGCGAGTGCTGGGGTCGGTATCGGCGGCGGTTCCACACAGTTGCCAGGCTGGTCGGTGTGATTGCAGTGCTGAGCCTGCCAGGATGCGAGCGGTCGCCGCAATCCGCCAGCGGCCCTGTCGATCCGGCGGTCCCGACGCCGACGGAGCAGCCGGCACCGTTCTCGTACTCGCAGCGGACGCCCGGCCTGCGAGCACAGCCGGTCGACGTGGTCGAGGAGGGAGACTGGTTCGAGCAGGTCCCGGGTCTCTCGTTTTCGTACCGCTCGGGTCGCGAGGCGGGTCGTTACTTTATCCTCGAGAGCCTCGGCGGCGGCGTGGCGATGCTCGACTACGACGGCGACAGCGACCTCGACCTGTTCTTCACCGGGGGGGGAGTGATCCCTGCCGAAGGGAACGCGATCGCCGGCCGGCCCTCGGCCATGTTTCGCAACGAGGGAAACTGGCGGTTCACCGAGGTGACCCGCGAGGCGGGCCTGGCCGACGCCGGCGACTACTCGCACGGCTGCGCAGTGGCCGACTATGACCGCGACGGCGATCCGGACCTGTTTGTCTGCTGCTTCGGACGCTGTCGCCTGTACCGCAACACCGGGACCGGCCGGTTCGAGGACGTGACCGACATGGCGGGGCTGGCGGTGGGTGGCTGGAACACGGCCGCGGCGTTTGCTGATGTCGATGGGGACGGCTACGCCGACCTGTACGTGGTCCGTTACCTCGAGTGGACACCGGCGGTCGACCGGGTCTCCGTCGACCGACTGGGCGTGCGGGATATCGGCACTCCCGGCGACTTCCCCGCCGCCGCCGACCGGCTGTTCCGGAACCGTGGCGACGGCCGCTTCGAAGACGTGTCCGCGCGGGCTGGCCTGCGGGACGACGGCAAGGGGCTGGGCGTGCTGGCGACCGACATCAACGGCGACGGCAAGGTCGACTTCTACGTGACCAATGACAAGACCGCCAACCACCTGTACCTGGGCCGCGAGGGATTCCAGCTCGAAGAGGTCGGGCTCATCGCCGGCGCGGCGACCAACGAGTACGGGATGTACGACGGCAGCATGGGCGTCGATGGGGCCGACTACGACGGCGACGGACGGCTCGACCTGTTTGTGACGAACTACGAGCGTGAGGACAATCTGCTGTACCGCCAGCGGGGCCCGGGCGAGTTCACCGCCGCCACGCTGGTCTCGGGGTTGGCCGGCTGGTCGCGGCCGCTGGTCGGTTTCGGCACGGCGCTGGCCGACTTCGACGGCGACGGTCGTCCTGACCTGTTCGTGGCCAATGGGCATGTCCTCTACAACGCCGGTCAATCCGCCTACCTCCAGCCGCCCCAGTTGTTCCGCAACACGTCGGCGGGCCGGTTCGAACCAGTCGCGCAGGCCGGGGGCGTTTACTTCCGCACAGCCCAGGCGGGCCGGGGAGCGGCCGTCGGCGACCTTGACAACGACGGCGGACTCGACCTCGTCATCGTTCACCAGGACAGCAACGTCGCAGTCCTGCGGAATCGCCGGCCGCCGCGACACGTCCTCCGTGTGCGGTTGCGGGGACGGCGGCGGGCCCCGGACGCCGTGGGGGCGCGGGTCGTGCTCGAAAGACCGGCCGGAAAAACCGTGCGGTGGGTCCAGAGCGGGGCCGGGTACTTCTCCCGGTTCGACCCGCGGATCGTCTTCGCCGTGCCAGACGCTTCTCCGCAAGCGGTGACGGTTCACTGGCCGGGCGGAGGCGAGGAGACGTTCGGGGGACTGGCCACCGGGACGATACACGAGCTGGTCGAAGGGCAGGGTGGGAACCGTGACAGAAACTGATCCCGACCCACGCCCCGCTGGGACCACCGTTGCCCGACGGATCACCGCCGGAATCGCCGTGCTGGCAATCGTCGGTGTGGGCGTCGGCTGGTGGTTCACTGCGGGGCCCCAGGACGTCCCCGGTCCGACCACCTCGCATCGACCCGTCCAGCTGCGGGAACTGTTGACCGACGCGCGGGCGGCGGGAGACATCCCACGCTGGATCCGCGCGGCCGAGGGGTTGACCGAAGAGGAGCCAGAGAATCCTCGCTGGTGGTGGACGCTGACCGAGGCGTGGGGGGCCGAGAGTCGGGACGTCGAGGTGGTCTACGTGCTCGAGCGGGCGCTCGAGCACAAGCTGCCCGAGCAGGAAAAGATACTGATGCGGCACCAGCTGATCGAACGCTTGATCCTGCTGGGTGATGCTCAGGCGGCCCGCCGTGAACTGGAGATCGTCGAGCGGCACCCGCGGGTCTCCCCCGAACGGGTCCACGTGCACCGTGCCCGGCTGTTGAGGCTGGAAGGATATCCACGGGAGGCTCTGGCTGAGTTGCAGCTGGGCCTGGACGCGATGCGGTCGATCCCGCCGGAGGCGATTCGACTGCGAAGCCGGTTGCACCTCGACTTGGGAAACCTCGTCGAGGCCGAGCGGGACCTGGTCCGTGTGGCCCGGCAGCTGTCCAATGACGAGGTGACTCATTTCATGCTCAGCGACGTCTACCACAAGCTGGGACGCCAGCCAGAGGCCAAGCGGCACCGGCGGATCTACCTGGAGATCAAGGCCGGCCAGTCGGCACCGCCGCCCCGACGACGGGCCGGCGAGCACGGCTCACGATGACGCTGTGGCTCGCGGTCTGTGTCCCAGCGACCGTCCCCGCCGTAGACGACTTCGATCTGGAACGGCGCCAGGAATTCGACGAAGTCGGCCAGCTCTAGGAATCCCAAGCATGGAGACGCCCCGCCCCCCGGCGCACTTTTGGACCGCCGTTTACACGCCAAGGACATCCTCAAGGAGTCCCGTGCGGAGGGGATCAGCCCGCGGACCCTCAACCGTGCAAAGAAGAAGCTGGGAATCCAGTCGATCCAGACGGACAGCCAATGGGTCTGGAGCCCGCCAGCCAAAATTCAAATCGACGGGAAGGAGATCAAGCCGAAGGAGTGGATCGTCTGATCGCCCGGTGCGTTCTGACAACCAACGATATCAGGTTGCCACCGTTCCTAAGGACCAAATTGTGGCAACCTGGCAATCTGATGCTTTTTGCAACACCTCAGGTTGCCAGGGTTTCATCTCCGGCGGGCGATCGCCGATTCCGGGAAGCGACCGACCGACGCCACGAACGGCGTGCGATGACGCCCGAGGAAGTTGACGAACTGCTACGGTTCATCGAAGGCTACACATCGCCCAACCACAACCTCACGGGTCCCGATCGCGCGAAGTTGTATCGGCTGGCCTTCGGGACGGGGTTTCGAGCAAACGAGCTACGCAGCCTCACGCCCGCCTCATTCGACCTGGCGAGTGACCCGCCCACGATTACGTTGGCAGCTGCCTACAGCAAGCGTCGCCGGCAGGACGTTCAACTGATCCGCGTCGACCTTGCCGAATTGCTGCGACCCTGGCTGGATACCAAACAACCCGACAAACGGGTATTCGGCAAGCTGCCCGAAGCGACCGCGCGGATGCTGCGAGCTGACTTGGTGGCGGCCCGGTCGGCTTGGATCGAAGCCAGCGCCGATCCGGCGGAACAACACCGGCGCGAGGAAAGCGACTTCCTCTGCTACCGCGACCGTTCGGGGCGGGTGGCCGACTTCCACTCAACACGACACACATTCATTTCCGGCATCGTAGCTGGCAACGCCTCAGTCAAAGTCGCTCAGGAATTGGCCCGGCATTCAACAAGTCGGCTGACGATCGACAAGTACGCGCATACCCGCTTGCACGATGTGACGGCCGCGCTCGAGGCGCTACCCGCGGAACGGCGCGACGATGCACCGCAGGAAGCACGAGCAGCAACCGGAACCGACGACGCGTCAGCCTACGTGCAGCGCCAGGCGCAGCACGCAGGACGCGAAACGCTGCGGATCGCTGCGACGGGCGACGCCGAAGCGAACGGCGCAACGAAGAACGCGGTCGACTCCAAAGCCATGAAGCCAACCACGTTAGACGAAGTCCTGCGGCCCGATGCGAGCGAGAGCGATAAGAGGCGCCGCCGGGATTCGAACCCGGGATGGCGGATTTGCAATCCTCAAGGCACCTGTATGGCCCTGCGACAGACCTACGATAGCCGGCAATAGCAGTCTCAAACGCACGAGCATGTTCCGAAGAAACCAGAGCAGATCGCGTTTCTGGTAGCACTTCAGGTAGCACCCCCCCCAACCGGTCGACCCATGGCAGTCCGTGACTGCCCGCCAGGCGTCTCGATTCGGGGCATGCCTGTCCCTCATTCGCCGGGAGTCCCGCCAGGGGATTCACCCGACCGGGTATTCTCTACTCATCTTGGGACTTTCCTTCCCGACTCAGCTCCTCCCGAATCCTGTTCTCTTCTCCAATCTCATCCCATATCCGATCCAAGAGCCTCTCGTCTTCTTCAGAGAGAATCGGCGGCTCCTCGAACAGTATTCGGATTCCCTCGGCGTCTGCGTCGTGGTGACCGGAGCCTATCTGACGGAGGTCGTCGTAGGTAAGGCCACGCCATTCCTCCGCCGGCCGAACCTCTGCCAGTTCCACGCATTCTTCTTCGACATCCGCCCCAGGCGAGCTGAGAAGGCGGAAGAGAACAACTCCCGGATTCACTTCGAGGTGAAAGGCCGTCACACAGCAATCTCCCGCCCAGCCGTCTCCATCTTCGCTATCGTGGGACGGCGGGGGAAGCGTCTATCGGCAATTCCGAAGGGGACGGCGACCGAGCCCTTCAAATCGTACCCAACGAGCCAGGAGCAGTGATTGACGCTCTGCACCGGGGCCCATACACACTTCGGACGATGGACTGCGCCATGCTGAAGATCATCAGTTGGAACCTCAACCAGAAGAAAGACGCGTGGCGACACCTGTTGTCGACCGACGCAGACCTTGCCTTGGTCCAGGAGGCTCGTCGGCCGCCCAAGGATGTCTCGTCGAGCATCACCGTCGATGCGGCCCCGTGGGGCACTGCGGGCCTCGGGCTGAGTCGTCCTTGGCGAACCGCTGTCGTGAAACTCTCGGATCAAGTTGAAGTCGACTGGTTCGAGCAAAGGGAACTGCACGAAGCCGCTCGGGGCGATTTCGCGGTCAGCCGCCTGGGGACGCTATCGGTGGCCAGAGTCACGGCACCCTCGTGTCCCCCGTTGCTGGTTGCATCGATGTACGCCCCTTGGGAGAAACCACACGGTTCGGTAGAGCGTCCCAGGATCTACGCTGATGCCTCGGCGCACAGAGTGGTCTCGGATCTGTCCGTGTTCATCGGCCAGGCGAACTCGCACCGGATCATCGCCGCCGGTGATCTGAACATCCTGTTTGGACACGGTGAGCGGGGAAGCGAGTTCTGGGCCTCACGCTACTCAACCGTGTTCGACAGACTCGACGCGCTCGGCCTCCGCTTCATCGGCCCGCAGTTTCCCGACGGTCGCCAAGCCGAACCGTGGCCCGACGAGTTGCCCAGCGACAGCCAAAATGTCCCGACGTACCACACGAAAGCCCAAACACCCGAAACGGCCACCCGCCAGTTGGACTTCGTGTTTGCATCGGACGCGTTGGTTGGCAACGTCAGCTGCAAAGCCCTCAATCCCGCAGATCCGGATTCGTGGGGCCCCAGCGATCATTGCTTGATCGAAATCATCGTGGAATGAAATCTGGTTGTTTCCGTCCCCCCGGTGTCGCTCGGCAGGCGTGGAGGAGATCAGCGGGCTTTGGTAGGACGCCCATGAGCCTCGCCGCTCCCAACTCACCGGCCGCTCGACTCTCGATCTGGCCCTCGCTACCGGGGAGTCGGTCACCTCGGATGCTCAACTTCGCTCGCGTGAATCACTCGGAGCTAAGCAAACGTGCCCGTGCCCAACCTCAGTAGGCAGACACCGCTCGAACTCGCCGTCAACTGTCGGCGACTGGCCCTCAAGGGGTCCAAGTACCGACAACGACGGCGAACTCAAGCCACAGAAATGATCGTGACAGCTTCTCTCAACCCGTTCGTCTTCGATGAGCCTGCTCACCCAAACGGTTCCCCGACTTCTCGATCAACTTCTCTCCCGAGTTTCTTCATCGCACGGTCGACAGCGGCAAGCCGCTTTTGGACCGTGACAGCAAGATCGGGAAACAACGGACCTACCTCGGCTCCCTCGGCTCTATCGCGTGAGGTGCTCGTCCAACGCAGCCATCGTTCGACGTTGTGCAGAATCTGATCGAGCTGGTTTGCGGGTTCCTTCGGGATTGTCGGCCTTCGACCGGACTTTCGCCTCTTTCCAAACAGATGTCGTAGATTCGCGTCGATCCCTAGGCGGTTCCAGCGCTCCTCGATGGCCTCTCGCTGGAACTGACTGCGAGGCTTCTTCCCATCCCTGGGCACCGTCATGAACCTGTAGACGGCGTGGATGCCCAAAGCGGTCTTGTGTCTCAAACACAGCCGGCAGAGGGTCCGTAGTTCTGCCAAAGTGTATCCATCCACGGGATCAGCGAACTGCCGGAACTTCCTGGCTTTCTCTGCACTGATGCCGTGATGCTCGGCCGCGACTTCAATGCTGTTTTTGCCGTATTCCGACCTGCGTCCGCAGTCTTGGAGAATCTGCTGGCCGACTTCGTGAGCTTCCTTGAGCAGCCGGATAGCCCGCTGGACCTCGTCCGGGACATCTTTGGGCTTGGTAGTGCTTTGCTTGGCTGCCATGGCTCTCGCGTTTCCCAGCTTGCGTCGGATGCGCTCCGGATTGTACTGCCTCACCAGTTCCTGTTACACTGTGCGTATAATCAAAAGGTGCCTTTTAGAAATGTTCGGTCACTGACTCAGGGGGAGCGGGCATGCAAGCCGACGAACAAAACACTCCGAACGCGGCGTCGGTCGCGGCGGAGCTGAATCAGCAGGACCTCGACAAAGAGCGAATCGAGCTGGACCAACTCGTCGAGGCCCAGGCTGAGGAACTTCGACAATTCTCCGCCACGACGTATCTCATCGGTTCGGTGGCGAATCCAATCAGAGAGAACGTGCAGCAGCCCCTTGCGTACAAGCGCTACCTGGACCAAGTGATGGAAGATGCTGGGAATCCCGGTGATCCGATTGAGCGCATGCTTGTCGAGCAACTCGTCTTGGCGCACCACAACAGCGCTCGGCTTCTGATGGAGGGAGTCTTAGCTGAGGGACTGGAGCAGAAAAAGCTGCTGAACTCCGGCTCCTTGAGACTCATGGCCGAGTTTCGCCATTCGGCTCTCGCGTTGAAAACGTATCGCACAGCATCGGAGACTGACCACATCTCAGACGATCCACCGCTAGCATATTCGAATTCAAACGGGAAAGACCCTACCAAGCTCAACGGAGAATCCCTCAATGGCTCGGCAAGGCACTCAACTCACGACACCGAAGTAGAAAGTAGCAATCGGAACGGCCATGCCAATCGAATCACCGACCACCTGCTCCAAGAACCCTCGCCGTGTCGCAGCCGGTAAACGTAACTGGCTGAAGCGGGGGCCGTGGACAGAAGAGGCCCGCGAGCGGGTCAGGCAGGC
>Ga0310123_10002676_pt1 | contig 14055 bp, 11 predicted proteins | sample CB6_AW_1057_MG_FD_203505 | JGI IMG/M metagenome (GOLD analysis project Ga0310123, IMG submission 203505) | Marine microbial communities from Western Arctic Ocean, Canada - CB6_AW_1057 | ecosystem: Environmental > Aquatic > Marine > Oceanic | place: Canada: Western Arctic Ocean | collected... | reverse complement strand
GAGGGTGAAACCGAGTCGGTTATTTGCCCCATCTGCTAGCGCCCCGGGGGTGCTCTCCAACATGGCTGAAGTGCTCCAAGATGCGGCATTTGAAGTCTAACTCACAGATCGATATAGACGACCCACCATCGTGGATCGAATCGCTCAGCGCGTCGCTGCCACCGCTCGACCAACTCATCCAGAATATTAAAACGTACGTGGCGTGTCAATTGCCCCTGGGGGGGAGCGGTCTTCGGTGGAGGTCTGGAAGACCCGCCCGTAACGGCGGATGGTCCGGGCGAGGATGCACCCTTCCTGGATGGTGAGTGTGGGCTTTTCACAGATCACATCCTTGCCGGCTTTCGCGGCCACATCGCACACGCTGAATGGGAACCAGCTCGCGGCCCGTCAGCGTCGGATGGGTCGGACCCCAGCGCCGAACGGTCGATCGGCACGACCGCCGATTCGCCGGGAATTGCTGCTCGACAAGCCTTCTTTCAAAAACGCCACGAGATCGGACTTTTCCTGGTCGCTTAACAGCAGGACGTTAATGAGGCCCACTCGGTTGGGGGTCATCCGCCCACCCTCACTATACAAGTCGACGACTTCTTCCAGCGTCTTGAATCGCCCGTGCTCCTGTCAGGGAGTGCGGCTGGTGAGCCTCCGTATCGTTCGCCGCTGGATGTCGTCTTCTCGCCAAACGGAAAGGAGCTGGCGGTCACGGATAGGACAGCCGGTAGCCTCGCCTTCATCGACGTCAATGCCGGCAAAATAGTGGATGAAATCAAACTGCACCGCCGGCCGTCTGGCCTCTTGTGGAGCGATCTGGGCGAGGTGTTCGTTGCGGAATACGGGGCCGGCACGGTGGCCCGCGTTGACGCGGCGGCCCGACGCGTGCGACAGCGATACCGCACCGGCCCGCAGCCCATGGGACTGGCTCTGGCCCATCGCCGACGGCTGCTTGTCGCCACAGACGTTGGCCTGAATTGCGTCCACATCATCGACCTGAGCAGGCAAGACCCAGATCGTAAAGTGCCCGCCGGTAGGGCATCGTACTCTGTCGCCGTCACCCCCGACGAATCGACGGTCGTTGCTGGAAACCTGTTGCCGAAAGGTCCGGCGAGCGACCTGGAAACAGGTGCCGCCGTCACGCTGCTTGACCTGGACTCCTTCGAGACGACCCAGGTGCGGCTGCCGGCCGGCTCGACAGCGGCCCGCCAGCTGGCAGTGTCGAACGATGGACGCTGGGCATTTGTGGCCCACACGATCGGCGAGGTATCGCTGCCGACGATTCAGCTCCACCACGCCTGGGTGAACCGCAATGTGGTCAGTGTCATCGACCTGCGAACACTTGCGCTACACACGACCCTTCCCCTGGTTCGTCTCGGCGAGGGAGCCGGCGACCCGTGGGGAGTGGCGGTCGCTGCGAACGGGACTACGCTGTGGGTCACGGCAGCCGGTGTTCACCAACTGGCTACGATCGATATAGGTAACGTCTTGTCGCAAACGGCCGGAGCGGTCGACGACGGGCGGCTGGAGTCGAGTCCGCAGGGCCGAATCGTAGGATCGGTCGGGGACGTTGCCGCGGCTACACGGCAAGCGGCTCACATTCAGGAGGATTCCGGCCCCTCGAGTCTCTGGGAGAAACTCCGGTCGGATGCCTCCTACCGAATCCTGCTGCAATATGACTTATCCGCCTTGACATCGATGAGAACACTGGAGCGTATCGATCTCCCGGGCCGGGGGCATCGGGGGCTGGCGGTGTCACCGGACGGGCAGACGCTGGCGGCCACCGCGTACTTCTCCGGCGAGGTAGTTCTGATCGAAGCAGAGAGCCGTGCGGTCAGGACGCGGATTTCACTTCCATCGAGTCGAGAACCTGATTTAGTCCGTCGCGGCGAGATGCTTTTTCACGACGCGACGCTCGCCCACCAGCATTGGTTAAGTTGCGCCACGTGCCATGTTGGAGGAGGCCGGTCCGACGGCCGGAATTGGGATCTACCCAACGACGGCATCGGCAATCCGAAGAACGTGAAGTCGCTTCTGCTGGCCCACAAAACGCCGCCTGCCATGGCAACGGGGATCCGTGATGACTATCTGGTGGCGATAGAAGCGGGCCTTCGCCACCTTTTGTTTCGGGAACCGCGGCCAGGCGAGAAGGAGGCAATCGCCGCGTATGTCCGCTCGCTTGCACCGGAGGCGAGTCCGCATTTGCAGGACGGTGTGCTATCGGAGATTGCCTCGCAAGGGGCGCAAGTGTTCCACGATCGGCAGGTCGGTTGTAGCAAGTGTCATCGCCCGCCATGGTTCACGGATGGCAAGAGCTACAACGTCGGCACGAGAGACCGGCTCGATCAGCGCAATCGGTTCGACACACCTTCGCTCGTCGAACTGTGGCGAACCGGTCCCTACCTTCATCACGGGAAGGCCGTCACCGTGCGGGACGTTGTGACCACGTTCAACTCTGCGGACAAGCACGGTGCGACGTCACACTTGTCCGAGGAGCAGGTGGACGCACTGGTGGCGTACTTGCTGTCGCTGTAAGTGGCCAAAGACCCGGCACCACGCAAACGACGCAAGTCCTTGCCAGTCAACAAGGACGGTGTTTTTGCTAGGGACAGGAATCTTAGACGTTTTTCGGCTCTGGGACATGGTACCTCCACAAGGTGTGGAGGCTATCATAACATGTAGTGGTGACGAGGGTTGCGTCGCGGATTACGTGCCCTAAAAAATCGCTGGACCAGGACAGGGGTTAACGGGGGGCCAGAACAGAAGAGAGCCCCGCCTGGCCCAAGCTACGCGGTCGGCGAAGAGCCAACTGAACAATACACGTACCAGAATACGCGCGCCGATCGCACCGGAGACGTCTGAAGTGGTCGGACGTCATAAGTCGATCCTGTTCACATTCTTGAGGATATCGTGCCATGAAAACGAACTTGCTAGCCTTGTTGGCCTTTGGCTGTGTAGCGTTTGTCGGGGCGCCGCTGTGGGCCGAAACGCTCAACGTCGGCTCCAGACGTGAGCTCTTTGTCGACTACTATCTGATCGACCAACTCGACGGCGCCAAACTGGCCATAGGCCAACCGAAGGATGAAGGCATCGCTTTTCAATTCGACAAACCGTGGGAAGGACAGTACAGCGGTTATGCCTCCGTTCTGAAGGTGGCCGATGACGACTATCGGCTCTACTATCGAGGTGCCCCGCGACTCATCACGGAGCACGCTTTTGAACAGCGGACGTGTGTTGCGGTTTCCGAGGACGGAATCCACTGGAAACGTCCAAATCTCGGACTCTACGAAGTTCACGGCACCAAGGATAATAACGTCATTCTGAGTGAGGATGATAAACTGTTCACGCACAACTTTGCCCCGTTTCTCGACAAATCGGGCACGCCCCAGTCCGAGCGTTTCAAGGCGGCAGCCGGCGAACGATTCACCGGACTGGTTATTTTCTCCTCAGAAGACGGAATTCATTGGAAAAAGATGTTCGGCGGCAAAGCGGTCCTGCAAAACAATTTCCTCGATTCGCTAAACATAGTCTTCTGGTCGGAAGCCGAACAGCGCTACGTCTGTTATGCGCGGACCTGGCTCCCCAACTGGGGAGGTAACCGATGGATTGCACGAGCTACGAGCGACGATCTTGAACATTGGACCTCGTTCGAGGACGTGCAAATCGTCCATGACGGAAAGCAAATCGTCCGCGCCGGAGAGGATGTTCCAAAAGAACATTTTTACACGAATGGGACCAGACCCTACTTCCGTGCACCGCATATTTACATCTCTACGCCCGGGCAATTCACCGAAGGCCGTGCCCTCACCAATGATCAGATCTCAACACTTAAGTTTGAAGACAACGATTTGGAACCGCCGTCGGCCCGCGCTCGAAATTGGTCCGGGGCCCGTAGCGGGGGCGGGTTGATGAGTTCGCGCGGTGGGAACACGTTCCAGCGAACCTTCATGGAAGATTTCATTCGTCCGCCCATCGGCCCGGAGAACTGGATCTGCCGATGCAACTATCCGTGCGCAGGAGTCGTCCAGACCGGCCCGGCAGAAATGTCGATCTACGCCACCATTCACTTTGGTCAGCCGAGCAGGGCCGTGCGACGGTACTCGTTGCGTTTGGACGGTTTTGCCTCGCTGCGGGCGCCCTTTGCCGGTGGGCAGATGGTCACGAAGCCGTTTACGTTCGACGGCAACAAGCTCTCGATCAACTACGCCACTTCATCCCGCGGCAAGATCAAGATGCAGTTCGAGACGCCCGACGGCGATCCGATTGAAGGTTTTGCGCTTGACAATTGCCAGGAGATCGTCGGCAACGAGATCGAGCGCTACGTCGTCTTCAACGATTCTAACGACCTCGGCAAACTAGCCGGCGAGCCGGTACGCCTTCACATTATGATGAAGGACGCCGACCTGTACTCGTTTCAATTCCAGAAATAAAGAGAGGTGTAGGAAATCTATCAGGCGGCACAGTTTTTGAAACGCGCAACCCATGAACGATAAACGGAGCGTTCTCGATGACTGGTCCGACATCCTGCCAATGGACCCCGTCGGTGGACACCGCACTCCAGGCATTACACCATTGACCTTCCGATCCGCCGATGTCACCCATCTTGTCGGAATACATGGCGAAGAGATAGTACTTGCCGTCATGCCAGACTACGTGATTGTCTTTCAGCGTTCCTTTGGGCGTCCGGTAAAGAAAGCCGTATGCGTCATCGGCCAGAAGCGTGCCACATACCAAGGCCGCTATCCAGATTCCACTCTTTGGTGACGTAAACAACGTGGTCTTCTCCCAAGAGCTAGGGTATTGAAAACTTACGGTTTGGTTGGCGATTCAGGCAGCGTTTATCATCAAACTTGATCGACACGTCGGGGTAGCGAGATCGCGGAATCCTAATTCTGCTCCTGCTCGGACTTTTTCTTGTCTCGGGTCCGACTGCGCGTGTGAAGCGTCAACGCCTTCGCGCCCGGCGCATCAGATCCGGACACGCTCGGGTGCGATGTGACGAGACCGCCAACCCACCGACCCAGCGCGATCGCAGCGAAGATCAAAAGTACGCGAATCCGTGGCATACGCTATTTCTTATGCGCCCGGCAGCATGCCAACGACGGGTGAGGTTGCCTTTCAGGTGCGGAGCATCCGCGCTACAATAAACAGTCCACCCTACGCAGCTCAGAGACTTTGACACTTTTAATCCGTTGCCCGTCAATGGTTTATCGTATTCCGATCGGGTGCGCGAACGGAATCTTGTTTGGGCCGATCGCCTGCGAGACCCCCATGAGCAATGGACGTTGAAAAACTCGCCCTCGGCGAGCATGGAGAACGTATGAAAAAAATATCCCCCTTGACAACCACACGGCACCAGGACAAGGCCGTGGGCGTCTACGTCACACAGTCGGGTTAGTCGAAAGTGTCAAAGCCTCCCTGAGGGCGGGGGCCGCGCGGCTCAGCAGCGTGCGGGAAGACGATTTCATGCATCCTACTGGCGATTCGCCAAATGGACAATTACGAAAAGCGATCCGGAGACGTCTCGAAGTGGTCGGGCGTCATAAGTCAGACCTGTTCTCATTCTTGGAGGTATCGTGCGATGAAAACGAACCTGGTAGTTTTGTTGGCCTTTGGGTGTGTAGCGTTTGTTGGGGCGCCGCTGTGGGCCGAAACGCTCGACGTCGGCTCCAGACGTGAGCTATTTGTCGACTACTATCTGATCGACCAACTCGACGGTGCCGAACTGGCCATAGGCCAACCGAAGGATGAAGGCATCGCTTTTCAATTCGACAAACCGTGGGAAGGACAGTACTGTGGTTACACGACCTTCCTGAAGGTTGCCCCGGACGACTATCGGCTCTACTTTCGAGGTACCCCGCGATATATCGGGGAGAACAACCTGATGGAACAGCGAACTTGTGTGGCAATTTCCAAGGACGGAATCCACTGGGAACGCCCAAATCTCGGACTCCACGAAGTTTACGGCAGCAAGGATAATAACGTCATTCTCAGTGACGATGATAAATTGTTCACGCACAACTTTTCCCCGTTTCTCGACGACAAACCGGGCACGCCCCAGTCCGAGCGTTTCAAGGCGGTAGCCGGCGAACGATTCACCGGCCTCGTTATTTTTTCCTCAGCAGACGGATTTCATTGGAAAAAGATGTTCGGCGGCGAAGCGGTCCTGCAAAACGGTTTCCTCGATTCGCTGAACACAGTCTTCTGGTCGGAAGCCGAACAGCGTTACGTCTGTTATGCGCGGATCTGGATCCCCACCTGGGGAGGTAACCGATGGATTGTACGAGCTACCAGCGACGATCTTGAGCATTGGACCTCCTTCGAAGAAGTGCAAATCGTCCATGACGGAAAGCAAATCGTCCGTGACGCAGAGGGTGTTCCAAAAGAACATTTTTACACGAATGGGACCAGACCCTACTTCCGTGCACCGCATATTTACATCTCTACGCCCGGGCAATTCACCGAAGGCCGTGTCCTCACCAATGATCAGATTGCAACACTTAAGTTTGAAGACAACGATCTGGAACCGCCGTCGGTCCGCGCTCGAGATTATTCCGGGGCCCGTAGCGGCGACGGGCTGATGAGTTCGCGCGGTGGGAACACGTTCCAGCGAACTTTCATGGAAGATTTCATTCGTCCGTCGATCGGCCCGGAGAACTGGATCTGCCGCCACGACGGTACAGCGCCGGGAGTCCACCAGACCGGTCCCGCAGAAATGTCAATTTACTCCGACATTCACTGGGGTCAGCCGAGCAGGGCCTTGCGACGCTACTCGCTGCGTTTGGACGGTTTTGCCTCGCTGCGGGCACCCTTTGCCGGTGGGCAGATGGTCACGAAGCCGTTTTCCTTCGACGGCAACAAGCTCTCGATCAACTATGCCACTTCCTCCCGTGGCACGATCAAGATGCAGTTCGAGACACCCGACGGTGAGCCGATCGAAGGTTTCACGTTTATCAATTGCCAGGAGATCGTCGGCAACGAGATCGAGCGCCACGTCGTCTTCTACGATTATTCCAGGCCTTACCGGGCCGGTGGACGCCGAACTCCTGAACCCTTCCGGAACAACCTCGGCGAACTAGCCGGCAAGCCGGTACGCCTTCGGGTGGTGATGAAGGACGCCGACCTGTACTCGCTTCAATTCCAGAAATAGGGATGGAAGAAAGGGGACAGGCAGCGAGACAACTGCGCGTTCCTTCGGGTTTTCCATAACCTTTGTGCTCGGAGCGAGTTCACTTTCTTCGACTCCTTCCAATTTGTATCAGCTGCACAGGCCCTGCCGGTGAAGTCTACTCCGCTGGCTGATGCCGGAGCCGGTCCAAGGCAACAGCGCAAACAATGATCGTGCCGGTGATGATTTCCTGCGTATAGTTGGGCAGGCCCCACTGGGTGCAGCCAGAGCGGATCACGGTCATGATCAGAGCCCCCACCAACGATCCCAGTATGGAACCTTCGCCGCCGGACAGACTCCCGCCTCCGATGACCACGGCAGCGATCACATCCAACTCCAATCCCACTGCCGATACAGGATCACCTATATTCAAGCGGGAAAACTGCAACAGCCCCGCTAACCCCGCCGTGGCCCCGCAGAGCGTGTAGACGTAAAGCTTCACACGCTCGACGGCCACCCCGCACAAGCGGGCCGTCTTTTCATTCGAACCGACGGCGAAGATGTGTCTGCCTAGCTTCGTGTAATACAGCAACACGCCCGCCAACGCGGCCAGCAACCCCAGCGCCCAGACACCCGGCGGCAGCAGCATCCAATTCCACTCCGCGGGTAGCGTCGACAGCAATTCCTTCAGCCACGTACGTGGTGCGTTGATCTTCTGCTCGTTGCCCAACAGCTTGGCGAAGCCACGAACGACCAACAACATGGCGAGTGTCACAATAAACGGGGTGACAGGAATCCGTTTCATGAATCGCTCGTTGAACCACAGGACCAGCGACCCGATCACCAGGCCGGCCAGGATCCCACTTGCCCAACCCGCCGGTGAAGTTCCCAACGCCGGCCAGCGGAGCAAACCAACCAGCGTGCCGATTCCCAGGCAGATCGCGGCAACGCGACCTAGATGTCCGATGACAATCGTCCCGTTCACCAGGCCGAACAGGGCCGCCGACCCGACCCCCGCCAACGCCGCGATCAGCGGAGGGAACTGCTGATTCAAAAGGAAGGCGATGATCATCGTCGTCAGCGCCACCAGCGAGCCAACGGACAAATCGATTCCCGCGGTTATGATGACCAGTGTCATGCCAACGGTCGCTGTACCCACCACGGCGGTTTGACGCGCCATCAATTCGAGATTGCCAACACTACGAAAGGTCGGCGGTGCAACAACGGCAAAGAACGCGTACACCAGCAGCAACCCCAGCAGGGGACCAAACTTGTTGAGCCAGTAGGACATATCGTGAGGCCTTTCGTTACGTGCTGCCAGCTTGCCCTGTCGCCTCGAGCATCAGCGATTGTTCGCTGACTTCCTCCACCGGTCGCGCGGGGCCCAGGCGGCCGCGATGCATCACGGCTATCCGATCGCAAACCCCCAGCAGTTCCGGCAGATAGCTGCTTACCATCAACACGGCGCGGGACTTGCCGCCTGGGGCGGAGTCCCCGGACGCCAGACGGTCCATCAGCTGATAGATCTGTGCTTTGGACGCTACATCGATTCCACAGGTTGGTTCGTCCAACAGCAAGACGTCGACGTCGTGATAAAGCAATCTTGCCAGAGCGACCTTCTGCTGGTTCCCGCCGGACAATTCCCGGACGCACTGACGGGGATCGCGGCAGCGAATGGCCAAACGTTCGATCCAAAGCTGCGTGGCGCGCCATTGACGGGCCGGCCAGATCAGTCCACCTGGACCGAGGCCGTCCAGACGAGAGAGCGTTAGGTTGTCGGCAACGTTCATCGACAGTGCCAGACTCTCTGCCTGTCGGTCCTCGCACAACATCCCCGCACCCTGCCGCCAACGCGCGGCGGGCGAATGTGCTCCGCGGTAACTCGCCAGACGAATGGTTCCCCGGCGAACGGGATCAAGTCCGAATATAACGCGCAGCAGTTCGGTGCGTCCGGAGCCCACCAACCCGGCGATGCCGAGCACTTCACCGCGACGAAGCTCGAGCGCGGCAGACTGTGGGCGGGAAGCACCACTCAGCTGACTCACCTCCAAGATGACCTCACCAGGCCGGCGCCGCGAGTGTGGGTAGAGCTCGCCCACTTTCCGGCCAACCATCAAATTGACTATCTGTTCCGCCGAGCTGTGGCGGACCGCCCCGCCCCCTGCGTTGCGTCCGTCGCGCAGCACGGTGAAGCGGTCGGCGATCATCTCGACTTCTTCAATAAAATGCGAAATGTAGACAACGGCCAGCTGTTGCGCGCGGAGCCGACGAATCAGTTCAAACAGGCGCCCAACATCCAATTGGCCGAGGCGACTGGTGGGTTCGTCCAGGACCAGAACTCGGCAGCCGACAGCGACCGCACGAGCGATCTCGATCAGCTGTTGCGCCCCGACGGAAAGTTGTCCCACGGGTACGGTGGTGGGTATCTCCTCGTGGCCGAGTTGCGCGAGCGCTTGGCGGGCCCGTCGACGCAACTGGCGGCCATCGAGCCAGCCGAAGCGGCTGGGCTCGACGCCGAGCAGGATGTTTTGCTCCGCCGAGAGATGGGGCGCAAGCGAGAGTTCTTGGTAGATCATGCAGACCCCCGCACGCCGGGCCGCCAGCGGATTTGGCGGGGTGTAGGCCGCGCCGTCGAGCGACATGCTGCCACGATCCGCCGTCAAGACGCCGCTCAGCACCTTCATGAGCGTGCTTTTTCCAGCGCCGTTCTCGCCGACCAGCGCATGGACCTCACCAGGCTGGACACGGAAATCAACGCCATCCAGTGCTACCGTCGCGCCAAAACGCTTCGAGACGCCCTGCATTTCCAGACGTGGAGGCGGCGGTTGACTCATGGTGGGACCGTTTACGTAAATGACCGTGTGCGACTACTCGACAGTTTGGTTTAATCACTAATGACGAATGCCTAATGACGAAGGAATGACCAAATGACGAACGCCAAAGAGGGAACGATGACTTGCCCCCACGCGACGATTCGACTGTCGAGCAAAACTGGCATCTATTCTAAGTTCGATTCATCATTCGGGTTTCGTCATTCCTTCGTCATTAGTCATTAGTCATTCGTCATTCTCCGCTGATCGCGCCCCACAAACGCGCACGGTCATTCAGTGCCCCCCATCCTTTAGCCAACGGTCCAAGTCCGGCTCGACGACGTCCTTGTTTTCCGGATCGTCGACGTTTTCGCGAGTAATCACGTACACACCCGTGTCGTGCCGTCCGGCGACCTGTTCTCCATGAAGGTGCGCGACAAGCGTTTTGACGCCAAGATAGCCCATCTTGATCGGATCCTGAACGACAATGGCATCGAGATCTCCGCTGCGCAAGCCTTGCACAAGTGCCGGCGAGGCGTCGAAGCCAACGTGCACGATTTTACCGGCTATCTTGCTGTCTTCCATGGCTCGCATCATCCCAAAACTGCACGGTTCGCAGGACGTGAAGATTCCATCGATGCTCGGGTCGCCTTCCTCCGTCTTGAATCGCGCCAGCAATTGTTCGGCCTTTTGATACGCCGACTCGGAGGTGCCGGTGGTCCGCTGGTTCGAGCTGACGACCTCCATGTCAGGATACTCCTCCAGGGTGTCCAGGAAACCTTGCTCCCGATTCATGGTGCTGGCGACTCCCTCGTAGCTGCGGAGCATGATGATTTTGCCCTTTCCTTCCAGCAACCGTGCCAACTCCTGGGCACCTGCCACACCACCCTGGTAATTATCCGTCGCTACGAAACTGATTTGTTGGTCCGATTCGAGCGCGGAATCAATAATGACCACCGGGATGCGCCGGCGGACACTGTTTTCCACGGGAGTCACCAGCGCATTGCGATCGACGGGCGCCAGCACAAGACCATCAACGCCGAGGACCCCGAAGGATTCCACGATATCGACTTGTTCTTGGAGATTTTCGTTTTGCAGCGGCGCTTTCCAGATAATCTCGACGTCCAGCTCCCGAGCGGCCTTGATTGCCCCCGCATGGATCGATTTCCAAAAATCGTGCTGTGAGCTCATCGGAACGACGCCGATGGTAATGGTTCCCTCCTTAGTCGTGCTGGTCGAGCGCGTGGTATCACACCCGAGTGGCCCCAGCCCCAGCAGAATCATTCCCACCAGCGTGGTGCAACATCGAGTCATCTTGATCGCCTCACTGATAGTTCCGCTGCGGTTCTTTCTCTCCACGTTGCAACTTCTCGACCGTCTTTCGTATCGAATCCACCATGTAATCCAACTGCGCGTCGGTCAGGGCGAGATTCATCGGTGTGTTGGTGAGCTGCGCAAAGATCTTTTCGGCCTGGGGACACAGTTCTTTGGGATATCCCATCTCCTGAAATATCTCAAAGCGGTAGGGCGGCAAATAATGCGGGGCCGTCTTGATACCAAATTCGTAAAAGAGCATCCCTATGAAATCGTTGATATCCGCGCCCCACGGGCCGCCGTCGAACAGCACCGGGTAGAGATGAAATGCGTGTGTCCGATCCGCGGGAACGTGCGGCGTAAGAATTCCGTCGAGGTCCTGAATTCCCTCGGTCATCCGTCGAGCGATCTCGTTGCGGCGGCGGTTCATCCAATCGAGTTTTTTTAGCTGGACACGACCGACGTTGGCCTGCACCTCACCCAAACAGAAATTATAAGGGACGCGATTCTTGACTCGCTTGATGTCGTAGAAAAACGGCAGCCAGTAGTGTTCCTGGTCCTGATACATGTCCATCCCAACCCAACGCGACAAGGGTACCAGGTCGGCGTACTCCTTGTTATTGGTGACCAGCAAGCCTCCTTCCCCCAGGGTCGTGACGTTCTTGACCGTGTGAAAACTGAAGCAGCCGATATCGCCGATCGTACCCGCTTTCCTGCCTCGGTATTCGGCCCCAGCGCAGTGCGCGCAATCTTCAACCACCTTTAAGCCGTGCTGCCGCGCGAGCTCCATGATGGGATCCATATCGGCCGGCATCCCATACATATGAACGACGTAGATGGCCTTCGTTTTTTCGGTGATCTTCTCCGCGATCGTTGCCGCGCTGACAAGATAAGTGTCGGGATCCAGATCGGCAAAGACGACCTTGGCGCCCACGCGAAGCAAGGGGATGGCGCTGGCGATGAAGGTGATGCCCGGCACAATCACCTCGTCACCTGCTTCGATCTCCAACAACTGAGTGGCAATTTCAAGCGCGCCGGTGCAGCTGGATACGCCGAAGGCATACTCGCAACCCAGGTATTCGGCAAACTCTTGTTGGAACCGTTTCAAGTAGGGGCCCAGGGTAAGAATGTCACCTTGCATCGCCTCGACGGCTGCTTGAACTTCCTCCAAGCCATAGTGGGGTCCCATCTCGCGGTAGGGCACTTTCAAGTGCTGCTGCGCAATCGCCGCGTCGTAAATGCCAGCCCAATCAGAACCCTTGTGCTGGTCGCTCACGGCTTCACCGTCACCTTCATCGCTCCGGGCACTTTCTCCGTAAGCAGGTCGAACCCGTGCTGGACGTCGTTCAACGTTACCGAATGCGAAATCAGCGACGCGACGTCGACCTTCTTTTCCTCCAGCAGCCGGATCGCCTGTTCTGTCGTAAACGGGTTAATAAAGGAAGGTATGATCGAGATTTCGAGCAACAGTAAATTGAACAGGTCGATACTTGCCTGCTCCCCCTCGGGTGCCTGGCCAAAAACGATCAAGCGTCCTCTCTTGGTCAGACACTTCAGCGAATCTTCCACAACCTTGGCGGCCCCGACGGCGTCGATCACCACGTCGAAATCGTAATCCGGCAGGTCGACATTGTCTGGATTGATCACCTCGTCGGCCCCTAACTTTCGGGCCAGCTCAAGTTTTTCCTTGGAATGTGTAAACAGGTAGACCCTGCCGGCCCCCGCCAGGCGAGCCAATTGGTGCAGAATCTGCCCCGCTGGTCCACCACCGAAGACCGCCACCAGCTCGCCCAGTTTAATATTCGACCGGTTTATTCCTTGGACGCAGCAGGAGAGCAGTTCCGAAAAACTTCCCTCGGCATAGGAAACATTCTCTGGAAGTTTGTAGACGGCCTTTTCCCCGGCCTTCGTCAATTCGGCAAAACCCCCATCGACCAGGATGCCGTGGTCGATCATGTTCGGACAGAAGTGAGGACGGTCCGTGCGACAATACTCACACTCTCCGCAGGCTTCATTCGGATCCACGGTCACCCGGTCGCCCGGCTGAAATCCGTTGACGTGCCGCCCGACCTCGACCACCTCTCCGGCAAATTCGTGCCCCAGTACGCGGGGGAAGGGGATGGTCCATTTGCCTTGATAGATCTTGACATCACTTCCGCAGATGCCGCAGCAGTCGACCTTGATCAGGACTTCCTTATCGTTGATCTCCGGAGTGGGCAGCTCCGTGACCTTTAGTTTTCCCGGTGCATCCAGGATGGCGGCCTTCATCTCGACCTCTCCTTATGGCGATTTATAGGTTTAGCGCTCAAGGAGTTGTCCAAAATAACTTACTCATTCGTCCCCTCTCCCGCTGGCCGCTGGTTGCGGGTTGCGGGTTGCGGGTAGATGAGGGACGTATTCGGACGACTCCTAAACTCCTGCTCCGAGTATAACGGGGCCGCGAAGTACGCAATAGGTGCGGCCGATCAGACCGGACACCGGTGCGCATCTTTGGGCCGTCTAGGCTTTATGCCTTTCATCTCGCCGCGGCCAGCCTTCGTTTTTTCTAGTCCATTTGAGACTCGTGTGCCTGAGCGTCGAGAATGGGGCTTGTCGGTGTCCCGCCTCGATGATCTCCAGAAAACGGACCAATTGCGAAATCCTCTGACTTCCATGAGGGCCTTCGGGCTGCAACGACTTGCCGAGTACATGGTTCGTTGTCCGTTTAGTTTAGTGTCTGTACGGAAACCCGTTTGGATCGGCGATTGAAGAACGAGGCCTGCCGTATGGAGCGCGAAGTTTGCGGTGTTTGCGTCTGATTGTAGCAGGTGACGCCGGATTTTAGCATTTGGGAAC
>Ga0310123_10002674_pt1 | contig 14057 bp, 17 predicted proteins | sample CB6_AW_1057_MG_FD_203505 | JGI IMG/M metagenome (GOLD analysis project Ga0310123, IMG submission 203505) | Marine microbial communities from Western Arctic Ocean, Canada - CB6_AW_1057 | ecosystem: Environmental > Aquatic > Marine > Oceanic | place: Canada: Western Arctic Ocean | collected... | reverse complement strand
CGTGGGCGACCTCGGTGTTGTGGGTGTGCATCCGTTTCAGCGCGTCCGGCTGCGCGGCCAGTTCGGCTTCGGTGACCTCCAGCAGCGGCAGATCCGTGTGTTCGTACTGCTCGCGCCAGCGGTCGATCGGGTCGTAGGGCGGGTGCGGGCCGGGAAAGCCGATCTCCAGGAAGAACGGGTGGCCCAGTTGATAGTGCTCGATCCAGCGAATCGCCGCGTCCCCCAGGAACATGTCCGAGTGCAGCTCGTCCGGCAACTCCCACTCGAAGGCGCCCAGTTCCTCCTCGTAGCCGGGCCGTTTCTCGTAGTCCTCGCGCTCGGGCTTGCGCAATCCGTGGGCCATCACGCCCCGGTCCCAGTCGTCCTCGTGGAGCGCCCATTGCCGGAACCGCTGCTTGTTCTCCACGTTGAAGCGGTAGTCGAACCCGGCTTTGGCGTCGAATGGCGTCAGGTGCATCTTGCCGACGTTGGCGGTGTAGTAGCCGGCCTCGCGCAGGAGGCTCACCCAGGTGCGTCGCCAGAGGTCGCCGTTCTTGCCCATGCCGGTGGTGTGTGGGTAATAGCCGCTGAAGAGGCTGGCGCGGTTGGGTCCGCAGGCCGGCGCACCGACGAAGCAGTTGGTGAAGGTGACGCCTTCGGCGAAGAGGCGGTCGAGATTGGGCGTGACCGCGTAGGGGTAACCGAGCGCGTTGATAGTGTCGTAGCGCTGCTGATCGGTGTTGACCAGGATGATGTTCGGCCGATCAGCCACGAGCAGCGCTCCATCTGACTGAGACGTGCCGCTGCTGGTCGGTGTTGATGAAGATGATGTTGGGTCGCGGTCTCAGGCCGTTCATTCGGACTGGGCTCCATCTGAAGAGGCGCTCACGCCTCAGGAGCGCGTATTATGCCGCGTTCCATCTCCCGCCCCGAATCCCGGCCGGCGTCAGTCGTCCATGGGGCCGAAGACGGCGCCTTTGTCGGCGGAGGAGACGTTGCGGCGGTAGACCTCGAGGAAACCGCCCCGGACCTATCCGGCAGGCGCCACATCCCGTCATCGCCCTGAACCATGGCGGGAGTCATCTGCCATTCGATGAACTGGTACTCGTGCAGGGCGTCGATGCGAAATCCGGCGTCGATCAAGGCGGTGATGATCTCGCCGAGGCCGTGATTCCATTCGTAAGTGGCCTTGTTTTGAACCTTCTCGTCGATTTCCACGTAGGTGCCATCTTGCTCGTAGCGGCGGGGCTCGCCTTCGAAATAGGGCAGGGCGATCACGAGGTCGTCGTCAGTGCGTTCGAAGTCCAGCGCCCAGGCGATGGGGTGGGCCTCGCGGATGTAGAAGACTCCGCCGGGCCGAACGAATTTCGCCACGACCCTCGCCCAACCGGCGATGTTTGGATGCCAGCAAAGGGCGCTGACGCCGGTGTAGACGATGTCGAATTGTTCCGGCAGGGCCGCGGGCGACTCTTAGAGCTCGGCCAGGACGCAGCGGCCCGGAGCGCCGCTGCGGAGGCTGATGTCGCGGGCGGCGGCGATGGCGGGCTCGGAGAAATCAACGCCGGTGACGGTGGCTCCCAAACACGCCCATGAAAGGGTGTCGTGCCCGATGTGGCACTGGAGGTGCAGCAGGGATTTGCCGGTGACGTCGCCGAGCTGGTGGCAGTCGAATTCCACGGTCGGGCTGATGCGCTCCGGGTCCGCGATGAAACCGTCGATGTCGTAGACGGTTTTGGCCTTCAGGTGGATCGGGACGCGATCGTCCCAGTTGGCGCGATTGGTGGCTTGAAATTTATCGAGCGGCAAGGTTTGGACCCGTCACCTGCGTTTCCCGCGCCTTGCTTCGGCGGGCCGGTTGCGAGATCGGCGCACGTAGCGGTCGGTGTAGTAACGGAAGGCGACCCAGATGACGGCGGAGACCAGGCCGATGCCGGCGATGGCCAAGAATAACTGGCCCTCGTCCTGGCCCGGCTGAAAGATCTTGTAGATTCCGACGATGACGATGCGGAGCACGGTCATTACGGCATAAAAGCCCAGAGTGACTCTGATGGACCACATCAAGCGGCGGCGGAAGGCGGAGTTGATGATGAAGAAGACGGCGACCACGAGACTGGCGGTGAGCAGAATCCTGAACATAGATTGCTACCTCGTGGTGGTCGCCCGGCCAGGCCTAAGCGCCGGAAGCCCCGGCGGCGATTTCGGTGAGCTGTTCCGGCGACCCTACCACTACCAGGTAGTCCCCGGCCCTGATCTGCAAGTCCCGGTGCGGCATAACGGTCATGTCCTCGCCTTCGCGCTTGACGGCGAGCACGTTAAGACGGAGCCCCCGGTCGGGTAAGTCCCGCAGGTACATGCCGTCCATGGTCGAATCGGGGGTACTTTCACCTGGCGCAGGACGATTTCGCCGAGGTGCTCGTCTACGAGCCAGGAGATGACCTCGGCCACCAGGGGTCGGGTGAGCATGAAGGTCATTCGCTGGGCGCCGGCGTCGTAGGGAGTGATCACATGATCCGCGCCGACCATACGGAGCTTCTCAAACGAGGACTCGGCCTCGGCGCGGGCGACGATCGGTATTCTAGGGGCGACGGCGCGGGCGGTTAGGGTCACGAACACGCTCTGGGCGTCGCTGCCAAGGGTGGCCACGAGCCCTTTGGCCCTTGAGAGCCCGGCGGCGATGAGGCCTCGTTCCTCGGTGGCGTCGGCGAGGATGGCAGGCAGTTGCATTGCCTGGGCTAGTTTCACCAGCTCTTCGTCCTGCTCCACGACGCACACCGTCTCGCCTTCGGAGAGCAGTTCGTTCACCACGCCCTGGCCCATGCGGCCGTAGCCGCAAACGACGTAATGTCAGCTCAATCGGGCAATCACCCGGTCGGTCCTCCTGCGCTTGATGGTCCCGGCGAAGTGGCCTTCCATGACGTATTCAGCCCCGATGGCCAGCAAGTTCAGCCCGGCGCCCGCCCCGAAGATCACGATAAGGATAGTCAATACGGTGCCTTCGGGACTCAACTCGTAGATCGTGCCGAATCCCACGGTGGTGAAGGTGATCACCACCACGTAAAAGGAGTCGAGCAGGGACCAGCCCTCGATCCAGTGGTATCCCAGGGTGTCGATGACGGAGAGAACGAGGACGGCCGCCACGGAAATGAGCAGCCGCCGCGAAAACTTGGTGTGGGATGCCACGGCTACCGGTGGCCTTCTCATGTTTGCGCCCCGGTCAAGCCGGGCTAACTTCCCGGCCGCAAGAACCGCGCCCCGGCGGCGGGCCAGGAGCCCAGCACCTTCACCAGCGTGCATTGCCCGCGGAGATTCTGAATGGCAAGCGCCATGTCGTCGTCGTCCTCGTGGCCGGCGATCTCGGCGAAAAAGACGTAGTCACCGGCCTTCGCCTCGGCCCTTCCGCGGGCGGGCCGGGTCTGCAGATTCGAGAGGTTCACGCCGTGCTGTCGCAGGGTTCCCAGGGCGTCGTGCAGGGACCCGACGCGGTCGGTGACGGCGAAGACGATGGCGGTGCGGTCGTTGCCGGTGGCCGGATTAGCGGTATGGCCGAGGATCAGGAAACGGGTCTCGTTGTCGGAGAAGTCCTGGATGTTGTCCCGTACGACGTTGAGGCCGTGATCTTCGGCGACGGCGGCTACGCCAACGGCGGCTGCGGCTTCCTCGCGGGCGGCGCGGGTGGCGGCGGCGGCGGTGCTGCCGAGCTCGACGCGGTCGGCCCAGCCGAGATTCTGGGTGAGCCACTCCTGGCACTGGGCCAGAGCCTGAGGATGGGAATAGATGACCTTGATTTCTGGCAGGTCGTGATTCGAGAGGAGGCTATGGGTGATGGCCAGGGTGGTCTCGGCCACTATGAGCGAGCGCATCTCGACGAAGGCGTCCAGGGATTCGCCGACGGTCCCGGCGGTGGAGTTTTCGATTGGCACGACGCCGTAATCGGCGTCTCGGCTGTCGGTGAGGCCGAATATCTCCGTGATGGAGCGGGTGGGCAGGTAGCTGGCGCCGTCCAGGAAGAGATCACGGGCGGCCTGATGGGAAAAGGTGTGCTCGGGGCCGAGATAGGCGACCCTGATGGTCTTCTGCAATCCGCGGCTGGCGGCGAGAATCTGGGAGTAGATGGCGGCGAGGGCGGCTTCGGGAATGTGGCCGTCACTGGCCTTTTGCACGCGGGCGATGACCTGAGCCTCGCGGGAGGGGGCGTATACATCGCCGCCATTGTCGGCCTTGGCGGCGCCGACGCTGGCGCTGAGTTCCATGCGTCGTCGCAAGGCCTCGACGATCTCGTCGTCCACGGCATCAATTTGCTGGCGCAGGTCGTCCAGGGACTCTTCCAATAGCCGCGCTCCCGTTCCTCCCCCGGTCAGCGTGGGAAAACCCGGTCCAACGCCAGCCGGAGATCAGATGCCAATGCCACCATTCTTCCACAGGCCGCGGGTGGGCGTCATTAAGCGGTCGGGCGCCGCGGGGCCGGGTGGGGCCTGTCGACGACGGTCCTGGCTTAGACCGCCTGCGGTGTATCGGCGGTATCGATGCCGATGGCGCCGGCCAGATGGGCCAGGTAAATGGGCACCATGGGGAGCACGCAGGGGGATAGAAAACTCAGGATGCCGGCCAGGAAGGCGGGTGCGATCCAGCTCAACCCCAGCGTGGTGGAGGTGCCCTCGAGGAGGAAGCCGTCATCCACCAACGGGACGCTGCTTAGGTATTGATTCAACTGGGAGGTGAAGTCGAGCGCGATTAAGAGGCCGAACACCATGAGGGCGATCCCGCTGATGGCGCCGACCAGGGTGGAGTGGCGGGACAGCGCGCGAAGCACGTTCTGGGTCCGATCGATGAACGCGGCCGCCAGGATGAAGGGGATGCCCAGGCCGAGGGAGTAGGCGAACAGCAGCAGCATGGCCCCGGTGGCGTCGTTCTGGTTGAGGGCGGCGGTCAGGATGGCTCCGAGGATGAACCCGACGCAGGGGGTCCAGCCGACGGCGAAGGCCATGCCGACGCCCAGGGACGACAACGGGCCGCGGGCCTTCGGCTGGTAATCGACGCGCTTCTCCCGGTAGAGGACGAAGGTCACTTTGTACAGGCCCGCGGTCAGGGGCCGGCGCAGGCCGGCCAGGGGTGTGTCCTGATCCATGGCCATCAGTTTGAAGGTGAGGATTCTGAGGACGCCGGTGACGTGCAGACCCAAGAGAACGAGCAAAGAACCGGCCACCAGGTTTATCCAGCGCTGGGCGTCCTGGACGACGTGTCCCACCAGCCCGACGGACGCCCCGAGGAAGGAGAAGACGATGGCGAAGCCCAGAACGAACAGGGCGGCGTGGACGAGCACCCCGCGCTGACGGGAGCCGGCTCCCGATTGAATCGCCGTTACATTCACCGGTCTCGGAACTCGTTTCTGGAAATGGGCTCGAATACACGTTGGCGACCAGCCTACATGATCCCCCATACCGCGGCGGTACGTATGTGAGGAGGTTTACTCCCGGCGCCCATCCCCTGCCGCCCAGATGGCCTACTCCAGAACTGCCCTTGTGACGATGGAGGTCATGCCCGGGCTCTGTCCTGGGATGGCAAGATGCCAGCAGCTGCAGCGGCCTGGCGGTCACTCGAACTAGTATTGAGTCGATCCTGATTCGCGATTTCCGTAAACGGAGAATTGACTATGCCTGACGAGATTGTGAAGGCGACCCACCTTGTGACTGACTCCACTCTGATCACAAGGCTGTTGCGCACTGTTGATAAGTGCCTTCGTGCGACCGCGATGGTTTGAAACGACGATCTCAAACGAGAAATGATGCAAAGGCTTGGGCTGAAGTTCTACATGCAAGCATCCTCTGCGTACTACCTGTCATTCGGAACGGCCATGTTGCATGCTGACGACCCAGCTGGGATCGGGGTTGCCCGCGACCACATGTCGGTTGCAGTTATCGTTCGCTCCTGCTTGGAGACGCTTTGCACTCTTCATCACGTCTATATGGAGCCCGAAGGCGCGGAGGCGGAGTACAGGGAAATTGCGTGGACACTGAGCTACCGCGCCATATTTCATCGCATGAGGCACTGGGCAAAAGACGAAGGGCTAGAAATCGAAGAAGCAAGCCATGCGAAGCGTGAAGCTGAGCTTGAGGAACTAGCAAATCGTTTACCACACAATGAAGTGTTTGCCGAGCTGACTTCCAAGCAGAAGAAGTCCGTCATGCGCGGAAACTGGAACCCAATCTCTCCTAGCCGGACTTGTTATCAGCTGTCGGGGTGAGCAAGGTACGGTCTCAGATGATCTACACAACACTTTCGTCACCTGTTCACTCTGACCGGATGAGCGTCATGTCGCTCATGAAACACGATAAGGGTCCCGGTGTGGACGACATTTGCTCGATCTACCTTGGAATGCTGAGAGCGCTATTGATGATGTTCATTTCCCAGAATTGGGTCGGATTTCCAGAGGCCAAGAAACTCATCGATCAGCTGCCTCCAGAATTTTGGGCCGACGACCAAGATGTGGATCTTGGCTTGGTACAGTTGAGGTCGAATGTGATCTCGTAGTTCGGACTTATTTTGCTATGAGTTATCTTGGCCGCCCACGCGTTCGGAATCGTCGTTTCCAAGGAAGGGATAAGGATCGATATTGCCCAATTATTTGATCGATCTTGAGTGCTGCGAATGCGGACACACGGCGCCGGCTGGAGAGCGAGCCAACGTATGCGACGAATGCGGGGCGTCTTACCTGGTGCGGTACGACCTGGAGGCGGCGGCCGGCGGGCCGTCGAAGGAGGATTGGGCGGCGCGGCCGCCCGGGCTATGGCGCTACCGGGAGTTGCTGCCGGTGGGCGATCCGGGTTTTGAAATCAATCTGGGCGAGGGCGGCACTCCGACGACGCGGCTGCCGGTACTGGCAAAGTCGCTGGGCCTGGACGAAGTTTGGATTAAGGATGAGGGGCTGAATCCGACGGGCACGTTCAAAGACCGAGGGGCGGCGACGGGGGCGGCGCGGGCGTGGGAGCTCGGGGAGACGGTGCTGGCGATGCCGACGGCGGGAAACGCGGGTGGGGCGTGGTCGGCCTACTGCGCGCGGGCTGGGCTGACGCTGCATGTGGCGATGCCGGCGGATACGCCGAAGGTGAACATGGCGGAGTGCCTGGCCTACGGCGCACGGCTATACCTTGTGAACGGGCTGATTTCCGACGCTGGAGCGCTGATCGCGGCGGCCTGCGCCGAACACGGTTGGTATGACGTCTCGACACTGAAAGAGCCCTACCGGGTGGAGGGGAAGAAGACGATGGGGTTGGAAATCGCGGAACAGTTCGAATACGAGCTGCCGGATGTGATCCTGTACCCGACAGGGGGTGGGGTGGGGCTGATCGGCCTGTGGAAGGCGTTTAACGAGCTGGAAGGGATGGGCTGGATCGGGTTGGAACGGCCGCGGCTGGTGTGCGTGCAGGCGGAGGGCTGCGCGCCGGTGGTGCGGGCGTTCGAGGCGGGGGCAGATTCGTGCGAGTTCTTTGCGGATGCCACCACGCACGCGGCGGGGCTGCGGGTGCCGCGGCCGTTCGCAGACCGGCTGGTGATGCGCATCTTGCAAGAGACGGAAGGGACGGCCATAGCGGTGTCGGAGGAGGAGATCGCGGCGGCGGTATTGGAGCTGGCGCGGACGGAAGGCCACTACGTCTGCCCAGAGGGCGCGGCGGCGGTAGCGGCGCTGCCTCACCTGCGAGAATCCGGCTGGCTGCGACCAGAGGACCGCACGGTCATTCTCAACACCGGGACGGCGCTGAAGTATGTGGGTGACGTGGAACTGGCCGGGACGCCGGTTCTGGAAGCCGACGAGGTTTTGGTGCCGCAGACCTGAACTCGTCGCGGCGGGTTTTGGGACGGTTTTCATGGCTGACGGTCCCGCGCTGGATTTCCCTGGAAGGGTCGCCACCAGTGCTTGCGGCGGCGGCTCCGGTGGGCCCGCTCTTCGCTCACTTGACCGCGCAAAATCGCGGGTGTTACGGTGACGCCGAACCTAGATCTAAGGACTTGCCGTGGAAGACGCCATCTCCGCTGAAAAACTAGTGCTCGCCATCGTGCAAAACCAGCACGCGGGCGAGGTGCAGGCTGGATTGCTGGAGTCGGACTACCGGGTGACGCGGATCAATACGGCCGGCGGGTTTCTGCGCAGAGGCAACGTCACGTTCCTGGTCGGGGTGCGCTCGGAGCAGGTGGATGAGGTGGTGAGGATCATTCGCGATCGCGCCCCTCGGGACGAGGGCACCGGCGATCCGGAGGCCCCGCCGGTGTCGACGATGCTGTTCGTGCTGCCGATCGCCCGGTTCGCCCGCATCTAGCCACCGGCTTCGCTGGCGACCCTGGCGCGATTTTTGTCGCCGGCTCGCTCTCCAGATGTATTTCTATCCCGATCGGATGCTCGCGCGCCCCAATGTGTCCGGGATGTCGGCGCGGAGTGCCGAGGGGGAGCGGCCCGCGGAAGTAGGATAGTCGCAGCAGGAGACCGGTTTGCGCACCGTCGCAAGTCGCTCACCGGTCCCCTGGTTTTATTTTCGGCATTAGGCGCATGTTCAGCGCTTACGGCGGCCGCGCCGGACGCTCGATTTCGACCGGTGAGGTCGATCACTCCATAGGGTGGACGTTGGGGATGGGTCTGAAATTGGCGCTGGAATAATCGCGGCACCGGGCAGTGCGAGCCCGGTTGGAAAGCGGCTGCTGCGCTCGTCCTCGATCGTCGCGAGGAGTCGTGCTCCGGATGTGACGGAGCTCCGGTGGCGACATATGTAGCGCTAATAGAAAAGGGCCCGGCGCGATCGCGCCGGGCCCTTTTCAGCTCTAAATCAGCGAGCGGAACGGACGGGCTTAGTAGCCTTCCATCCCGGGGGCCGCGGCGGGCATTTCCTCGGGAATGTCGGCGATGAGGGCCTCGGTGGTGAGGATCATGCTGGCGATGGAGGCGGCGTTCTCCAGGGCGGAGCGCGTGACCTTTAGCGGATCGATGATCCCGGCCTGGACCATGTCCACGTACTCCTCAGCGATGACGTCGAAGCCGATGAACGGATTCTTTTCCTCTTCACGCCGCCGCATGACTTCCTGGGCTACGACGCCGCCGTCGTAGCCAGCGTTGGCCACTATGGACTTCAGAGGAGCCGATAGGGAGACGCGCAGGGCGCGAATCCCGGCGGCCTCGTCGCCAGTGACTTTTACTTTGTCCAGCGCCGGAAGGGCGTTCACCAGGGCGACGCCGCCGCCGGCGACGATGCCTTCTTCGATGGCGGCGCGAGTGGCGGAGAGAGCGTCCTCTACGCGGTGCTTCTTCTCTTTCAACTCGGTCTCGGTGGCGGCGCCCACTTTGAGGACGGCCACGCCGCCGGAAAGCTTGGCAAGACGCTCCTGCAACTTCTCGCGGTCGTAGTCGGAGGTGGATTCGTCCATCTGAGCGCGGAGCTGATTGACGCGGGCCTCGACGGCCTCTTCGGTGCCGTGGCCTTCGACGATGGTCGTGTTGTCCTTGTCACAGACGACCCGGCGGGAGCGGCCGAGGTCTTCGAGAACGACGCTGTCGAGCCGCCGACCCATGTCTTCGGAGACTACGGTGCCACCGGTGACGATGGCGATGTCTTGCAGCATCTCTTTGCGGCGGTCGCCGTAGCCGGGCGCCTTGACGGCGAGGCAGTTGAGCATGCCGCGAAGCTTGTTGACGACCAGGGTGGCCAAGGCTTCGCCGTCGATGTCCTCGGCGATGACGACGAAGTCCTTTTTACCGGTCTGGGTGACCTTCTCCAGAGTCGGCAGGATGTCCGCCACGGCCGAAATTTTGGAATCAGTGATGAGGATGTACGGATCTTCGATTTCGGCTTCCATCCGCTCCTGGTTGGTGGCGAAGTAAGGCGAGATGTAGCCGCGGTCGAATTCCATGCCCTCGACGTACTCGTCTTCCAGGCCGAGACCTTTGGAGTCCTCTACGGTAATGGCGCCGTCTTTGCCGACCTTGTCCATGACCTTGCCGATGAGGTCGCCGATCTCCTGATCGGCGGCGGAGATGGCGGCGATCTGGGAGATCTCTTCGCGGCCTTTGATCTGCTTGGACTGCGATCGCAGGTTCTTGACCAGCGCGTCGACGCCCTTCCGGATGCCGCGCTTGATGATCATGGGGTTGGCCCCGGCGGCGACGTTCTTGAGACCTTCTTTCAGGATGGTCTGAGCGAGGACGGTGGCGGTGGTGGTGCCGTCGCCGGCGACGTCGTTGGTCTTGCTGGCGGCCTCTTTGATGAGCTGGGCGCCCATGTTGGCGAACGGATCTTCGAGTTCGATTTCCTTGGCGACGGTTACGCCGTCATGAGTGACGGTCGGTCCGCCGAATTTCTTCCCGAGGGCGACGTTGCGGCCCTTCGGTCCCAGGGTCGTGCGGACGGCGTTGGTGACGATGTCGATCCCGGTGATCAGGTGAGCTCGCGCTTCGGCGTCGAGTGCTACTTGCTTGGCCATTCAGATTCCTTCCACCCTCTTTGTGAAATGAAATTGGGTTGCTATTTCTACCGTGGCGAGAGCCGGCCCAAGACCTTCCCCGCCCATGCCGCCCTCTACCTGGGACGGCAATTTGATTGAATCCTCTTCAGGAAAAATCGCCCCGCGGACCGGAGATCGGTCAGGAAGCGTGTTGAACTTGGCCTGCAATTGTAACAGCCGCGCTCCCGGACGTTAAGTCCGGCGGGGCCTGTCGATACCAGGGTTGAGATTACGTCGCCTCCGATTCCGAAAATGGATTGGAGTTGCTGGTGGGCCGGTTCTCTAAAATGACGCATGACCCTGCAACTGACCACCAGGCACCTGAGCGAAATGGACGCGCATTGCCGTGCCCATGTCCCGGAGGAGGCCTGTGGCATCCTGGCCGGTACGGACGGCACGGTGGTCAGCGTGTATCCGGCCGAAAATGTGATGCACAGCCCGGTGGCCTATCTCGTGAAGCCAGCCGATCAGATTCGCATATTCAACGAGATTTACGACGACGGCCTAGACGATATCGCCTACTTTCATTCGCACCCGTTCTCGGAGCCGTATCCGTCACCGACCGATGTTCGCGAGGTGCATATCGGCAGGGTTCGGCTGGTGATCCTGTCGCTGCGCGGACCGGACCCGGAGGCGCGGTCGTTCTGGGTTGGCGATGGCGAGATCGAGGAGGAGGAAATAGAGGTGGTGGAAGGCTGACGGCAGGGGTTAGAATTTCAATATGAGTGCGATGATTACGTGGGGCGGCACCATGGCGACAAATCCTGAACTTCTGGCAAAGTATGAAGACCTGCTGGACAGCCTGCGCGAGCTGGGCAGCGCGGTGGTGGCGTATTCCGGCGGGGTGGATAGCACGTTCCTGGCCTACGCGGCCCACCAAGCGCTGGGCGATAAGGCGATCGCGGTAACCGCGGAGTCGCCGAGTTATTCGGATAAAGACCGGCAGGACGCCATCAAGTTCGCCGAACAAATTGGTATTCAGCATATCTTCGTTAAGACCTCCGAGATTGAGAACGAGGCCTACGCCGTCAACGATTCCAGCCGTTGCTACTTCTGTAAGGAAGAGTTGTTTCTGCGCTTAGGTGAGTTTCGGAAAGAGCATCCTGAGTATGAATTCGCGATCTACGGGCCGGTGACCGACGACTTGGGCGACTTCCGACCGGGGATGGAGGCGGCGATGCTGGCGGGGGCGCGAGCACCGCTGGTGGAGGCCGATCTCCGCAAGGCTGAGGTCAGGGTTCTGTCGCTGCATTTCGGGCTGGAGTCGTGGGACAAGCCGGCGGCTCCTTGCCTGTCGTCGCGGGTCGCCTACGGTGAGTACATCACGGCGGAGAAGCTATCGCAGATCGAGCAGGCGGAGGCGTTTGTGCGCTCGGAAGGGTTCACGGAGTTCCGGGTGCGGCATCATGACGATGTGGCCCGGCTGGAGCTGCGGACGGAGGACTTTGAGCGGTTTTTCGCCGACGGCCGCCGCGACCGCATCGTGGAGAACTTGAAGGCTGTCGGCTACACCTACGTCACTCTGGACGCGCAGGGCTTTCGCTCGGGGTCTATGAACGACGTACTTGAGATGCTGCCGGTTATTCAGGGGTAAGGGCAGTCGATCGCTGGGAACTGGCGCGGGTTCCATGCACCAGGTGCTACCACCTTTCTGACGGACACTAGTCATCGCAACTTGACCCCAGGACATCGCTAAACCTCAATCGCATGCTCAAGCTCTCGGAGTAGGTTGATTAAGTCGGTCGCAACCTCGTTTCTCGCCGTGTGGCCAATAATGTAGCTTGCGCTAATGTTGACCCCGTATTTTCGTCGAACGTGTCTGTTGAGTGATGAGAGAGCCAGCTTTCCGGGCACCATCGCGATCCGGAACTTGCAATAGCCCCAAATCCGCTCAAAGCGAATTGCCGCCTCGCTGAGAAAGACGCTGCGGTGCTCACCCGGCCGAGCTTTGCGATGCCAGTCTTCATAGGAACTCTGAAACTGCGTCAAGGAGTGAGTCTTCAACCCATCAACGATCTCATCTAATAATTTCTCAGTATTGTCGTCCCATGCTGGCGCATCTCCTCCATGTCGAGTCTGTCTAAAAATCTCTGCGATTATCACTCGTTCGATAGCTGCGGGGATCAAGACGTAATTTTTGATCTCCTTCACGGGGTGGATGTGTGCGATATCAAACGAGTCAGATAGGCTCTCTTTGAGATTCTCCAGCTCTTCGTCGCACCGAAAGTCTCGATCCAGAATGACGGCTCCCCATATGCGCTGACTGAGCGCGGATCGGATGGCTTCAATCCTTACCTTGGCCTCCGACGGCCGATGACCACCCAGTGGCGAGACAGCAATCGAGCTGGTCTCAGCCAACTTCTCAAATCCCAACACGGCCGCAAACCCACGCAGTAGGCGTGCGTGGTCCCCTTTAACAAATAGAACGCGGCCCGTCCTTGCTATTTCCGTCAGTTGGGTCGTGTGTGCCGAGCCTAGGACCCGGTATGCCTGCCCAGTTCCTGAGCCGAGGCGATCCTTCGAGCTTGTTTCGCCCGCCGGTAGATTAGTAACACTTCGTGCGGCTCTGCTTCGGCAACCAATTCAGATGAATGAGTTGCGATCAGGACATCTGGCCCGAGGTTCCTCAGTAACCGCAGCAAGCGTCTTTGTAGATCCGGGTGGAGATATGTGTCCGGCTCATCAATGACAACAATCGTACTCTCGCGTGCGCGGAGCATGTGAGTCACGAGCTGGCACCACACCTAAAATCCGAATCCAAGCCAATAGAGTTCCCGCCGGATACGATCCTCTGTACACCACATGGCAATGCGCATGTCTGGTCGTCCAAACTCACCCCGACCGTGTTGTTCTAGGCGATCGATTTCCACTCCGGTCCAGGTCTCCACGATCAACTTCTTGAATTCGGCGGGTTCTTTCCGGTGGTAGTGCCAGTAGCTCCGAAAGTTCCGTGCTGCGTGGTGTGTCATCAAGTTCCGCTCGACCGTCTTCTGGAGCACGAACTCCTCATCATGTTCGACTGGGCCGAGTACTGGAATTGCCGAAACGTGTATCGGAAAATGGCGCTTGAAGTCGGATGGACTGGTTATCTGTCGACCTGGGAGCGGTCGGGGAAACAATTGACACGTGTCGCTCTCTGGTGGGAAATGCAGCAGCAATTCACTCTGATTGCTTCGCCTAAAACAGACGATTGCACTCGTTTTTTCATAGTCAGTGTGAACGTTTTCATAGATAGCGGGATAGCGTCCCGGAGCACTTTGTAGCCCCAAGCTGGTTCTTCGTCAGGACCGGTCAGAACCTACGGGCTTCGAGCGTTTGCCGTTCTGAGCGCGGCGGCCAGAACTTGAAAGGCACCAACAATCGCCGATTTTCCCGCGTTGTTCACACCAACCACCAAGTTCTTCTGATCAAGCTGAAGATCAAATCGCCTACACGCTTTGAAATTGATGAAGGCGATGGATTCGATTCGAACTCGCGGCATTTCGCGGAAATTCCAAAGGGAGAAGAGAGGAGGAGATAGGAACTATCAGAATTGTCAGAGCTGAACTTTCAATGAATAGTTTAGCGGTCGGGAGAGTGTAGCCCCAGACGATGGT